>Ga0335085_10011495_pt1 | contig 13127 bp, 6 predicted proteins | sample Lox_Sample_45_FD_206712 | JGI IMG/M metagenome (GOLD analysis project Ga0335085, IMG submission 206712) | Soil microbial communities from Loxahatchee National Wildlife Refuge, Florida, United States - Lox_Sample_4.5 | ecosystem: Environmental > Terrestrial > Soil > Wetlands | place: USA: Florida...
GAGTAGCACCGGCAGACGATTGAACGCAGCTTGCTTTTCGATCTTGAGCACGATGCCAAGCCGTAATGCACCGAGTTTCTCGATCTCTCCGAGCAACGCGTCGATGTCTTCCGGGCGCTGCACGAACGAGAACGCCACCATGTCCCCATGTTCGGCCACGAAGGCCAGGTCATCGATGTCCTTGGGGGTGAGAGCCGGCAGGGCGAGATCGGATTCCGGCAGATTGATGCCCTTTTCTGCCTTGAGCTTCGCCGTGCCTCCGGCGACCGCAGTGATCTCGACACGCAGCCGATCCCGGGCGACGCCGCGAATTGTTCCGCGGATCTTGCCGTCGTCGAGCATGATGGGTTCGCCGACGCGCACGCTGGCGAACACCTCAGCGAGCGTGCATGACACGACAGCCGGCTCCGTCACGCGTCCATCGTCGTCGTGCGTCGCGTCCTGCCCGGGAGCATCTCCATGCACGATATCGAGGCTGTCGCCCGCGCGCAGCGCGATCCACTGCTCGACGGTCGGCAAGGGACCTACCTCTCCTTTCGCGATCGACTGCCCCTTTCGCCGCAACGTCATGCGAGTTCCGGGCACGACGTAAGCGGTCTCGTCGGTTTCGCACACGCACTCGCCGGGGCGCGCTTCGATGACGCGGAGCGCACGTTTGCGCTCGCGCGCGTCAGCGAATGTGAACGTGTCCCCGGGCCTGGCGCGGGCGAGGAGCGCCGCCCCGACCGGGATCGTCGGCTCGTCGATGTCGGCTTCTTCGATGCTCGCTACAAGCCGCACCAGGGCGGGCTGCGTCACATGTCCGACTGCGTCGCGCGTCGGTCGCCACTTGATGACGGCCGGTCCTGGTGCCATCGGACCGGTGCGAAGCTTCGGGCCGGCGAGATCGAACGAGACCAGGCAACGCTTGCCCAGAGCGCGCTCCGCGCGACGAAGCTGCGCGACTATTCGCTCCCAAACCTGCACGGAGTCGTGCGCGCAGTTGATTCGCATGATTCCCATCCCGGCTGCAACGAGTTCTCGAATCAGGTCCGGGTCGTCCGCCGCCTCTCCCGGCATGGTCACCATGATGCGGGTCGCGCGTCCCTGCGCCGCAACGCCGAGAATGGCGTTTGCGTGCTCGGCGAGCAGCGCCGCGCCGGTATCGAAGTTGACCGGTGGATCCTCGATGGCTTCGATGGAAACCGGCCCGCCTCGCAGTGCGGTTAGCACTTCCAGCACTGCCTGCAGCGAGGCCATCACGTGCGCCTCCATGCGTCCGAGAGAGCTGAGCCCCAGGCGCGAGAGCTCGTCCTGGAGTTGTCGAACGTCATGGCGCCGCACTGCCAGGTAGTGGACGAGGTTGAACGCGCTCTCGCGCATTGCGGGTGCGACCCGGTCGAGTTCGGCGCCGAACTCCTGCTCCGCAGCGAGCGCAGCCCGACGCAATTCGTCCACGCCACGGGCCGCTCGCTCGAGCCGAAGAGCCCGGGAAACTTCGCGTTCCGATCGTTGTTTGACGGCCATTGCAAGAGGCTCCAGTCGAGTCCCCACGCGGCCTGCGTGTACCCCACCTTATGGCCGCCGGGTTGCGGTCGAACGACACGGATCGACTGCTGGGGGTGCAGTGTGCACGACGCAATCATGTCCTTGGGACGCATGCCCCGCTGGATCGAACTACGCACTCGGCGGGTCGGATCTGCAGCCCAAGTGCGGGATACGCCCACATCGGCGGGAGCGCACGTTGCTGGTCAATCTGACCCGCCGGGCCGCGGTTTCCAGCCGTCGGTGAGCGTGCCGAGAAAGGCGACGATGTCGCGGACTTCACTAGCGCTCAGAGGCGGCGCATCGCCCGGGCGGCCGCCGAACGGCGGCGTGGTAACAACGTTGGTTTGGTAGATCTCCGGCAGGTCGTCGTACTTGCGCGCGCGCCCTGCGGCATCGCGCGGATACCAGCGCGCCGGGTTGATGTCGCGCTGTGCATAGAACTCGACCACCTGCTGCAGCGAGTGGAATACGCCGTTGTGGAAGAACACCTTGCGCAAGGCGACGTTGCGCAGGGTCGGCGTCTTGAAGCGCCCGCAGTTATCTTCGCTGTCGGCGAGACCCGCACGACCGTTCGCACACAGTCCCAGGTCGTAGTAGGCGGGATCACGGTTGACCGCGAGCCGTTTGTTGCGTGGGGCACCGAGCGCCGCGAACGCCGCGTCGGTAAAGCGCGGCAAGCTGCCGATCGCGCCGCGCGCGCTCGGATGGCAACTCGCGCAATTGCCCTTCCCCGGATCGTTGAAGAGCGCGAGTCCACGCAACTCGGAAACGGACAACTTCGTCTCGCCCTGCAGGTACGCGTCGTACTTGCTGCTATACGGGTAGAAGTCCGAAGGGCTCTGCTGATAGACCTCCAGCGCCATCGCGAGCCACGCGATGACCTGCTGCGGATCGTCGAACACGTTCTCGCCCGGCCCGCTGAATGCGGCCCGAAACGCATCCGAGTACAGCGCCCGCCGCACGCGCGCCGCCAGTTCGCCAGGCGAACCGTTGGCGAACTCGTGGGGCGCAAACAATGGAACAAGAGCCTGCTCGTGCGGCGTGTCAGCCCGTCCGTCCCAGGTCAACCCTCCGGTCGGGCCGCCATCTTCACCATGCAGGTCTTCGTCATCGATGTAGTGCCCGGTGAAGGGAATCGTGGCCGAGAGATAGCGCAGCGTCGGGACGGCACGCGAACCGGGACGGTTCATCGCAGGACCGCCCATTCGAACGTCGCGCCCATCCGGCGGGCCGAATGCATGCGACGGATCGTGGCATGTCGCGCACGCCATGCGACCCGAGCTCGAAAGGCTCGTGTCGAAAAATATGCGCCGACCGAGATCGGTCATCTGAGCAACCGTGGGCCACGAACCGAAGACGCGCGGTCCGTATCCGGGGAGCCGCGCGCCTCGCGCGGCTGCCGGGGCGGCGGGTGGCTCCTCTGCCGCAAGCACTGCGACCGCTAGCGTTCCGAGCGAGAACGCGAAGAGCTGCGCGGCGAAGCGACGCAGCCTTGTACGTTGCGCTCTTACCACCGGGCGTGATCGCGATCGTGGTGCGGCAACTCGAGTGCGTGCGTGAGGTCACCCATCGGCTTGCCCGTGCTTGCCTCGACCGCCGCGTCGCGCATTGCCAGCCCGGGCAGCGTCGGAAGCGACCACCGTTGAGTGATCAGCCGCAGCACCGAGGCGGTGTCGTACATCGTGTGATCGACGAATCCCCGTTTCGCGAAGGGCGAAATGATCAGGGCTGGAATGCGCGTGCCGGGTCCGAGCAGATCACCTTTCGGGACCGCGACGTGATCGAACTGGCCGCCGAACTCGTCGTAGGTCACGACGATCACCATGTGTTCCCACTGGGGACTTGCGCGCAGTGCGGCCACCGTGTTCACGATCTCGTCGTCGGCGTTCGTGACGTTCGTATATCCGGGATGCTGATTCAGGAAGCCGACGGGCTTGTAGAACACGACGGCTGGCAGCTTGCCCGTCGCCGCATCCGAATACAGGTCTTCGCGATCCTTCAGGTGCGCTGCACGCTCGACAGGATGCGCCACCGGATCCATCGATGCGAAGTAGTTGAACGGCTGGTGGTGCGCCTGGAAATCGCTGTGCGCGGCATCGGCGGTACCGAACGAGTTGGAGTTGTAGATCGTGGTGCTCGCTCCGAACGTATTGGTGGCGGGGTCGTAGGGGTACGGGACGGCGGTCGCCGCGGACCATCCACCCGAGTACCAGGCCCAGCTGAGATCGGCATCCGTGAGCAGATCGCCGATCGTGGTCTGCGTCTGTGGCGGCAGCGTCGTCGCGGCTGAAGGGTTCGCGAACAGCGCGTCCATGCCGATGTTGTCGACCGGCTTGTTGCCGCTCGGCTGGTACGCCGGCTGCATCGTGTTCACGGCACGATAGCCGTCGCCCGCGCCGAAGTAGTCGAGAGGTGCGATGTTGCCGCTCTTCAGCGACGGCGCCCCGCCCAGCGCCGATGGCGCCGAGCTGCTGTTCGTCGCAAGCTGCGGCACGCCCTGGATGGGAGTCGTCAACGTGTTGATCGACATCTTGTTCGCGGCGACGGTCGCGGCCGGCACGCTGGGAGCGCAAGCGCAGACGAGATACTGGTGGTTCAGGAACGACCCACCCCACGCGCCTTCGAAGAAGTTGTCCGCCAGTGTGAATTCGCGCGCCAGGTGCCACAAGCGCGTCTTGCTGCCGTCGAAGAAGCCCATGACGAGGCCGCCGGAGTCGCCCCACGCGGCGAAGAGATCGTTTTTGCCGCCGTTCGCCTGCATCTGGTTCTCGAAGAAGCGGTGGTACAGGTCGCGCGTGATGATCGAGTTGGGCAGCACGCCATAGCCGAAGCGATCGAACGGGCTGTCGATCTGGAACGGCGCGTTCGGCCAGACGTTGGTCGTCTGCGCCTGCGTCACGACCGGTGTCTGGCCGCTCGCGGTCAGGCCGTTAAACGCCGGGGGCAGGATAGGCAACAGCGTCGTTCCGTCGCGGTCGTGTTGCTTGATCGAGCGCGCGGCGCGCGTGTCCAGGCCGTTCGCATCCGGGAAGTGACCGAAGAGATTGTCGAAGCTGCGGTTCTCGGCGTAGATCACGACCACGTTGTGGATTGCTGCGAGTCCATGCTCATGTTCGTCGTGGCGATCCCGGTCATCATGAGCGCATGCGGTCGTCGCGAGGACAGCCAACGCGACGGCGCTGAGCGCGGGCAACGTGATGCGGGAGAGATTGCGTGGCATCGGGAACCTTTCGCGGGGTGATCACGAGGGGAGTTGCTCCGAACGATTGTTTCGACCCGTGATGACCGCGGAATGAACACACGATGACAGCGCCCAGCAGCAACGCCCGGTCCGCCCCAGCGAAGGGCAATTGGAACTATCGGCGTGCGGTCAGCCGGGCCGCCGCGGAACGACGAGGTTGCCGACGGTAATTTGCACCGCCTCGCCGTTCTGGTTCCTGGTCGTCGTCTTCACTTTGATCATCCCCTGATTCGGGCGCGACTTCGAAGGCCGAACCTCCAGCACTTCGATATCGAGGTGAAGCTCGTCGCCCGGGCGCACCGGCAGCGGCCAGCGAAACTCGTCGAAGCCTGCGCCAACGATGCCGCCGGCCGGCTCGAGGTCGCTTTCGACGAGCAGGCGCATGGTGGCCGCAGCGGTATGCCAGCCGCTGGCGGCCAGGCCGCCGAAGAAGGAAGCGCGCGCCGCTTCCTCGTCGGTATGAAACGGCTGCGGATCGAACTCTGCAGCAAATGTCTTGATGCGATCCTTCTCGATCTTGAGCCGCCCGGAGCCGTACATCTGGCCCACCGCATAGTCCTCGAGATATCGTCCGCTCATCTTCTCGACTCCCGGCACTGGATACGTGGCATTCGATGCACATCGTAGCCGTCGTTCGAATCGCCGATACTGGCCGAATGTATTGTCCGCCGGAGGATGAAGGTCGCAGAGGAGCAGTGATGGGCGAACCAACCAAGCGATGCGGGTGGGCGAACGGTGCCGACGCGTTGATGCTCGACTATCACGATCGCGAGTGGGGCGTGCCCGTGCACGACGATCGCAAGCACTTCGAGTTCCTGGTGCTCGAAGCGGCGCAGGCGGGACTGAGCTGGGCGATCGTCCTGCGCAAGCGCGAAGGCTACCGGCGCGCGTTCAGCGAGTTCGATCCGCAGAAAGTCGCGCGCTACACCGGCAAGCGCATCGACAGGCTGATGCTGGATCCGTCGATCGTGCGCAACCGGATGAAGATCGAAGCGGCGGTCGGCAACGCGCGCGAGTTCCTTTCCATCCAGGAGGAGTTCGGAAGCTTCGATGCGTACTGCTGGCGCTTCGTCGACGGACGTCCGAAGTTGAACCGCTGGAAGACGATGAAGAACGTTCCGGCCACGTCGCCGCAATCCGACGCGTTCAGCAAGGATCTGAAAGGGCGCGGGTTCGGCTTCGTCGGCTCGACCGTCATCTACGCGTATATGCAGGCGGTCGGCATGGTGAACGATCACCTTGTCGATTGCTTCCGGCATGGCGAGGTTTAGAGCGCGAACATTTTCCCTCCCCCGCAGGCGGGGGAGGGAAATCAATTGAGCAGCCGCGAGGCACTAGTCAGGAGTTCGCGATTCGACGGGTTGCGCGTGAGGAAGCTGTCGCGGTATTCGGCCGGGACGCGCTCTTCGGCGGTGCGCCGGATCCAGTCGATGGTCCGGCGCATGGCCGAGCGCGCTTCCTCGACGTCTGCCGCGCTTCCCTCGCGCAAGGCAGCGATCGCGATCCGCACCACCTCGCCGGGGTAGATGTCGTCAGGCTCGTAGTCGCGCATCAGCGCGAGCGCGGCGTGCGCGTGATGGCAGGCGAGATCGGGATGCTTCTGTCGCCGCGCGGCGGCGGCCACGCGGGCATGCGCATGGATCGCGACGCCCATGCGCGTGGCCCTGGTGACGTCGCGCACCAGTTGCACCCCCTCTTCGAGCGCCTGCGGATCCGTATCGCGCCCTGCGAGATCGATCGCTTGCAGGCGCCACCGCACGACCTGCCTGCCGTGCGGCGGATAGCGTTCGACGAGCACGCTGAGAGAGGACCCGCCCTGCTGTCCCTGGGCGGAGGCCAGCATGTGCCTGACCGATTGCCATTTGTTCACTGCCAGCGGCGGCGTGCGTTCGCCCGGCACGCTGCTCGCGAGCGCCTGGTGAGCGCGCGCGTACTGGCCGAGGTACACGAGCGTCTGCGCCTTGCCTGCCGCCACCAGCGGCAGCCAGCCCGGCGTCTGCTGCTGCGCCCGGACCATCGCCCGCTCGAAATGGTCGAGCGCGCTCGCGTACTCGCCCAGCGCGCGCAGCGCGAGGCCGTAGTTGAGGTGCAGGCTCGAGTACGGCACCGCCTCGTCGCCGACCGCGGCGAGCAGCGCGCGTGCGCGCTCCAACGCGTGCATCGCACGCCGCGCCTCGCCGCAGTCGAAGAACTGGACCGCGAGATTGAGCACGGTCTGAGCAGCGCCGGGCAGGTTCCCCAGCTCGACGGCGAGCGCGATGGCGCGTTCGTACATCGTGCAAGCATCGGCGCACTGGTCCGCGTGCGAGAGCAGGATCGCAAGCGACTCCCACAGTTCGAAGCGCTGCGTCGGTGCGCCGAGGCGCTCGATGTCGGCCTGCACCGAGCGAAGTTCGCGCAGCGCCGCGCGGGTGTCGTTGCGCCAGGCCAGGACCGCGGCGAGATTGCGCCGCAGTTCGGCGCGCAGCAGCGGCTCGTCCGCGCCGCCGAGCGCATCGAGTCCGGCGAGCGCGTGCCGCTCCGTTTCCGCCATTTCGCCACGATGCAGAAGCGTCACGGCGCGTTCGTTGTGCACGAGCGCACGCTGCGTCGGTGTCGTGGCGAAGCGATCGAGCAGATCGAGCGCGGCGCCGCTGCGCCCCGCGAGATCGACTTCGAAGCAGGCCTGGCGCATCAGGAAGGCTGCGTCGAATGCGCTCTTGTTCTGCCCGCAATCCCCCAGCAGGCGCGCGGCGCGCTCGAACGCATCGGCTGCTTCGGCAAAGCGCAGCGCGCGCTTCGCCGACTCTCCGCTCTTGATCCAGAGTTCGGCGGCCGGTTCGAACTGTCGCGCCGCCTCGAAGTGCAGCGCGATGCGGCTCGGCTCGATGTCGCGCTGCTGCAGATAGGCTGCGATCTCGCTGTGGAGGTGCTGCGCGATGGGAGGAGGAACCGACGCAAGCGCGGCCTCGTAGACGAGATCGTGCGCGAATGCACCGTCGCGCAGCACTTGCGCGGCTTCGAGCTCGTTCCAGGCATCGGCCAGATCGAGCGGGCGCACGCCGAGCACACGCGCGGCGAGATCGATCGAGTGATCCTGTCCCGCCACCGCCGCGCAACGCGCCAGCTTGATCGCCTCCGGCGAAAGGCGCGCGATGCGACGCTCGATGAGCGCACCGACAGTCGTCGCCACCGAGGCTCCGCTGGCGCCACCTGCAGGTTGCTCGCGCGCGAGCTGCGCCTTGATCGCTTCGAGGAGAAAGAACGGATTGCCGCCGGTTCGCCGCGCGAGCGGCGCAGCGAGCTGTTCGGCGTCGAGTTCGTCGATGTGCAACGACGCGATCAGCTCGGCGATCTGCGGCACCTCCAGCGGAGGTAGGTTGATCGAGCACGAATCGCGCATGCCCGCCAGCGTGTCGACGAGGGCCTGTCCCGTGGCGCTCAGTTCGCCGGTGCGATACGTCGCGACCCACGCAAGCCCCGAGTGCCTGCCGCTCAGATGCTGGAGCGCCTCGGCGCTGGCGGCGTCGCTGTATTGCAGGTCGTCGATGACGATGCCCGAGAGACCCGCCTGCATCGCCAGCGCGATGAGCGCATCGATCGCATTGAGAAAGCGCACGCGGTCGGCGCCGGACTTCATCGATTCGGCTTCGCCGAGCTCCGGAAGCAGGCGCGCCAGCTCGGCTGTCACGCCAGGCGGCAGTGCGCCGGAAATCCTGGGAAGCAGCGCGCGCAGCAAGCGCGACAGCACTGCATAAGGCGCATCGCGGTCGCCAGGCCGCGCCGCCATCGTGAGCGCGCCCGCACGCGTGTGCGCGAGGTCGGCAGCGAGCCGCGTCTTCCCCATTCCGGGTTCGCCGCGAATCAATGCCGCCGCGCCCGCGGTCCACGCCGCGTCGAGCGCCGCCCATTCTGCTGCGCGCCCGATCAGGCGCGGCGGGCGCAGCACCGTCACCGGCATCGCGTGCGGCACCGCTGGCAGGCGCGCGCCTGCATCGATCTGACGGCGCAACTCTTCCGTTTCGTGCGCCGGCGCGGCACCGAGCTCACGCCGCAGGAGATCGCGCAGCCGTCCGTACGCCGCCTTTGCGGAGAGCAGATCGCCGCGCAGATAGTTGAGGAACATCACGCGGCGGTGCGCTGGCTCGAACAACGCGTCGCTGTCGAGCGCGCTGCGCGCATGCGCGATCGCAGCCGCGAGGTCGCCCGCAGCCTCGGCCTTTTCGGAAAGAGCGATGCATGCGTCGACGCGGTCGCGCTTGCGGCGCGCGCGCTGCGATTGCAGCCACTCGCCGAGCTCCGGCATGTCGTCGGCATGCACGCCGGCGAGGAGCTCGCGATGGTCGAGCACATCGACGTGGTCGAACACGACACGGTCGTCGAGGCGGCAGGGGTCGTCGCCACCGACTAATGCAGCCAAAGCCGATTTGCGAATCCGGTACATGCGCTGGCGGAGCGTGGCGCGTCCGCGCTCTTCGTCGGCGTCCGGAAAGAGCAGGCTCGCAAGGCGAGCGCGCGGCGCCGGCCCTTCCATCGCGAGCCATGCGAAGAGGAGCGCGTCCTTGCGCTCGAGCCGGATTTCTTCCCCCGAGACGATCGCGCGCGGCGCTCCGAGCAGGCACAGGCGCACGGTCGTGTCGGTGCGATCGCTGGGGCCGGGCAGTGCTTCGTCACTCATGACGGACGTCTTATAGGAGTGGCGCCGTCACATATGCGTTACGGCGCATCGGCAAAGGGAATGCGGTGCTCCACAAGCGCGAAACCTTGCAGCGACCTGAATCGGATTGTCGGCTATTCGGTTCCGCCGGCAAACCGGTCGCGGCGTGACGCTGGTGTTACGCCGCGCTCCCTAACTTGCATTCGTCCGGCGCTCGTCGGATCACCCGAGGACGACAGCGAGCCGGGTGAATACTCGAACGGAGGAAGACCATGTCGAAGATCGGAAAGTGGGTCGCTGGCATCGCGGCGGCCTTCGCCTGCGCGAGCGCTGGCGCTGCCATGCATCAGATCTGCTACGAGGGACCGTTGCGCAACGGAGGAGAAACCGGCATCTGGGGGTGCACCGTCGATGGCGGCGGTTATTGCACGATGACTCCGCTGAGTTCCAACATGTTCTACCTGGCCAACTCGGCGCCGGGGGTGCAGACGCCAGGCTACTTCTGGCACTACGACCTGCAGACGAACGGCGTGCAGAACTTCGCCGCCAAGTTCGAGTTCTTCGATACAAATAACGTCAAGATCGGCGAGCGGCAGTGCACGATCTCTGCCGGTTGGCTGGCGGTCGGCGTGTACGGTGGCGCGACATCCGGTTCGGTCCTGACCGGATTCTCGACCGACCAGTCGGGGCTGGTCACGACCGGCGTATGGAGGGCCGCGACGAGCTCGCAGCAACACTGGAACTCCGAGTACGTCACGACGCCGGCCGACTTCGTTGCGGTTGGCGGCGGTGCAATGGGAGTCGAGACTCCGGTTGGTGCGCTCATAAATGGGGCGGCGCCCGCCAAGCTGCTTGGAAATTCCGACTATCGAAGCTGGCAAGTCTGGACATCGGAGGGCGGCAATACGACCCAGCTCCACGTGACGACGGGATATGTGATCGGCCTGCACATCGAAGGGATCGCCGCGCAGAACCTCGCCAATCTCATCAAGAACACCTCTGCAGTAAGTTCTTCGACGAGCAGTGCGAACCCGAGTGCGACCGCGACGCCCTCCACCGCAGGCATGGTCGTCATCGGTGGCGGCACGCAGGCGTACGCGCCCACGCACGCGATCGGCACGGGCCTCGGCCAGTTCCTCACCGCGAGCGCGCCGGTGGCAAACAGCATCTATCAGTGCTACATGTCGCAGGCGAACGGATTCTTCTGCACGACCGTCGCGTCCGGTTGGTACGGCGAGTCCAAGGACCACATGATTTCGGATCCCGGTTTCGTCATGGTCCAGGTGCTGGCGATGCCGTCGTCGCTCACCGTAGGAGGCACGACGTATCAGGTCGCCTCCCGCCTGATCTCGGGGACATCGATCAAGGACGAACACCCATCGGTCGACGTGTCGGGGCTGCGCGGAGACTATGCGCTGACGAGCGTCGGCGCCGTGGCGAACTGGCACACGTTTCCAGCCCAGGGCAACCTGCTCTGGCACGTGGAACCGCGTGAGGATCTCGGCGGCGCAAGCGTCGCGTCGAAGGACCACGTCGTCGTGGATTCCACCACGATCACCGGCTATGCGCTTGGCATCAAGCTGTACGTTCCGGCGTCTCCGCCGATCCTTCATCTTCCCTGAGCGACTTCACGCACGAACCACAGCCGTTCGCCGCTCGTGGCGAGCGGCTGTCGAAATCTCCGCTTGACGGCGCAAAGAAACCGGGCGTCTACTGATATCGGAAACCGAACTGAGGTTCGGTCGACCTGAGCACTCAGGTGTTCTGCGACAACAGCAACGCCATCCGTCTGATAAGTGCGCTCGCTTTGGTCGTATCGGCCTGCGCGCTACACCCGGAGGCGTCCAACCCGGCTGATGCGAATCAGGACGCGTCGCAACGGGTAAGTGACGTCCTCGGTGTCGTCAAAAAGTACTACGTCACGACTGTCGACGAGCAGACGCTTGCCGATGCATGCAGGCGCGAATTGCCGGAGGACCGCACCAGTACCCAGATGGGCAACGCCGACGTCCACAGCTTCAAGGAGATCGCAGCGGTTCTCGATCGGATGCTGCCCCTGGATGCCGAGTTCGCCGCCGACCGATGCATTCGAGGAATGATGACGCGGCTTGGCGGGCACTCCGAATTCCTATCGGTCGACGAATTCCGCTTGTTGCGCTCTGGCGGCGGCGTGGGTCTGTACCTGGTGCGCGTCGCCGAAGGAGCGAAGGTCGTCGCTCTGATGGACGGGACGCTTGCAGCCTCGGCTGGTCTCGAGCCCGGCGACGTCATCATCGCCATCGATGGGACCGACGTCCGTGGCCGCGCCATTCCCGATGTGGCTCGACTGCTGCGCGGCGATCCGGGTTCGGAGGCCACGCTCACCATTCGGCGAGGCAACGAGGCGCAGCCACTGCGCATTGGCGTGCGCCGGGAGCAGATTCGTCCGAAGCCACTCGATGGCTGGCTGCTCGAACCCGGCATCGTCTACCTGAAAGTGTTGCAGCTCGGGGAGGCGACGCCCGCTGCAATGGTGCAGACCATCGTTCGCTTGCGTGACGAAAACAAGGATGCGTTCCGTGGCGTGATCCTCGATCTTCGTGCTTGCCCGGGCGGATTGATGCATGAATCCGTCACCGTTGCAGCCGCCTTCCTGCCGACGGGCGCGTTCGTAACGGAGTTGAGGGGAAGGTCGTCCGACAGCAATCAACGGTTCCTTGCGCGGAAGAGCGATTACCTGCGACGACCGGGCAAGGACCCACTGGTGGCCCTGCCGGCCGAGATGAAGTCGGCGCCTCTTGTGGTGCTGACTGGGCCGAACACGGCGGCCGGCGCAGAGATCATCGCGAGTGCACTGCAAGATCAGAAGCGTGCAACCGTGATCGGCACGCGCACCTTCGGCAGAGCGAGCATCGAGACGATCATTCCAATGACTTCGGGCAGCGCGATCAAGCTCACGACTGCGCGCGCCTATCGTCTCAACGGCCAGACCTTCGACGGTGTAGGCGTGGACCCGGACATGTTCGTCGAGCCCGACGCGTCAGCCGACGATCGGCCGCCGCTTTCAGCACCGGCGCCCGACGATGCGGCAGTGGCCCAGGCACTTGCGGATTTCAAGTCGGGCACGAACCGGATTGCCGCGAGACCTGCGACCCCGCACGCGGTGCTCGGATCGATCGACGCGCGGGAACCGGTGTCGATCGAAGCAGCGTTTGCGAAAAGCAAGGCGCTGCCGGCCGGCAAGACAGCGATCAAGGTCGAGGCCTATCCTGAGCGACTCCCCGTCATCACGATCGGCGATCAGAAGTTGATAGTCGTACCGCTCGCGAATCTCGAAGGAGGACCGCGAAGCCTGGCCGTGCGAAGCTACGTGATTCGGCTCGATGACGGCTCATACGGAATGTTCTATCCCGTCGTCTCCCTGATCGACAACGACTTCCGCATCTCGCAGACGCTGACGCCGAAGTATGAATTCGCATTCGACGGCACCTCGCTGCTCAACGAGTTCGATGTGCCGGCGGGAACGGCGCGATTGCTCATCCATACTGACCAGAGATTCCACCGTGGATCTTTCGAGACCACGCAGTCCACCCCGGACTCGAGGGCAACGGCCGCCTCGACTCTCACGGGAACCATGCCGCTGGCCGGCCTGGCGCTGACTATCGCGAACGCGATTTCCGGCACGAACCGCAATCAGCCAGTCACGTTCAAGTTCAGCGAAGTCGGTGCGCTTCGAATCGAAGC
>Ga0335085_10011496_pt1 | contig 13127 bp, 11 predicted proteins | sample Lox_Sample_45_FD_206712 | JGI IMG/M metagenome (GOLD analysis project Ga0335085, IMG submission 206712) | Soil microbial communities from Loxahatchee National Wildlife Refuge, Florida, United States - Lox_Sample_4.5 | ecosystem: Environmental > Terrestrial > Soil > Wetlands | place: USA...
CGTGCCGGAAGAGGTCGCCGAGCAGGAGCTCGATCGTCTCGCCGTGGGCCTCCAGGAGGTCCGTGAAGAGCCCGATGCTGAACCCGGCGAAGTCGAGCAGGGCGGTCGCGATATCGGCGATCTCCGCGACCTCGGGCGCCGCCAGGCCCTTCGTCTGGCCGCCCGGGACCGCGGTGCACGGATGGATCCGGCGGCCGCCGACGAGCTCGATGACCCGATGGCCGGCGCGGCGGGCATCGATGACGCGGGTCCCGACCTCGGTCCCGACGGCCCGGATGACACCGAGGATGTTCCGCTCGGCGACCGGCGCGTCGGGCCCGAGGAGGAGGTCCGGTCCGCCGAGGACGTAGAAATGGGTCGCGTGGTCGGCGACGAAGAAGGCGCAGTACAGCAGCTCGCGGAGCAGCTTCGCCGGCCGCGGCGGGTCGACGCCGTAGACGGCATCGGCGGCCTTCGCGGCGGCGAGGTGGTGGGCCTCGGGGCAGACGCCGCAGATCCGGTCGGTCAGGGTCGGCATCTCCTCGACCGGACGGCCGACGCAGAACGACTCGAAGCCCCGAAGCTCCGGGACCTGGAAGACCGTCCGGGCGACGTCGCCGCGCTCGTCGAGGAAGATCTCGATCCGCCCGTGCCCCTCGAGACGGGTGATCGGATCGATCGTCAGGCGGGTCATCGCTCGGCTCCCAGGCTCGCGCCGGCGGCGACCAGCTCCGGCTCGCCGGCGGCCACGGACGGCCCGGCCGCCCGTCGCCCGCCGCGAAGCAGCGAGCCGGCGAGGCTGAAGCGGTAGAACTGGCCGACCGGGTCCGGCAGGCCGTCGAGGATCCGGTCGATCTCGGCGGGATCGTCGGCGTCGACGACCGACGCGAACGCCGACAGGAGGCGGCCGCCGAAGTCGACGACGCCCTCGGCCGGCCCGTAGCAGCCGATGCACGGCGCCCCGGCGGCGGGACACTTCGCGCCGCAGCCTTCTCGGGTCGCCGGTCCGTTGCACGGCAGGCCCTGCTCGAGGAGGCAACGCTCGGGGTCGATCGACCCGAGCTCGGTGATCCGGGCGAAGCGATCGATCCGCTTCGGTGACCGGGCGCGGCCGCACTCGTCGCAGACGGTCGAGTCGCCGGCACCGAGGACCGCCCCGCTCGGCGGGAGCGCCTCGCGGCCGTCGAGCGCCGCCCCGAGCCGCCCGAGGACCTCGGCGATCCGTTCGCTCTCGGGCGGGCAGCCGGGAACGCGATAGTCGACGGCGACGACCTGGTCGAGCGTCCGGAGCGTCGGCTCCAGGGCCGGCAGCCGCAGCTCGCCCTCGGGGACCGAGAGACGCATCAGCGGCCACGTCCCATCGGCGTCGACGACCGTCGGCTGGCCGAGGACGACGTCGACGACGTCCTCGATCGGGCGGAGGTTCGCGAGCCCCGGGATGCAGCCCTCGGTGGCGCACGACCCGAAGGCGACGAGGATCCGCGACGTCCGCCGCAAGAGCCGCGCGAGGTGAGCGTTCTCGTCGGTCCGGATGCCGCCCGAGAAGAGGGTCAGGTCGATCCAGCCGTCGGGCATCGCCTCGACGTCGGCGTACTTGACGTCCATCGCCGCCGGCCAGAAGACGATCTCGAACCGCTCGGCGAGATCGAGGATCGCCTCGTGGAGGTTGAGGATGCTGATGTCGCAGCCGCCGCACGAGGCGGCCCAGTAGATCGCCAGCCGGTGGCGCGCCGGGGCGGTCATGCCGTCACCGCCGCCGGCTCGGGTGGCGCCGGAGCCTCCGGCGTCCCGGCGGGCTCGTGGCCATCGACCGGCTCGTCGGCAGCCGCCGCGGGGTCGGCGAGATCGACCCGCCAGTCGAGCGGGCCGAGGGCCCGGACGTCGGCGACGATCCGGGTGAACGCATCGGCCAGCTGCTGGCCCTCGGCCGCGCTGGCGTAGACCCGCTGGAAGCGGGCCGGCTCGATGCCGAGGTCGGTGAGGACCCGGCGGAGCAGCTCGAACCGCCGGAGGGCCTTGACGTTCTGGACCCGGTAGTGGCAGTCCTCCGGCCAGCAGCCGGTCATGACGACGGCGTCGGCGCCGGCCGCGAAGGCCTTCAGGACGAAGGCCGGGTCGAGGCGACCGGAGCACATGAGCCGGATGAGCCGGACGTTCGGCGGGTACTTGATCCGGGCCGTCCCGGCGAGATCGGCCGCCCGGTAGCTGCACCAGTTGCAGGTGAAGCCGATGATGACCGGCTCGAACGGCACGGCGGCCTCGGTCGGGGAGGTCCGGCCCGCGGTCGGGAGCGTGGCCGTCATGCCGGCACCGCCTCGGGCTCGGGCGTGGTCGCCGACCCGGCGACGACGGCGTCGAGGCCGGCCTCGGGGTGGATCGTGCCGGGGAACAGGAGACCCTCGATCTGGGCGAGGATCTGGGCGTCACTGAAGCCGGTGCCCGAGATCGCCCCGGCCGGGCAGGCGGCGATGCAGACACCGCAGCCCTGGCAGAGGGCCGGGTCGACCTCGGTCCCCCGGCCCCGCTCGAACGAGATCGCCCCGAACGGGCAGAGGTCGTTGCAGATCCGGCAGCCGGAGCAGCGGGCCTCGTCGACCGACGCCCGGATCGGCTCGAGCGCGAGCTCACCCTGGGAGATCCGGCCGAGGATCCTCGCCGCCGCCGCGGCCCCGTTCGCGACGCTCGAGGGGATGTCCCGGGGACCGAGGGCGCAGCCGGCGGCGAAGACGCCGTCGGTCATCGTCGCGACCGGGTCGAGCTTCGGATGGCGCTCGATGACCCAGCCGTCCGAGCTGCAGGTGATCCCGAGCCGGCGGGCCATCTCCCGGGCGTCGGAGGGCGGCTCGAGCCCGACCGACAGGACGACCATGTCGACCGGGATCCGTCGCTGGCGGCCGGCCAGGGTGTCCTCGACCTGGACGATGAGCCGGCCGTCCTCGCCCGCCTCGTCGGGCAGGCGGAGGACGTCGGTGATCTCGGCGACCCGGCCGCGGATGAGGTGCGTCCCCTCGTCCTGGACCCGCTGGTAGAACTCGTCGAAGCCCTTGCCCGGCGTCCGCATGTCGATGTACAGCTCGTAGACGGTCGCCTCGGTGTGCTCCCGGACGAGGTGGGCGACCTTCAGGCTCTGCATGCAGCAGATCGCCGAGCAGTAGGGGTTGAAGTTCCGGTCGCGGCTGCCGACGCAGTGGACGATGGCGACGCTCCGGGGCTCGGTCTGGCCGTCGCGGAGGACGATCCTGCCGCCGGTCGGGCCGGCGGCGTTGCTCATCCGCTCGAACTCGAGGCTGGTGAAGACGTTCGGGTAGCGGCCGTAGCCGTAGGCCTCGACCCGCCGGGCGTCGAACGGCTCGAAGCCCGTCGCGAGGACGATGTTCCCGACCTCGACGGTCACCTCCTCGGGCTGCTGCTCGAAGTCGATGGCGCCGGTCGGGCAGAGCTTCTCGCAGGCCCTGCACGTCCCGCGCTCGAAGTAGATGCAGTGCTCGGGGTCGAGGACCGGGTACTTCGGGACGGCCTGCGGGAACGGCCGGTAGATGCCCTTCCGGTAGCCGATGCCCGACTCGAAGACGGGGTCGACGACCTTCGCCGGGCATTTCTCCTCGCAGATGCCGCAGCCGGTGCACAGGTCGGTGTCGACGTAGCGCGGCCGGTGGAGGATCCGGACGCTGAACGCGCCGACGTGGCCGGAGACGTCGACGACCTCGCTCCAGGTGTGGAGGGTGATGTTCGGATGCATGCCGGCATCGACCATCCGCGGCGTCAGGATGCAGGCCGCGCAGTCGAGCGTCGGGAACGTCTTGTCGAACTGGGCCATGTGGCCGCCGATCGACGGCTGGCGCTCGACGAGGTGGACCGGGTAGCCGGCGTCGGCGAGCTCGAGGGCGGCCGAGATGCCGGCGATCCCGCCGCCGATGACGAGCGTCGCCGGGGCGATCGGGACCCGGAGCGGCTCGAGCGGCACCTGCTCCCGGACGCGCAGGACGCCGCCGGCGACGACGGCCTCGGCCTTCCGGGTCGCGGCGTCCCGGTCGGTGTGGACCCACGAGACCTGCTCGCGGATCGAGACGAGCTCGCACAGGTAGGGGTTGAGCCCGGCCCGGCCGCAGGCGCCCCGGAACGTCCGCTCGTGCATGTGCGGCGAGCAGGCCGCGACGACGACCCGGTCGAGGCCGAGCTCGGCGATGTCCTTCTCGATGAGCTCCTGGCCGAGGCTCGAGCACATGAACGGGTAGTCGCGGGCGACGACGACCCCGTGCGGGCCGAGCCGCTCGAGGGCCCAGTCGCGGACGGCGGCGACGTCGACGACACCGGCGATGTTCGTCCCGCAGTGGCAGACGTAGACGCCGACCCGCGGCCCGGTCATCGGTCGTCCTCGTCGCCGAGGCTCGGCATCGGCAGGCCGGCCGGCTTCTTCGCCCGGCGGGCCGGTGCGGCCGCGGCCTCCGGCTCGGCCGGCGCCGGGACCTCGATCCCGATCCGTCCGAGCGCGGCGCGGGCCGAGACGATCTCGGTCCCGATCCCGAGGGCCTCCGGCGGCGACCCGAACGCGAGGCCGATGAGCTGGGTGAAGAAGAGGATCGGCATGTGGTAGTGGCTGCCGAAGTGGCGGTTCATCTCGGCCTGGTAGGCGTCGATGTTCATCTGGCACATCGGACAGACCGTCGCCATGAGGTCCGCGCCGAGCCGGCTCGCGGCGTCGACGAGGCGGCGGATGAGGGTGAACCCGGTATCGGGGCTGATCTGGGTCATGTGGCCGCCGCAGCAGGCCGTCCGGAGCGGGAAGTCGACGACCTCCGCGCCGAGCGCGGCGAGGAGCGAGTCGAACACTCGGGGCCGCTCGTGGTGCGTCCAGCGCCGGTCGAGGTCCGGCCGGGTGACGAGGCAGCCGAGGTAGGGCACGACCCGCAGGCCCCGGAGCGGGCGCCGGACGTGCGCGGCGATCGCCTCGAGGCCGACGTCGTCGACGAGGATCTCGAGCAGGTGCCGGACGGCGATCGAGCCGGGCTCGTAGGTGAGGCCCCCGGCGCCGAGGGCGTCGTTCAGGCGGGCCCCCAGGCCGGGATCGTCGCGGGCGTAGCGGTCGGTCTTCGCCAGGTTGACGTAGCACAGGCTGCAGGGGGCGACGAGCGTCCGCGTCCCGTCGCCCTGGCGCTGGGCGAGGGCGAGGTTGCGGGCGACGAGGGCATGGCCGCCGAGCGGGCTCAGCGTCAGGTACTCGCTCGCCCCGCAGCAGTTCCAGTCCTCGATCTCCCGGAGCTCGATGCCGAGCGGGTCGAGGATCGCCGCGAGCGAGCCGGCGTAGGCCTTCGCGCTGCCCGACAGCGAGCAGCCGGGATAGAAGAGATAGGCGCTCATGCCGGGACCGCCGCGCGATCGGCGGCTTCGATCGCCGCGGCCCGGGCGAGGATCGCCCGGAGGCCGTCGAGCCCCTCGATCCGGTGGGGGATGAACCCGAGCCGGCCCTTCGTCACCATCCCGATCCCCATCGGCGCGATGCCCGGCAGCCGGAGCGGGTGGTGGCGGAGGTAGTAGCGAGCGGCGAGGCCGACCTCGTAGCTCCGGCCATAGCGGCGGATGTTGCCGACGAAGAGCCGGCTGAAGTCGACCGCGACGGCGTCGGGGACCCGGCCGGACCGGCTGGCGATCGACTTGATCGCGTACATGACGTCGGGGATGTGGATCTCCTGCGGGCAGCGGACGGCGCAGAGGTAGCAGGCGACGCACATCCACGGCGTGTCGCTCGCGAGGACCTCGTCGCGGAGACCGGCCCGGACCATGGCGAAGATGGCCCGCGGGGTGTGATCCATGTCCGCCGCCGACGGGCACGACCCGCCGCACGTCCCGCACTGGATGCAGGTCTCGATCCGGGACGCGGCCGGGGTCGCGGCGCGCACCTCGGCGAGGAACGCGTCCGGGCGATGTTCGGTCCGATCGCCGCTCGTCATCGTGCCTGCTCCCGGAGGAGCCGCCCGCGGCCCGGTCGTGCCGGCGGGACGCCCGCCGCGGCGCCTGTCTCCGCCTGCGCCTCAGCCGACCCCGGCCAGCTCGGCCTCGGGCAGGGCGGCCCGGGCCTTCTCGCCGTCGTCGACGGCGAACGCCATCTCGATCACGCCCTCCCGCCGGCCGACGCACAGCGTGCCGAGGATGTTCACGCCGGCGCCGGCGATCCGCTCGGCGACGTCGGCGAAGCCGCCCGGCTGGTCGAGGACGTCGACGACGATCGTCTCGCCCTCGAGGAACGGCGTCCCCAGGCCGTGCAGGACCGCCCGCGTGTCAGCCTCGTCGCCGGTGGTCAGGAAGGCGCAGGCGATCGGGCCCGTGCCGGCGCACGAGATGTGGGTGATGTTGATGCCGCGGGCGGCGAGGGCTCGGGCGAGGTGCGCGAGCTCCCCCGGTCGATTGTCGAGCTGGACGACGAACTGGCGTTGCATGGTCGCGCCTCCAGTGTCCCGGAGCCCACGAGGCCCGATCCACGGATCGGTCTCGACCCCCGAGGCTGCCCGAGACATCGCGACTCCCGCCAGTGCCACTCCGCCTGTCCGTGTGACCCCATTCCGCCCCCGGGTAGGATGGCGCCGTGGCGACACCCCAGACCGGGCTCTTCGCCCTCGGGACGATGGCCCACGCCTACGTCGAGCTCGACCTTTCGCCCGCTGCCGACGCGGCCGGCGTCGTCGCCCGGGTGGCTGGGCTCCGCGAGCCCCGGACGACGATCGGCGGCGTGAACCTCGTCGCCGGCTTCAGGCCCGAGCTCTGGGCCCGCGTGGCGCCGGATGCCGCGCCGGACGGGGTGACCGGCTTCGAGCGCCCGATCGTCGGCCCGGACGGCTACACCCTGCCGGCGACACAGCACGACATCGTCGTCTGGCTCACCGGCGGCGGCTACGACACCGTCTTCGACGTCTCCCGTGGCGTCGTCACGGCCCTCGCCGGCTCGGCCATCCTGGCCGAGGAGATGGTCGGCTGGCCGTATCACCACGACCTCGACCTGACCGGCTTCATCGACGGCACGGAGAACCCGACCCTCAGCGAGGCGATCGCGGTCGCGACGCTTCCGGCCGGGACGCGGGGTGAGGCGAGCAGCGTCCTCCTCCTCCAGCGCTGGGAGCACGACGCCCAGGCCTGGGAGGGCCTGCCCGTCGCCGACCAGGAGCGGGTCATCGGGCGGCGGAAGGCGGACAGCGACGAGCTCGACCCGAAGCCCCCGGCGTCGCACGTCGCCCGGACCGACCAGGACCGGCTCGGCCGCATCTTCCGCCGGAACATCGGCTACGGCAGCGTCGTCCGTCACGGCACGATCTTCGTCGGCTTCAGCGCCGACCAGCGGACCCTCGCCGCGATGCTCGAGGCGATGGTCGGGCTCGACGGCGGCCCCCGCGACGACCTGACCCGCTTCACCCGGGCCCTGACCGGCGCGTACTACGTCATCCCGTCGATCGAGCGTCTGGCTGCGCTCGCCGCTCCGGGTATGTGATACCGTCGCACAAACACCGGTAGACGGCGGGCCCGGCGGCGCCCACCGGGCGGGCCCAGGGAGGATGGTGTGGACGGAGCCTTCTTCACCGGCGTCCCCGATCGGATCCCGTTCGGCGGCGTCGGGTCGACCGATCCACTGGCCTACAAGGTCTACGAGCCCGACCGGCTCGTCCTCGGCAAGCGGATGGAGGACCACCTCCGGATCGCGGTCTGCCTGTGGCACTCGTTCAATTGGCCGGGCTCGGATGTCTTCGGCGTCGGGACCTTCGACCGGCCGTGGCTCGACGCCCGGCTCGACCCGATCGTGGCCGCCCGGGCGAAGCTCGATGCGGCCTTCGAGTTCGTGTCGGCGCTCGGCGTCCCGTTCTTCACGTTCCACGACCGCGACGTCGCCCCGGAGGGCGCGACGGCCGCCGAGACCCGGCGGATCTTCGACGCGGTCGTCGAGACGATCGAGGGCCACATGGCCCGGACCGGTCGGAAGCTGCTGTGGGGGACGGCCAACCTCTTCAGCCACCCCCGTTACGCCGCCGGGGCGGCGACGAACCCGGACCCCGAGGTCTTCGCCGTCGCCGCCGCCCAGGTCAAGACGATGCTCGAGACGACGCATCGGCTCGGCGGCCTCAACTACGTCCTGTGGGGCGGTCGGGAGGGCTATGAGACCCTCCTCAACACCGACATGGCCCGCGAGGAGACCCAGCTCGCCCGGTTCCTCTCGATCGTCGCCGAGCACAAGCACCGGATCGGCTTCAAGGGGACGCTCCTCATCGAGCCCAAGCCGCAGGAGCCGACGAAGCACCAGTACGACTACGACGCGGCGACCGTCCACGGCTTCCTTGCCCGCCACCACCTCGATGGCGAATACCGGGTGAACCTCGAGGTCAATCACGCGACGCTGGCCGGCCACAGCTTCCACCACGAGGTCGCCTACGCCATCGGCCATGGGATCTTCGGGAGCGTCGACGCGAACCGGGGCGACGACCAGAACGGCTGGGACACCGACCAGTTCCCGAACTCCGTCGACGAGCTGTCGCTGGCCGTCTACGAGATCGTCCGGAGCGGCGGCTTCACGACCGGCGGCTTCAACTTCGACACGAAGCTCCGGCGCCAGTCGATCGACCGGGTCGATCTGTTCCACGCCCACATCGGCGGGATCGACACGCTCGCCCGTTCGCTCCTCGTCGCCGCCGAGCTCATCGAGCGCGGTGAGCTCGAGCGGCTGCGGGCCGAGCGCTACGCCGGCTGGGAGACCGACTTCGGGCGGTCGATCCTGTCGGGCGACGTCCTGCTCGAGGCGCTCGCCGGGCGGGTCGCCGTCGGCGAGATCGACCCACGGCCGGTCTCGGGTCGCCAGGAGCGGCTCGAGAACCTCGTGAACGAGGCGATCTGGGCGGTCGACGCCCGCGAGCGGGCCGGGACCGCCACCGACCACTGACCGTGCCGCTCGTCCTCGGGATCGACGTCTCGACGACGGCGACGAAGGCCGTCCTCGTCGACGAGGCAGGGACGGTCGTCGGCATCGGGGCGGCCGAGTACCCGTTCGAGACGCCGCGGCCCCTCTGGAGCGAGCAGCCTCCGGAGGCCTGGTGGGACGGCACGATCCGGGCCGTCGGCGCGGTCCTCGCGACCATCGGGGTCGCGGCGGACGATATCGCCAGCGTCGGCCTGACCGGCCAGATGCACGGCGCCGTCCTGCTCGACGCCGCCGACCGGGTCCTCCGGCCGGCGATCCTCTGGAACGACCAGCGGACGGCCGCCGAGTGCGATCTGATCCGGGCCGCGGTCGGGCCGGAGCGGCTCATCGCCGTCACGGGCAACGACGCCCTGACCGGCTTCACCGCCCCGAAGCTCGTCTGGGTCCGGGAGCACGAGCCGGACGTCTGGGCCCGGCTGGCCCATGTCCTCCTGCCCAAGGACTACGTCCGCCTCAGGCTCACCGGAGACCACGCCGTCGACAAGGCCGACGGCGCCGGCACGCTCCTCTTCGATCTCGCCGCTCGCGACTGGTCGGCCGAAGTCCTCGGCGCGCTCCGGATCGACCCGGCCTGGATGCCGGCGACGTTCGAGGGACCGGAGGTCACCGGCGTCGTCTCGGCGGCCGCGGCGGCGGCGACCGGGCTGCGGCCCGGGACACCGGTCGTCGCCGGCGGTGGCGACCAGTCGGCCAACGCCGTCGGCGTCGGCGCCGTCGAGCCCGGGACGATGGCCCTCTCGCTCGGGACCTCGGGGGTCGTCTTCGCTCCGACCGACGCGCCGCTCTTCGAGCCGCATGGCCGGGTCCACGCCTTCTGCCACGCCGTCCCCGGACGCTGGCACCTCATGTCGGTCATGCTCTCGGCCGCCGGAAGCCTCCGCTGGTTCCGGGACGCCATCGCGCCGGGGACCGGCTTCGACGAGCTGACGGCGCGGGCTTCGGAGGTCCCCGCCGGGAGCGACGGGCTCGTCTTCCTGCCGTACCTGTCCGGGGAGCGGAGCCCGCACGCCGACCCGTCGGCGCGCGGGGCGTTCGTCGGGCTGACCCTCGGGCACGACCGACGACACCTGACCCGAGCGGTCATGGAGGGCGTCGCCTTCGGGCTCCGGGACGGCCTCGACGCGATGGTCGCCGCGGGGATGCCGGCCCCGGCGAGCATCCGAGCCTCGGGTGGCGGGACGTCGAGTCCGCTGTGGCGGACGATCCTGGCCGACGTCCTGGGGACCGAGATCGCGACGGTCGAGACGACCGAGGGGGCCGCCTACGGAGCGGCGATCCTCGCCTCGGTCGGGGCCGGCTGGCAGCTGACGGTCGAGGCGGCGACCCGCTCGATCCGGGCGACCCCGGTCGCCGCTCCGGGACCCGACGCGGGCCGCTACGCCGAGGTCCACTCGGTCTACCGCGAGCTGTATCCCGCCCTGGCCCCGATCTTCCCCCGACTCTGAGGCTGGGGCACCCAGCACCGCAGCCGGCGGGCGGGCCGCCGCAGCCCGCGCCTGACCCGCCGGGGCCGGGCCCTAGGCGTGGAGCTCGGCCAGCTCCGTCTGGGAGACCTCGCCCGGCATCTTGCCGATGATGATCATCCCGAGGACGTCGTCGGTCGTGACGTCGGCCTTGTTCACCGTCCCGACGAGCCGACCGTGGAGCATGACGCTGATCCGGTCGGACAGGTCGAAGACGTCGTGGATGTCGTGGCTGATGAGGAAGATCCCGATGCCCTCGGCCTTCAGCTGCTTGATGAGGCTCCGGACCTGGGCCGTCTCGGCCGGACCGAGGGCCGCGGTCGGCTCGTCCATGATGAGGATCCGGGCGTTGAAGTGGACCGCCCGGCCGATGGCGACCGACTGGCGCTGGCCGCCGGAGAGGGCCTTCACCGGCGACTTGAAGTTCTTGAACCGGGGGTTGAGGCGGCCGAGCACGCGGCGGGTCGCCGACTCCATCGCCGCGTCGTCGAGGGAGCCCATCCGGGTCCGCAGCTCGCGGCCGAGGAAGACGTTGCCCGGCGCGTCGATGTTGTCGGCCAGGGCGAGGGTCTGGTAGATCGTCTCGATGCCGTAGGTCTTCGCGTCCCGCGGGTTCGTCAGCGAGACCGGCTTGGCGTCGATGAGGATCTGGCCGGAGTCGAGCGGATGGGCGCCCGAGAGGGCCCGCATGAGGGTCGACTTCCCGGCGCCGTTGCCGCCGACGAGCCCGACGACCTCGCCGGGCCAGAGATCGACGGTGACCCCGTCGACGGCGTGGACGCCGCCGAAGGCGACCCGGATGTCGCGCATCTCGACGAGCGGCGGGCCGCTCCGGTCGACGGGCGGCGAGGGCGCCTCGCTCGGCTCCGAAGCCGGACCGGCGCCGGGCGGGGTCTGCGGCTCGGTCGTCATGTCGCGGACCTCCGACGCAGGAAGCTGTCGATGCCGACGGCGCCGACGAGGACGATGCCGACGACGATGTCCTGGGTCGGCGAGTCGACCCGCAGCAGGACCATCCCGGAGCGGAGCGACTGCATGACGACCGCGCCGAGGATCGCCCCCGGGATCGTCCCGATACCGCCCGAGAACGACGTCCCGCCGATGACCGCGGCGGCGATGACGTCGAGCTCGTTCTGGACGCCGAGGTTCGTGACCGCCGCGTTCAGGCGAGCCGTCTGGACCGCCGCGCTGACGGCCACGAGCATCCCCATGACGACGTACGTCAGCATGATCGTCCGGCGGACGTTGATGCCGCCGAGCTCGGCCGCCTCGGGGTTGCCGCCGATGGCGAAGACGTAGCGGCCGAATCGCCGGCGGGTGGCGATGATCGTCATGATCAGGCCGACGCCGAGGGCGATGAGGACGGGGTTCGCGATCCCGACCGGGATCGTCGCGCAGTCACCGCCCGGGCAGGCGCTGCCGAAGATCTGGTTCGCGAGGTCGACCGGCCAGTAGTAGCTGTTGGCGACCCAGACCGCGCCGAGGACCGCGATGCAGCCCGCCGCGCCGACGAGGACGAGGGCCCACCGCGGCCGGACCGGGAAGCCATACCGCTGGCGCCGACGCCGGCTCGTGATGAGCGAGTAGACGATGCCGACGCAGGCGAGGATCCCGACGATCCAGCTCGTCAGGGCGCCGACCGAGCCCTGTGGCCCGCCGCCGATGAGCTGGAAGATCTTGTCGAGCGGGGCGATCGTCTGGCCCTGCGCGAACCAGAAGATGAGGCCGCGCCAGACGAGGAACCCGCCGAGGGTGACGATGAACGACGGGACGCCGCCGTAGGCCACGAGCGAGCCCTGCAGGACGCCGACGAGCGCGCCGAGCACGAGGCCGACGGCGAGGGTGACGATCCAGATCCAGGGCTGGTCGAAGCCGAACCCGAGGGTCTTCGGGAGCCAGACCGCCTGGGTCATCGCCATCGTGTAGCCGAGGAACCCGAGCAGCGACCCGACCGACAGGTCGATGTTCCGGGAGACGATGATCAGGACCATGCCCGTCGCCATGATCGCGATCGAGGCGCTCTGGACGGACAGGTTCCAGAGGTTCCTGGGGGTCAGGAACAGGCCACCCGACAGGACGTTGAAGCCGATCCAGATGATCGCCAGGGCGGCGACCATCCCGAGCAGCCGGGTGTCGATCTCGGCCAGCCGGAGCAGGTCGCCGAACGAGCGCCGTCGGGTGGGCCCACGGACGGCCTCTGGTTGTGCGACGCCGGTGGCTTCGGTCATCGTCCTGCCTCGGGGTCGGTGCGGAAGTGCGACGCGCCCTGCGCGGGGGCGCAGGGCGCGTCGGCCTGGTGCGGACGGAGATGGCTCAGCAGCCGCCCACCGAGCCTGCGGTGACGTCCTTGCAGAGGACGTCCTTCGTGATCCAGCCGGCGTCGAGGACGACGTTGAGGTTGTCCTTCGTGATCGCCTGCGGCGTCAGCAGGATCGAGGTCAGGGTGTTGCCGCCCGGGCTGTCGAACGTGCCGACGCCCGAGACCTTCGTGATGTCGGTGCTCGAGCAGAGCTGCGCGGCGGCTTCGCCGGCGGCCTTGCCGAGCATCCGGGCATCCTTCCAGACGTCGACCGTCTGCGTCCCGAGCGCGACCCGGTTCAGGGCCGCCGCGTCGCCGTCCTGGCCGGAGACCGGGACCTTGCCGGCGAGACCCTGGGCCTGGAGGGCGGCGACGACGCCGCCGGCCATGCCGTCGTTCTCGGTGAAGGCGATGTCGATCTGGTTGTTGTTGG
>Ga0335085_10011499_pt1 | contig 13125 bp, 10 predicted proteins | sample Lox_Sample_45_FD_206712 | JGI IMG/M metagenome (GOLD analysis project Ga0335085, IMG submission 206712) | Soil microbial communities from Loxahatchee National Wildlife Refuge, Florida, United States - Lox_Sample_4.5 | ecosystem: Environmental > Terrestrial > Soil > Wetlands | place: USA...
TACTCGCCCGCGTCCCTGGCCAGCCGGTTAGTCCGGTCCGCGGCCCGGTCCCGCCAGGCGGGCAGCCCGAAGTCGGTGGCCAGGTCGCACGTCCACCGCCAGGCCTCGATGGCCACGCAGCGGTCGATCAGGTCGAGATCCGCGTCCACCGCGGCGTGGTCGACGGGGACGCCCAGGGCGTGGTCCGCCCGGTACCCGAGCAGCCGGGCCACGCTCTCGTACCGGGGCACGCCGAGCTTCGCGGCGCGGGACGCCAGCGCGCCGGCCTCGGCCCGGGCCCGTTCCGCCTCGCCGCGGAGCAGGACCAGCCGCCCGGAGACAAGCTGGTGCTTGAGCCGCAGCCGCCACCCGAAGACCAGATCGCCCTGGAGCAGCGCCCCCGCCTCGGCCAGCCGCGCCGCTGCGCCATCGGCATCACCCGTCTCCAGCGCCTGCTCGGCCAGGTCCTCGAGCGCCGCGATAGTAACGTCAGCAGTGCCCTGCCCCCGGCCCGCCGCCAGCGCCTCGTGGTGGTGATCCAGCGCTTCCGGGTAGGCGCCCAGGTTGCGGAGCACCCAGCCGGCGAAGTTCACCGCGCGGCCGGCGAACCGGGGTACCTGCCGCCGCTCCACCTCGGCGGTGTACCGGGTGAACGCGGCCAGCGCCTGCGCCGGCCGGCCCGCCAGCGCGTGCGCGTGCCCGCTGAACAGCAGCGCGTGCATGGTGGCCGAGGTGTGCTCCACCCCGGTCTGGCCGCGGGCGGCCGGGCGCAGCAGCGCCAGCGCCTCGTCGGTCCGGCTCTGGTGCGCCCTGAGCACCCCGAGCCACCCGGCCGCCGCGACCCGGTCCGCCCCCTCGGCCAGCGTGAATGCCTCGCCGAGCAGCAGCTCGGCCTGGGCCAGGTCGCCGGCCGCGTGCCGGGTCCGGCCGCCCGCCGCCAGGCACCGGGCCCGGGTCGCCGCGTCCGCGGCGGCGAGCGCGCCGTCCGCGGCGAACTGGGCAGCCTGGGCGAAGTCGCGGCCGAAGTAGGACGCCCAGGCACCGACCTCCAACGCCGCCGCGCCGCCCGCCGGGGCCCGTTCGACGTCTTGCAGTGCTTCGGCGTACCGCCCGCGCAGCGTCCGCACCCGGGCCCGGGCCAGCCACCCGTCCGGGTCGGCGTGCAGCCGCAGCGCGTCGTCGAGCAGTTCCTCGGCCGCGCGGTAGTCGAAGCGCTCGGCGGCCCGTGCCGAGGCCTCGCGCAGCGCGCGGGCGGCCAGCATCAGGTCACCGCCGAGCCGCGCGTGGCCCGCCACGGTGAGCGGGTCTGCACCGGGCCGCCGGTCGAGGACCCGGCCCGCCTGCCGGTGCAGCAGCGCGGCCCTCCCCGCGGTCGCGCTGGCCGCCAGCGCCTCCCTGACCAGCTCGTGGCGGAACCGGAAGTTCCCGTCCTGCTCGGTCAGGAACTGCTTGGCCACGGCCTGCTCGGCCTCCCCGAGCAGCTCGATGACCGGGCGTCCCAGCACGGCGGCGAGCAGGTCGACGTCCAGTTCCGGGCCGATCACGGCCGCGGTGCGCAGCAGCAGCCCGGCCGGGCCGAGTTCGTCGCACCGGGCGGACACCGACTCCACCAGCGACGCGGGCAGGTCGGTGCCCGCGACCTGCTGGGCCAGCTCGGTCAGGAACAGCGGGTGTCCCTTCGACCGGGCGTACAACTCGTCCACGCGGGCCGCCCCGAGCGGACCGACCAGTTCCGCCGCCGCGTCCCGGCCGAGCGCGCCGAGGTGGATGAACGCCGTCCCGGGCAGCGGCTCACCCTCCCCGGACCTGATCGCGGCGACCACCGTCGCCGCCATTGCCTCGCGTCGGGCGTACCGCAGCCAGTCGGCCAGCGCCGGGCTGGCCAGGTGCGCGTCGTCGATCACGATCACCAGCGGCGCGCGCTCGGCCAGCCGTCCGAGCGTGCGGACCAGGGCGGCGTAGAACACGCCGGGCCCGAGCATGCTGTCGGCCAGCAGCGGCGTGGGCCTCGCGGACCCCGCGGTCCCGCCGGCCGTCCCCGGCTGCGGGCCGGGCGTGAGGTTAAGCGCCGGGATCAGCAGGGCGGCGTCGGCACCGAGGATGGCGGCGCTTTCGTCGGGACCGAGTTCACGCAGCCGGGCCGCGGCCGCGGTCAGCACCGCGTCGAGCGGCAGCGACCGGTCGAGCGGCCCGCACGCCGCCATCAGCACCGTATCCCCGTCCGCCACGCGTCGGCCGGCCCAGGCTCGCAGCAGCGTCGTCTTCCCGATGCCGGCCTCGCCGTCGACCACGACCACCTCGGCCTGGCCACCGCGGACACGGGTCGCGACCGCCTCGAGGCAGGCCAGCTCGTCGTCCCGGCCAACCAGGACGGGATCGAGACCGGTGCGGCCAGGCCTGGCCGCCTCGCCGCGCAGGATCGCGGTGTAGAGCGCGGCCGTCTCCGGCGAGGGGTCGGTGCCCAGCTCGTCGGCCATCCGGGTCCGCGCGCTGGCGTAGGCGGCCAGCGCCGCGGCCAGTCGGCCGCCCGCCACGTAGCCACGCAGCAGCACCCGCAGGGACGCCTCGTCGTACGGGTCACGTTCGATCGCCGCCGACGCGGCGTCGCAGGCCGCCATCCAGTCCCCGGCGCCGAGCAGCGCGGTGGCCGCGACCAGCCTGGCCCGCCCGGCCAGCCGCTCCAGCCCGGCCTGCCGCAGCTGCGCCCACTCACCGGGCAGCGGCTGCGGGCCGCCGCCCCTGATCAGCGAGAGCGCGACCCGGGCGGCGGCCACCGCGCCCATGAGGTGGCCCGCTTCCCGCCGCGCCTCCATCTCCCGGATCAGCGCGGCCAGTTCGGCCGCGTCCAGCCAGTCGTGGTGCAGCAGGTAGCCCTGGTCGCGGTGCTCGATCCGGTCCCGCCCGAGGACCGAGCGGAGCCGGCTCATCAGCACCGCGAGCTGATCCTCAGGCCGGGCAGGCAGTTCGCTGCCCCAGAGCGCGTCGATCAGCACGTCGGCCGCTACGGCCTGCCCGTCGGCCAGCGCGAGCAGGTGCAGCGCGAGCCGGGCCTTCCGGCTGCCGAGCGCCTGCGGTTCGACGCCGTCCACGCCGAAATCGCCGAGCACCCGCACGGCCAGCGACTTCATGCCGGTATTAAATCCCGTCGGCGGCCTCGGGACCAGGCGGGACCAGGCGGGACCAGGCCAGTGCAAGCTGGCTGCAACCGCCACCCCGCATCGTGGTCACCGAACGTTCCCCCAAGGAAAGGAGACCCCATGAGCGGGAAAGCGGAACAGAAGAGCTTCGCGACGCCGGACGAGACCCGCACCTTCGACTACGGTGCCCTGGACCTGCTCCAGATCGGCGGCGCCGAGATCGGCCGGCTCACCCTGCAGCCCGGCTGGCGCTGGTCGGACCACGTCAAGCCGCTGGCCGGGACCGACCTGTGCGAGGCGCCGCACTTCCAGTACCACGTGGCCGGAACACTGCACGTCGTGATGGCCGACGGCGCCGAGTTCGACGCCCGGCCCGGCGACGTCACCGCCCTGCCCCAGGGCCACGACGCCTGGGTGGTGGGGGACGAGCCGGTCGTGGTCGTCGACTGGTACGGCGCCAGCACCTACGCCCGCGGCTGACCGCGGAGCCCAGCCTCGCCAAACCCGGCCCCGCGGACCTTGGCCAGGAAGCGGTCCATGTTGGGGTCGAACCGCGCCGGGTCCGCGGAGTCCAGCTCGGGCCCGGTCCACCAGCATCCCCCGGCGAACTCCCGCGGATCGAGCACGAGGGGCATCCCCGGATAGCCCGCCAGCAGGTACCACAGGCTGACGTCGGTGTGGGAATCCGGCGTCCTGGTCCGGGTCACGGTCACGAACACCGGACGGCGGCCCGCGATCGAGAAGTCGGGCTCGATGCCCAGTTCCTCGCGCGCCTCGCGCTCAGCGGTGACCGCGGGTGCCTCTCCCGGCTCGACGTGGCCGCCGGCCGGCAGCCAGAGCCCGGACAGGCGGTGATCAACCAGGAACATGCTCCCGCTACCTGGGTCGGTCAGGACCGTGTAAGACACCAGGTGCCTGGGCGGCGTCGCGGGCTTGACCCGGCGGTAGACGTCAGGAGTGCTGGCCAGCCAGGCCAGCACGTCCGCCTGCTGGGCGCGCTCGGTATCGTCGTACGGCTCGATGGCGGCGACGAGCGCGGCCACGTCACCGGGGCCGCCGGTCACGAGGCCCAGCCTACGGGTGTGGTACTCCTGACGGGACGAAGCCGACGAGGGGAGCCACCATGGACCTGGGCCTGCGCGGCCGCCGGGCGCTGATCACCGGGGGAAGCCGGGGCATCGGCTTCGCGGTAGCGGAGGCGCTGGCCGCCGAGGGCGCGGCCGTCGGCCTCGTCGCCCGGGACGCCGCGGGCCTGGCCGAGGCGGCCGAACGGCTCAAGGCCCAGGGCAACACCGTCGCCACCGCAGCCGCCGACGTGACCGACACATCCCAGCTCAAGCAGGCCGTGGCGGACATCGCGGCGGCGCTGGGCGGGCTTGACCGCCTGGTCGCCAACGCGGGTGGCACGGTGGGCCGGGGCAACCTCACCAGCGCCGGCGACGGCGACTTCACCGCGACGTTCGCGCTCAACGCGGGTCACGCCGCCGAGCTCATCCGGGCCGGGCTGCCGCACCTGCGGGCCGCCGGCGGCGGCGCGGTGGTGATCATCTCCTCCGTCACCGGGATGCGGCCCGCGCCGCGGACCGCCTACGCCGCCGCCAAGGCGGCGGAGATCCACCTCGCCGCGACCGCCGCCCAGGAACTCGCCCCGGCCGGCGTCCGGGTGAACTGCGTCAGCCCCGGGTCGATCATGTTCCCCGGCGGCGGCTGGGACAGCTTCCAGCAGGCGAACCCGGAGGACTTCGCCACGTTCGTGGACACCCAGTTCCCGTTCGGGCGGCTCGGCCGCCTGCCCGAGGTCGCCGACGTGGTGACGTTCCTGCTGTCCGACCGGGCCTCCTGGGTCTCCGGCGCCAACGTCGCCGTGGACGGCGCCCAGATCTACCCCAGCGCCCGCCGTTTCGACTGAGCACCAAGACCAGCTACAGGAGGAGATGACATGCCGCCGAGCATGAGCCAGGCCGAGCGCGAGGAGTTCCTGGCCGGGGTGCACGTCGGGGTGCTGAGCGTAGCCTCGGGTAACGGCCGCGGCCCGCTGACCGTCCCGGTCTGGTACACCTACCAGCCGGGCGGCACGGTGAACGTGAGCACCGGCCGGAGCACCCGCAAGGCCCTGGCCATCGCGGCGGCCGGCCGGTTCAGCCTGTGCGCGCAGGACGAGCGGCCGCCCTACAAGTACGTCACCGTCGAGGGCCCGGCCGTGATCGAGGAGAGCAACGCGCCCGAGCGGCTCGAACTGGCCCGCCGCTACCTGGGCACCGAGGGCGGCGACGCCTTCATCGCGGCCAACCCGGGCAGCGCCGACGACGTCCTCGTCAGGCTGACCCCCGAGCGCTGGCTGAGCGTGGACTACGGCCGGAGCTGAGGCGGCAGAAAAGAAGTTGTCCGGCCCCTGGGGCCGCCGCAACCATGGGGCATGGTCCTGGTACGAGCGACAACCCTCGACGACTGGCAGCCGATGCGGGACATCCGGCTGGAAGCCCTACGGCAAGCCCCGGATGCCTTCGCCTCGACCTATGACCGGGAAACCGCCTTCGAGGCGGCCGAATGGCACCGGCGCGCCACCCGCGACGGCTCCTTCCTCGCCTTCATCCCCGAGCTAGCCGTCCCCGCGGGTCTGGTCGGCGGCTTCGAGCAGGAGCCGGGCGTGGCGGAACTTGTCTCCATGTTCGTCCGCCCGCAGGCCCGCGGCCACGGCGTCGGCGAGGCCCTGATCGACGCGGTAGCCGCCTGGGCCCAGAACAGGAGCGCCACCTCGGTGCACCTCTGGGTGTCCGAGACCAACAAGCCCGCCATCCGCCTCTACGAGCGCTGCGGCTTCACCGTCACCCCCGAGCGCCAGCCGCTCCCCTCCAACCCCGCCCTCGGCGAAGTCGGCATGACCCGCCCCCTCTAACCAAGACGCCGCGGACGGCTCTGCCCCGCCCTCGGGAAAGAGTCATCTCCTATGACTGGCCGCCCCCAGGGGGCCGCATCAAAAGTCACACCTGCTTCGCAGATGACACTGCCGGGCAAACGCGAGCCGCAACCCGCGGGAAAGGGAGGAGCACCGAATACGAAAAGGCGGACCCGCCTCGTCGCCTGGTCCCCGAGGCGGCAATCCAGCTCCCCGCGCGCTCGCCCTGGCGCGGACCTCCGGCGCCTCGCCATTCCCATCCGCATCACGCCAGCGCTCCGGTAATCCATGATCAGCCGATAAAGGAATGACCCCACCTGCACCACAGATGAGGCCACCGAGGTGATCGCGGGCCGCAACCCGCGGGAAGTTGGGTAAATGCCCACGATAATGCGACTCGCCCTGAAGGGCAGTCAGAATTATCCTGCGGAGGCGATAAGGAAAGCGCATGCGGCGGACCTTCCAGGCAGGGCCAGCCGCCCGCGGGTCGACGTAGCAATTAGCCGGCGTTTCCTGTAACGAAGACAAGGACGCGGTAACCGGGCGCCACCGGAAACGAACTCCGCGCGCACCCCGAGCAGCCGCACCGGCCGCCGCCCGGTGAACCGTGCGAGCGCCTCGGCCGCGGCTGCCGCGAGAACCCCGGCGTCCGACGACGGCACCTCCAGCGTCACCCCGTGGGTCTCGGTGACGAACGGCGCGTACCGCACCTTCACCACCACCCGCACGGCCGGCCTGGGCTCGGAAACCAGGTCCGCCGCGAGCAGGCCGGCGATCCGCGCCACCTCGGCCTCGACCTGCGGCCAGTCGGGAATGTTGCGCTGGAACGTCTCCTCCCGGCCGTGCGCCTTGGCCACGTACGGCGAGGAATCCACCTCGCTGTCGCCCCGCCCGCACGCCAGCAGGACCAGCCACGGCCCGGTCATCGGCCCGAACTCCGCGGCCAGCGCGTCCGGGTCCGCCGCCGCCAGGTCGCTCACGGTGTTAATGCCCAGCCCGGCGAGCTTCTTCGTCGTCTTGGCCCCGATGCCCCACAACGCGTCGACCGGCCGGTCGCCCAGGACCGCAAACCAGTTAGAAAAAGTCAGCCGGTACACCCCGGCCGGCTTCCCGAACCCGGTGGCGATCTTGGCCTGGAGCTTGTTCTCGCCGATCCCCACCGTGCAGTCGAGCTGCGTTTCCGCACGGACCCGCGACGCCAGCGACCGCGCGAACGCTTCCGGATCGGAAACCTCCACCCCGACGAACGCCTCGTCCCAGCCCATCACCTCGACGACCGCGCCCGAGGACCGGAGCACCTCCATCACCGTCTCCGAGACCTCCTCGTAGGCCTCCCGGTCCACCGGCAGGAACACCGCGTCCGGCAGCCGCTTGGCCGCCGTCCGCAGCGGCAGCCCGGAGTGCACGCCGTGCTCCCTGGCCTCGTAGGACGCGGTGCTCACCACGCCCCGCTTGGTCGGGTCGCCGTCACCGCCCACCACCACCGGGCGTCCCCGCAGCTCGGGGTGCCTGAGCACCTCGACCGCCGCGATGAACTGGTCCAGGTCCACGTGCAGCACCCACCACCCCACGCTCCCCCTATACCCAGGTCACGCGACCGACACAGACGCCGAGGAATATCCGTTCCCGGGCAGCAGGCTGACCCGGTCATGTCGTGGTCGAAATATGCCGAGTTCCTGGCGTTCGCTGTGGTCCTCGTCCTGATCCCGGGACCCGACTTCGCCGTCGTCACCAAGAACACCCTGGCGGGCGGACGCCGCCGGGGGAGATGGACCGCCCTCGGCGTCAGCAGCTCGAACCTGGTGCAGGGGGCCGCCGCCGCGGCCGGTCTCGGCGCCCTCATCGTGCGGGTCCAGCCGCTGTTCGAGGCGATCAAGTGGGCCGGCGTCGCCTATCTGGCGTACATGGGCGCGCAGGCCGTCCGTTCGGCCGTCCGCGGCCAGTATCCGCCGGGCCTGGCCGGCGCGCCTGCCTCCCGGGACGGCCTCACCGGCTGGCGGCAGGGGTTCGTCTCCAACATCACCAACCCCAAGGTCCTGGTGTTCTACCTGGCCGTGCTGCCCCAGTTCCTCACCCCGGGCGCGGGCCTGGGCTGGCTGCTCGTGCTGGCCTGGAGTCACGCGCTGCTCAGCCTGGCCTACCTGCAGGTGCTGGTCACCGGCCTGCACGGCGCCCGGAAGCTGCTGGCCCGCCGCCGGGTGCGCCGCGGCCTCGACGCCACCACCGGCGCGGTGCTGCTCGGCTTCAGCGCCAGGCTGGCCGCCGAGCACGTCTAAGTCCCCGGGCCGCGCACGGTGACCGGGGCGCGCGCCTACCCCGTTCGGTACAAATGATTTTGATCTAGCAGGCCAGGGGCGGCCACAATGACGTGTGCTGCTGACGATCACCACCACCCGCGCGCCCGCCACCGATCTGGGCTACCTGCTGCACAAGCACCCAGACCGGGTGCAGGCGTTCACGCTGTCGGCGGGCACCGCGCACGTGTTCTACCCGCAGGCGACCCCGGAGCGGTGCACGGCCGCGCTGCTGCTCGAGGTCGACCCGGTCGGGCTCGTCCGCGACCGTAAGGGGGGCAGCGGCGAGCTGGCCCAGTACGTCAACGACCGGCCGTACGCCGCCTCCAGCCTGCTCGCGGTGGCGCTCAAGGAGGCCTTCCGCACCGCGCTGACCGGCCGCTGCGACGCCCGGCCGGAGCTGGCCGCCGGGCCCCTCCCGCTCGAACTGCACGTCCCGGCGCTGCGCTGCCGCGGCGGCGCCGCCCTGGTCGACCGTATCTTCACCCCCCTCGGCTGGCGGGCCGACGCCAAACCCGTGCCGTTCACGCCCGCCGAGTGGGGTGACTCGCCGTACCTGGACCTGCGGCTGGCCGGCGAGCTCCGGCTGGCCGACGCGCTCAACCACCTGTACGTGCTGCTGCCGGTGCTCGACGACGCCAAGCACTACTGGGTGGCGGCCGACGAGGTGGACAAGCTGATCCGGGCCGGCGGCGACTGGCTGGCGGGGCACCCGGAGAAGGACCTCATCGCCCGGCGCTACCTCGCACACCGACGCAGGCTCACCAGGTCCGCGCTGGCCCGGCTGGCCGATGCGGACGAGACCGAGCCGGAAGCGCTCGACAACGCGGTGCCGGAGGAGGACGAGACGGCGGAGGCTGATACCAGGAAGCCGCTGGCCGTCCAGCGCCGCGAAGCGATCCTGGCCGTGCTGCGCGAGCGCGGCGCCCGCCGGGTCGGCGACCTCGGCTGCGGCTCCGGCGCGCTGACCAGGGACCTGCTCGCCGACGCGCGGTTCGAGCACGTCACCGCCGTCGACGTGTCCGCCCGGGCGCTCCAGCTGGCCGCCCGTCAGCTCAAGCTCGACCAGATGCCCGAGCGCAAGCGCGAGCGGCTGAGCATCTTCCAGACCTCGCTGACCTACCGCGACACCCGGCTGGCCGGCCTGGACGCCGCCGTCCTGATGGAGGTCATCGAGCACCTGGACCCGGACCGGATCCCGGCCCTCGAACGGGTCGTGTTCGGCGCGGCCGCGCCCGCGACCGTCGTGGTCACCACCCCCAACGCCGAGTACAACCCGCACTTCGAGACGCTGCCCGCCGGGGCGCTGCGGCATCGCGACCACCGGTTCGAGTGGACCCGGGCCGAGTTCAATCTTTGGGCCGAACGGGTCGGCGCGAGCTACGGCTACCAGGCCAGCTTCCTCCCGGTCGGCCCCGAAGACCCGGCCGACGGGCCGCCCACCCAGCTGGCTGTCTTCACCAAGTCGGAAGAGTCGGGGGAGGGGGCGGCATGAACCTGAACATCCCCGAGCTGAGCCTGGTCGTCCTCATCGGGCCGACCGGCTCGGGCAAGTCCACGTTCGCCCGCGCGCACTTCAAGCCGACCGAGGTGATCTCCTCGGACTTCTGCCGCGGCCTGGTCGCCGACGACGAGAACGACCAGTCGGCCACCCCGGCCGCGTTCGAGCTGCTCCGGTTCATCGGCGGCCAGCGGCTGAAGGCCGGCCGCCTCACCGTCATCGACGCCACCAACGTCCAGCCCGAAGCCCGCCGCGACCTGGTCACCCTGGCCCGCGAGCACGACGTGCTGCCGGTGGCGATCGTCCTCGACCTGCCCGAGGACCTGTGCGCGCAGCGCAACAAAGAACGCCCCGACCGGGACTTCGGCTCCCACGTGCTCCGCCGCCAGCGCGGCCAGCTGCGCCGCGGCCTGCGCGGACTCGGCCGCGAAGGCTTCCGCACCGTGCACGTGCTGCGCACCCCCGAAGAGGTCGACGCGGTCACGATCACCCGCACCCGGCTCTACAGCGACCGGCGGGACGAACCAGGCCCGTTCGACATCATCGGGGACGTGCACGGCTGCCGCACCGAGCTGGAGGAACTGCTGACGACGCTGGGCTACGAGGTGGAACGCGACCCGGCCGGCCTGCCCGTGAACGCCCGCCACCCCGGCGGTCGGCGCGCGATCTTCGTCGGCGACCTGGTCGACCGCGGCCCGGACACGCCGGGCGTGCTGCGCCTGGTCATGGGCATGACCGCGGCCGGCACCGCGTTCTGCGTGGCCGGCAACCACGAGGTCAAGCTGCTCAAGGCGCTGCGTGGCAAGAACGTGAAGCGCAGCCACGGCCTGGACGCCTCGATGGAGCAGCTCGACCTCGAGACGCCCGAGTTCCGCGCCGCCGTCGACACCTTCATCGACGGCCTGATCAGCCACTACGTGCTGGACGAGGGCCGCCTGGTGGTGGCCCACGCCGGCCTGGTCGAGCGCTACCACGGCCGCGCCTCCGGGCGCGTCCGCGAGTTCTGCCTGTACGGCCAGACCACCGGCGAGACCGACGAGTACGGCCTGCCGGTCCGCTACCCGTGGGCCACCGAGTACCGGGGCCGCGCCGTCGTGGTGTACGGCCACACGCCCGTGCCGGCCGCGGAGTGGCTGAACAACACGCTGTGCGTCGACACCGGCTGCGTCTTCGGTGGCCGTCTGACCGCCCTGAATTATCCCGAACGGGGCACGGTTTCAGTCCCGGCTCACCGCGTCTACCACCCGCCGGCGAAGCCGTTCCCCTCGGCGTCCGCCCCGGATACCGGGCCTGCCGCCGGGCGTCGGGAGCCCGACCTGCTCGACATCGAGGACGTGTCCGGGTCCCGGGTCATCGAGACCGCCTACCTGCCCCGGGTCGGTGTCCGCGACGCGCACGCGGCGGCGGCGCTCGAGGTGATGAGCCGGTTCGGCCTCGACCCGCACTGGCTGCTGTACCTGCCGCCCACCATGTCGCCCGTAGCGACTTCCTCCCGCGATGACCTGCTCGAGCACCCGGAGCAGGCGTTCTCCGCCTACGCCGCGGCCGGCGTCGGCCCGGTCGTGTGCGAGGAGAAGCACATGGGCTCGCGCGCCGTCCTGCTGGTATGCCGATCCGCCGAGGAGGCAGCGGCCCGTTTCGGAGTGCCCACCAGCCCCAGCCCGGCCAGCCCCAGCCCCAGCCCCACCAGCCCCAGCCCCACCAGCCCCAGCCCCACCAGCCCCAGCCCCATCAGCCCCAGCCCCACCAGCCCCAGCCCCATCAGCCCCAGCCCCATCAGTCTCACCAGCCCCGGTTCGGGCGCCTCCGGCGCCGTCTGGACGCGCACCGGGCGCCCGTTCTTCCCCTCTAACCTCACATCGACCATAGTCGACCGCGTGCGAGAAGCGGCCGAGAGGGCCGGCCTGTTCGACGAGCTCGGCACGTCCTGGCTGCTGTTCGACGCCGAGATCCTGCCGTGGAACGTCAAGGCCGGGTCGCTGCTACGGGACCAGTACGCCGCGGTCGGCGCGGCCGCCCGGGCCGCCCTCCCCGCCGCCGTCGCGGCCCTGACGCAGGCTTCCGCCCGCGAGCTGCCCGGAGTCGGCGACCTGCTCGGGCGGACCCGGTCCCGGCTGGCCAACGCCGAGGCATTCACCGCGGCGTACGCGCGCTACTGCTGGGACACCGACGGGCTGGCCGGGGTGCGCCTCGCCCCGTTCCAGCTGCTCGCCACCGAGGGCGCCGTCTACCACGAACAGCCTCACGAGTGGCACCTGGCCCTGGCCGCCCGCCTCGCCGCGGCCGGTCCCGAGCTCTTCACCGCCACCCGTTACGTGGCCGCGGACACCGGCGACCCCGCGTCGGTCGCCGCCGCCACCCGCTGGTGGGAAGAACTGACCGAGGCCGGGGGAGAGGGCATGGTCGTCAAGCCCGCCGCGAACCTGGTGCGTGGTCCTTCTGGCCTGGCCCAGCCCGGCCTGAAGATGCGCGGCCGGGAGTACCTGCGGATCATCTACGGCCCCGACTACACCGAGCCGGCCAACCTGGCCCGGCTGCGTCAGCGCGGCCTGTCCCACAAGCGCTCCCTCGCGCTGCGCGAGTACGCCCTCGGCCTGGAAGCCCTGGACCGGGTCGCCCGCGCCGAACCGCTCTGGCGCATCCACGAATGCGTCTTCGCCGTCCTCGCCCTCGAATCCGAACCCGTCGACCCCCGCCTCTAAGCCCGCGTGACCGTGCCCGCTCGCTGGAGACGGCTCCGGCGGCACCTGGCGACCAGGTTCCTGGCGTCGGCGCGGACCTGTTCCGACCATGACCGCAGCACCTGGGATTCCAGGATCAGCCACTCAGCCTGGTTCAGGTCCACTGCGCCGTGCCGTTCCAGGGTCACGCCCACGATGTCAAGCACCTTGCGGACCCGGGGGTCGACCCCGCGGACCAGGACCGGGCAGTCGGCGGGCACGGCGTGAGCCACCGCGGACAGCGCCTGAACGCCAGTGCAGTCGGCGAACTTGAGCCCCGACAAGTCGATTACCACCCGCTCGGCCGGGACCTGCACGGCCGGAATAGCCCGCTCGGCCAGGACCGGGACGGTAGCGATGTCCAGCTCGCCGCCAGCGCTCCTCCCCTCGCGCTTCCCGTCTATCGCGACACTAGCTCCGGACGTCGCCTCCGCTCCATCACATTGAGTAATTGTCCGGATATGACATTATTTGCCGGTGTTTGCCCCGAAATGCCGGGTGTGCCTAGCCGGTGAGCTGAGCTGATGTGACAGGTGGGGCGAGGCTGCCGGACTTGGTGCCCTTCTGGAAGCCGCCGAACATCAGCGCCAGCACGACC
>Ga0335085_10011500_pt1 | contig 13124 bp, 9 predicted proteins | sample Lox_Sample_45_FD_206712 | JGI IMG/M metagenome (GOLD analysis project Ga0335085, IMG submission 206712) | Soil microbial communities from Loxahatchee National Wildlife Refuge, Florida, United States - Lox_Sample_4.5 | ecosystem: Environmental > Terrestrial > Soil > Wetlands | place: USA: Florida...
TTTCCGGTCTTCACCTGCAGGCCGCCGCGCGCTTCCCGCATGCGCGGATCGATGTTGAGTAGCGCCACCTGCTGGCCATCCACGGAAACTTCGATCTGTTGGCCCTTCTCGGTCTGACCGAACAGCACGCCCGCCGGCGTTCCGTAGAAGGTCATCTGAAAGGTGTATTCGCCATCGGCCGGAAAGTTGTGCATCACCGAGATTCCGCCCCGGGTGCCGAAAGGAGCGCCGTCCACATGGGCGGTCTGCGAAACCATCTTCGGGACGTTATACATGGTGACCACCGGATCAGCCGTGCGATCCCCCACCGCCCTCCGGCTGATCTCGCCCGCGGCCCTCACGTAGGATTCCATCAGCGCCGGAGAAACTGTCAGAACATCCGACATGTTGTCGAAGCCATGGCTCATGTCGTCGGGAGGAAGAAGCGCGGCGGCATCGATGTCCAGATCCAGCAGATCGCGCACCGAGTTGCGGTACTCCGTCCGGTTCAGGCGGTGCAGAGCGGGCCCGCCCGGATTCGGATGGGCGGCGGCCCACTCATCGACCCCGGCCTCGAGCGAGGCGGCGAAAGCCTTTGCTACCGTAACATCCGGCCTCGGGGCGCCCGGTGGCGGCATCAGCCCGGCGCGCAGCTTGCGAATGACCTTTTCCGCCTGATCCGCGTTCCGCTCCGGATGCGCGGGATCGAGCTTGGTCCACGAAAACCCGCCCGACTTGATCCTGTCGTTATGGCACCCGGAGCAATAGCGGGCAACCAGCGCTTGCCGCGCCGCCACCGGCATCGGCGAGCTGGTTTGCGCTACCGCCATGGCGCTGATGGCGAAAATCAGATATCGGGTGATTCGAATTTGGGCCACGAAGCGCTCCGCAGGAATAGCGATTGGGCAAACTACGACCCCAGCCAGTCTAGCCGATTCGCGCAGCGAGAAAAAGCTTGCCGCACAATTAGCTGAGCGTTAATTGGCAGCCCGTTCGAAGGGCCGCAGCGGGCGGCCGCCTTGGGCGGGTTCCTTCGGAACCTGGGCGGAAAGCCACTCCGGCGGCTCTTCCGGCGTGTACGGTCCCTGGACGCCGATCGGCTTGTCCCCGCAAACGGTTACCCGTTCCATGGTGCGCCGCTGCGGATAGTAATCGTGCGGGGCATAATGCTGCACCGAGCGGTTATCCCACATTACGATGGTATTCGGCTGCCACTTGACGCGAAGCTGGTACTCTGGTACCAGCGCCTGGCGGAACAGGAATTGAAGCACGGTCAGGCTCTCGTCGTCCTTCATTCCGCGGATCTGAATTGTAAACTGCGGGTTGACGTTCAGGATGCGGCGCCCGGTCACCGGATGAACCCGGATCACCGGATGCCACGGATTGGGGAACCGGTCTTCCAGGTCGCGGAGTTTCTTGCGGTGCTCCGGCGAGTCGTTAAAAAGCGTCCGGAACGGCTTGAAATCGTGGCGGGCTTCCAGTCCGTGCACGTATTGCTTCATTCTTTCGGAGAGCCCGCGATAAGCCGCCGTCATGCTGGAGAAAAGCGTATCCCCGCCGGCCTTGGGCACCACGCGGGCGCGCAGAATGGTGCCCAGCGGTGGAATATCCCGAAAAGTCTCATCGGAGTGCCAGACATCGGTGAGCGTCGGCGGGTTTTTATCCGAATAATCGAGAACAATGACCTCCGGCTTTTCCTCGAGATTGGGTGAAAAAGGATGAATGGATAATTCGCCAAAACGGCGCGCGAAATCCATCTGGTGATCCAGCGTGATGTCCTGATCGCGCAGGACGATCACCTCATGGCGAACCAGCGCCTGATGGATGACACTGAACTCCGCGTCGGAAAGCGGGCGGCCGAGATCGGCGCCGCGAATTTCCGCTCCGATCAGGCCATTAATGGGAAAAACTTCAAGACTGGAATTCATGGCAGACTTTTCACTCAGGCCAGGCCCGTCGGCAACGGAGATTTGTCGGCGCAGGCGATCATTTTTCTCGCCAGCCGCTCCATCAGCTCCGCTTTGTCCCGCCGAAAGTCAGGGTCGGGCCAGAGATTATTGACCTCCTTCGGATCGTTTTGTAAATCGTAAATTTCACCCCATTCGACGCCGTCATAAACCGTCATCCGCCAGCGCTCCGTCACCAAGGAGCGGCAGCGAACGGGTTTTTCGAAGCCGCCGAAAATTCGCTGTCCATCCTCCTCGATCAGGATGGAGTCATGCCCGGAAGCGCCGGCATCTTCGAACACCAGAGGCAGCAGGCTCGCGCCCTGAAGACCGTTGTACGCGGCAATGCCAGCGCGATTCAAGATGCTGCGGGCGACATCCAAAGTCCCCGCCAGCGCCGGGCAAGGCCGGCCGGGGCGATCCCCCGGTTCCGCCCACAGAAAGGGGACGCGAATCAGGCCGCGATAATGCAGCGGATGCTTGAACAGCAGGCCATGGTCGCCCATCAGGTCGCCATGATCGCTCATGAAAATCACCACGGTGTTGCCGGCCTCGCCCGAATCCTGAAGCGCGCGAAGGATCCGGCCCACGGCGCCGTCGATCATGGAGATCATTCCATAAGTCAGGGCGATCGCTTCGCGAGCTTCTCTTTCCCGAACCGCAATCACCCGCGGTGTATTGAGGTTGGTCTGGCCGGCGGCGCGTTCGGCATGGAGCCACCTTAAGTGAGGCGGCGCATTCTCGGGCGGATCGCCGGAAGTCTCCGGCGCCGGAATCTCGCGCGGATCGTACATCTCCCAAAACCGTCCCGGCGGAGTGAAGGGATGATGAGGATCCGGGAAAGAGCATTGGAGAAAAAACGGCGACTCTCTGCTCCCCTTCGCACGGTCCGCCAGGAACGCCTCGGAGCGCTCCGCGACGTAAGAGGTGGAATACAGCTCTTCGGGAAGGCGCGTCCTCCAGGCCTGCGGCGCCACAAAGCGATCGTCGGGAATTGCATTGTCCGGCCCGCAAAGTTTGTGGGCATCCGGATCGCGGGCCGCCAGCCAGCGGCTGTAGTGACCGAACGTCTCGTCGGCGTGGCCGTCGCACAATTCCACGTGCTCGAAACCGTAATACGGCAGGCCCAGATCGTGCGCCGGATCCTTCCATCGGCGACGGGACTCCTGCTCGTATTCCGGGCCATCGATCCGATCGTGGCGGGCGTCGGAGAGTTCCGCAATCTGAAGCCCCCCGCCGCCGTCCGCCTGCACCATCGCTGGTTTGTCCAGCATATTTTGCAAATGACACTTGCCGATCAGCGCAGTGCGATAGCCGGCCGCCCCCAGCAGCTCGGTGAAGACGGTTGCGTCCAAACGAAGCGGAATCCCGTTATGCCGGACGCCGTGCAGCGACGGCATGCGCCCCGTCATCAGCGTCGCCCGGTTCGGCATGCAGATCGGCGAGGCCACGAAGAAATTATCGAAGCGCGTACCGCGGGCCCCAATCCCGTCAATATGGGGCGTACGGACGATCGGGTTGCCGTAGCAGCCCAGATGATCGGCGCGAAGCTGATCGCAGACGAACATCACAAAGTTGGGCGCGGCTGTCAAAGGCTTGGAACCGCGACTCTGGTTTCGAGATTCGGCTTCATCGGATGTAGCCGCGCTCCGGGGAGCCCGTCAAAACAAACTGAAACACTATCACAGCATCGCGGACGCCAGAGCTTCTACACTCAATACGTTGAGTGCGGATTGGACAAGGATTGCGGCGCCATGAGATTCTTCATGGGCAGTGAGGAGCGAAACAATGGGCGCTGAGGCGCTGGGTCAGGTCTCTGAAAAGTACCAACTGGAAGAGAAAGCGGTCCGGAAGGTCAAGCGCCGGCTGATCTGGTTCCTGGTGGTGTTGTATGTCTTTGCGTTCCTGGACCGGATCAACATCGGCTTCGCCGCGCTGGCGATGAACAAGGAACTGGGGCTAACGGCGACCATGTTCGGCTTCGCCAACACGCTGCTCTACCTCGGCTATTTTTTCTGCTCGGTCCCGAGCAACCTGATGCTCGCGCGGTTCGGCGCCAGCCGCTGGATCCCCATCATTCTGGCCGGCTGGGGCATCGCTTCGACCGCCACTATGCTGGCGACTAGCGCGACCGGTCTCTACCTGATCCGCACCTCGGTGGGGATTTTCGAGGCCGGTTTTGTACCCGGCATTTTCCTGTATCTGACGCTGTGGTTTCCGGCGCGGCACCGCGCCCAAGCCAATGCGCTGTTTATGCTGGCTATGCCGATCACCATGGCTCTGGGATCTCCCATCTCCGGCGCCCTGATGGATTTGAAGGGAATGTTCGGGTTATCAAACTGGCGGCTGCTGTTCCTTTTCGAAGGATTTCCCTCGGTGATTCTGGGAATAGCCGCCTGGTTCTACCTCACCGACCGGCCCTCTTCGGCGAAGTGGCTCAGCGCGGCGGAAAAGCGGACCCTCGAAGAAAGCATCGCCGCCGGCGAGACGCGCCAGCGGGCGAAGACCAGCGTGTGGTCGGAAATTCTGAATCCCGGCATCCTGGTTCTGGGAGCTATATACTTCGGGCTCACCATGACCATGAACACTTCGGCGACATGGACACCTACCATCGTCCACGAAATGCTGAAGGCGCGCAGCTTCTCGGTCGTCGGCTGGATCGCCGCGATTCCCGCCTTTTTCACGGCCATCGCCATGCCGATCTGGAGCATCCACTCGGATCGGCGCAAGGAACGGATCTGGCACATGATTCTGCCGATGGGCCTGGCCGCGGCCGGCTGGCTGTTCGTCGCCCTGTCCACGGATCCCGATGTGAAAATGGTGGGTCTGACGCTGGCAACCGTCGGCGCTTTCTCGACCATGGCCATCTTCTGGACTCTGCCGCCCCATATTCTTTCGGCGGCGGCGCGCCCGGCGGGGATGGCCATCCTCAGCTCCTGCGGGATTCTCGCCTCGGCGCTGAGCCCGCTGATGGTCGGCTTCTTCAAGGATCTGACGCACAGTTTCGTCGGCATCCTGATCTTCGAAGCGGCGGTACTGATCGCCTCGGCGGCGCTGACGTTGCTGGTGCCGAAGCGCTCGGTCCCGGCCCTGGCTCGTTGAAATGACTCCTCCCACCGTCGCCGACGCCGTCGTGCATAAACTCATCGAAACTGGGCTCCGAACCGTGTATTGCCTTCCGGGCCTTCAGAGCGATGCTTTGTTCAACGCTCTTTTCGATGCCGGAAAGGAAGTCCGCGCGGTTCACACCCGGCACGAGCAGGCCGCGGCTTATATGGCGCTTGGCGCGGCGCTGGCGACCGGCCGTCCCGCGGTCTATTCGGTTGTCCCGGGCCCGGGATTTCTCAATTCGACGGCGGCCCTGGCCACCGCTTACACCACCAACGCTCGCCTGCTTTGCCTGATCGGCCAAATCCCCAGCAGAGCGATCGGCCGCGGCGCCGGGTTGCTTCATGAGATTCCGGATCAGAGCGGCATCCTGCGCCGTTTGACCAAATGGGCCGATCTGGTGGCCAGCCCGTCGGAAGCGGCATGCAAGCTGGCCAAGGCGTTTGTTCAACTGACCTCCGGCCGGCCGCGGCCGGTGGGTCTTGAAATTCCTCCCGACATTCTCGCCGCGCCAATGCCCGCCACACGGCCCTGCCTGGCCGCGGCCGAAGCGGATCCCGAACCCGAAGAAGAGATGATCCAGAAAGCGGCGGATTTGCTGGCGTCCTCAAAGCATCCGATGATCTTTGTCGGCGGGGGCGCACTGGAGGCAACCGCGGAAGTGCGTTGGCTGGCCGAAAGAATCCAGGCGCCCGTGGTCTCTTACCGGCTCGGCCGCGGCGTTCTCGATGACCGCCATCCCCTGAGTCTGAACATCACCGGCGCCCACCGGCTGTGGAAGGATGCGGACGTCGTCGTGGCCATTGGAACGCGCCTGCAAATTCCGCTGATGAACTGGGGCTCGGACGAAGCACTCAAAGTGATCCGGATCGAGATCGACGCGCCGGAGGTCTCGCGCATCAAACCACCCGCGGTGGCGCTGATCGGATCGGCCGGGAGCGTGCTTCGCCGGCTGGCCCCGGCCGTGGATGCGGTCGCCGGAACGCGGGCTTCGAGAATCGAGGAATTACGCGCGCTCAAGGAAGCGGTGGCTCGGGACATCTCCATTTTGGAGCCGCAGCTTTCCTATCTGGCGGCGATCCGCTCCGCGCTTCCCGAAAACGGCATTCTGGTCGACGATCTCACGCAACTGAGTTATGTGGCCCGCTTCGCGTTTCCGGTTTATGCGCCCCGAACCTATCTCTGCTCCGGGCATCAGGGAACCCTCGGATCGGGATTTGCGATCGCCTTGGGGGCGCAAGATGCGCGCCGCGACGTGCCGGTGGTCTCGATCTCGGGAGACGGAGGATTCCTGTATAACGTTCAGGAGATGGCCACGGCGGTGCAGCACCGCATTCCGCTGGTCACGGTAGTTTTCAACGACAATGCTTTCGGCAATGTGAAGCGCATGCAGGAGACCTTGTACGGCAATCGCGTGATCGCCAGCGATCTGACCAATCCCGACTTCGTCCGGCTGGCCGAAAGTTTCGGAATCGCCGCGTACCGGGTGGCTTCGCCGGAGCTGCTTCGCGCCACCCTGGAACGGACCCTGGCGGCTCGCCAGCCCGCGTTGATCGAAGTGCCGTGCGGTCCGATGCCCAACCCGTTTCCCTTTTTCGATCTCCCGAAAGTGCGAGGATTGTCGTGAGTATAAAGGAAGGCGCCATGGCGCAACAGGCCGGCGGAGCGCCGGTGAGTCTCTCTCCGCCCGACGCAAACATCGAAGATCCGTCCGTCGCACTTCAGAGCAAGATCCGCCACATCGCGCGGATTCCGGTCGAGCCGGGACGGATGCTCATCGACGGAGAATCGCGGGACGCCTCGGACGGGCGCACACGGCCCGTGACCTCGCCGATCCACGGCGACGTTTTCTCGCTGATTCCGGAAGGTACGCCAAGCGACATCGACGAGGCGGTTCACGCCGCCCGGAGGGCGTTCGAGAGCCGGAAATGGCTCGGCCTGGCTCCCAAGGAGCGGAAACGCACCCTGCTCCGGTGGGCGGATCTGATGGAAGCGCACAAGCTGGAACTCGCGGTGCTGGAAACGCGCGACATGGGGATGCCGGTGCAACTGGCGCTTCACGTTGATCTCGCCGGGGCCGTCGAAGCCATCCGCTGGTATGGAGAGGCGATCGACAAAATCTACGACGAAGTGGCGCCCACGCCGGATTCCGAATCGGTGACCATTACGCGTATCCCGCTGGGCGTCGTCGGCGCGATCGTTCCCTGGAATTTTCCCGCGATGATCGCCGCCTGGAAGCTCGGCCCGGCGATCGCCGCCGGGAATTCCGTGGTGTTGAAGCCCTCCGAAGAGGCGTCGCTGGTGATTATCCGGATGGCCGAACTGAGTCGCGAGGCAGGTTTGCCCGCCGGAGTCCTGAATGTGGTCACCGGAGAAGGCGCCGGCGCGGGCGCCGCTCTGGCCGCGCACAACGACGTGGATTGTATTACCTTTACCGGTTCGGGAGAGACCGGAAGAAAGCTGCTGGAGGCGTCGGCGCGGAGCAATCTGAAGCGCGTCAGCCTGGAGTGCGGAGGAAAAACCGCGAACATTATCATGGCCGACGCTCCCGATCTGACCCAGGCCGCCCAGGCCGCCGCGCGCGCCATGTTCGCCAACCAGGGGCAGATCTGCAACGCGCCAGCACGGTTGCTGGTGGAACGCCCGATTCTCGAACAGGTGGTGGAAATCGTCGTGAATCGCGCCCGCGCGCTGCGCATCGGCGATCCGCTCGATCTGGCGACGGATCTGGGACCGATCGTGAACCAGAATCAGCGGCAGAAGATCCTTTCGGCCATCGATCAGGCCTGCGCCGAGGGAACCCGCTTCGTTCTCGACGGCCGTGGCACCGCCGTTCCGTCCTCGGGTTTTTATGTCGGACCGAGCGTCGCCGTGGATGTGCGCCCTTCCTCGGCGCTCGCGCAGGAAGAGGTTTTCGGACCGGTGCTGGCAGTGATCGCGTTCGATACCCTCGACCAGGCGATCGCCATCGCCAACGGCACTCGCTACGGGCTGGGCGCGGCGTTCTGGAGCAGTGACGTCAAATCGGTGCGGCGTGCCGCCCAGCGGCTGCTCGCCGGGACCGTGGTCATCAATGGAATCGGCGGGACGGCCATCGAACTGCCGTTCGGCGGCTTCAAGCAATCCGGCTTCGGCCGCGACCGGTCGCTCCACGCGATCGACAAATATACCGACTTCAAAACGGTCATCAACCGGTCGTAAGCGGCAGCCGCACTTCGCTTGACGAACCGCCTGCATTCGTCCACAATCAGGAAACTGCCCCGAACGGCGCGGCGAATATCCTTGTGAGGCGAACTGGAGGAAGAAGAGCGGCAAACGGCTGTTCCGGAGTAATTGCCGCCGGCTTTCTCATCCTGGCCACGACCGCGATCATCGGATGGCCGTACTTCCTCGACGCCAAGGGAGCGTCCACCCGCGGCGCGATCGTCGAAAAGCGCGAAATCGTTCGCACCGTCTACGACGAGTGGTTCCGCCAGTTCTCGGTGGTCGCCTCCTACGCCATCCCCGGCCAGCCGATGGAACACCACGCGATCTGCGACGTGGATCAGAGCACCTATGATTCCCTCCACCGCGGCAGCCCGGTTGTGGTCCACTATTTCCGCGCTCTGCTGGCGCAACCCTTTATTCCGGCCACTCATCTTTCCCCGTGCACCTTCCTGGGGAACTTTGCCCTGCGTCCCTACCTGGTCCGGAATCTGGCGGTTTCGCTCGGCACCTTGCTGGTCATTCTGCTGGCCTGGAAAATGCGGGTGCGCTTTGCGCCGTGGCTCTTTGTACTCTGGCTGGCCCTTTCCTTCGTTCTACTGGTGCTGCCCTCGGCCGAACCCGAACCGCGCCAGCCGGTCCCGGCGACGGCGACCGTCAACTACATTGTCACTATCTACGAAGTGGGCGAAGGAAGGGATAGTTACGGCATCCCGCTGCCGCACCCGTTTCAGATCGTGCAGCTCAAGTTCTCTCCACCCGGAATGGATACGCCTGTGATCGCTGTCGATAAGATCGACGAAGACAGCGTATCCAATCTTGCCGCCGGACAGAGCGTCCCGATCGTCTATGACGCGGCCGATCCTAGAATCGTGCGGCTGCAGGAAGGGACGCGCCACTTTCCGATGGAAGCGCTGGGCGTCGTAATCCTTTGCTGCCTGGGACTGGTCCTGCTCACCGCCGCGTGGGCGTTCATCCGCCGTCTCCTGGTCCCGCTCCCGTGAAGATTTCTTACCGCGCCGCGGCGGCCCGGCTTCGCCGATGTTCGTAGGCCTTCAAAGCGGTATACACGATCGACAACAGCGGCTTTCGATCTCGGACCAGCAGATCCCCAATGATGTGATCGGCCTCAATCCGGCCGCCGGCCTCGATATCGCGAAGCATCGAGGCCGTGAACGGCGAATCGGGCGTCATCAGCATTCCGCGAGCGCGTTCCAGGAACGCATCGCGCGGCGAATATCCCGCCGCCGCGGCAATCGCGCAGCATTCCTCCAGTAGAGCGAGCATGAAATCTTTTCCTCCGGGCGCGGAATTGATGTCTCCCACGCTTGCCCGGAAGAGCCCGGTGCAGCCGGCGAGCGTCGCCAGGAACGCCCACTTTTCCCACATTTCGAGCACAATGTTGGCGCTCACGCGGTGATCGAAGCGAACTCCCGCCATGGAGCCGTCGATGGCCTGAACCCGTTCCGACATCGTTCCGTCAAGTTCCCCGAAGGAGATCGCATGCAGCTCGTTGAGATGAACAATCTCGTGCTGCTCATTGAGCGTCGCAGCGATCACGCACTGTCCGCCGAGCACGCTCCCCGCTCCGAACCGGCCGGCCAGAATATCAATGTGGCGCATCCCGTTCAGAACAGGCAGAATCGCGGTCTCCGGCCCAACCGCCGGCGCGAAGGACTCCATCGCTTCGGCCAGGTCGTAAGCCTTAGAACTAAGTAAGACCAGATCGTACGGTCCCGCGAGATTTTCACTTAGGGTGGCGGGCGGATTCGCGATCGTCACATCGCCCAACCGGCTGCGGATCCTGAGACCCGACTCCGCCAGCTCTTTCGCGCGCCGCGGACGCACCAGGAAGGTGACATCGCCGCCCGCTTCGAGCATTCTTCCGCCGAAATACCCGCCGACCGCGCCCGCGCCGACGACCAGTGTCCGTATTGGTTCGTTCATAACGTTTGCCTTCACGATATCAATGCCCTCCGGTTTGTCGCATCCTGGTTCTTAGGAGGTGTATTCCGTGAGCCTGTTCGCGATCAAACCGGTGGATGCGCTGCTGGCCGAGGCCGAAGGGGAGAAAAGCCTGAAGCGAAGCCTGAGTGCCACGTCTCTCGTGGCCCTGGGGATCGGTGCGATTATCGGCGCCGGAATCTTCACTTTGACCGGGGTGGCGGCGGCGACGCACTCCGGACCGGCCATGGTTTATTCCTTCCTGCTGGCCGCCGCGGGCTGCGCCTTCGCCGGGCTGTGCTACAGCGAATTCTCGACCATGATTCCGATCGCCGGCAGCGCTTACACCTATTCCTACGCGACCATGGGCGAACTGATCGCCTGGATCATCGGATGGGCGCTGGTCCTCGAATACGCGGTCGGTGCCGCGACGGTCGCGGTAAGTTGGGCCGCCACCTTCGATTCGATTCTTCTCTCCTTCGGCGTCGAAATGCCCCGCTGGATGGTCGCCTCGCCCTTCTCTCCGCAGCCGGGACGCGCCAATCTGGTGGCCGTGGCGATTCTCTTCGTCATTTCCGGAATCCTCATCCGCGGCATCAGCGAATCGGCGAAATTTAACGACTTGATCGTGATCATCAAAGTGACCGTGGTCGTTTTCTTCATCGGCATCGGCTATTTTTTCATCAATTACGCCAACTATCATCCGTTCCTGCCGCCCAATACCGGCGAGTTCGGAGCTTTCGGATGGTCCGGTGTGCTGGCCGGCGCCGGCCAGATCTTTTTCGCCTATATCGGTTTCGACGCCGTCTCCACCGCGGCCCAGGAAGCCCGCGACCCCAAGCGCGATATGCCCATCGGCATCATCGGATCGCTGGCTATCTGCACCGTGCTCTATATTCTTTATTCACTGGTACTCACCGGGATCGTGAACTACAAAGACCTGAACGTCGCCGCGCCGCTGGCCGTCGCCGTGGATCATATGAAGGGGTTGCCCTGGATCGGATTTCTGATGAAGCTCGGTTCGTTGTGCGGGTTGACCTCGGTGATGCTGGTGATGCTGCTGGGCCAGTCCCGCGTGTTCTATTCGATGTCGAACGACGGCTTGTTGCCGAAGCTGTTCTCGGATATTCACCCAAGATTCCGGACGCCGTGGAAATCGAACCTGCTGCTGATGGTGTTCGTCTCGCTGGGTGCGGCCTTCACCCCGATCGACCGGCTGGGCAACCTGACCAGCATCGGGACGCTCTTCGCCTTTTCGGTGGTCTGCGCCGGCATCGTGATCATGCGGAAGAAGCGGCCCGACCTGCCCCGTCCTTTCCGGACTCCGATGGTCCCGGCGGTGCCGGTCTTAGGCGTGCTCGTGAATTTCGGCCTGATGGCCGGACTCGGCGCGATCACCTGGGGCGCGTTCCTGCTGTGGATGCTAATAGGACTCGCCGTCTACTTTTCCTATAGCCGGAGCCACAGCTCCCTCCAAAGGCACGAAACGACGGTCCGCAACCACGGGGACGCGGCTTAGCAGGAAACGCCCTGCCGGAATTGCAGCGGCCGCGGATTCGGCTTGGACATCGGCAGGAACCCTCCCAGCGGCAGACTCGGCGCCGTTCCCAACGCCTTGCGCGACAGGATCGCCGCCGCTTCGACCGGCGACATGCGCCGCGTTTCAGCGGGACGTTTGGCCTGCTGCCCGGCCGACTGCAGCGGCGAGGCCACGACGCGCTGCACGCCGATACCCGGCGCCGATGCAGCCACCTGCGAGCGGCGTTTGAAGTAATCGAGAAGAGCCACCGAGACCGAGATCCCCAGAACCAGCAGGACCGTCGAAAGTTGAATGTGAACCAATCCGAGATTCATATCGCCTTGAGAATACAAGCCATTTGCACGCGGCGAAAATAGCCGGAGGTTCTCATTCCAGGTAGTACGACTTGGCGATTACGCCGGAACCATCACCCGCGCTCATACCGGCGTTCCCCCCATCCGATAAGCATTGCAGGCGTTCTCGATCCGCGGCCCGGCTGGCCGAATCGATTGAAATTTCCCATGAATCTCACCATCGGCAAAAAAATTATCCTGGTTTCCAGCGCGAGCGTGTTGCTAAGCACCGGGGTGGCGCTGCTGGTCCAGCGCATGACCATTCGGTCCCAGGGCATCGAACTGACTCGCAATACCATGCGGTCGACTCTGACCGCGGCGGAAAGCATCCGCGCCTCCATGGCTTCCTTGCGCGCCCACAATTCACTGGACGAGGCGGCCTTGCTCAAAGAAGCCCGCCATGCCTCCGACTTCCGTCAGACCGAGCTTTATGACACCGTGCCCGTGGTCGCTGCATGGAAGACGATCGAAAAGGTCGCCAAGCAGGAAGGCTTCGAGTTTCGCGTTCCGAAACGTCACGCGCGCAATCCCAAGAATGAGCCGACGCCGGCCGAAGCCGCGATCCTCGATTTCTTCGAGGAAACCGGAAGCCAGGAATATTTCCGGTCGGACCGCGGCGCGAACCTGGTCGTCTATGCGCGCCCCATCCGGCTAACGGCCGATTGTCTCGTCTGCCATGGCGATCCGGCCACCAGCCTGACGCACGACGGCAAGGACATCCTCGGATTTCCGATGGAGGGCTGGAAGGAGGGCGAAATTCACGGAGCTTTCGTCCTGGCGGCGCATCTGGACCAGGTGGATCATGTGGCCTCGGCCGCCGCGCAGTCAGCGGCGATGCAAACCACGCTGTTATGGATGATCCCGACCGGCTTGCTGATCGGGCTGGCGTTTTTGTGGTACAGCCGCCGATCGATCGTGCGGCCGCTGCTGCGGCTGATTCGCGGAACACGCGTCGCCAGCAAGGAAACCGCGGAGGCGTCGAACCAGATCGCGGCGGCCTCCCAGAGTCTGGCACAGAGCGCGACCGAGCAGGCCGCCTCGCTTCAGCAAATCCGCGATTCCTTCAACGAT
>Ga0335085_10011502_pt1 | contig 13123 bp, 13 predicted proteins | sample Lox_Sample_45_FD_206712 | JGI IMG/M metagenome (GOLD analysis project Ga0335085, IMG submission 206712) | Soil microbial communities from Loxahatchee National Wildlife Refuge, Florida, United States - Lox_Sample_4.5 | ecosystem: Environmental > Terrestrial > Soil > Wetlands | place: USA...
AGCCGAAATCGGCTACCACCGCGTGGATCCGGTTCTGCCGCTGGGTGCGCAGCTGGCCTTGCACCGCAGCGGGTGCACCAGGTGCGCCTCGAAGCCGTAGCCCTCCAGGAGCTCGGCCAGCCAGCTCCAGCCGAACGCGGCCCCGGACGCCACCGGCGTGCCGGCCGGCAGATCGCCGATCAGCCGCAGGATGGGCTCGGTCCCGTTCACCGTGTTCTTGTTGACCTGCACCTTGCCGTCCTCGGTGACGACCGCCACCTGGGACCGCTTGCGGTGCACGTCGATGCCGACGTAGACCTGACATCGCCGGGTCTCCTCTCCCGAGCTTGGAATCTCTCACCCGGAGCGTCCTGCTACCGGGCTGAGCTGGGAAGAGGCCCGGCTCTTATAGGGTCAGATGAGGAGGTCAGCCCAAATCATGCCATCGCTGCTGATGCTGTCAGCAAGCCTAGCTAGCAACTCGGGGTGGCGGTGGGACTGCGCGGGGCGCTCTCCGATGCCGCGGGTAGCTGACCAGAGACCCGGGCCGACGCCGAGTTCACCGGCAGCGAACGGGCTGGCGCTGGCGCGGCCGTGTGCTGGCGTGCTGCCCGCCGGGCCTTTGCCGTAGTAGGCGGCGGTGGCGACACCGGCACAGGCGACACCGGACTGCGAGATGCAGACGACCTCACGCTGCCCGCGCCGTACATCCGGACTCCCGTGTCCTGGATCACGCCCGGGGTCAGCGTTACGCCTCGCGCTACGACCCGGTGGCCAGCGGTGTCCGTCAGCCGGACGGTGAACGGGCCGCCGCCCGCACCCGACGACGCGACCCAGTAGCCGTAAGCAGCCCGCACTAGGTCGCGCCAGGCGCCCGGCGCGCTTTCGACCTGGACCGAAGTCAGCGGGTTCCCGGTGTTCATGGGCAGCAGGGCCAGCCAGTACCGCGACGAGCCCTCCTTGACCCTCAGCGCCACCGGGGCCGGGAGCGGCGGGTCGGCGACGGCCCGGTAGGTGACGGCGACGAGTCCGGCCGACAGCGGCGCGATCCGGGCGAAAGCCGTCTCGCTGAGGTCGATGTGCCTGGCCGCGCAGGGCGGGCACTGGTCGATCACCTCCACCCGGACCGAACCGCCCGGGCCGCTGACCTCCACGTACCCGCCGCACGCGGCGCCGTCGTGATACTCGGCCGGTGACAGGGCCACGTACAGCCCGTCGGCCGGCGCGGAGGGGTAGGAGCAGTTGCCGGTTCCGGCGAGCACGTAATGCGTGGCGGTCCCCGCGGTCCCCGCGGTCCCCGCCGTCGTCGCGGCCGCCGGTACGACCGACGCGCAGGCCCGGCCTCCGGTAACCTGGCCGACGCCGAGCGCGACGATGACGGCGATGGCCGCGGCGCCCAGGCCGCCAAGACCGAGCAGCGGCCAGCGTGCACTACCCCTGCGGCCGTGCCGTCCGGGAACCATGGCGGCAGTGTAGGGACGGGCACCTCAGCCGCATCGGCGACTGCGGTGATCCATCACGACATCGTTACCTCCGGCCGCTACGCCTCCTGGCGCCGGCGGGGCACCCGGCGGCGCCAGCGCTCGGCGCGGCGGTCGGCCAGGATCTGGCGGACGACGTTGCGGCCGGGGATGCCGGTGACGCCGCCGCCGCCGTGGGTGGCCGAGCCCGCCTGGTACAGGCCACGGACCGGCGTCCGCAGATCGGCGTAGCCGGCCGCGGGCCTGGCGTGGAACATCTGCCCCAGCGACAGCTCCCCGTGGAAGATGTTGCCGCCGATCAGGCCGTACTCCTCTTGCATGGTGTGCGGCCCGATCACCTGCCGGTGCAGCACCGAAGACGTGAAGCCGGGCGCGATCCGCTCCATCCGGGCCAGCACCCGGTCGGCGTAGGCTTCGAGCTCTTCGGAGTGCGGCTCGTCGGCGTAGCTGCTTGGCACCCACTGGGTGAACATCGACATGACGTGCTTCCCGGCCGGGGCTAGCGAGTCGTCGAACACGCTAGGGATGCAGATGTCGGCGAACGGCAGCTCGGCCGGCTTGCCCGCGACCGCCTGCTGGAACGCGTCCTCGATGTCCCCGGGCGACTCGGCCAGCACGATCGTGCCCCCGTAGACCTGCGGGTCTGGCTCCGGGTGGCTGGTGAAGACCGGCAGCTTGTCCAGTGCCAGGTTGATCTTGACGGTGCCGCTGCGGCTCCGCCAGCCGCGGATGTCGGCGACGAACCCGTCGGGCAGTTCCTTGGGATCGAGCAGCCGCAGGAACGAGATCTGCGGGTGCGCCGTGGTGACGACCAGCGGCGCGTCGATGGCCTCCCCGCTGGCCAGCGTGACCCCGGTGACCCGGCCGCCTGAGGTCCTGATCTGCGCCACTTCGGCGTCGGTCCTGATCTGCGCGCCGAACATCCTGGCCGCCCGGCCCAGCGCCGCCGACACCCCGCCCATGCCGCCGCGCGGGAAGCCCCAGGCCCCCGACGCGCCGTCGGTCTCGCCGATGTGGTGGTGCAGCATCACATAGGCGGTCCCGGCCGACCGCGGCCCGGCCCAGGCGCCGATCACCCCGGACACCGACAGCAGGCCGAGCATCGCGTCGCTGCTGAAGTAGTCCTCGATCAGGTCGGCGATGCTCCCGGTGAGGAGCCGGGTCACGTCGACCGCGCCGCGCTCGTCCAGGCCGCGCAGGCTGCCGAGCAGCCGCGCCTGGCGGACCAGGTCCTGCGGCCGGCGCGACCCGAGCTTCGGCGGGATCTGCTCGAGCAGCGGGCCGAGCACCTTCCCGATGCCGGCCAGGTGCGCCTCGTACCGGGGGTAGGCGTCGGCGTCCGCGCCGGAGAACTTCGCGATCTCGGCGTGCCGCTCCGCCGGGTCGGACGGCAGCCGCAGGGCACGGCCGTCGGCGCGCGGCGCGAAGTAGGGACCCTGCGGGTAGACGTGGTACCCGTGCTGCTCCAGCCGCAGGTCGCGGACCAGGTCGGGCGGCAGCAGCGAGACCACGTAGGACAGCGACGTCACCGTGTAGTCCGGGCCGAACGGGTGCTCGCTCACCGCCGCCCCGCCGGTGACGCCACGCCGCTCGCACACCACCGTCGACAGCCCGGCCCGGGCCAGGTAGGCCGCCGCGACCAGCCCGTTGTGCCCGCCGCCGACCACCACGACATCCGCGCGTCCGGTCACCGTCCTCCCCTTCTTCCTCAGCTGGTCTTGAGAGATGCTGTCTCCATAGTCCTATCCCGGTGAACGGAGTGCGCAAAGTGGACCCCACCAAGATCGCGGTCGCCCAGCTCGCGATAGCGGTGGCCGAGCCGGACAAGAACCGGCAGGCCGCCGCGGACGCGGTCGCCGAGGCGGCCGCCGCGGGCGCGCGGCTCATCGTGCTGCCCGAGCTGTGCGACTCCGGCTACGTCTTCGCCCCCGAGGATCCGGCCGCCGAGGCCCGCGGCCTGGCCGCGCCCGCCGCGGGTAACCCGACCCTGGGCCAGTGGCACGCGCTGGCCCGCCAGCACGGCCTGGTGATCGTCGGCGGCTTCTGCGAGCTCGGTGACGACGGCCGCCTATACAACAGCGCCGCCATCGTCGACGCGTCCGGCACCCGCGTGGTCTACCGCAAGGCCCATCTGTGGGATACCGAGAAGCTGGTCTTCACCCCGGGGGACGCCGCCCCGCCGGTGGTCGACACCGAGGTCGGCCGGGTCGGCCTGATGGTCTGCTACGACCTGGAGTTCCCGGAGTGGACGCGGCTGGCCGCCCTGGACGGCGCCGACCTCATCGCGGCCCCGGTGAACTGGCCGGGCTACACCTGGCCCGCGGGGGAGCGGCCCGCCGAGGTGGTCAAGGCGCAGGCCACCGCGGCCGCCAACCACGTGTTCGTCGCGGTCGCCGACCGGTGCGGCATCGAGCGCGGCGTGTCCTGGATCAGCGGCTCGCTCATCGCCAGCCCGGAAGGCTACCTGCTGGCCGGGCCAGTGCTCGCCGACCGGCCCGCGCTGCTCACCGCCGACTGCGACCTGCCCAAAGCACGGGACAAACGGGTTTCCGAGCGCAACGACCTGCTGGCCGACCGCCGTCCCGAGCTGTACAGGTAGATGCCGGACGAGCGCGTCGCGGCGGCGCGGGCACACTGGGCGGCGCGGTTCGTCGCCAACGGCACCAGCTACGCCGCTTTCGAGGCGACGCTAACGCGGATTGAGCGCTGGGACGACTGGTGCCGTGAGTGGGGCCGGACCGCGCGGCACTACGAAGAGCTGGCCGAGACCGCCGAGGCGGCCGGGCACGCGATCACCGCGGGCGAGGCCTGGCGGCGGGCCGCGCTGTGCTGGCACTGGGGCAAGTTCGTCTTCACCGACCATCTCCAGGAGCAGCGGGCGGCGCACGGGCGCACCGTGGCCTGCTTCCGTCGCGGAGCCGGCGCGCTCTCCCCGCCCGCCGAGCCGGTCCGGGTGCCCTACGGCGGCACCACCCTGGCCGCCTACCTCCGGGTCCCGCCCGCCAGTGCCGGGGGACGCCCGCCGATCGTGATCATGATCCCGGGGCTTGACTCGGTGAAGGAGGAACTCCAGGCCACCGCCGAGTACCTGCTGGCCCGCCGCCTCGCGGTGATCGCGATCGACGGCCCCGGACAGGGGGAGACCGAATACGAGCTGCCGATCGAGCCGGCCTACGAGCGCGTCACCACGGCGGTGATTGACTACCTGAAGGGCCGCGACGACATCGACCCGGACCGGATCGGCGTCTTCGGGGTGAGCCTGGGCGGCTACTACGCGGCCCGCTCGACCGCGTACGAGCCGCGGGTCAGGGCCGCCGTCGACCTGGCCGGCCCGTACCGCTTCGACCTGGACTGGGACACGCTGGCCCCGCAGACCAGGACCACCTTCCAGCACCGGTCGGGCGCCGCCGACCCGGCGCAGGCCCGCGCGCTGGCCGCGACGCTGACCTTGGAGGACGCCGCGCCGCGGATCACCTGCCCGCTGCTCGTCGTGCACGGCGGCCGGGACCGCCTGATCCCCGCGTACCACGCCGAACGGCTGGCCCGCGAGGCGCCCGGCGCCGAACTGCTGCTCTACCCGGACGGCGGTCACGGCGTCACCAACCACGCGTTCGAGTCCAGGGCCGCGATCGCCGACTGGCTCGCTGGCCACCTGTAGCGGGACGCGTAATCGGGTGGCGTGAACTCAGCCCCGTTCGGTACAAAAGGGGCCGTGACCGTCCGCCTGCCCGCGCCGGGCCCGATCGCCGGCGCCCTGCCCATCACCGGCGCCCTGCCGGCCGGCTTCGCGCACCCGCACGCCTCCGAAGAGGCGCGCCTGATCGCCGAGGCCGGCCTGATCCTGCGCGTCCAGGTCGGCTCGGGCGTGCACGGCACCGCCATCGCCGGCACCGACGACCGGGACGAGCTCGGCCTGTGCCTGGAGCCGCCGCAGTTCGTCACCGGGCTGGCCCGGGTGCCGAACGGGATCCGCGGCGAGCGCCCCTCGGTCCGCTTCGAGCAGTACGAGCGGCATACCGCCTGGGACCGGCCCGGCGGGGTGGCCAACCGGTCCGGCGCCGGCGACCTCGACGTCATCATCTACTCGGCGCGCAAGTGGGCGCGGCTGGCCCTGGCCGGGAACCCGACCGTGCTGCTGGTCCTGTTCGTGCCTGACGAGGAGGTCGTGTTCCGCAACGAGGCCGGCGCCGAGCTGACCGCGAACGCGCACCGCTTCGTCTCCCGGCTGGCCGCCGCCCGCTACCTCGGCTACCTGCAGGGACAGAAGGCCGCGATGACCGGCCAGGCCGGCGCGCACACCAACCGGCCCGAGCTGGTAGCTCGCCACGGGTACGACACCAAGTACGCTATGCACGCCCTGCGGCTCGGCCTGCAGGGCATCGAACTGCTCAGCACCGGGCGCATCACGCTGCCGGTGCCCGAGCCGGACCGCGAGTACCTGCGCTCGATCCGCCGCGGCGAGCGGCCGCTGGCCGAGGTCCTCGACGCGATCGCGGCGGCCGAGGCCCGTCTCAGGCGGCTACGGGACAGTGCCTCGGTGCCCGACGAGCCGGACCGGGGCTGGGTGGACGACTGGCTGCACCGCCGCTACCTGGAGTTCTGGGCCTCTCTGGCCTGAGCCGCCAGCAGGGGGATGGCGGCGATCTTCTCCTGGGTCAGGTCGTCCCAGTCGAGGCTGGCCGCCGGGCGCGGCCCGTCCCGGCGGCAGTCGATCACCCGGTCCGGCGTGACGATGAAGTCCAGCGGCACGTCGTGGCCGGCCGTCGGGATCGCCCCGGCCGCGCAGACCTGGAGTTCGTGCACGGTGGTGACGCACACGGTGCGGGGCCCGATCAGGCCGGCCGCGGTGGCCAGCGCGAACTCCAGGTCGGCGAACCCGCCGCCCTTGCCCAGCCGGGCGCCGTCCTCCCCGGCCGCCACGCAGCCCATCACCACCAGGTCGACCGGGGCCAGTTCGGCCAGCGTGACCCGGCGCGCCGAGCGGGTCGCGCCGCTGATCGAGGCGGCCTTGCGCGGCGGCTCGCTCAGGTGCGCCGGGTCCAGGGCGAAGAACGGCTCCGGCTCGGCCAGCCGCGGCACGGCCATGTAGACGGTCTTGCCGTCTTCCAGCGCACGCTGCCGCACTGGCCACTGGGCCGAGTCCGGGTTGGACTTCACGGTTTGGGCCGCCTGCCAGGCCGGCAGCCCGCGCAGGCGTTCCGCGGCGGCCTCGGCGCCGGTGAAGTTCGGGATGCGCCCGACCGCGCCGGGGAACCGGGCCACCTTGGCCGCGCGCATCGCGGTCCATACCTCCTGGCGCAGGGCCGCCTTGCTCGCCAGCAGCCCGGCGGGACCGCCGGCGTCACGGTCGTGCCTGGGTGCGGAACGGGGCATGCCGCCTATCTTGTCAGGCCCGGTCTTTTCCGGCGGCAGCTCAGGAGGAGTGCTCGTCGAGCCGGAAGCCGACCTTCAGCGTGACCTGGAAGCGGCAGCCGCCGTCCTCGATCCGGCCGCGGATGTCGGTGACCTCGAACCAGTCCAGGTTGTGCAGGGTCCTCGAGGCGCGGGCCACGGCCCCCCTGATCGCGTCGTCGACGCTTTCGGTGGACGAGCCGACGATCTCGCTAACGGAGTAGATGTTGTCTGCCATGAGTGATCCCTTCGCTGGGTGCCTTCCGCCTCGCTGCCTACCCCGTGAGCTTCGCCACTACCATCCCGGCGGCGCCGCCCCCTGGGCTGTCCATCGCGGCCAGGGCCCCGGGCACGCCCTCGAGCCCGATCACGTCCCCGGTCAGCAGGGCGGGGCGCAGCGTGCCGTCCGCGACCATCCGCATCATGGCCGGGTAGTCGCGGGCAGCCATGCCGTGCGAGCCGTACACCTCGAGCTCACGCGCGATGACCAGGTCCAACGGCAGCGGCACGGGACCGCCGGGCAGCAGCCCGACCTGGACGTGCCGGCCGCGTCGGCGCAGGCAGCGCAGCGACTCCGCGGCCACCGCCGGCGAGCCGAGCGCGTCGAGCGAGACGTGTGCTCCGCCGCCGGTGACCTTCGCGACCGCGGCAGCGACCCCGCCGCCGGCGTCGCTTCCGTCCGCGCCGGCGCCGTCTGCCCTAGCGCCGTCCGCGCTGATGGCTGCCTCCGCGCCGAGCTCACGGGCCCGTTCCAGCGCGGCGGCGGAGACGTCGACGGCCACCACCCGCGCGCCGAGGGCCGCGCCGATCATCACCGCGGACAGCCCCACCCCGCCGCAGCCGTGCACGGCCAGCCAGTCCCCGGGCCGCACCCGGCCGTGCGCGGTGACCGCGCGGAACGCGGTGGCGAACCGGCAGCCCAGGCAGGCCGCGGTGACGAAGCTGACGTCGGCGGGCAGCGCGACCAGGTTGGCGTCGGCCGCGTGCACGACCACGAGCTCGGCGAACGAACCGGGCCCGGTGAACCCCGGCTGGGTCTGCCGCGGGCACACCTGGGCGTCGCCGGCCAGGCAGAACTCGCACCGGCCGCAGCCGCCCGCGAACGGCGCCGTCACCCGGTCACCAGGACGCCAGCGGGTCACCCCGGGTCCGGCCGCCGCGACCACGCCGGCGAACTCGTGCCCGCCGACGTGCGGCAGCGTGACCGGGTCATGGCCCTTCCAGGCATGCCAGTCCGACCGGCACACCCCGGTCGCGCCGACCATGATGACCACCCCGTCGGCCGGGCAGGCCGGGGCGGGCACCTCGGCGAGCACCGGCGTGGCCCCGTACGCGGAGTAGATCACCGCCTTCACGAGGCGCTCGCCCCGGCCCCGGCGGCTTCGTCCCCGAGCAGGGCGAGCCCGAGCGGCGTGGTCTGGTAGAGCACGGCCCGCCCGCTGCGCCGCTTGTCCACCAGGCCGCCCCGGTACAGCACGGCCAGGTGCTGGGAGACCGCGCTCGGCGTGACGCCGAGACGGCGGGCCAGCGCCGTGGTGGTAGCGGGGGAGCGCAGCGCGGTCAGCAGCCGCACCCGCGGCGCGCCGAGCAGCGCCTCGGCGGCCTCCTCGCGTCCGCCGTCCGCCCACGACTTACCTTGCCCATCCGGGCCATCCCAGACGGTCGCCGCCCCGCGCGCCGGGTAGTGCAGGATGGTCTGGCTGCTCGTCGCCAGGTTCACCGACACGTCCGGCCAGTTGAACACGCTCGGCACCAGCACGACCCCGTCGGGGCCGAGCATGACCTTGACGGGCGACGGCCCCGGCTCATGGCCGGTGAGCGTCAGCGTGCGGCCGGACCAGCGCAGATCGGGGTGCAGGTCGGCGAACAGCGACCGGGCCCCGCCGCCGGCCAGCAGGTCGGCCCGGTACGCGATGTCGGCCTCGAGCACCGGCCGGATCCGCTCCCAGTGCGGCGCGACGAGCCGATCGTGGCACTCGGCGAGCTCGGCCGCGATCTCGGTCAGTGACTCGCGCGGCCGCGCGTCGAGCTCCCGCGCGCTCTCCGGCCACGGATGCCCCTCCCACACGCGGCGCAGGCTCGCCCGCACCGCTTCGGCGGGCGTGGCGCGCAGCCGGGCCAGCTCGGCTGCGAGCGCTGGCATCCTCACCTCGGGCGCCGGGACCAGGAACTCAGGGAAGTTGGGCAGGCCGTTCACGGCGAGTGGCCACAGCCGGGGGAGCCGTAGCGGGCGCCAGGCGAGCTCGCGGCGCGCCCAGCGCACCCAGGGCGCGTTCACCGCGGGCGTGTCGCGGCCGGCCAGCAGCTGAACGGCGCGTACCGTCTCGGCCAGCGGCGAGATGGCGAACCTGGTCGCGGCCAGGTCGGCCACGTCCAGTTCGAGCACCAGCAGCATGCATCTCACCCTGTCCGGCTCTGCTCATATGCGCGAGGATTTAGCGTCTGACTAAAACATAGCCACCCTGGCCTGCCCCCGCCAGCCTGGCCGCATGACGCAGACGACGACCAGCCGCGGGACCGGGCGGACCCGCAGGCCGCGGCTCGGGGCGCCCTACTGGCGGCTGTGGTGGGCCAATACGATCAGCAGCACCGGCGACGGCGCGTTCGTGGCCGCGCTGCCGCTGCTCGCCGTGACCATCAGCCGGGACCCCCGGCTGGTCGCGGTCGTCACCGCGGCCAGCTACCTGCCGTGGATGGTGCTCTCGCTCCCGGCCGGGGCGCTCGTCGACCGCTACGACCGGGCCACGCTCATGTGGCGGGCCCAGGCGGTGCAGGCCGTCGTCGTGGCGGCGGTGGCCGTGCTCGTCGTCTTCGGTACCGCGAACATCGCGGTCCTCGGCCTGGCGGGCCTGCTGCTCGGCAGCGCCGAGGTCCTCTTCAGCAACGCCGCCCAGGCGGTGCTGCCGGCCTTGGTCCCGCCCGAACTGCTGGCCCGGGCCAACGGCAATCAGCAGGTCAGCCTGACCGTGGGGGAGACGTTCCTCGGGCCGCCGGCCGGCAGCCTGCTGTTCGCCGTGGCGGCGGCGCTCCCGTTCGGCCTGGACGCCGTCTCGTTCGCCGGGTCGGCGGCGCTGCTGGCCCGGCTGCCCCGGACCAGCCACTCTCAGCAGGCCCAGTCTCAGCAGGCCCAGTCTCAGCAGGCAGGGCAGCCGAGGGTCACCATCCGCAGTCAGATCGGCGAGGGGCTGCGCTGGCTGTTCCGGCATCGCCTGCTGCGCGTGGTCGCCGTCCTCCTCGGCGTCTTCAACTTCGGCGGCCAGATGGGCCAGGCCGTCCTGGTGCTGCTGGCCACCCAGGTGCTGCACACCGGGATCCGCGGGTACGGGCTGCTGCTGGCGGTGACCGCCGTCGGCAGCGTGATCGGCGGGCTGGTGTGCCCGGCGGTGACCCGCCGGCTGGGCCTGCTGTCCTCACTGGTCATCGCGGGAGCGGCCGACGCGGCCGTCTTCGTCGGCCTCGGGCTCGCCCCCGACGCGGCCGTGGCGGCGCTGCTGCTGGCGGGCGAGGGCTTCGCCGTGACCATGTGGAACGTGGTCACGGTCAGCCTGCGCCAGCAGGTCGTGCCCGCGCACCTGCTCGGCCGCGTCAACAGCGTCTACCGGATGCTCGGCTGGGGGCTGATGCCGCTGGGCGCGCTGGCCGGCGGGTTCGTCGCGCACGCCGCGGGCTTGCGCGCTCCCTACATCGTCGCCGGCCTGCTCTGCGGCGTGTGCCTGCTGGCCGCCATCCCCCTGCTGCTGGCCGCCGCCCGGGACCGGGGTTAACGGGACCGGGGGCCGGCCGGGCTTAGGCGGAAGGGTCGGCGAAGACGCCGGTCCGGCTGATCACCTGCCAGCGCTGCCGGGTGCCGGCCAGCGCGGTGATCACCGACTGGATGGTGACCAGGTACATCAGCTGCCGGTAAACGACCTGCTGCAGCGGCAAGATCCATAGCGACCTCAGCCGTCCCCCGTCGAGCCAGAGCGCGTATCCACCGGCGAGCGCCTGGATCAGGACGAACGCGAGCCAGAACAGCGTCACCTTGACCGGGTTGAGGAACGCAAGACCGTAGGCCGAGGAGACGTCTACCACCGGTGCGATCAGCGGCAACAGGACATGGAAGAGGGTCAGGTAGGTGAGGCAGTACCGGCCGAACCTGCCCGATGGCCCGCGTTCGATGACCGCGCGGCGATGTTTCCACATGGCCTGCATGGACCGGCCGGGAACGCTTGTGCGGCCGGGATCGGCGAGAGCGGCCCGGGGCGGGCTAGAGGCCATGCGGGTTTCCGGGGCGGGCCGACTTGGTGTGCCCGGGCGGAGTGCGGCCGGCCGGGTTGGTCGGCACCGGCGACGAGGTGCTGCTCGCCGTGACCAACGGCACATCGGCTCGCCGGAACTACTCCACCCAGGTGATTGACGGGCGCTGGCTGGGTAGAGATCATCGATACGATAATTTCTTATAAATCTAATCGGAATTGTTAACTATAGGTTTCGTCCTTGGAGGCTCCGGTGTCCATGCCCGACTTCCTGGTGATAGGGGCCCCGAAGGCCGGCACCACAGCGCTGCACGCCGCGCTGGCCGGGCATCCCGGGCTCTTCATGTCACCGGTCAAGGAGCCGAAGTTCTTCCTCTCCGACGGGCCGCCGCCCGCCAAGGGCGGCCCGGGCGACGCGCTGACCTACCGGGAGCACATCTGGCGCAGGCCGGATTACGAGGCGCTGTTCGACGCGGCGCCGCCCGGCACGCTGCGCGGCGAGTCGACGCCGCTGTACCTGTACGACCGGGCCGCGCTGCGCCGGATCCGCGCGATGCTGCCCGGTGCCAGGCTGATCGTGGTGGTGCGGGATCCGGTCGAGCGAGCCCACTCCAACTGGACCCACCTGTGGTCCGCGGGCCTGGAACCGGTCGGTGATTTCGTCCGGGCCTGCGGCGAGGAGGAGCGCCGGATCGCGGCCGGGTGGGCCAGCTTCTGGCATTACACCGGGCTCGGCCGGTACGGCGAGCAGCTCGAGTACCTGTTCACGCTGTTCCCGCGCGAGCAGGTGCTGGTGCTGCGCTACCGGCAGATGGTCGACCAGCCCGCGCAGACCCTGGACCGGATCTGCGCGTTCCTCGGCGTGCCTGAGGGCGTGCTGACCGAGATCCCGAGGCAGAACGTCACCTCGCACCCGGAGCCCACGGTGGGGCACCGGGTCATCGCGGTCGCGCAACGGGCGGCCAGCGCGGCCGGCACGCTGATCCCCGGGCTGACCGCGGCCACCCTGACCGGGCCGCTCGAACGGTACCTCCAGCGGCACAGCCGTCAGCGCCAGCCGCTGAGCTGGGAACAGCGCCAGGAGCTCATCCCGCGGTTCGAGTCCGACATCAGGCGGCTCGAGGACATCCTCGGCGAGAGCTTCCGTGACTGGATCATGCCGCGGGAACGCTCGGGTGGCATGGTCGGCGGCAGGCCGGCCGGGCAGGGCCAGGCCAGGAACGGCCGCGTCCAGGATCCTCAGGACGCGAAGGATCTCCCTAGCGCAGTTCGGTGATCAGCGCGTGCGAGCCGTCCGCCCTGGTCATCTCGTAGTAGAGCCGGTTCCGGCCGTCAGGCAGCGGCACGATGTCCAGGTAGCGCAGCCCGCCGCCGTGGTAAGGCGAGCTGGCCAGCGGTTGGTCGCCGACCGCGGTCAGCGCGGCCGCGTCGGAACCGGTGGCCACCCCGGTCCGCTCCTCGTAGTTCTCCGCGGCGCTGGCCCGGCCGTCGTAGTAGGCGGTGATCGTGTCCCCGTCGAAGCGCACCGCGCTGACCCGGGTGCCCCGGGAGTCCCACTGGCCCGGCGTCCCGCTCAGCGCGGTCCCGTGCCAGGTCCAGCTCAGGCCGTCGGCGCTGGTCGCGTACTCGGTGGTCATCTGGTCGGCCTGGTCCGGGTCGTCCAGCGGGTGGCAGGACGCCCACAGGTGCCACTGGCCGCCATGGTGGATGATCACCGGGTCCTTCACCCCGGTCTTGGCGTCGCCGGGCAGGACGGTCTCCCGGTGCCTGATATCGAACTCGGCCGGGTGGGCGGCCTCGGTCATCTCCACCCGCCAGTGCTTGGTGCCGGTGGTCGCGCAGCTCAGGTACAGCCGCCACCGTCCCTCCGGCGTGCGGACCAGCGCGGGCCGCTCCAGCGACTCGGTGACCATGTCCTCCTTGCCGATCGTCAGCAAGGTCTCGAACCGGACGCCGTCCGCCGCGTGCGCGAGCGCCACCGCGTAGCCCCGGCCCTGGCCGATCGGGCGCCGGAGCCGGTAAGCGAGGAAGATGCCG
>Ga0335085_10011503_pt1 | contig 13120 bp, 16 predicted proteins | sample Lox_Sample_45_FD_206712 | JGI IMG/M metagenome (GOLD analysis project Ga0335085, IMG submission 206712) | Soil microbial communities from Loxahatchee National Wildlife Refuge, Florida, United States - Lox_Sample_4.5 | ecosystem: Environmental > Terrestrial > Soil > Wetlands | place: USA...
CCATCGGCCGGGGCGCGAATCGGCGTGCCCACGGGCGCCGCCATGTCTACGCCATAATGGGGCGCCATCGGCACGCCATTGTCGATCCGGCGGCTGCCGAACAGCCCGCTTTCGATGCCTGGCGCAGGCCAGTCGAAGCCGGAAAGAAATTCCGTACCGGGACTGTCATTCAGCCGCGCCAGATAGATGGTCTCCGCCTCATGGGCGATGCGGGCCTGGACTTCCGGCGGCGGGGTCACCGTCTTCTGCGGCAGGCCGTTGACGCGCTGGACTTCATATTGCCGCGCGGTGGGCGTGAACGACCTGCTGTCGCCGCCGCCATCGGGATAGCGGACCGTCACCAACGATGCTTTTGTCTGGTCAGGGCCGAAGCCGAAGACAAAGCGCCCGTCGGCGGCGACGCGCAGCGGCCGCCCATCTAGCGCTACCAGCGAACCGGCAGGGGCGCTGCCAAGGGCTAGGCTGCCTTGCGTCAAGGCGCCGGCGACCGAGAATTGCGCCGGCTTGTCGTCGGCCAAAGCCGGCAACGCCGCCAGCGACAGCACGGCCCCGACGAAGATGCGCCGCGGCATCATGTTATTTGGGGACAAGGCCCTTTTCCTGCGCCCGCGCCGTGGCGACGGAAGCGCTGGCATAGGCCTCCTGCAGATCCACACTCCAATAGCGCAAGGCGTCCAGCGGAATTTGGACGCCGGTCACGGCGCAGACGACATGGGCGCCCGGCACGACGATTTCATATTCGCCATCGAGATAGTGAAGCCGGGCTTCACCCTTGTCGCGTTCCATAATATTCATGGGGCGAGTTTATCCGGTTCAGCGTCAAAAAAGCGAGCCCTGATCGGCGCGCTGCTTCTTTTTCACGGTCCTTGAGGCGCTTGCAACGGCCTTGGTTTCGCCATCGGCAAAGCTGAGGGTCAGAGCCTCACCCGATTTCACCGCCCCGGCACGGCGCCGCATGGTTCCATCTTCACCCCGCACCAGGGCAAAGCCGCGGTCCAGCACGGCGCGGTAGGAAAGCCCTTCCAGCACCCGTGCCAATCCCTCCAGATGCCGCCGCGCCTCGCCAAGCCGCGCTCGCTCAGACCGTTCGGCGCGCCCGGCCAGCACCCCGACACGTTCGGCAGCAACCGCCATGCGGTTCCGCAAGACGCGGTCGCGCAGTTGGGCGCCGGCGCGATTAAAGCGCACTTCATGGATCTGGAGATTGCGACTCAGCGCATGCTGCAATCTGTCCGATGTGCTATCCAGCCTTTGGCGCGGTCCGGCGAACAGGCTCTCGGCGCGCGGCAACACCCGCGCCAACTGGGCCAAGTGTCGGCGACGGTCGTCCATCGCCTTGCCGAAACAGCGTACAAAGCGCCGTTCGAGATCCAGAATCTGCGCCAAAAGCTCGCTCCTCACCGGGACCGCCAGTTCCGCCGCCGCAGTTGGCGTGGGCGCCCGCACGTCGGCGGCGAAATCGATCAGGGTAGTGTCGGTCTCATGACCCACCGCGGAAATCAGCGGAATGTTGCTTGCGGCCGCGGCCCGCACCACGATCTCCTCATTGAAGGCCATCAGATCTTCGACCGATCCGCCGCCACGCGCCACGATGATCAAGTCGGGCCTGGGCAAGCACTTGCCGTCGAAGGCGTTGAACCCGGCAATGGCCGCGGCAACGTCCGCCGCCGCCTTCTCGCCCTGTACCGCCACCGGCCATAACAGCACGCGGCGCGGGAAACGCGCCTCCAGCCGGTGCATGATGTCGCGAATCACGGCTCCGGTCGGCGAGGTCACCACCCCGATCACTTGCGGCAGGAAGGGCAGTTTTTTCTTGCGGCTGGCATCGAACAGGCCTTCGGCCGCCAGTTTCTTGCGCCGCTGTTCCAACAGCAGCATCAGCGCCCCCAGGCCTGCCAGCTCCACCTGTTCGACAATGATCTGGTAGCGCGAGGTGCCGGCGTAAGTGGAAAGTTTTCCCGTCAGGATCACTTCCATCCCGGCCTCGGGCCTCACCTTCAGCCGGGGCACGGTACCTCGCCAGATCACGGCATTGAGGCAAGCCTTCTCGTCCTTGAGGTCGAAATAGACATGACCGCTGGAATGGAATTTCAGGCCGGAAATCTCGCCTCTCACCCTCACGAAGGCGAACTGGTCCTCCACTGCCCGTTTCAGGGCGGCGGACAATTCTGTGACCGAAAATTCCGGTAGGTTGGAAAAGGCTGGATCGCTCATGGCGTCATGATACAGGGTGGCGGCAAAAAATGGCCAGATTCATGAACAGCCCATGAAAAGCCAATGATGAGTGAGGCGCGGTGAAGGTTCTACTGGTCGGTTCCGGTGGGCGCGAGCATGCGCTGGCCTGGGCCTTGTCGAAAAGCCCCCTGCTGACAAAGCTCTATTGCGCGCCCGGCAATGCCGGCATCGCGCAAGTTGCCGAGCGCGTGCCCATTGCAGCCACCGATTTTCCCGCGCTGGTGGAATTCGCGGTTGAGAGCCGAATCGATTTTGCGGTGATCGCGGCTGATCCTCAGCTGGTTGGCGGGCTGTGGGACCTGTTCGAAGCCGCCGGCATCCGCGCTTCGGGCCCCTCCAAGGCGGCTGCGGTTTTGGAGGGCTCCAAGGGCTTTGTCAAAGACTTGTGCATGCAAACCGGCATTCCCACCGCCCAATATCGTCGCTTCACCGCGCCCGCGCCTGCCAAGGCCTATGCGGACAGTCTCGGCTATCCTGTGGTGATCAAGGCCGACGGGCTTGCCGCGGGCAAAGGCGTGATCATCGCCATTAACAAGGGTGAAACCGATTTAGCGATCGACTTCATGTTCGAGGGCGGCTTTGGCGAAAGCGGCCATGAAATTGTGGTGGAAGAATTCATGGAAGGCGAGGAAGCCAGCTTCTTTGCCCTCAGCGACGGCACCAATGTCGTGCCCCTGGCCGGCGCCCAGGACCACAAGCGCGTCGGTGACGGCGATACCGGCCCCAACACAGGCGGTATGGGCGCCTATTCGCCGGCACCGGTCTTGCCGCCGGCGCTCGAGCAGGTGGCGATGGAGAAATTCATCAGGCCCACAGTGGCGGCCATGGCGGCCCGCGGCACGTCCTATATGGGCGTTCTTTATCTGGGCCTGATGATCACAAGAAACGGCCCTAAGCTGGTCGAATATAATTGCCGTTTTGGCGATCCCGAATGCCAGGTGCTGATGCCACGCCTCAAGAGCGATTTGCTTGCGGCGCTCTTGGCGGCGCGCGACGGCAGGCTTGAGCCCCTGGATTGGCGCGACGAGGTGGCATTGACGGTCGTGATGGCGTCCAAGGGCTATCCCGGCGCGTACGAGAAAGGCCATGTGATTGCCGGTTTGGAAGAGGCCGCGAAAATGCCCGGCATCACCCTGTTCCATGCCGGCACGGAAAGGCGTGGTGAGGCAATCGTCGCCGTCGGCGGAAGGGTGCTGAATGTCACCGCCCTGGGCAAGGACGTGGCCCAGGCTCAGGCTCGCGCTTATGCCGCGGCGGAAAAAATCCACTGGCAGGGGGCCTTTTACCGCAAAGACATTGGATGGCGCGCATTGCAACGCAGTTGACACTGCCCTCACCAGTTGGCAACCAAGCGCCATGCTTTTGTGGGCAGGCGTTCTATCCATCCTGGCGGGTCTTGCCGCGCTCTTGATCGACCGGCAACTGGCCCATTTCATCTATGACCATATCAGCGCCAAGACCCACAGGCGGCTCGATGCCATCACCCATTATGCCAAGGCTGGCCATTGGCTGGCGGCGGCGATCCTGGCCCTGATCGTGGCCGCGGGCATGCGTCACTTCAAAGTGCTGACCGATGACGCCACCCAGCTTATCAACTATTCCCTAGCCTTTATTGCTAGTCTGACCATGGGCAGCGCGGTTCTGCATGTGATCAAACTGGTGCTGGGTCGCAGGCGGCCGCGCGACGACATGGAGATGGGGCTTTATGGCTTCATCCCCCTTGCCTTCAATCCCGCCTACAATTCCTTCCCGTCCGGCCATGCGCTCACCATCTGCTGTGTGGCCGTGATCTTCACCTGTGTGTGGCCGCACTGGTGGCCGGTGTGGTTTGCCATTGCCGCCCTGCTGGCAATGGTCCGCGCCCTGCTGACGGCGCATTTCCTGAGCGATGTGCTGATCGGCGCCGGTATCGGACTGATCGCGGCGCGCGAAGTGCTGCAGCTGGGCTTTCCGGGATTTTCGCCAGGCTGGTTTTAAGGTCGCCGCGCGCGGAAAAACTCCTTCAATATTTCCCCCGCCTCCACCGCAAGCGGTTCGGTCTGCTCCACCACCGGGCGGTGATGGCAGGTGGGCTGCTCGAAAAAGCGCGGGCCGTGCAGCACCGCGCCACCCTTGGGATCGCAGGCAGCGAACACCAGGCGTCCCACTCGCGCCATGGCGATGGCGCCGGCGCACATGGCGCAAGGCTCCAGGCTTACATAAAGCGTGGTGCCGAGCAGCCGTTCATTACCCAGTGCCTTCGCTCCCGCCCGCATCACCAGCATCTCGGCATGGGCGGTGGGGTCCTTGCGCTCCAGGATGCGATTGCCGTCCCGCGCCAAAAGCGCGCCGTCTGCCGCCAAAAGCACCGCGCCCACCGGCACCTCGTGGCGGGAGGCAGCCGATTTCGCTTCCTCCAGCGCCAGTGCTATGGCTTCGCCGTCTTGCATTGATCAGGAGTTAGCATTGCCAGAGGGCGAGCGCATCGCAAAAGTGATAGCCCGGGCCGGCATCTGCTCGCGACGCGACGCCGAAAAGCTGATCCTGGACGGCCGGGTGAAGCTGGACGGCGCCCTCGTCACCTCGCCCGCTATCAATGTCACTGAAAACAATGTTGTCCAGGTCGATGACAAGCCGCTGGCCCCGCCCGATGCCGCGCGGATGTGGCGCTATCACAAGCCGTCCGGCCTGGTCACCACCCACAAGGACGAAAAGGGCCGCCCCACCGTCTTCGCCAGCCTGCCCAGGCATCTCGGCCGCATGGTGTCGGTGGGCCGGCTGGATTTCAACTCCGAGGGCTTGCTGCTGCTGACCAATGACGGCGAAATCGCCCGGCGCATGGAAGTACCCGCTTCCGGCTGGACGCGCGTTTACCGCGCCCGGCTATTCGGCAAGGTAACCCAGGCCGACCTCGACCGGCTTGCCACCGGCATCATCATCGACGGTGTGAAATACGGCCCCATCATCGCTGATCTGGAACGCAGCAAGGGCATGTACAGTTGGGCCACGGTCAAGCTGAAGGAAGGCAAGAACCGCGAGGTCAAGCGGGTGATGGAGCGTCTGGGGCTGAAGGTCGCAAGACTTATCCGCACGGCCTACGGCCCCTTCCAGTTGGGCCAGCTGGCCGAGGGCCAAGTTGAGGAAATCCCGGCCCGGCTGTGGCGGGAAAAGCTGGGAATTGGCCGAAAAAAACGGGCTGACCGGCAGGAGTGAAGCTGCTAGAAGCCGCCCAGTCGATGCCGGAGCAGGCCCATGGGCAGCATGAAGGAAAAGCGCAAGAACCAGGTCCCGCCGCCCTTCGCCGCCGAAACCAAGGATGTCCGTTTTGCCGGGACTTTCGAGGTATTGGTGCCGGTACCTGAGCGCAACAAGCCGCAAAAGGTGCCGCTCCAGTTCCCCAGCCTCTCGGCCGCGGAAAACTGGATGCACAGCCCGGAGGGCAAGGAAACCATCGCCGACATACTGGAAGAGGCGAAGCGGAACTGAAGCCGTACCGCGACAACTGACTTTCCTGTAACCTTTTCCGAAGTGCGCGCGAATCTTCTCCTTAAGGAGCCGTGTTTGATCGCCCAGGAGGCGCAATACCGGGACTGGATGCTGGCCGCCCTGCTAGGCGACGCCGGCGCCTACCGGAAGCTTCTGGAAGGCCTGACCCGGCATTTGAGGAGCTATTACGCGCGCCGGCTTGACCCGGCCGCGGCCGAGGACGCCGTGCAGGAGACCTTGATCGCCATACACACCCGCCGCGCCAGCTATGACCCGGCGCTTCCCTTTACGGCCTGGGTCTATGGCATCGCCCGCTACAAGCTGATCGACGAATATCGCCGGCACAGGCGGCGCGCCACCGTGCCGCTGGACGAAGCCGCCGACCTTTTTGGTCATGACGAGGGCGAAGAGACCATCGCCCGGCGCGATGTTTCAAAGCTGCTCGACAAACTGCCGCCGGCCAAGCGCCGGCTGGTCAAGGACATCAAGTTGGAGGGTGTGTCGGTGGCGGAGGCCGCCAGGCGCACCGGGATGTCGGAATCCTCGGTGAAGGTGACGGTGCACCGAGCGCTGAAGTCCCTGGCCGAGGATGTGCGAAAGGCGGAGGACCGCAATGCGGACCGATGACCTGATCGCCGATCTGTCCGGACGCCTGGAACCGATGCGGCCCGGCGCGCTCACAGGCCTGCTGATCGGGTCAATCCTGTTGGGCTTGCTGGGATCGGCAATCGTGATGCTTTCGTTGCTGGGCCTGCGCCACGATTTCGCCGGGGCGATCACCAGCATCGGCATGTGGACCAAGCTGGTTTACACCTTCGCCATCGCGGTCGTCGGCTACTGGCTTGTCGAGCGGGCCGGCCGGCCGGGCGCGGACTTGCGGGCGCCTGCGCGCGTGCTGCTTCTGCCGGTGCTGGTGATTGGCTTTCTGGCGGCAGCCCAGCTGCTGGCCCCCGGTGCCGATGTGCCCCACCTGATCCTCGGACATACCAGCCGGGTCTGTGCCTTCCTGGTGACCTTGACGGCGCTGCCGACGCTGGCGGCCACCTTCTGGGCGCTGAGGCGCATGGCGCCGACCCGGTTGACCCTGGCAGGAGTGGGCGCCGGTGTGTTCGCGGGCGCCGCGGGCGCATTTGTCTATTCATTCCACTGCACCGAAGGTTCCGCGCCCTTCATCGGCATCTGGTACAGCCTGGGCATTCTGCTGACTGCGGCCATCGGCGGCCTTCTTGGCCGCAGCCTGCTGCGCTGGTAAGTGGTTATTCACCATTCGGCCGTTAATTTTGTTTTCTGAGGCAAGGCCGGAGATCAGGCATGCACAAGTTCCTCATCCTCGCGCTGTTGGCGCTGACGATTGGTGAGGCGTCCGCCGATCCGCTTGAGGATGGCGCCCGCTATTTCCGCCAGGCCGACTACAGCCATGCACTTTCGTCGTGGCGTCCGCTGGCAACCCAAGGCAATCCGGTCGCCCAGAACGATCTCGGCATCATGTATCTGGACGGCAAGGGCGTGCCCCAGAACATCTCCGAAGCGGTGCGGTTCCTGTCGCTGTCGGCGGCGGCCGGCTCTTCGCTGGGCCAGAACAATCTGGGCGGGCTCTATCGCGACGGAAGGGGCGTGCCGCGCGATTATGTGCGGGCGGCGCAGTGGTTTTCCGCGTCCGCCGCGCAAGGCAATTCCGCCGGCATGTACAATCTGGGCCTGATGTACGACCTGGGCCAGGGCATGAAGGCCGAGCCGTTCCACGCCTACATGTGGTATGCGCTGGCGGCCGAGCAGAATAACATTCCCAATGCCGCCGCCCATCGCGACGCGCTGTGGCGGCGCATGACACCGGCGGCGCAGGCCGAGGCGCGCAAGCTGGTCGAGACCTGCAAGGCCAACAATTTCCACGGCTGCCGTTAGAGCCTTATTTTCTGAGATGGAATCGCCTGCGCTGGCGTGATTTTGTGACATGGGCAGGAGAACGGCGAGAGTTCCTATCGGGAATACCAACAAACCCTTCGACGAACCCACGGCGCAAAAGACCCGGCCGGCGTTGCGGCTCTGAAAATCAGGCGTTGGTCTCGATCCGGCGCCATCAGCTCTTGACCAGCGCCGTGTGGACGTCGCGAGTCAACCCCTCGACGCGCTCGGTCAATTCCTTCACCTTCACCGTCATCGTCAGCTCGGTATTCTGCTGCACCAGCTCCAGCAGCAGCTTGGTCTGCTCCGCCGCCGTCCTGGCACGCTCGTCGCTGATGCGGTGCAGCTCATCGCGATGCTCCGCATCGGCCAAGGCGTGCGCTTTGTGTCGCGGTCGGCTTGACGGGTTTGGGCCAGCAGGATCAGCGGTGCGGCATAGGCGGCCTGGAGACTGAAAGCAAGGTTCAACAGGATGAAGGGATAGACGTCGAATTCGGTGTAACCCAAAATATTCACCACCATCCACGCCACCACAATCACGGTTTGGGCAATCAGGAAGGTGGGAGTGCCAAAGAAACGGGCGAAGGCTTCCGCCTTAAGCGCGAACCAATCGTCGCCGAACACCGAGGTCAGGTGCAGATGCGGCAGGTGGAACCGGTAGAAAGGCTGATGCGCTTTCAAGCGGTGCTGCTCCTTTGGCGATAGTCGGGCTTCGACTGTCATGCCGCCTCCCAAGGTTGGAACGTCAGATGCCATCGCGGACCAAGGGCCGGCGCCAATGACATGCAAGGATCGATTTTTACAAAGCGAATTTATCGCTTTTGCGACTTCGGCAGGCTGACACTATCATTCCGGACAGAACCCCATGCTCCTGCCAAAGCCGGGCGATGCACGCACACCAGTCCCTCTCCGCCCTCGCCCTGGTCCTGGCCGCCGCAGTTGGTCTGGGCCTGGTGATGAGCCGGCTGCGCATGCCGGCGGCGGCCGGTTTCATCTTGGTGGGCGTGGCGCTCGGTCCCACCGGCCTGGGCCTGATCCGCGACTCCAGCAGTATCGAGACCCTGGCGGAACTGGGCGTGCTGATGCTGCTGTTCATCATCGGCATGGAGATGCGGCTGGCCTCCTTCTCCAAGTCCCTGCCCCTGGCCCTAAGCCTGACTGGTGTCACCTGCCTGGTCATCCCGATCTCGGTTGGGCTCTTCACCTATGCCGTGCATGGCGAAATCCTGGGCGGAATCGTGATCGGCTTCATGCTGTCCATCTCCTCGACCGCCGTGGCAATGAAGATGATCGAAGACAGCGAAGAGAAGGAGACGCCCGCCGGCCGGATCGCCCTGGCGATCCTGGTGGCGCAGGACCTGGCGGTGGTGCCGCTGCTTCTGATCACCAACACATTGGGCGCAGAACTCACGCCCAAAGCGCTGATGGGGGTGGCCACCAAGCTGGCGCTAGCCTTCGCCTTGCTGGGCCTGTTCATCCATGTGTTGAACAAGATCAAGAGCTTCCGCTTCCCGGCAAGCGAATATCTGCTCAAGAATTCCGATGTCGGCACCCTGGGCGTCCTGGGGATCTGCTTTGCCAGTGCAACGGCGTCCGGATTGCTGGGCCTTTCACCGGCGCTGGGTGCATTTCTGGGCGGGCTGGCGGTGGGCCACTCGACGCTGAGGCGGGGTGCGCTGGCGATGGCCCAGCCAGTGCAGAGCATCCTGCTGTTCGTCTTCTTCCTCTCGGTGGGGCTTCTGATCGACCTGGATTATCTGATCCGGCAGGCCTGGATCATATGCGCAGCTCTGGTGGTGGTGACGGGCGGCAAGACGGTGCTGAACTTCATCCTCTTGACGCTGGGCGGCAAGAATTTCGACACCGCTTTTGCCGCTTCGCTGTTCCTGTCGCCGGTAGGAGAATTCTCCTTCGTCATCGCCGGCGCAGGGCTTGCCGCAGGAACCCTGTCGCCGGCCGGCCACAAGCTTGCCATCGCGGTGATCGCAATGTCGCTTCTGGCCAGCCCGATCTTCTTTCTGCTGGCGCGGCTCGCGCATAAGCTGGCGGTAAAGCATCTGGGACTTGCTTCGCCCCGGACCACGACATTCCACTCCGCCGGCGCGGATACTTAGGTCCGGTCGGCCATCAGCATCCGGCTCAGCACTTCGTCGCGTTTGATGAAGTGGTGATAAAGCGCGCCCAGCACATGCAGGATGATGAAGCCCAGCAGCACATAGACCAGGATATTGTGGATGTCGCCGGCCTCATGCGCCCATGCGGCGCCTTTGGCGGCCAGCTTGGGAAGCGGGATCAAGCCAAACAGGGTAATGTCCCAGCCGCGATAATTGGCGGCCGCCCAGCCCAGCACGGTCATCGCGAAAACAAGGGCATAAAGCGTCAGATGGGTGATGCGCGACAGCACCAGTTCGAAGCCCGTCAAACCCTCCGCCAGGGCTACCGGATGAAACAGCCGCCAGACAAAGCGCAAGACGATGACCAGAAGGATCACCGCGCCCACTAAAAAGTGCCAATGCACCCAGCCTTCGTCCAAAGTCTTGCGGCCGATATGGGGCATGATCGAGCCGATGGCATATTGGGCTGCCAGCAAAAGGAAGATCAGCCAGTGGAAAAACTTGGCGGTCGGTCCGTAGGTTCCAACCGGAATCCTCTTTGCCATTCTAACTCTCTCCGCTGTCGCGGGCGCGACCATAAACCGTTTTTTTTGCGTTTCTGCGAGTGATACGCATGTGTGCTTCAACAATATTCAATCTTGAAAGTCGCGCGGCAAGGGTTCCAACCCCGCGGGATCCTGATGAATAATCACCTCGGCCCCGGGATAGGCGTTGAGGATGGCCTGCTCAACGGAATCGCTGACCTTGTGCGCCTCCCGAAGCCGCATCTCGGGATCAAGTGCCAGGTGCAACTGGATGAAGGTGGAAAGACCAGCCGCACGGGTCTTGAGGTCATGGACGTTCTTAACCGCACCATGGCTCTCGGCGATGCGGCGGATGCGGGCGCGTTCCTCATCCGGCAGTTCCCGGTCCATCAACTGATTAAAACTGTCCCGCCCCACCCCCAGGGCGCTCCAAAGCATGATACCGGCAACCGCGATGGCAATGAGGGGATCGGCCAAGGTCCAGCCCAGATAGGCGCTCAAGACCAGCGCCAGAACCACGCCGACATTGGTGGCGAGATCGCCCAGATAATGGGTCTGATCGGCCTCGATGGCGAGAGACCCGGTCCTGGCCACCACCCGCCGCTCATAAAGGACCAGCACGATGGCGCAGGCAATGGCGATGCACATCACGATCATTGCCTCGACACTGTGATCGATCGGCTCCGGCGCGAGAATGCGGTTGACCGCCTGGATGACCAGGAACAGGGCCGATGCTGTGATGAACGCGCCCTGTGCCAGGCCCGCCAGCGGCTCGGCCTTGCCATGGCCAAAACGGTGCTCGGCGTCGGCGGGCGTCAGCGCCTGGCGGATGGCAATCAGGTTCAGCGAAGCGGTGAAGAGATCCAAGGCGGAATCGGCCAGGCTGGCCAGCATTGCCACCGAATGGGAAGCGAAATAGGCAAAGGTCTTGATCGCGACCAGGAACAGCGACACCGCGACCGACGCAATCGCCGCCCGTCGCATCAACCGCCCCGCTCTTTCCAGCCGCCCCTCCCTGGCCATGGCTATGGAAACAGCCTTTCTGAGCGCCAAGAGCCTTCCACGGAGTCGCGGATATAGACCAGCCGATCATGCAGCCGGAACGGCCGGTCGCGCCAGAACTCGATTCGCAAGGGCGTAATGCGCCAGCCGGTCCAATAAGGCGGGCGCGGCACTCTTGTAAGCGCGTACTTCACGCCGTATTCGGCTATCGCTTTTTCAAATACGAAACGTCCCTCCATGGGACGCGACTGTGGCGAAGCCCAGGCACCGATCTGGCTGTCCTTGGGCCGGGTGGCAAAATAGGCATCGGCCTCCGCATCGGAGACCTGCGCGACCGTGCCTTGCGCGCGCACTGCCTTGCGCAAGCTCTTCCAGTGGAAATTGATGGCGGCATGCGGATTTTGCGCAAGCTCGCCACCCTTGACGCTTTCGGCATTGGAGTAAAAGACAAAACCGTTTTGATCGATGCCCTTGAGCAGCACCATGCGGACATTGGGAATGCCGCCTTCCCCCACCGTCGCCAGCGCCATGGCATTTGGGTCACTGGGTTCAGAGGCTTCCGCCTCCGTCATCCAGCTTCTGAACAGCATGAAAGGATTGTCACGCGGGACAATGCCGCCATCGTCCAGTGGCCCTCCCATTTCCATCGTCATTCCAGCGTCCTAGCAGTTTGATGGCTGAGAGGGTAGCCTTCCCGCTGCGATGACCCCAACCAACAAGTTTTTTCCCCTTCTTACCGCCCTCTTCTGCTTGAGCCTGGCAGCGGCGAGCCCTGCCGTGGCCCGCGACAGTGCAGAGATAGCAAAGATTTTTGATTCCGGCGTCGCCGCCTATGATGCCGGCAATTATGAGCAGGCCTTCAAAATCTGGTGGGACCTGCGATACGAGGATCTCGCCGCCATGCGCAATCTGGCGATCATGCTGCGCAAGGGTCAGGGCGTGACCAAGGACGCCAGGAAGGCGGAAGAGCTTTATCAGCGCGCAGCCGAAGCGGGCCTTCCAACCGCGCAGGCCGATCTGGCCGACATGCTGCTGAAAGGAGAAGCGGGCCCCCCAGACCTGGCCAGCGCGCTGCCCCTGCTGGAGGCCGCCGCCGCCGCCAATCATCCTGTCGCCCAATTCCAGCTGGGCGAACTCTACGAAACCGGTGCCCCGCCCCTAGTGCCCAAGAATCTGGAAGTGGCGCGTCAGCTCTACGCCGCCGCTGCCGGCCATGGCATGAAGGAAGCCGCCGACCGGCTGAGGGTGGTAGGACCGCCCGCGGTTCAACAGCAACAACAGCCTCAGCCCGCTTCGTCTCAGGGCACTGCGCCCACCCCAGCGACACCGGCCGACCGCTAGGCGATCGAGGGTTGGCAGCCCAGCGCCGCGACGGCATGGGCCAGTTCTTTTTCCGTGAAAGGCTTACTGAGGCGCGGCGCCTTGACCTGGGTGCCGCCGGGAATTTCGGCATAGCCGGTGGCCAGGATCACAGGCAGCTTCGGCCAGCGGGCCCGGATTTCCTCCATCAACTGGAGCCCCGTCATGCGCGGCATGGACTGGTCGGTGATGACCAGATCGAAACGCTGACGACCGAGCAGTTCCAGCGCTTCCTCCCCCGAAGCCGCCTCCACCACATCATGGCCCAGATCTTCCAGCATGGCGGTGGTGTTGAACAGCACCAGGCGGTCGTCATCCACGGCGAGCACCTTCAATCCTCCGGCACCCTCGGGCGGCTCATGCGTCTTGGTCTGGGTGCGGACAGCCGAACTTAGCTCGCTCACCACCGGCAGCCAGATCTCCGCCGCGGTTCCTTCGCCAAGCTTGCTCTTGAGGACCAGTTTGCCCCCTACCTGGCCCGCCATGCCATGCACCATCGAAAGGCCCAATCCGGTACCC
>Ga0335085_10011504_pt1 | contig 13119 bp, 11 predicted proteins | sample Lox_Sample_45_FD_206712 | JGI IMG/M metagenome (GOLD analysis project Ga0335085, IMG submission 206712) | Soil microbial communities from Loxahatchee National Wildlife Refuge, Florida, United States - Lox_Sample_4.5 | ecosystem: Environmental > Terrestrial > Soil > Wetlands | place: USA...
CGGCGGCCGTCGGTGGAGACGGTCACCGGGGCAAGCTTCACCGGAACTAGGAGCCGTGGAATCATGCCGGTTGTTCGGGGACGAGTTCGTCCAGTTGGACGCGGCCGCGATGCGTGAGGATGCCTGCCATGACGCGATCGGCCAATTCCAGGGCGCGGCGTCCGGCCGCGCCGTCCACCAGCGGCTCTTTGCGCGTGCCCACGGCGTCAAGAAAGGCGGCGAGTTCCGCGCGCAAGGGTTCGACCGGCTCCGCGGCCAGCTTTTCGAATGCAAACTGCGGCGGCGCGGCGGCCGCGGCAGGCGCCACCCTGCCCGAGTCCGCCACGCGGATGCGCACCGCATCGCGCCGCGCGAAATCCACGGAAAGATATTCGTGAGCCTGGAAGAAGCGCATTTTGCGCACACGCTCGGTGGAGACGCGGCTGGCGGTGACGTTGGCCACCGCCCCTCCGGAAAACTCCAGCCGGGCGTGAGCGATGTCCACGCGCTGGGTGATCACCGGGATGCCCACGGCGCGCACGTCCGCCACCGGCTCCCCGACTACCGCGAGCAGGATGTCCAGGTCGTGAATCATCACATCATAAATTACGTCCACATCCAGGCTGCGTGGCGAAAAGATGCCCAGGCGGTGTACTTCAAAGAACAGCGGGCGGCCCACGTGGGGCAGGATGGCCGCCAGGCCGGGATTGAACCGCTCCACGTGGCCCACTTGCAGAATTCTGCCGCCGCGGCGCGCCGCAGCGATCAGCCGGTCCGCTTCGGTCAGCGAAGCGGCCATGGGCTTTTCCACCAGCACGTCGATCCCCTGTTCGAGAAGCGCGCAGCCCACCCGCGAGTGCTCCACGGTGGGCACGGCCACCGAGGCCGCATCCACCCGGCCGGCCAGGTGATCGATTCCTTCGAGCGCGGGAACTTGAAACTCCGCGGCCACGCGGTCCCGCCGCGCGCGATCCACATCAAACACCCCGGCAATCTCCGCGCCCAGCTCACGATACACGCGCACATGATTGCGGCCAAAATCTCCGCAACCCACCACCGCCACGCGCGGGCCTGGGGCGGTCACCCCTTGTCCTCTTTCGAATCGGCCGGCGGCGCGGAATCGGCGGCGGGCGGCTCCACGGCTTCCAGGGTGATTGCGGCGGCGTCCGCGGCGGCCAGCAGTTCGGCGCGATCGAAGAGCAGGGTGCGTCCGGCATCAATCCCCAGGGCCGTGGCGCCGGAGCGCCGCATCACCTCGATGGTGGGCAAGCCTACGACCGGCACATCAAAGCGCATATCCTGGCCCGGCTTGCTGACCTTGACCACGGAGAGTGGATGGCCGGCGGCCAGCCGCGCGGCGCGCTCGATGGTGGCGTCCGTGCCCTCCATCGCTTCGATCGCCGCGCAGGCGCAGGCTGAGATGACCACGGTCTGGCCGAGATCGAGCGCGGCGATGTGCCGCGCCACGCGCCGGCCATAGTCCAGATCGGCGCGCTCGGCATCATTGGGTGCGCGGCGCGAAAGGATGCCGGGTTCCGCCAGCAACGGCCGCAGAAATTCAGTGGAGTCCACCAGCACGATCCCCTCTTCCTCCAGCACTCTGGCCACAGCGCCGATCAGCGAGTCCGTATTCTTCACCGCCAGGGACATCAGCAAGCGGGTCATTTTCCAATCCGGGCGAATCCCGCTGAACAGCTTGGCGTGTTTCACCTGGCCGGCCATGACCGCGCGGGTCACGCGCTCGGAACGGAGCAGTTCAATGGCCCGGCCCAGTTCGCCCAGGCTCACCCAGTGCACGCGCGCGGCCGCCTGGGCAAGTTCCGGCGCCGCCTCTTCGCGGATGGCCACCACGGCCATTTCGATGCCCTGGCGCCGCGCGGCTTCCAGCACCAGAAAGGGAAAGCGGCCATTGCCGGCGATCAGGCCCCAGACCCCGGTAGGACGTTCGCCCGCCGCGCTTCCGGTTTTTTCCGCAGATGCCTTGATGGCCAGATGGCCTCCGGAAATTCGCTCGCTCTGCTCCCGCGCGCCGGCTACTTGGTGATGCCGCGTTCCGCGGCGGCGATGAAGCGCACCAATTCCTGCACGTCGTCGCAACCGGCCAGCTCCGCGCGCATGCGCTCCACGGCCTGTGCGGTATTGAGTTTGGAGCGCAGCAACAGGCGAAACGCCTGCTCGATGGATGCGATGCGTTCCCTGGAAAAGCCGGCGCGCTCCAGCCCCAGCGTGTTCACCCCGTAGCAACGCGTCTCGCGCGGGGCCACGGTTTTGGAAAACGGCAGCACGTCCTGGGTGATCACCGTATTCGCGGCGATATAGGCGTGGCGGCCAATCCGGCAGAACTGGTGGACAGGACAGAAGGCGCCGACGGTGGCGTAGTCCTCCACGGTCACGTGCCCGGCCAGCGTGGCGCCGTTCACGAACAGGGTATGGGAGCCGACCACGCAATCGTGGGCGATGTGCGAATAGGCCAGAATCAGATTGTCGCTGCCGATGCGGGTCAGGCCGCCGCCCTCCGCGGTGCCGCGATTTACGGTCACGAACTCGCGGAAGACGTTGCCGTCGCCCACTTCGAGCCGGGTAGGCTCGCCGTGATATTTGCGATCCTGGGGCGCGGCCCCCACGCAACTGAACGGGTGGAAGATGTTCTTGCTTCCGATGCGCGCCGGCCCTTCCACCACGGCATGGGCATGCAGCACGCAACGGTCGCCCAGCTCCACGCCGTCGCCGACCACGGCGAAGGGCCCAATCTCGACCCCCTGGCCCAGCCGCGCCCGCGGAGAAATGACCGCCTGCGGCGAAATGGTGGACGGGGGATCGGCGGCGGGCGGGGCCGCGCGTCCGCGGGATTCCGCTGTTTTCATTTTCTTTCCGTCACTTTGTCCATGGAGATTTTCGGAGCGCGGCGCTCACTGGAGCGGCCGCCCGCGCCTAGCTGCGGTCCACCATTTTGCACATCAGGATGGCCTCGGCGGCGAGTTCCTCTCCCACCCAGGCCTTTCCGTTCAATTTACAGAAGTCGCCGCGCCAGTTGGTCACGCTCATCTCCAGCCGCAGCAGGTCTCCCGGCACCACCGGCCGGCGAAAGCGCGCGCCGTCCACGGCCACAAAGTAGAGCAGCTTATTCTCCCGGTCCGGAATTTCCATCAGCAGCAGCAGCCCCCCGGTCTGGGCCATGGCCTCGATGATGAGCACGCCGGGCATCACCGGCTTGCCGGGGAAATGCCCCTGAAAGAACCACTCGTTGAAGGTGACCGCCTTCACTCCGGTGATGCGCTTCAGCCGCTCCATTTCCACAATCGAATCCACCATCAGAAAAGGATGGCGGTGCGGCAGATACTTCTGGATGGCCACAGAATCCAGGATCATCGCAGCCCCTCGGCCCGCTTCGGCCTCTGGTTTTCCACCGGGCCCCGCAGAGCGGGGCGGATACGTTTCGGCGTGCAAGGCTATCCGAAGATTATAAGCGAAAGCGCTGCGTATAAGGAATTTAGGCGGTGGGATGCCGGGGCATTGCCGGATCACCCAGCCGGCGCGCCTCCCGCGCGGATCCGGTAGAGACGAACTTGCCATTGAGGAAAATCCTCCCCAATCCCGCGGACATTCCGGACGGCCTGGAATGGCGACAACGGAAAAAGCCGTGGGCCGCCCGATGTGACCGGCATCACTGCATCCGGACTGCTCCGGTTGCACAGTGCATTGATTGCTTTTCCGGGGCGTCATGGCCGTGGCAACGGAATTGCGCGGTTGAGCCGGCAGCCCGGAGGTAAGAGTTCAAGGCTGGAGGGCGTATGCGAGAAGCCTCGACCAGAACGTGGACGGTGATCGCGCAAGTCATTTTCTTCGCCGGCGTGGCTTTCGGTCAGGGCGGCGCTCCCGCCGCACCCAACATTGCAAAGCTGGCCTCCCAGGTTTCGAAAGAAAGCCAGGCGTGCATCAACTGCCATCAGAGCGGGACGGCGCCGCTGGCGGTGCAGCAGTGGGCGGCCAGCCGCCACGCGCAGGTGGGTATCGGGTGCTATGAATGCCACCAGGCAGGCGAGGGGCGTCCCGACGCTTTCGAGCATTTCGGCTACAGCATTTCGGCGATGGTCACGCCAAAATCCTGCGGGACATGCCATTCGCGGGAGGCCGAAGAATTCCAGGCGAGCCACCACGCCCAAGCCGGCCAGATCCTGGGCTCGCTCGACAACGTTCTGGGCGAAGACGTGGAAGGCCCGGCGGCCGCCGTCATGGGCTGCAAGAAGTGCCACGGCAGCGAGGTCAAGGTGCTGGGCAAAGGGAAATTCGATCCCGCCACCTGGCCCAATGAAGGGATCGGGCGCATCAACCCCGACGGCTCGAAGGGCTCCTGCTCGGTGTGCCACAGCCGGCACACCTTTTCATTGGCCATCGCCCGTCAGCCGGAGAGTTGCGGCTACTGCCACCTGGGCCCGGATCACCCCCAGGCGGAGATTTATGACGAGAGCAAACACGGGGTGACCTACCGCGCGCTGATCGGGCAGATGAATCTGAACGCGGACACCTGGGTGCTGGGCAAAAACTACAACGCGGCGCCCACCTGCGACACCTGCCACATGGGCGAGACCAGCAAGCTGCCCACCACCCACGACGTGGGCGCGCGCATCTCCTGGAACCTGCGGCCGGAGATCGCCATCAAGCAGAAGGATTGGGAGAAAAAACGCGAGACCATGAAGAGCGTGTGCGCAAACTGTCATGCGGCGGACTGGGTGAACAACTTCTACATTCAGTTCGATGGCGTGGTGGATTTGGGCAACGAGAAGTTCTTCAAGCCGGCCCGGGAGATCATGGGGAAACTGCAAGAGGCGGGCAAACTCACGCCGACGCCATTCGATGCGCCCATCAAATGGACGTATTTCGAGTTGTGGCACCACCAGGGCCGTCGCGCGCGCATGGGCGCATCCATGAACGGTCCCGACTACGTCCAATGGCACGGCTTCTACGAGGTGGCCAAGATCTTTTACAGCGAGTTCCTTCCGGAGGCGGAGCGGCTGTTGCCGGGGGTGACCGCGGGCGTCCGGGAGAGCAGCTACAACCAGTGGATGAAAGGCCTCTCCCCCGAACAGCGCCAGAAGATTCGCGAATACTACCAGAAGCGCTACGAGCAGCCGCCGGAATAAGCTTCGCGGCTGCAGGGAACAGGGTGGGGGCCCGGGGCATCCGCCACGAAGCTGCCGGTGGCCGTTTCCGGCGGCGGCAGGCGGAAGCGCCCGAAGCAGGAGCTAAACGGTCTGGGCGGGAACGGTTGGATTGGCGCCGAGGGCCCTGAAGAAAGCAAGAATGCCCCGGACGACGATTTCATTGCCGACGGCGGTGTTGAACATGGCGTGATAGAGGGGCAGATTCGGCCACTCCATGTGAAAATACTTCTGCACGTAGTGCTTGCGATCGCGGTCCACGGATTCCACCAGTTCCCCGGCTTCCTCTTCCGAATGGCCGCGGAGGATCAAGCGACGCACCTTCTCCTCGCGGGGCGCGTACAGGAACACGCGCAGGGTGTCTTCGCGATCCTGGAGAAAATGCTGCGAGCCTCGGCCCACAATCACGCAGTTTCCGGCTTCGGCCTCCTGCAACACCAATTGTTTGGTGAACTTCAGAATGCACTCGCTATCCACCAGGTTCAACTTGTGAAGATTCTGGCTTCCCTCGTAACTCCCGCGCAGAAACGCCTTGAAGAGGCGATAGGAGAGCGGATCGTTACGCTCCTCGCGCTCTTCAATCACCGCCTTGGGACACTTGGCGTGCAGCGCGATCTCTTCGGTGAGCAACTCATCCCATAGCTTCCAGCCGAGTTCGGTGGCCAGGGCTTGGGCGATTTCACCGCCGCCGCATCCGTATTCCCGCTCCACGGTGATGATTCGGATCATGGGAGCACCTCGTGGCCTGTGCAGGCGCGGTCTCGCGGCCTGCGCGATCCAATCAGATCTTACAGCACTCAACCCACGGCCACTTCCCCGCCGCCGCCGGGCTCATTTTTCTTCAAGGTAAAGGCCAGGACGAACATGATCGCCGAGACCACGGCCAGGACCTTATAGATGTCGATGTAGGAAAGGCACGCGGCCTCCGCCTGGACCCGGCCGTAGATCCGGCCCACCGCCTGCGCGTGCGCTTCGTGCGCGCTCAGCCCGGCTTGAGACAAGCGCCTGGTCAAGCCGTCCAGCGCGTTCTGGAAATTCTGATTCCCGTACCGCGTGTGGCCCACCAGGATTTGCTGATGGTACTGGGACCGGCGATCCAGCATGGTGGTGACAAAGGAGGTTCCCACGCTGCTGCCGATATTGCGCATGAAATTGATGAGGCCGGCGACGGAATTGTTCTTATCCGGGGGAACGCCGATGTAAGCCGCCAGGTTCACCGGTACGAACAGGAAACCCAGGCCGGCGACCTGGGCCACGCGCAGCCACACCGCGGCATTGAAGCTGATGTCCAAATCCGTATAAACGGTGGAGATCAGCATGGCGCTGGACAGATAAAACCAGCCGAAGGCAATCAGGTGGCGCGCCTGGAACTTGGTGGTTAAGAAGCCCACCACGGGCATCATGATCAGCAAGGCCAGACCGCCCGGAGAAATCGCAAACCCGGCAAGCTGGGCGGTATATCCGAGCAGGGTCTGGAGAAAAAGCGGCACCGTCACCAGGCTGCTGAAATAGCCGAACCCCAGCATGAACATCGCCAGGCTGGCGTTTGAGAAGTTGAACATCCGGAACAGGCGGACATCCACGACCGGCGATTTGTGAAACCACTCCCAGAACACCAGGGTGACCAGGCAGACCGCAGCCACGACGATCAATACAGTGATGAAGTGGGAGTTGAACCAGTCATCCTCCTGGCCCCGGTCCAGGAACACCTGCAGGGACCCGACGCCGAGGGTCAGCAGGGCCACGCCGATGTAGTCCAATTTCGCGCCCGCGGCCCTGAGCCGGCTCAAGTAAGGCGGGTCCTCCACGAAACGGTTCACCAGGAACAACGTCATCAAGCCGACCGGAATGTTGATGAAAAAGATCCAGCGCCACGCGTAATTGAAGGTGATCCATCCGCCCAGAGTGGGGCCGACCGTGGGGGCCACCACCGCGGTCACGCCGTAGAGCGCAAACGCCGAGCCGCGCTGCTCGGGTGGAAAGGTGTCTGCCAGGATGGCTTGCGCCATGGGTTGGAGTCCACCGCCTCCCGCGCCCTGGAGGATCCGGTAGAACAGCAGAATGCCGAGAGAGGAGGCAGTTCCGCAAAGAAAGGAGGTCACCGTGAACAGAAGCAGGCAGAGCATGAAAAAGCGCTTCCGTCCCATGGCGCCGGCAATCCACCCGCTGATGGGAAGCACGATGGCATTGGAGACCAGATAGGAGGTCAGCACCCAGGTCGCATCGTCGTTGCTGGCTGCGAGGTTTCCGGCGATATAGGGCAGGGCGACATTGGCGATGCTGGTGTCCAGCACCTCCATGAACGCGGCAAGTGCCACGACCGCGGCAATCAGCCAGGGATTGAATTGGGGCCGCCAGACGGCCTGATCGGCGGTGAGGGCCGCGGCGCTCATTGCAGGTATACATCCGGAATCACGTTCATGCCCGGCCGGAGCTGGAGGTCCTTGTTTTCCCCGGGCTCCAATACGATCTTCACGGGAATCCTCTGCACGATCTTCACGTAGTTGCCGGTGGCATTTTCAGGCGGCAGCAGGCTGAAGAGCGGGCCGGTGGCGCCGGCGATGCTGTCCACGCGGCCCTTCAGCGTCCGGCCGCTCGAATCCACGTGAATGTCTGCTTTCTGCCCCACCTTCATGTGGCGGAGCTGGGTCTCCCTGAAATTCGCGGTAATCCAGACGTCCTGGAGCGGAACCACGGTGAGCAACTGTTGCCCGGGCGTGACATTCAGCCCCACGACGACCGTCTTGTTCACTTCTCCGCTCACCGGTGCCACGATTTTGGTGTATCCCAGATTCAATTCCGCCTGCTCCAGGGCCGCGCGCTTCTGCAACACGTCGGCCTCTGCGGCCAGGGCGCGGGCGCGCGTGGACGACACCTGCTGCGGCCCCGTTTTCGCCGATTCGTGGTTGGCTTCCGCCTCGACCAGGCGGCTCTTGGCCTGGGCTACGGCTTGTTGCGCCGCGGCTTCCGTCGCGCGCGTGGCGGCGACGGTGGCGGTGCTGGCGGTGGCCGCGGCGAGCGCGCGGTCATAAACCTGGTAGGCCACTTCCTTTTTGTCCACGAGCTGTTTGTAACGGACCAGGTCGTCTTGTGCGTTCACATCGTTCGCCTGGGCCTGCAGCACCTGCGCCTGGGCCGCGGCAAGCTGTTTTTCCGCCGCGGCCACTCCGGCGCGCGAACCCTCCACATCGGACGCGGTGTAGGTGATCTGGCTGGTTGTGCTCACCGAAGTGATCGGAACGGTGATGTTGAGTGAACGTGCCGTGGCCAGCGCATTGTCGAGATTCGCCTGCGCCTGGGCGACGGCAACCTCATAGTCTTTGGGATCAATCTCCACCAGCACCTTGCCCTTCTCAACGTATTCATTGTCGCCAACATTTACCTGAATGACATAGCCGGGGATGCGCGCGCTCACCGGGTACAAATGGACGTCCACCTGGGCATCATCGGTGGATTCATAGCTGCTGAAATAGCGCCACAGAAAGTAGCCGCCGACGATCACCACCAGGCCGACGGCAAGGAACAGCGCCCTGCGGGCCGGCTTGGGCCGCGCCCTCAAACCGGGGGACCTGGGCGCCGGCTCCGCCCCTCGCGAGGAAGGGGGTGCGGCCGTGGATTGATCTTTCGGCTCGCGAGATGCGTTGTGCGGACTCTCTGCATCCATGGCTTATTTTCCTTTGAAGAATTCCCTTACGCCCTCTTCGCCCAGGCCCAAGGAACGCGCCAGGAAGATTTTCGCGTAGTTGTAGCTGTACAGGCTCGAGATGTACTGCTCGTGGGCGCTGGCCACGGCCTCCTGCGACTGCACCACCTCCACCGAATCGGTGACTCCGGCGATGAAGCGGTCCGTGGACTGGGCCAGGGTCTGATCCGCCAGTTCGATGTTGCTCAGGGCCACGGCCACCTGCTGCGCGGAGGACTGGAGATTCAGCAGCGCGGTGCGCACCTCCGCGTCAATCTGCGCGCGCAGGTTTTCCAGGCGCATCCGGCTCTGCTCCAACTGTGCCTCCGCCTGCAGGACGTCGCCGTGGACCCGGCCGCCCAGGAAGATGGGGATGGTGAGCGTGCCGCGCACGTCGTACACCGACGTCGCCGTCGAGGGATGTTGTGCCGCGGCGCCATAGTTCGCGTCGAAAGAGAGCGAGGGGAGATAGCCGGCGGAAGCGGCCTTGCGGGAGAACTCCGCGGCGCGCACCTCTGCAGCCGCGGCCCGGTAATCGGATCGCGCCGCGTAGGCGCGCTTCAGCGCTTCCTCCACGGTCATGGCTTCGAGAGGCTGATACAGGGACTTGTCGGTCAGTTCAAACTCCTGGCCCGAAGCCAGCCCCAGGACCCGGGCCACCGTCAGCTTCCGGATCGCCAGGTCGTTCGCGGCTTGAATCAACTGTTGCTGGCGCGTTTGCAGCTCGACCTTGGCGCGCAGACCGTCAATCGCCGGCGATGTGCCCGCCTTCACCTGGTCCGCCGCCTGGTCATAGATCGAGTGTGCGGTGTTCACCTGCGCCTGCGCCGTCTCCACCCGGGCTTCCGCGGCAATGGCCTGCAGGTAGGTGTACCCCACGGCGAGAACCACCAGGTCCCGCGCATCTTTGTAGGTGTACTCCTTGGAAATCACGTTTTGCCCCGCAGCCCGCACATTGTTGATCGCTTTCCAATCAAACAGAGACAGGGAGGCGTACAGACGCGAGTCGAAGTAGGAATAATTTACGGTAGGGACCGGGGCGGTGAGAAAGCCGATTTCGCTGAAATTGAGCTTGGCAGCGCTGACGTAAGGGGCCACAGCCACCTGAGGCAACAGCGCGCTCAATTGCTGCCAGCGCTCTCCGCGCGCCGCGCGAATGTCCGCGTGAGAAAGCAGGAGTCCAAGATTTTGCTTCAAGCCGCGATCCACCGCGTCTTGCAGGGAAATCGATATCCGCCCGGGGACGAGCTTGGCGGGCACGCTGCCGGCGAAAGGGTCCTGGCCCGAGGTTCCGGGGATGGCCTGCCCCGGCACGCCGGCGCTGGAAACGATTGCCGTCTGCGCAAAAGAGACCGCCGCCCCCGGGAACAGGATAGCGAGTGCCACCCAAACGTGGCGCAGACGAAACCAGAACCTCATGGAGACTCCCTTCGAGCCCTTCGCGGAATTTTGGCCCCCGGGACCCCTTGGGCGTTAAGTTGGATGCAGGGCGGGACTTCCGGTCACATTTCGGGCGCACCGCGCGGGCGCCCGGTGCTGCTGGCATAATACCGGCATGACCATGGGACGCACCCTGCTGGGCTGGCTGCGCGCGCGCGAACCGCTGCTCACGCGCCTGCTCGGGGATTTCGTGCGCATCGAATCCTCCAGCGACGACCCCGCGGGAGTGAACCGTCTGGTGGCCCGGCTCAGCGCCGAATGGAAAGTCCGCCGCGCGCGGGTCGAGCGGCTGCGCGCCCCTGCGGCGTCCCGGCTGCCCGATTTGCTCCGCTGCGAGATTTCTTCCGCTCCCGGCGGCGCGCCGGGCCAGATCCTGCTGCTGGGCCACACCGACACGGTGTATGCGCGCGGCACGCTAGGGCACATGCCGTTCCGCATCGCGGGAAGACGAGCGATGGGTCCCGGGACGCTGGACATGAAGGCCGGGCTGGTGATCGCCCTGGCGGCGGTGGACGCGCTGCGCGCCGCGGGCACCGGACCGCGGCGCCGCGTGGTTTGCCTTTGGACTCCGGATGAAGAAATCGGCAGCAAGTGTTCCCGCGCGGCGATCGAGCGCGAAGCCCGGCGCAGCGCCGCGGTGCTGGTGCTGGAGCCCGGCACCGGGCCACGGGGCAAACTGAAGACGGCTCGGAAGGGCGTGGGAGAATTCCTCCTGGAAATTTCCGGCCGGGCCGCCCACGCCGGTGTGAATCCGCAGCAGGGCGTAAACGCGGTGCACGAGCTGGCGCTGCAAATTGCGGGCGTGGCCCGATTCGCAGATCCGCGGCGCGGCATCACCGTGAATGCAGACGTAGTGGCGGGAGGCACACGCACCAACGTGATCGCGGCAAGCGCACGCGCCCAGGTGGACGTTCGCTGCACACGCGCCGCAGATATGCGCCGCATCGAGGCGCGTTTCCGCGCCCTGCGGCCCATCCTGCCGGGAGCCAAGCTGCGCGTCTCCGGCGGCATGGACCGCCCGCCGATGGAGCGCCGCGTGGCCGCGCAGCTCTTCGAGCGCGCCCGCCTGCTGGGACGCGAACTCGGCCTGCGCATCGAGGAATCCTTCACCGGGGGAGGCTCCGACGGAAATTTCACGGCTGCTCTGGGAGTGCCCACGCTCGATGGCCTGGGAGGCGTTGGAGGCGGCGCGCACACACCCGGAGAATTTGTGACCACGCGTTCGCTCGCACAGCGCGCCGCGCTGCTGGCCCTGCTGCTGCGCACGCTCTGAGCCTGTGCCGGCCCGCACCTGAGCCTGGAGCCGCGGCGGGAAAAAGATGCGACGGCACTCCTCCGTAACCGGCCCTGTCCTGCCGGGCAAAGAAGTCACGCAGCCTGGATTTTTTACCCGGTCGTTTTTCTTTCACGTCTTCTAACTCGCCTGATTTCAATCCATTTCCACCCGGGTGTCTGGACGCCCGATTGCCCCCTCTCTCCGCGGGAGACTCTTGGGCGGTGCTGGGAGGAGGGCTCCTATGCACTTTATGAAGAACCGCGCGATGCAGGCCATGGTGGCATCCGCCGCAATCTGCCTGGTGGGTGCGGGCCTGGCCACAGCGAAATACATCCACAAGACTGCCGGCAGTGCCGCAACGGCGGGTTCCACGGGCGACGGCGTGGCGCCTCCGGACACGACGGTGCCGGTCACCGTGCCGGCAGAAACGCCCATCACCGTACGCATGGATCAGGCGCTCGACAGCGGAGAAAACCGGCCCGGCGATACGTTTGAGGCGCACGTCTCTGCACCCGTCGTCATGGACAACCAGGTGTTAATTCCTCAGGACACCCCGGTGCGCGGCCGGGTGGTGGACGACGTTCCCTCCGGCCGCCTGATGAAGCCGGGCCGCTTGGAGATTGCGCTGAGTGAAATCGAACTGAGCGGCAACTGGTATCCCATCTCCACGCATGACACCGGCCGCAAAGGCGGAAGCCACAAGCACCGTAACTGGGCCTGGATTGGCGGTGGGGGCGCGGGCGGCGTGTTGATTGGCGCGCTCGCCGCGGGTGGAAAGGGCGCGCTGATCGGCGGGCCGGTGGGCGCCGGAGCGGGAACCGCAGTGGCCTTCATGACCGGCAAGAAGAATGTGCACATCTCGCCGGAAACGCGGCTGGTCTTTCACACCTCACAGCCGTTCAATGTCACTCCCACCAGCTAGACGGGTGCAGCGAAGCCCGTCGGAGCGGGCTCCACAAAGTCCCAGCCTGACTTTCGATTTACCTGCCGCGGAACCGTTCCCCTTCGGCCCGGTACCGCGGCGTTTCACGGATTGGGAGTAGAGATTTTCAGATCGCCCGCCGCGCTCAGCGCACGTAGGTCGCGCGCAGGTATCTGACGGTTTCTTCTTCCAGCTCCGGGTAATCCATGTGCAGCACGTTTTTTGCGGCGGTCTGCGCATCGTTGCCGGCGGAAATCTGGTCCAGCATGCGCGTGATATCCTCCGGCCCGCCCTGTTTCACCATGTATTCCACCACCGACAAGGCCCAGGCATAAGCCACCATGGCTTCGTTTCCCGGCAGGCGGATCCACGCTCCTTCCAGCGCGCCGAGCGATACGGTCTGGTGATTGCGGTCGAAGTTCGCCACGAACGCGGAGGCGGAATCACCCGCGCTGGCGCCTTCCATCCATTGCGCCACTCCTTCCTGAATCCAGGTGGGGCAGCGCGCTCGCGTCTTCTGGGTGATGAAGCTGTGGGTCAGTTCGTGCTTCAGCGTGCGGCTGAGCTCGGCATTCATTTCCGTCAGGCCCTGCACGGGCAGGCGGATGCGCCCGTCGTTCAGGGCCCCGGCCCAGGCGGGAGCGCGGGTGATGTCCACAAA
>Ga0335085_10011505_pt1 | contig 13118 bp, 7 predicted proteins | sample Lox_Sample_45_FD_206712 | JGI IMG/M metagenome (GOLD analysis project Ga0335085, IMG submission 206712) | Soil microbial communities from Loxahatchee National Wildlife Refuge, Florida, United States - Lox_Sample_4.5 | ecosystem: Environmental > Terrestrial > Soil > Wetlands | place: USA: Florida...
CCGCGGCACCGATCAACAGAAGAAGGTCGGCACGCTCTCCGGCGGCGAACGCAACCGCCTCCACTTGGCCAAGACGCTGATGGCCGGCGGGAACATGCTCCTCCTCGACGAGCCGACCAACGACCTCGACGTGGACACGCTGCGCGCGCTCGAGGACGCCCTCATCGACTTTGCCGGGTGCGCGGTGGTCATCTCGCACGACCGGTGGTTCCTCGACCGGATCGCCACGCACATGCTGGCGTTTGAGGGGAACTCGGAGGTCGTCTGGTTCGAGGGCAACTACCAGGCCTACGTCGAGGATCTGCACCGGCGGAAGGGTGCCGACGCGGACCAGCCGCACCGGATCGCCTATCGTCGCCTCGTGCGCGGCTAGCGAGCGCCACGGCCCGGCGGCTCAGCTCGGGACGACCACAAATCCTCTCGCGCGCTCTTTGCATCAGTGACTGGCTCCAGCGTTCATCACTCGAGGAGCCCATGCCAAACGTACCCATCCGAATGACGATTGCCGTGGCCGCCGCGGCGTTGCTCGCGGCGTGCAACAGAGGTCAAGCGAACTCGGCCAGCGACAGCGCGAACGGGGCCCTGTCAGACACCGGAATGCCAAGCGCGATGGCGCCCGCGAATTCCGCGTCGACCGCGCTCGGGAGCGGCGCGATGGCCGGCGCGCCGACATCGCCGGACGCCGGTGTGCTCTCGGCCGTCGCGGACGAGGATTCGGCGGAGATTCTGGTGGCCCGTCTCGCCGAAACGAAAGCAACGTCCGCGTCCGTGAAGACGTACGCGCGGCAGCTCGCGACCGATCACGCGAAGGGTCTCAAGGCCGCTGATTCGCTCGCGTCGACGCTGTCCCTGTCGGCGCCGGCGATGGGCGCCAAGGTGAGCGGCGCGAGCACCGTGCTGGCTCGTCTGAACGCGATGCCCAAAGGAATGGCGTTCGACACCGCCTTCGTGAACCAAGAAGTGTCCGATCATCAGAGCGACTTGCCGAACATTCAGCAGGACACGACGACGGCCCAGTCGACCGCGGTCAAGGCGCTGCTCAAGAAGCAGATCGGGCAGATGCGAACCCATCTGAATCGGGGCAAGACCATTCAGACGGAACTCGCCAAGAAGCACGGCTGACCGGGCGCGTCGGCACGACGCTCGGCGGAAGGGAGCGTGGAGGACGGGCGGGCCTTGCCCCTGGAGCCCGTTCTCCGCCGGCCGGTGGATCGGCGGCGGACGCGGACGCCGACCGGACTATCGGTAGTCTTCGGCGTCGATGAAGGCTGTGGGGCTGCTCCGTCCGGCGCGGCCGATCGCGGTGATCGCGATGCGGGCGCCGCGGAGGTTGCCCAGCGTGGTGAGATCCAGATCCTTGGTGCCGGCATAGTGGAGCGAGGACGTCCACGCTCCGCTGTCGGCTTGCGTCTGCACGAGCCACCAGGCGATGGGGATGCTGTCGCCGGGCGTGGCCACGGGGGTCTGCGCCGCGGTCCATTCGATGACGGGCATCGCGGGCGCGGCGGTGGTGAGCCATGGCGAGGACGGCACGAGGGCAAGGTTGGCGTACAACGACTCGTGCAGGCCGAGGCCGAGTGAAACGTCGTGCGCCGTTAGCGCGCCCAGGCGAAAATGGATGTGGCCGGGGTCGCTGCTGGTGCTCGTGGCGTCCGCGCGGATCCGCTCGATCTGCGCGCCGATCTCTCCCGGTGACCAGTTCGCTCCCGTCGCGACGACTCGTGCGGTCATGATCCCGGGCCACACGTGCCGCCCCAGCGGGTTCTGTTCAGCCCACCACGCGTCCAGCACGCTGAAGCGATTCTGATCGCCGTCGAGCGGCCAGTACAACTGCGGGGCGAGGTAATCGACCCATCCTTCCTCCAGCCAGCGGCGCGAGTCCGCGTAGATCTCGCCGAACGCGTCCAATCCCGTGACGCCATCCGGCGTCCCGGACTTCCAGATCCCAAACGGGCTGATTCCGACGAGCACCCACGGCTTGGCCTTCTTGACTCCGTCGTAGAGCGCTTTGACGAAGGAATCGATGTTGGCGCGGCGCCAGGCAGCACGGTCCGTCCAGCCCTCGGCGAGGCCGTACTTCTTCCACGTGGTCGCGTCCGGAAACGGAATGTCCTCTTTGACGCGGACCCGCTTCTTCCCGACGTGCGTGATGACGGTGTGCTGCTCGCGGTAGGGATAGAAGTAGTCGTCGAGGTGGACACCGTCGATGTCGTATCGTTTGACGACCTCGAGAATGTCCGCGAGCACGGAGGCGCGCGCCACGGAATCGCCGGGATCGATCCAGGTTTGCGTTCCGTAATGACGAATCCACGATGGATGGGCCCGCGTGACCTGGCTTGCCGCGGCTTTCCCGGCAAAGTTCGGCAGCATGGCGCGAAACGGATTGAACCAGGCGTGGAGTTGCAGGCCGCGCGCGTGCGCCTCGGAGACGGCAAACGCCAGGGGGTCGTACGCGGGGCTCGGCCCGACTCCCGACTTCCCGCTGAGAAACGCGGACCACGGAACGCGCGTCGACGGGTAGAGGGCATCGGCGGCGACGCGAACATGCAGGATGATGGCGTTGAGCCCGATCGCCTTCGCGTGATCGAGCAGGGCGATGAGCTCCGCGCGCTGCGCGTCGGGCGAGAGGCCGGGCCGGGACGGCCAGTCCGGCCCCGTATTCGAAGCGACCGGCGAGACCCACGCTGCCCGAAATTCGCGCGGAAGCGTCGGCGGGGCCTCGGGCGCGACCGCCCGCGTGGTCGCGTGGGTGGTGCGGAACGGCTGGGTCAGAACGACCCCGAGCGAATCCGAGGCGGCCAGGGCTCCGAACCACGACAGCGCCCGAGCGACCGCGCGCCAGTTCGACCGCGGCCGCGCGCTCAATGCACGCTGCCCCGCACGGCCGTGACGTCGAACGCCCACATCCCGCGTCCGTGGGTCGCCGCGACGAGCACATGATCACGAGGATGAACGATCATGTCGTAAACCCCCACCGATGGAAGATTGCTTCCGAGCGCGAACCACTCCCGGCCACCATTCGTCGTAACATAGACGCCTTGGTCGGTCCCGACGTAAAGGATGCGCGGATTCGTGGCGTCCTCGACCAGCGCCATCACGGATCCCGCCGGAATGTTGCCGGCGATGCTCGTCCACGACTTTCCGTAGTTCGTGGACTTGTACAGATACACACCGAAATCGTCCGCGTAGCGTCCGGTCTGCGCGACGTAGACGGTTCCCTCGTCGAACGCCGACGCGACGACCTTGTTGATCCACACCCCCTTGCGGAGTCCGGCCGAGACATTGGTCCAGGTCCGGCCGGTGTCGCGCGTGACTTGCACATTGCCGTCATCCGTGCCCACGTAGATCAGCCCGGCCGTCCTGGGAGATTCGGAAATTGTAAAGATCAACTCATTGGGAACGCGGCCGAGTCTGGTGGAATCGTGGTTCGACAGGTCCGGGCTGATGCGCTGCCAGGTGTCGCCGCGGTCCGGCGATCGAAACAGGTACTGGAGCCCGTGGTAGATCACGTTGGGATCGTGCGGGCTGATGATGGTGGGCGCGACCCAATTGCCACGGAGCGGCGGATCTCCGGCGGCGATCTTGGGCATGATGTTCTTGGCCGAGCCGCCGCGTCCGCCGCCGCCACCACCGCCGCCCCCGCCCCCGCGACCTTGCCCGGCCGCGGGTTGTGCGCAGAGGCCGCCGCTCACGGGCGGCGCCACGCCGCCGGCGGCGACAGCCCCTCGGCCGCCCGCGCCCCGACCGCGGGCTCCGGTGTCCGCCGGTCCGGCTCCGCGCGCCTGTCCATAGTCGGTGCGGCTGATATCACCATACTGCGACGACGAGTAGACAATGTCGGGGTTGGTGGGATCGATCGCGTGGCTGCTGCCCTCTCCGCCGGGCGCGTTTTCGAACGCGACCGCGGGGATATGGTCGCGCCCCAGGCTCAGGTCCACGACACCGCGCCGGCTCCCGGCGTCCTGGACGGAGCCATAGACTTTGAAGGGCGTGCTCATATCGAACGCGACGTCGAAGAACTGCGTGACCGGAATCTTGCCGCCGAAATGATTCCAGGTCGCGCCCTTGTCGCACGAGACCTGCGCGCCATGGTCGTTGCCGTTGATCAGAATCGACGGATTCAGCGGGTCGATCCACAGGGCATGGTTGTCGCCGCCGTTTCCGTTGATGCGCGTGAATGTCTTGCCGCCGTCCGTCGAGACATTGAGGTTGAGCCCCATGAAGTAGACGCGGTTTTCGTCGCTGGGGTCGACGCGGACGTTGCCAAACACCCAACCGAACGTGTTGACCGCGCCTTCCATGAAGCTGGCGCCCGGTGTGCCCTGCGTCGTATCGCTGACGATGCGCCAGCTCGACCCTTTGTCATCGGACCGGAAGATCGTGGCGCCCCGGATCACCGCGGTGCGCACGTTGCCGTACGAGTCGCGCTCTCCGATCGTGCCGTCGGGATTGCGCCGGCCCGGACGGGCGATGGTGTAGTTGTCGACGAAGGCGTAGACGACGTTCGGATTCGATTTCGCGACGGTCAATCCCGTGCGTCCCATGTACTCGGCGGCGGGCAGCCCGTTGGTCAGCTTCGTCCAATGTGCCCCGGCGTCGGTCGTCTTGTAGATCGCGCTGCCATCGTAGCCGGGGACGTTCTCCGGGTCGTTCCACATCCACCGAACCCGTTCCCACGCGGAGGCGTAGAGCGTGTTCGGGTCCGAGGGGTCCATGGCGACATCGACGACGCCGGTTCGCGAATTGATGAAGAGCACCTTGGACCAGCTCCGGCCGCCGTTCGTCGTCTTGAAGACGCCGCGCTCGGTGTTCTCGGTCCACTCCGGGCCGCTGGCCGCGACGTACACCACGTCGGGATTCGCGGGATTCACGAGCACTCGACCGATAGTATATGTCTGTGACAGTCCCATCGAGCGCCAGCTCGCACCGCCGTCGGTGGATTTGTACACCCCGGTCCCGGCGGCGCCGGTGCGAAAGAGGTTGGATTCGCCCGTGCCGACCCAGACGATGTCGGGGTTCGACGGCGCGACCGCGACGCTCCCGATGGTCGCGGACGCTTCGTGCTCGAAGATCGGGGACCAGGTGGTCCCGCTGTCGATCGATTTCCAGAGGCCGCCGGATGCCGTCCCGACGTAGAGCTCCAACGCCTGAGCGCCGCGCATGCCGACCGCGATGTCGGTGGTCCGGCCGCTCATGTTGGTCGGCCCCACAAACTGCCAGGCCGTCGATTTGAAGGGCGAATTCGCCTGCATGGCGCGGTACCGGTCGTACCCGCCCAGCCGCGGATCGGCGGCGGGCGTGGCGGCAACCGGGCCGTGATCCTGCGCCGCGGCGACGGCCATCGGGCACAGGACCGCAAGCGCCAGCGCGGTTCGAACGGCGGCGCGTGGAAGAGCGTTCACACGAAACCTCGGAGAAGGACGCCCCGCGGCGATCGCCCCGGGGTCAGAGGTCAGAATCTTTCATGCGGGGCGACCCCGCGCAATCCGAGGCTCGACGCGGACGCGCCCGCCGCGCGCGCGGCGACGAGAGACTGCAACAGGCGATCGCTCACCGTGGCCGTGTCGCCGGAGTCGTGGGACAGGGTCATGAAGACCATTCTCGCCGCCGGCGCTTGATCGTCCATGAGGTCGGCGAGGCCCATGCCGTCGCGCAGCAGGTCGAGCGGAATCCACGTCTCCTTCCGCTGCTCCGCGCCGAGCAGCACCGTTCCGCCCGCCGCGGCTTCGGCATAGTTCCAGACGGCCAACCCGTGCAGAAACGCGACGGTCGCCCGGACCTCGTCGGGCGCCGATCCGACCCGATCGAGGTACCGCGTGACGTCGTTGTAGAATCGCTCATCAGCGATGCCCGCCGTCCCGAAATGCAGATCGCCCTCGACGGTCGCGAGTTCGTTCGTCCAGAGGCGCCAATCCATGGGCGGCGACGCGGTCGCCAACCGGCGCTCGAACCCGTCCACGCGATACAACACGGCGCGGAGTTCGCTGTCCCCCTGCGCCACGCCGCCGGGCGCCGCCGTCGCGCGAATCGCCCGGACCTTCGCGGCCAGCGCCAAATCGCGCACGCGGGCGATCTCGGTCGTGGGATTGTCGAACACCGTGCCGAACCCATGCGGCGTCCCGTCGACCGCCGCGTCGAGGTCGAGCCGGGTTTGACCGAGCGTGAGGAACCCCATCGCGAAGTCCTTCTCGAACCGGGTGCGCTCCGTGCCCAGGTCCAGCGCGGGTCGGAAGTCGGAATTGGGAACCACCCGGGTCGACAAATAGGGGTGCAGCAGCGCCCGCCCGGCGAGGCGCATCGCCTCGAACTGCTCGGGCGCGATCGGCACCACGCGCCGGAGATCGTCCGCGATGCCGGGGAACCCGACCACCGTCCAGTCCGGATCGGGAAGCGCGGCCGCCGGGCTCGCGATGATGAGGATATCCGAGTTCGACGTGAGGAAAACGGTATACGACGGAAACACCCGGTCGATCGCCGCGAGCACCGTCGCCACCAGTCCGTCGCTGATCTCGTACAGGTGCATCCATTGCGCGAACACGCCGGTGGACGTGAGCTGGGTGCTGACGCGCCGATAGAATTCTTCGGTGAAGAGTCCCGACACGCCGCTCACCCACGGATTCGACGGCTCCGAGAGGATCACGTCGAACCGTGTCCCGCTCGCGGACAAGAACGCGCGCGCGTCGTCGAAGACGAACCGGGACCGCGGATCGTCGAAGACCCGCCGGTTTGCCGGATAGAACACGTGCGACGCGTGCACCATCTCCGGCTCGATTTCGATCGTGTAGAGGCGCCGCACGTTCGGGCTCCCGAGCAGGAAATGCGACGTCATGCCCGACCCCTCGCCGATCACGGCGATCGTGCGCGCCCGCGGCGCGTGGGCCAGCGTGATCAGCGGCAGCAGCACCTGCGTTCCCATGTCGTCGTTGAGCTGCAGCGGGGCGGCGTCCGGATCGAACGGGCGGCGCCAGGCGGGGTAGACCGACGCGTCGGGTTTCCCGTTGGTCGCCAGGGTCATGAGCGAATTTGTATCATCCGCCGCGCGGCGCACGCTCACCGACGCCGTGCGGCCGTCCCGGTAGAAGAGAAACACGGAGTTCCCCTTCGGAGGCACCGCCCCATAGCGGTAGACCCCGCTGGAGAGCCGGTCGCGATCGAACGACGACACGATCGCGATCGCCGCGACGATCGACCCGGTCACGACGACGGGACCGATCATGCCGCGCGTCGGCAGGATGGCGCGCGCCCGCGGAACGCCCCCCCGCGACGCCTGCCGGCGCCGATGCCACATCACGAGCGCGACCCCGACGGCGATGTCGAGCGACGCCCCGCTGATCAGCAGCCATTTGAGCCCCACGAGCGGCAGGAGCGCGAGGCCGGCAAGCGCCGCCCCGACGATCGAGCCAAGCGTGTTGACCCCGTAGACCACCCCGATGGCGCGTTCCCCGACGCCCGAGGTGTAGAGGGCCTTCGTGATGAGCGGCAGCGTCATCCCCGCGCAAACAGTCGCCGGCAGCATGATCAGCAGCGCGAGCACGTATTTCGAGAACGAGAACCCCGCGTACCCGGCGCCCGTTTCCTTGAACACGTCGATCAACGTGGCCATCCATCCGAACGATGCCGCGTACACCGGGAGGGTCGCGATCGCGGCGAGGCCCATCGCCCATTGCACCACCCCCAACGTGCGGATCGGCGCCTGATCCCCATCGATTCGGCCCCGGATCCAAAAGGACCCCAACGCCAGTCCCAGGATGAACGCCGAGAGCATGAGCTCGAAGGAATGCGTCGCGGCGCCAAGCACGAGCGACAGCATCCTGACCCACCCGATCTCGTAGATGAAACTGGACAGGGCCGTCGCGAACGTCACCGCCAGGAGGGCGCGCCACAGCATATCGGCCGGCTGCGCGGCGGCCGCACCGCTGCTTCGCGGCGCGGGAAACACCAACGGCACGCTCGGCCTGCTCACGAACGTCGCCATCGGCAAGCGCAGGGCCACGACAATGCCCACCGCGACCACCCCGTTGAGCACCGCGGCGGCAACGAGCGTCCCGTGCAGCCCCACGAGTCCAATCAGAACAAACCCCTCGACGAGCACGCCGATCGACGCGCCGAGGCTGTTCGCGAAGTACAGGAGCGCGATCACTCGCCCGGTCTCCACGCTCGAAAGCCGCGAGGCGCCGGCGGCCATCAGCGGAAACGTCGTGCCCAGAACGATGGACTGCGGCAGAATCAGGAGTCCAGCGATCGTCCATTTGGCGACCACGAGTCCCCACGCGGCGCCAACCGCGGGGAAGACGCGGTCGTACGCCGCGTTGGTCGTCGCCACGAAGGCCGGGTGAAACGCGACCCCAAAGGCTCCCACCGCGAGCTCCGCGACCGCGTACCAAAGAAGTGGGCTGCGAAGGCGCGCGGTCCGCGACCCGGCCAGGAACGAGCCGGCCGCCATTCCACCGAGGAAAATGACGAGCACGAGAATCTGCGCGTAGGCGCTGTGCCCGACGAACAGCGTGAGATACCGGGTCCAGACCGTCTCGTAAATCAGTCCGGCGGCCCCGGATAGCGCGAACAAGAGCCCAAGCAATTGCACCATAGAACGCCGGAACCTCGGGGGCGGCGCGCTCGGCCGCAAGCAAGCAGTCACTTGCATTCATCCGACAGCCAGTTTACCGTTCTCAGCCCTATGGATATCCGCGACCGAATTCTGGACGCCGCCCGACGGGTCTACGCGCAACACGGCTTCCGGGGGGCGACCACGCGCCTCATTGCCGGTGAAGCCGCCGTCAACGAAGTCACCATCTTCCGGATCTTCGGATCCAAGGCGTCGCTGTTCGACGCCCTCATGCAACTGCAATCCGGGCGCGCGCCCACGCCGCTCCTTCCCGAGCACGTGGAGGATCCGGAGCACGACGTCGCGATTTGGGCGGAGGCCGTGCTGCATCACATGCGCGAGAATCGATCCCTGATTCGGACCTCCATCGGCGAGATGGAGGATCGACCCGGGGCGGCGGTCTGCATGTGCGAGCGACCGAACACGGCGGCCACGCTCCTCGCCGACTACGTCGCCCGGCTCCAGTCGACGGGGCGCGCCGACCCGGCCGCCGATGTGCCGACCGCGGTCGCGATGCTCATGAGTTCATTGTTTGCCGACGCCGTGTGCCGGGACATCATGCCCAAGCTCTTTCCGCGGCCGGACGACGACGCCCCGGCACGCTATGTCCGAATCTTCCTTCGCTCGCTCGGCGTACGAATGGATGGCGCCGTTTCCGCGAGCCTCCGATCCGCCGGTTGACGCGGACGCGCCCCACTTCACTCCCTTTTTGGCGGGTTCTCCATGCCACGACACGCATTCCTCGATCTGCCCATTCGCCGCCCGCGTCGGGCACCGCGCCGCGGACCACGCGTCGCGCATTCCTCGTTCCGTGTGGTCGCAAGTCGCGCGGGCTCGATCGCGGGCGCGATCGCGGGCGCGCTCCTGCTCACCGGGTCGTGGGCACACGCGCAGCAGTCGCCGCCGGCGGCCCGCCCGAACGCCACGCACACTCTCTCCCTGGACGACGCGATTCGCATCGCCCAGATCGAGAGTCAGGATGTGGGAGTGGCGCGCGCGGGGCTGACCCGCTCGAGCGGCCAGCTCTATCAATCGCGCTCTCAAGCGTTGCCTCAGATCACGGGATCCGCCGGGTACACGCGAACGCTCGCCTCGCAATTCCAGGGGGTCTCGTTTGGCGGGCCCGATACCGCGGCGCAAACGAACCCGTCTCTGTGCGCGCCGAACATTCCGGCGAACGCCACGGCGGCCGAACGTACCGCCGCGCTGAATCAGGCGGTCACGTGCCAGTCATCCGGCGGTGGCGGCTTCAACTTCGCGAGCGTCGGATTTGGTGCGGCGAACGAATGGACGGTCGGGCTCAGCTTCTCGCAAACGCTGTATAGCGGCGGCAAGGTGCAGGCGCAGAACCAATCCGCCGAGGCCCAGCAGCGCTCGGCCGGCATCGAGGTCGACGCCCAGCGGGCCGAAGCGGCGCTCGACGCGGCCCAGGACTACTACAACGCCGCGCTCGCGGACCGCCTGCTCATCATCGCCGATTCGGCCCTGGCCGAAACCGAAGACGTGCTGCGTCTGGCCAAGTTGGGCCACCAGGTGGGCGAACAGTCGGACTTCGACCTGCTCAAGGCGCAAGTTACGCGCGACAACCAGGTGCCGGTGGTGCTGCAAGCGCGGACGAATCGCCAGATCGCGTACCTGCAGCTCAAGCAGATTCTCAACATGTCGCTTGACGATTCACTGAACCTCTCCACCACGCTCGACGAGACGGGGTCGGCGCCCCCGGCCGGCGGCCCCGCGATGGACACCGTGGTGGCGGACCGCGCACCGGTGCGCGAACTCGAGGAATCGGTCCGCGGCAGCGAAGGCCAGCTCAAAGCGACCACCGCGGAGCGTCTTCCGTCGGTGGCCCTCGTTTCGAGCTATCAGCGGCTGTACTTCCCCAGCGGCGTCCTGCCGAGCCTGGGCGAGGGGAAACAGAACTGGACGGTCGGCGTCTCGACCAGCGTGACGGTGTTCAACGGCGGCCGGACGCACGGGGATGAGCTGGTCGCCCAATCCAATCTGGACGAGGCGCAGCAACGGCTGAAACAAGGGCGGCAGCTGGCTCAGCTCGACACGCGCGTGGCGTTGAACGAGCTCGAGCAGGCGCAGGCGGAATGGACCGCCGTGCAAGGGACGGTGGATCAGGCGCAGAAGGCCTACAACATCGACGAAATCCGCTTCAGAGAGGGGATCTCGACGCAGACCGACCTCGCCCAATCGCGTCTCCTTCTCGAGCAGTCGATGGCGAACCGGGCGCAGGCGGCACGCGACCTCGCGGTGGCGCGCATCCGACTGTCGCTGCTCAAGGACCTGCCCATCCAAGGCGCTGCCGGTTCCTCGCAATCGGGGGCGCAGGGCGGTGGCCAGAGCTCGCAAGCCGCGCCAACGTCGCCGTCACAGGCGCCCTCGACCCAATCCGCGGGCGGAGCGGGCGGAGCGGGCGGAGCGGGCGGCTCAGGCGGGACGAGCGGAGGGAGTCGCTCATGACCCGGCGACTGATTGCGCGGGCCGCGGCGGGAACGACCGTTGCGTGTGCGGCTTCCCTGGTGCTGGCGTTGACGGGATGTGGTGGGAGCGCGCCCGCGGCACAGGTGTCCAGCACACCGGCGATGGCCGTCGGTCCCGAAAACGTCATGGTGGTGCGGACGGCCGAAATCCGGACCGGACCAGCCGTGTCCGGATCGCTCACGCCCGAACAAGTCGCGACGGTCCGCGCGGAGGTCGCCGGCTCGCTCGTCGAGACGCTGGTGCAGGAAGGCGAATCCGTGCGTGCCGGCCAGGAGCTGGCCCGCATCGATGACAGCGCCATTCGGGACGCCGCCGTGTCGGCGCGGTCGGCGGTCACCACGGCCGAAAACAGCGAACAGCTCGCGCAGCGCGAGGCGGATCGGGCACAGACCCTCCTGCAGGCCGGGGCGATCCCCGAGCGCCAACAGGAGCAGACGCTCAATGCGCTCGCCAGCGCTCAATCGGCGCTCGCCGACGCGCGGTCGCGGCTCGCCAACGCGCAAAAGCAGCTCGACAAGACGGACATCAAGGCGCCGTTCGACGGGGTGGTCAGCGCGAAGCAGGTGAACGCGGGCGATGTGGTCGCCGTCGGCGGGGCCATCTATACGATCGTGAACCCGGCGACCATGCGCCTCGATGCCAACGTTCCCGCCGAAGCGCTGAGCGCGGTGCGCATCGGATCTCCGGTGGACTTCAGCGTCAACGGCTATACCAATCGTCAATTCACGGGCCGCGTGTCGCGCATCAACCCGGTCGCCGACCCGGCGACCCGCCAGGTCCGCGTCACGGTGTCGTTGCCGAACGAGAACGGGACGTTGGTCGCCGGGTTGTTCGCCGATGGCCGGGTCGCCAGCGAGACCCGCAGCGCGCCGGTGATTCCGACCGCCGCGGTCGACGAACGGGGGGTCCGGCCGTACGTGATGCGGCTCAAGGGCGGCGTGGTCGCGAAGGCCGAAGTCGAGCTGGGTCTCCGCGACGCGACGACGGAAAGCGTCGAGGTCGTGAACGGCATCGCGGCCGGCGACACGATCCTGATCGGCGCCGCCAGGGGCATCTCGCCCGGGACGAGCGTCACGGTCGCGCCGGCGACCGACGTCAAGAGGAAAGCGCCATGATGATCTCTGATTTCGCCATCAAGCGGCCGCTCGTCACGGTGGTCGCGATGCTGGCGCTGGTCATCTTCGGCGTGTTCGGACTCTTGCAGCTCAAGACGGACGAATACCCCGACGTCTCGCCGCCGTTCGTGTCGGTGGGCATCGTGTATCCCGGGGCGTCGCCCGAGGTGGTCGAAAAGGAGGTCCTCGACCCGGTCGAAGAGCAGATCGCGTCGATCTCGGGCGTCAAGCAGATCCAGGGCTTCGCCTACGACGGCTACGCGACGATCGTCATCGAATTCCTGTTCACCAAGGATCTGAACGAGGCGACGCAGGACATTCGCGACGGCATTTCCGGCGTGCGGGCCGACCTGCCTCCGGAAATGAAAGAACCGGTGATCAAGAAGCTCAACGACGCGGATGCGCCGATCGTGTCGATCGCGCTCGCCTCCACACGCCTCACCCCGGCCGAGCTCACGCGGATCGTCGACCCGGGGATCACGCGCGAGCTGCGATCCATCCCCGGCGTGGCCGACGTCGAGGTGTTCGGAAAGGTGGAGCGCGAGCTCACGGTCGAGGTGCGACCCGACCAGCTGCGTGCCGCCGGCGTCAGCGTGGCCGACGTCGTGCAGGCGCTCAACCTGCAGAATCTCGCCGCGCCGGTTGGCCGCGTGACCGGGGCGCTCGACGAGCGCTCGATCCGGCTCAAGGGGCGTCTCGAAAGCCCCGCCGAGTTCGAGAACCTCGTGGTCGCACAGCGCGGCGGCCAGCTCATACGCCTCGGGCAGGTCGCCGATATCAAGGACGGCACGGAGGAGCCGCGGACGCTCGCGTTGTTCAACGGAAAGGAGGCGGTCGGCATCGACATCAAGAAAGCCAAGGGCTTTTCGACGACCGACGTCAGCGATCAGATCCGGGCCCGCGTCGCC
>Ga0335085_10011506_pt1 | contig 13118 bp, 9 predicted proteins | sample Lox_Sample_45_FD_206712 | JGI IMG/M metagenome (GOLD analysis project Ga0335085, IMG submission 206712) | Soil microbial communities from Loxahatchee National Wildlife Refuge, Florida, United States - Lox_Sample_4.5 | ecosystem: Environmental > Terrestrial > Soil > Wetlands | place: USA: Florida...
CCTTTCTTTCTATACCCAGAAGCCCTCTCCAGTAAATCGAAGAAACCTCAACCTGCTCCTTCGCCGAAGCCTCGCCAAAAATCAAAAATCCTCGCTCCGAGATGGCTACAGTATTTTTTAACCGCTCTAGTGCGGAGGTATCACGAAGATATTGGCGTTCGTGCCTCCCGTGGGTGTCAGCGTGTTTGGCGAATTAACTCCCGGAGCATTTGGTGTCGGAGGCACCGAATTAAAACTGTTGCTCCGAATGCCAAATTGATTCGAGCCAAACCCGAGTTGATTCGTGCCCAGGCCAAGATTGTTTGACGCGATGCCGAAATTGTTACCCCCCAGACCGCCGCCGACCGGAGGGGTTGCCTGGTTCGGGTTTAACGGTTGTTGCCGATTTGGGTTGCCGGGTGCGATGGTGCCCGGGGTGGAAGGCCCAACCGGGCCGACAGTGTTGGCCCCTCCGACGCTGGTTCCACCTGCATTCCCCGGCGCGGCACCAGCACGGGCGCCTGTGCCGGCGCCTCCAGTCCCGCCCGCTCCGCCGGCCCCGCCGGCTCCCTGACCGTAGGCAGCGAGGGCCAAAAGGGCAGCGGCTGAAATTGTAGTCAGGAATTTGATTTTCATTTTATGTCCTTTGCGAGTTTTGTTGCGCGCTTCTGAACGCGATTGATCTCTATTTCAATCAACCGCCACTTGTGTGGTTGCTCAATTAGGGTCTGAGCCCCAAAGCGCCATGCGCGACACGGGTGGGGAATCACCCGATTAGTCGAATGCAATTTCGGCACTTAGCTTCGATAGACAAAGGAAAAGAAAGGACTTATGAAATATTCATCGAAAGTTATGACACGCATCGCCGGCAGCTTGATAGTCGCTGGTTTTTTAACCGCCAGTTCGGCGGTCGCAGCGGATACGCCGCTTTCGAGCAAGGCGTCTGAATTCGTAAAGGACGCTTCTCAAATCAATCTCACGGAGATTTCCATGGCCCAATTGGCGGAGCAAAAATCCCAGAATCCGGAAGTGAAAAATCTCGCGCAAATGATTCAACGCGACCATCAGCAGGCGCAGGACAAATTGCAGACCCTCGCCCAGGCGCACGGAATCACGCTCGACCAGAATCTCAGCTCGAGCCATCGCCGGGCGCAGGAAAAACTGGCAAAATTGAACGGCGCGGATTTTGACCAGCAATACACCAAGGACATGATGGAAGGCCACGTCGCCGCCATCAAAAAATTCCAAAAAGCCTCGCAACAAATCGAGGATGCCGACGTAAAGCAATACGCGCAGAATTGCCTGCCGACCTTGGAGACGCATCTGAATCACTCCGAAGTGGCCGCCAGGGCCTCAGGTGTCGATCAGGCGACGATTACTTCGATAACGAAGAGCCTTCCTCCGGCGGTTGGTGGCACCGGTGAAAACCAGGAAAACGGGAAGGGGATGGGAAAGAGTGGACAGTATTAAGCCGAACGCAAAATCAGCGTTGCGGTAAAATTGGGCCGGCATTTTGCCGGCCTGTTTTTGTCGCTCCGATCCACAGTGCCCGCACGTGGGAATATCCGCGTTGGCTCACAAATAAATGTCACGTGTCAAAGGTAAATGGGATGTGTTGACTCACGGATAAATGTAACGTGTTGAGTCGGGGCGAATATTGGGCGTCGACTCGCGGATAAACGCCGGTGGGCCACAGCTTTTCAAATGGGGTAGTGCTTTTTTTAATTTTCTTTGCGTTCATCTCGTATTTCCTTTCGTTGTTCTCTTAAACCCGTTCTCCTGCTAAAATTTTCTTATGCAACGCTCCCTCGTAATGACGGTGATTGGGAAAGATCGGCCCGGCCTGGTGGACTCCGTGGCGAGTATCGTGGCCGAACATGGCGGCAATTGGCTCGAGAGCCGCATGTCGCGGCTGGGCGGGCAATTCGCCGGCATCGTCCACGTGGAAGTGCCGGCCGAAAAGGAGCAATCCCTCGCCGATGCCTTGAAAACCCTCGGTGCGCGCGGGCTCACGGTGGTGGTTCAGGCCGATCAATCACAAGCGACCACGGGCCGGCGCACGAACGTTCTGGAAATTGTCGGCCAGGACCGGCCGGGAATTGTCCGCCAGATTTCTCATACGCTTGCCGAAAACGGCGTGAACGTGGAAGAACTCCACACCGAATGCGCCAGCGCCGCGATGTCCGGCGAAACGCTTTTCAAAGCGCGTGCCATTTTGAGCGTGCCCGAATCGTGCAATGTTTCCGAACTCCGCAAGAACCTCGAAAAAATCGCCGCTGATTTGATCGTGGAAATCTCGCTCGAGAATTTTTCGACCAGATAACCGCTTAGATATCCTTTCGCGGAAACAGCGCAGCCGGCTCTCCAATCTGGTGTCCAGCGGTCAAGCCCCCCCAGCTCGCAGCGGAAAACTTGTCCGGCTCGCCTTTCAATCCCAATTGCGCGTAAATTTTCGTGGCTGTCCCCGGCAGAAAGGGCCACAGCAACACTGCCAGCACGCGGCAGGTTTCGGCGAGGTTATACAAAACCTCATCGAGCCGCTGCGCTTGCGCGGGATCTTTCGCCAGCTTGAATGGCGCGGTGCGATCCACGTATTGGTTCGCGCGTGTCACCAGCGACCAAATCGAGAGCAGCGCGCCCTGCAATTCGTTTTTCTCCAGCGCTGCGCGTATTTCAGCAATGACCTTTTCGGCATCGGACGCGAGTTCGTCCGACTGCTTGGGAACCACGCCGTTGCGATAGCGTTTGAGCATCGAGAGAGAGCGGTTCACGAGATTGCCGAGGCCGTTCGCCAGTTCCGCCGAGTAACGTGATTTGAAACCGGCATCGGTCCAATTTCCGTCCGGTCCGATGTCCAGCTCGCGCAACACGTAAAAACGAAACGCGTCCAATCCCCAGTCGTTGATGACCGCGACGGGATCGACAATGTTCCCGGTGCTTTTGCTGATCTTCGCGCCGTCCTTCTGCCACCAACCGTGCACGAGCAATTGCTTGGGCAGCGACAGCCCGAGCGCTTTCAGCATGATGGGCCAGTAGACCGCATGAAATTTCACGATGTCCTTGCCGATCACATGAATATCTGCGGGCCATAGAGTGAGTTGAGGGTCGAGGGTCGAGGGTCGAAGGCCGGCGGCCTTGTTCACAGCTTCGTCACTGTGCGCGGCGGGAATGCTGATGTAGTTCACCAGCGCATCGAACCAAACATACGTGACGTAATTTTTGTCGAACGGAATCGGGATGCCCCAATTCAATCGCGAAGCCGGCCGGGTGATGCACAAATCCTCCAGCGTGTTGTTTTTGAGAAAGCCGAGGACTTCGTTGCGGCGATGGTCCGGCTGGATGAAGCCCGGGTTTTTCTCGATGTAATCAATCAGCCACTGCTGATGGTCTTTGAGCTTGAAGTAATAATTGTCCTCTTTGAGTTCGGTCACTTCGCCGTATGACGGGTCAAAGGTGCCGTCGGGGCGGCGATCTTTGTCGGTCAGGAACGTTTCTTCCTTCGTCGAATAAAATCCGGAGTAGCTGGCTTTGTAGAATTGGCCCTCGGTGTTGAGTTTCGCGAGAATGGCTTGAACAAAATTTTTGTGTCGCGCTTCGGTGGTGCGGACGAAGTCGTTGTTCGTCAGCGCCAGCGTTTTCGCGAAGGTTTTCCAATCCTCCGCCAGCGCGTCGCAATAAGTCTGCGGGTCCTTGCCCTCGGCCTGTGCGGCCTGCTGGACTTTTTGTCCGTGCTCATCGAGGCCGGTGAGGAAGAAAACTTCCTCGCCAAGACTGCGTCGCGCCCGTGCAATGACATCGGCAATGACCTTTTCGTAGGCGTGCCCGAGATGCGGCTGGCCATTGACGTAATCAATCGCGGTTGTGATGTAAAACCGTTTGTTCATTGGCAGCAGTCTGGAGGACGGAGGGGCTCTTGGCAACTGGGAGTGTCCCGACCGATTCAATTTGGAGTGCGCAGGCATGACTGCGCACTCCAAATTAAGGCGCTGGGGGTTGAATCGTCACTCGTCAAACCCGGCTGGAAAAGCTAGATTCAGGCGTGGCTTTTTTCAAAGACACGCAGCTATGGGATGAACTGCAGACATTCTTTCGGCAGCATTGGCAGCGGTTGCTGCGCATTCGCCAAAAGATTTTGCTCAGTGAGGAGACGTTTCATCTCGTGCTTGCGGCGGGAGTGGGTGTGATTGGCGGTCTGGTGAATCTCTTTTTTTATTACGCCACTGAATCGGTAAAGTTTCTCTTTCTCCACCGGCCCGGGGACATTGTCGAGGTTGCAAAAATGATGGAACCGCTGCCGCGCGTTATCACGCCGGCCCTCGGAGGACTTTGCGCGGGTGCAATTCTTTTTTGGGGACTGCGCATCGTCGGACGCCAGGGTTCGAGCAACTTCCTTGAAGTGGTCGTGGCCGGTGATGGCCGGCTGCCGCTTCGAACGGCGATGATTAAATTTCTTTCCTCGCTGGTTACGATTGGCAGCGGCGGCTCCATCGGCCGTGAAGGCGGCATTGTGTCACTTTCCGCAACGCTCGCGTCCAAATGGGGCCAGGTTGCCAAATGGCCGCCCTACCGCCTGCGCATGCTGGTCGGCTGCGGCGCGGCCTCGGGAATCGCCGCGGCTTACAACGCGCCCATCTCCGGCGCGGTTTTTGCGGCGCTCATCGTGCTGGGTAATTTTTCCATGAACCTGTTCGCGCCGGTTGTTTGCGCGTCGGTCGTGTCGGCAACTATTTCCCGCACGTTCTTCGGCATCAATCCATGGTACACGGTGCCGTCATTCGATTTCACGCGCATTGACCAATTGCCGTGGTTCGTCCTGCTGGGCATGGCCGCGGGACTTGTGGGCGCGCTCTTTCTAAAACTTCTCCACGGCAGCGAGGACATTTTCGCGAAAATTCGCGCGCCGGTTTTCATCCGGATGACGATCGGCGGTTTGATTGTGGGATTGATCGCGTTGCGATATCCGGAAGTCTGGGGAAATGGTTATGAGGTCAACAAATGGCTGCTGGACGACCCCGCTGAACTCGCTCCGCAAGGTTCGTCGGTCAACATAGTGCTTTTGTTTCTCGTGGGCCTGTTGCTGGCGAAAATGCTGGCGACGCTGGCCACGGCCGGGTCGGGCGCGGTGGGCGGCGTGTTCACGCCGACGTTGTTTCTGGGGGCGGCGCTCGGCGCATGGTTCGGCTCAACCCTGCATGCGCTGAAATTTGCGGTTGGCCTCCCGGTGGCTGCGTTCACGGTTGTGGGCATGGGCAGCATGCTGTCAGCGACGACGCGTTCACCATTGCTGGCGATCATCATGATTTTTGAAATCTCGCTCGATTATTCCATCATGCTGCCGTTGATGCTGGCGTGCATCGTGTCGATCCTGGTCGCAAGCCGTTTCGTGGCGGAATCCGTCTACACCGAACCGCTCCGGCGCAAGGGGCTCGCGGTCAGCCACGAAAGCACCACGCTCGGCGCGGCGATGGAGCGCACGGTGGGGGATATTATGCGGACACCTGTGCTGCCCGTGCGCGAAAATGCCACCCTCCGGGAAGTGGGAGAGCGTTTCCTGACCAGCTCGAATAATTTCCTCCCGGTTGTGGATGCGAAAAATCGATTGATCGGCCTGGTGGCGTTGCTGGACCTGAAGGAATATTTGAATGTCGCCGACGAATTGATGGCCGTGATCGCCTATGACGTGATGCGGCCGCCGGCCAGTTCCGTCACGCCCAACCAGCGCCTGCTGGATGTCCTGCCGGTCGTGCTCGCGAGCGAACAACGCAACATCCCCGTCGTGAATTCGCTGAAGGAAAACCGCTTGATTGGCTCCATCGCGCGCGCCGAGGTGTTGAACCTGTTCTCGGAAGCCATTGCCTCGGGCAGCACGCCGGGCGCGATGGAATCAGGCGAACGCGAGCGCGCCGAAAGCCAGGGCGAGCAGCCAAATCACTAGCACCGCCCGCGTCCGATCCAGGCCCATCCTCACCAGCCGATGCGAAAGGTGGTTGGTGTCGCCGACATAAAACGGTTTGCCCATGCGCGTGCGGAGGAGGACCACCCACACGAGGTCGCCGAGCGGAACCGCGAGGATCAGCAAGGGCGTGAGCACAGCCAGCGCGTGGCGGTTTTGGGACGTGTAAAAGTGCGGCAGGATGGCCAGCACCGCCAAAAGATAACCGACAAGGTGGCTCCCGGAATCGCCGAGGAACGATTTGGCGCGGGGAAAATTGTGCGGCAGAAAACCCGCGAGCGCACCGCAGGTAAGAAAGGCAATCAGCGCCACCAGATATTGCGGCACCGGCGCCGTCGCCGCCGTGAGGCCGAAATAAAAAGCGCCGATGGCGCCCAGCCCGCCGCACAAGCCGTTCATGTTGTCCATGAAATTGAAGGCGTTGATAACCGTGAGAATCCATAAAATCGTGACGACAAAACTGAAGAATGTGCTGTGCACAAAGAGCGTGATGCGCGCGCCGGATGCGGCAACGAGCGCCGCAACTGCGAATTGGGCGAGGAATTTCACCCACGGTCGCGATTCATGCCGGTCGTCCCACAAACCCACGAGCAACATGCCGATGGCTCCCAGAAAAATCGCGGTCAGTTCGAGGCCGCGCCGATGAATGCCGTGAGCGAGCAGGGGAGCGGTGGTGGCATTGAGAGGCGGAATTTTTGCGGCGAGCACGAGGATGGCGAGGATCGCCGGCAACGCCAGGCCGGTCATGACCGTCAGTCCTCCCGCCAGCGGCATGGCTGCATCGTGGATTTTCCGGTGTCCCGGATCGTCCACCAGCCCGGTGCGCAAACACCATTTGCGCCAGAACGGCAGCGCGAAAAAGGCCGTGAAAAATGCGCTGAGAAACGCCGCGGCATAAATGACAACAAAGCTCACAGTTCAACCATGCTGCCTGTTCCCACGGTCGGTTGCCAATTTCAAATAAAGCGCGTGCAAGGCATCCACCATGCGTTCGACGGGAAAGTTTTCGCGGACGAACTCGCGGCCGGATTGCCCGAAACGCTCGCGCAACGGCGCATCGCTCGCGAGCCGCGCCAGCTTGTCCGTCAGTCCGTTCAAATCCCCGGCTGGCAGCAGAAACCCTGTTTTTTGATCCAGGCACACCTCGCGCGCGCCATCGCAATCATACGCGACCACCGGCTTGCCCGCGGCCAGCGCCTGTGGGAGCGCGCGCGGCAGGCCCTCGCGCAATGAAAGATGCACCAGCGCATCCATCACCCCCACGCAGCGCGGCACTTCCTCCGGAGGAACGAGCCCGGCGAAGACGACGTTTTTCTCCAGGCCAAGTTCGCGCGTTTTGTTCTCAAACTTCCCCCGCCATTCGCCATCGCCGATGAGCAGGAATTTTATGCGCGGATTTCGCCGAACCAACTCGGGCGCGACACCGAATAAATCATCGTGGCCTTTCAGCCTGAACAGCCGCGCGATTTTGCCGATGACGATGTCCTCCGGCGCAAGGCCGAGTTTTGCGCGGAGCGCGGGATCGTTTTGGGCGGTGAGATAAGGCGCGAGATTGAAGCCGCTGAAAATTTTCGTGTACTGTTCGCGCCGCCCAATCCCTGCCGCGAGATATTGTTCGGTCATCGCGTCGGCGACGCTCACGAAGTGAGTAGTGACGCGCCCGGCGCGGCGTTCAGCGGCGCGAAAAATAAAATTCGAAAGAGCGCCCTGGAAATTTCCAAAGGACGGCCCGTGAATCGTGTGCACGATGATCGGCACGCCCGCCCGCGCTGCCGCCAGACGCCCAAGCACGCCGGCCTTTCCGCTGTGGGTATGGACGATATCCGGGCGGGTCTCGCGAAAAAGACGCTCCAGTTCGCGCAACGCGCGCGAGTCTTTCAGCGGATGAACGGGTCGGACGAGGTCGGGGATGATTTGTAATTGCGGGTCGAGAGATTCCAGCGATCCCTCCGGGCCGGTGGAAGGGCCGGAAACCAATTTGACTTCCAGCCCGGGTTTTTGGCGAAGGCCCAGCACCGAGGACAGGGTGTTTTCCTGCGCGCCACCGATGATCAAACGCGTGATGACATGCGTGATCCGCATGGGATCAAGGCGAGCCGGACTTCAGTTTTTTGATGTAGTCTTCCGCAGCTATTGCTTCCGGCGAATTTGGCACGGAGTTGCTGAGAGATAGTTCGTAATAATGAACCGCCGCGTTGGTGTCTTTCCGGCGCAAGGCGACTTCAGCCAGGCCGCGATAAATCGGGAGAGCCTTGGGATTCGCTTTCTGCAGCGTTTCGAAATCACGCTGCGCTTCGTCGAGTTTATCGTCCGACAGATACGCCGCCGCGCGGAAGTAAATCGCTTGGGAATTGGTGGGCTGAAGCGAAATGGCCGTCGAGAGCGGAGGAATGGCAGCGTCGTAATTGGTGAGCTGAATTTGCAGAAAACCTTTGTTCATCAGACACGCCACATTGTTCGGGCTCAACTCAAGCTCCCGGTCAATCACAAGCAGTGCGTTTGTGAAATCGTGGTAAAAAGTCGCCAGCTGGGCGGCGATATTGAGCATCGCGTTATCCGGCGGATTGCTCGAAACGGCAGTGTTCACAAGATGACGGACGGCGGCAGGCCGTTCATTGACGTAATTCGCGGCCAGCTCCAATTGGAAGACATCGGACGGATTGATGGCGGCGTCGGTGTACGCATCGGAGCGTGCCTTTAGTTGATCAATGAGCGGGAAGGCTTTCAATCCAAAGTCCTTGTTCACCGCTGCGAGTATCACATCGACGCGGGCGAGCCAGAGGCGCGCCAATAAGCTGTCCGGCGCGAGCGTCAGGGAGCGTTCGAAGTTCTGCGCAGCCTGGCGGTCCAGCCTGCCGCGGGCAAAAACAATGCCCTGCGCGAGACAGCCGGTCGGTTCGTCGAACGCGCCGTTCGCCGTCAGGATTTGTTCCCAGCTGCTGTAATTGCCGAAGCGCTTTTCGAATTCGCCCGGATCTTCCGTCGTGCCGTGCTCGCCGTTGCGCAATTTTTTGTTGAAGTCGGAATTCGCTTTGGCGACGACGTTGTCGGAATAAAGTTCAGCCGCTTCGGCAAAATGGGCGCCGGCCGCTTCCAGCCTGCCCATTCGCTGGGCCTGGACTCCCCAAGTGTTGAGCGCGCGCGAATACATGCTGCCGAGGTCGAGCGCGTTAAAATTCTTCTCGAAGGGAATGTGCATTATTTTCATCCAGCGCTGGCGCAGCGTCATGTCCTCCTCGGAATCAGGAATGGTGATTGCCGGCAGCAACGCGCGGATTTGGCCGTCATGCTCCTTCCAGAAATTCTCATTCTCGGCAAACACCGCATCAGAGAGCGGCGGCGGGGAAGCGATGGCTTCGTTGGTCGGATAGCGCTTTAACTCATAGTCCATGCCGTGCGGCACGCTGTAAAAGGCTTCGAAATAATAGCCGAAACTGGGTTGGAGGTAGTAAACGGGCCATTTCTGCGCCAGCGCCGCGATCATTTTCAATGCACCTGAGTCCGTCAGCGTGACGGAGTTGCTCAGGTTCCGATACTCGCTGGGCAAAAGGTCGAGCTGCCTCCGCATTTGCAAATGAAAATAACCCGGCGACTTCAGCGAGTGCGTTTCCAGGAAGACAAAATTGGTATCTTGTTTGGTGCGGGCCAGCCACGTCTCTGCCAGCATCAGCGCCGACCCATCATCGCTCAAAATCACCGCTTGCGGCGGCAAATGCTCCGTGATGAGCGAGGCATAATTTTTCATCGCCGGGCCGTTGGTCATTTTGATTTCCGGAATGTTCTTGCAGAGCAAACCGATCGGCGCCAGCACCAGCAGGGCGGAAACAAAGCCCAGTGAAACCTTGTTCAAAAACCTTTCCGCAGCCGTGGAAGGGCGTCCGCTGCGCCGGGAGGGCGGACGGAAAACCACCAGGAAATATCCAGCCAGGTAGCCGATGCACAACGTGCTGAGGAAATACAGCGGCAGGAACTGTTCGCGGTTGGAATCGAGAACCGGAAATCTCCCCACGGGGTCGCGCAGACCGAAACCCGTGTCAAACGCCGCCCACACGCAAACCACCAGCAGGGCCAGGTGAAACAGGTGAAAAATCAGGGGCGTCAGGGTTTTTGCCACGCTGCTGATGTCTCCACCCGGGGGCTGCCACTTGATGGCAATGAACAGCAGAGGCACCAGCGATGTCATCGCGAGCAGCAATTGCACGTGATGCGGCATGTACCGGAAAATGTAAACGATCTGCGAAATCTCCACCCGAAGGTTTTCCTGAAGCGGCGCCCAGAAAAATCCATCGCTGTGCCAGTGAAGCAGCGGCAGATACAGATAAGCGAGCAGTCCGACAAGGATGCACAGAAACATCCGCGACAGGAAATTAAGCTGGAAGAAACTCAGGCCGCGAATCCAAAGAACGGCCACAATAAAACCCGGCAAAAGGGCCATCATCACCCAGGTGTCTGTGACTCCTACAGCGTACACAATCGCCGCGCGCAAAATCCATGATTCCTGTTTGTTGAGGCGATATTCCAGCAGGCACCGCACGGCATAGGCAAAGAGCAGCAGGTCCAGCATGCCGGCGGAAAGAGTCGTGGCATTTTCCCAGAAGGTGAGTTCGAGTCCGCATGCCAGCACGGCCAGCACGGGCGGAATCCACGCCCATCGGCCGGACAGAATTCCGGATGCGCTATGCTGGCGCTCACGTTGTTTCACGGTGCGGTCCTGGGGAAGAATCGCGACGGAGCGCGCGAGCAGCACCAGCACGAAAAACGCGCACACCGCGGAAAACAGATTCGTCGCCAGCGGCACCCACGACGCTGGCAGCCAGTGGAATGGCGAGGTCACCAGCGTGAATACCGGCCTGTAGACTTCCGGGGTCCACGTGTGGCCGGTCAACCGGGCGACCGGTTGCAGGTTTTTAATGGAAAGCCAGCTGTTGAGCGTCAGCAGGTAAATAACTGCGACGGCGGCGGCCACAATCCAGGGGAGAAGCGCGCTGACGAAGCTTTTTTCAGCCCCCGCATCGGTTCGAGTGGTCATGCGTTAGTTAATGTTGAAACGATGATGTTGCACTTGGCAAGCAGTTAAGTTCTCAAACGCCGGCGAAAACGCAGAATTCCCCCAAAATTTGCTTGCCAATCTTTTTGATTTCCAACATCCGGGATTCTTATTCGCGGCGCTTGTGCTTTTCATTCGGGGTTTTGGACGGCGCGCAGTTCCGCCACGCATTCGACGTGCTGCGTTTGCGGGAACATGTCCAGCGGCGCCACCTGCGCCAATTTAAAGACACCATCGGCGCACAAAACGTTCAAGTCCCGGGCCATCGTCGCCGGATGGCAGGACACGTAAATAACTTGCGAGGGACGCTCCCGGCGGAGCAATTCCAAAAACTCCTTCGGGCAGCCCTTCCTCGGTGGATCCAGCAACAGGCTCGTGGCCGAGGGCGAAAACCGCTTCAGCAGCGTGGGCAACGCTTCCTCCACGTTCGCCGAAATGAATTCGCCATTGGTCCGGTGGTGCAAGACGGCGTTCCGCCGCGCCGCCTTGATGGCCTGCTGGTCGTATTCCACGCCCACAAACGATTCCACCGCGTCCGCCAGTTCAATTCCAAAAAATCCCACTCCGCAATAGAGGTCTATCAGATGCCTTGCGCCGCCGCGCACAAGAAATTCACGCGCAGTTTTCACCAGCTCCGGCAGCAGGAAAAAATTATTCTGGAAAAAGGAATCCCGCGGCACCTCCCAGTTTTCAGGCGGAATGCGCAGCACCACCTTGATTCCGCCCTTCGGCGGCGGATGCGCGCGCACGTGCTGGATTTGCTCGTTGATGGGCGGTTCGGCGATTTTGCATTCCTCGATGTCCTCCACCAGGCCGCAATCCCACCGCACGAAACCGATGTTCAGCTTCTGCTCGGGCTTGTTCCATTGGCTGCGGATCATCACGCGATTGCGATAACCGTAGGGCTGGGGGCAGGGGATGACCGGCGCAATGGTCTCATGCGGGATCTTGCCGATGCGCTCGAACAAATCCGCAATCTGCTTGTGCTTGATGCGGAGCTGCGCCTCGTAGGCAATGTGCTGGTATTGACAGCCGCCGCAGCCGCCAAAATACCGGCACAGCGGCTGGACCCGCTCGGGCGAGGGCACAATGACGCGCAAAAGCTTCGCCCGCGCAAAGCTCTTTTTGACTTCCGTGACCTCCGCCTCCACCTCCTCGCCGACAAGCACAAACGGGACGAACACCACAAATTCCTCCAGCCGCGCCACGCCTTCGCCGCCGAACGCGATGTCGCTGATCCGCAAAATAATTTTCTGACCTGGAATTAAATTCACGAACGCAACTTAAGAGCGGTCCTGCCCGCGCAAAAGAATTTTCTTCCTAAGGCAAGGGCGCCGCGCTGCGGCGTCCCCGTCCGCGCGGCAGCAGCGGACGGAATCGAAACCGTTGCAGTTACAGAGCCCCTTTGCGCCGCAGGACGCGGCGCAGACGGCGCAGCGCGCCATCCCTACCCGCTGCGCGATGCTGTTGCTGAAATGTCATTTTCGCGACACGCGTTCGCAACACGCAAAGGATTTATTGGGCCCGGCGAATCGCTCGCATAAGCGGCGCTTTGGAGCCGATTCCAAAAAACGTCAAGAGCTTGGCGCCGCAGGGGAATGAGGGGGCGTTCAGGGGGTGACTCCCGGACTGGCAACGGTCCGGGAGTTAATATTTCGGGGGTTTAGAGCATTTTCACTTCGTTTCCTTCGTTCCCTTCTGTTCAACCTTTTTGCCCGCAAAATCTCCTGTTCAAATGCCTTTCCCGCGCTACTGTTTTGGCGTGAAACTTCTGTTCATCGGCGACATCGTCGGGCAGCCGGGGCGGCGCGCAGTCAAGGAACTCCTGCCCAAACTCCGCGGGCAACACAGCCTGGATTTCATTGTCGCCAACGGTGAAAACTCCGCCGGCGGTTCCGGCATCACTCCCAAAATCGCCGAGGAAATCTTTTCCGCCGGCGTCGACGTCATTACGAGCGGCGACCATCTCTGGGACCAAAAGGAAGTCATGGAATTGCTGGCCAACGAAAAACGATTTCTCCGCCCGCTCAATTATCCCGTCGGCACTCCCGGCCAGGGCAGCGGCATTTTCGAAACACGGAACACGGAACACGGAACACGAAAGAAAGTGGCCGTGCTGAACCTGCAGGGCCGCACCTT
>Ga0335085_10011507_pt1 | contig 13118 bp, 13 predicted proteins | sample Lox_Sample_45_FD_206712 | JGI IMG/M metagenome (GOLD analysis project Ga0335085, IMG submission 206712) | Soil microbial communities from Loxahatchee National Wildlife Refuge, Florida, United States - Lox_Sample_4.5 | ecosystem: Environmental > Terrestrial > Soil > Wetlands | place: USA...
CGTCTCCCGGTCGCCGCAGGGCCAGCCGGTCATCTTCCAGGCCGGCGACTCCGAGCAGGGCCGCGACTTGGGGGCCGCCATCGGCGAGGGCATCTTCACCCATGCCGCGTCGATCGAGCAGGGACAGGCGTTCTATACGGATATCAAGGCGCGGGCGGCGGCCAAGGGACGCGACCCGGACCACATCATCGTGATGCCCGGGGTTCGGGTGTTCGTCGGGGACACCGACGCCCAGGCCCGGGAGATCGAGCGCGAGCTGCAGCTGGCCGATCAGGATTTCGACCGGGCGCTTGGCGAGCTGGGCCGGCCGTTCGCCTGGCACGATTTCCGCCAGTATGACCTGGATGCGCCGTTCCCGGACGTGCTGCATGTGGCCGAGCGGGGGTTCGCGACTCAGGCGGCGAAGATCGTCCAGCTGGCCCGGGACAACAACTACACGCTGCGCGAGACCGTACAGGCCATCTCGGCGCCGAAGCCGACCCCGTTCGCGGGCTCGCCGCAGACCGTGGCCCGCGAGATGCAGCGCTGGTTCGAGGGCCGGGCCCTGGACGGCTACAACATCCACATCGGGCACCCGGGCCAGTTCCGCCGGTTCCTGGACGACGTGCTGCCGATCCTGCGCGAGCGCGGGCTAGTACGGGCCGAGTACGAGGCCAGCACGCTGCGCGGGAACCTGGGCCTCCCGGTGCCGGAGAACCGGTACACCCGGGCCCGTGAGGCTGCGGATGATCCGGTCGCTGTCGTTCCTGTCGCCGGGTAACTTCCCGGACGACGACCCGTACGCGGGACTCGAAGACACGCTGCGGCTGTTCGAGCTGGGCGAGCAGCTGGGTTTCGACGGTGCCTGGATCAGGCAGCGGCACCTGGAGCACGGGGTGTCGGCGGGGGCCGTGTTCCTGGCTGCCGCCGCGCAGCGCACCCAGCGCGTTCAGCTCGGCACCGCGGTGATCCCGATCGGCTACGAGAGCCCGTTCCGGCTGGCCGAGGATCTGTCCACCGCCGACGTGCTCTCCCGGGGCCGGCTGCAAGTCGGGCTCAGCGCGGGCCGGCCGCCGCACCTGGACCTGATGGGCCCGCTGGTCTTCGACGGGGACTGGCGCAGCTATGACTTCTCGCACGGCCGGATCGCCCGGCTGATCCATTCTGCACGACGCGGTGCACGCGGTCGCCCCGGCCCTCGGCTGGCGCCCGGCCGGGGCTCTGGCGCAGTGACCGGCCGTGCCTACGGCGCGGTGCCCGGACATCGACAGGTGTTGGGGCCGAGGGCATACTTGTTGCTTATCTGTCCTGGTAATAGGCTACTAATTCAATCGAGATAGTAGAATTCCCAGCCCAGGCTGGGGGGGATCAGCCCGGCCTACCCGCTGCGGCCGGTGCCGGGGCAGCGCAGGGTTCACACATCAGAACTTCGGAGGAAACATGGCTCTCGCACTTGGGGATACCGCCCCTGACTTCACCGCTCAGACCACTGAGGGGCCGGTCAGCTTTCACGACTGGATCGGCGACTCGTGGGCGGTGCTGTTCTCGCACCCCAAGGACTTCACTCCGATTTGCACGACCGAGCTGGGCTACATGGCCAAGATCAAGCCCGAGTTCGACAAGCGGAACGTGAAGATCATCGGGCTGTCGGTTGACCCCACGGACAAGCATGAGCAGTGGGCCAACGACATCAAGGAGACGCAGGGCACCGCGCCCAACTACCCGATCATCGGGGACGGCGACTTCAACGTGTCGAAGTTGTACGGGATGCTGCCCGCCGCTACGTCGGGCGACCCGGCCCAGCGCACCCCGGCGGACAACCAGACGGTCCGCAACGTGTTCGTCATCGGCCCGGACAAGAAGGTCAAGCTGATCCTGGTCTACCCCATGACGACCGGCCGCAACTTCGACGAGGTCCTGCGGGTCATCGACTCGCTGCAGCTCACCGCCAAGCACAAGGTGGCCACGCCGGTGAACTGGCAGCCGGGCCAGAACGTGATCATCGCGGGCTCGGTGTCCAACGACGCCGCGAAGGAACTCTGGCCGGACGGCTGGGAGTCGCCGCGGCCGTACATCCGCATCGTGCCCGACCCCACCGCCTGAGCGGCGGGCTGGCTCAGTAATAGATGACGCCGGGCGTGCCGCCGCTGGCCGCGATCGCGTCGCCGTTCACCGCCACACTCCGCGGTGAGGCCAGGAAGGCGATGAGATCCGCGACTTCGGCGGCGGTCACGACCCGGCCGATGCTGGACCCGTGACCGGCGGCCGTTGCTGGTAGTGGCCGTTCGGTTAGGGTCATGCCCGGATGCACGACGGTCACGTTGATCCCGGCCGGGCCCAGCTCGTCGGCCAGGTTCTTGGCCAGCGCGGCCACCCCGATGTTGCGGATCGAGCCGGACGGAAGCCCGGTGCCGCGGGCGGCCAGGCCGCCGATGTTGACGATCCGGCCCCAGCCCTGGGCTTTCATGTACGCCGCGGCGGCCTGGGCGCAGCGCAGGTAGCCCAGCACCTTGGCGTCCACCGCCGCGAGCACGTCGGCGGCTACCAGATCGGCCAGTGCCCGCGGCGTACCCGGGCCCGCCGGGTCGGCCGCGTTATTGACCAGGATGTCCACCCCGCCAAGTTCGGTGGCGGTATGCGCGAACGCGGCCCGGACCGCGGCATCGTCGGTGGTGTCCGCGGGCAGGGTCAGCACCCGGACCCCGGCGGTGCTGCCAAGTTCCTTGGCCGCCGCCGCGAGCCGGTCCGGATCCCGGGCCAGCAGCGCGATGTCCGCGCCCTCGGTGGCCAGGGCGCGGGCGATCGCGAACCCGATGCCGCGGCTGCCGCCGGTGACGACCGCCCGCTTGCCGGTTAGCTGCAGGTCCACGCGCTGCTCAGAGCTCGGCGTACTGGGGTTCGTCGGCGATCAGGATCCGCTCCAGCAGCCGCGGGAAGTCGCCGTAGTTGCGCACCGCGTAGTGCACCGCCGCCCGGTTGTCCCAGAACGCGACCGAGCCGGGCCGCCAGCTGAACCGGACCTGGTATTCGGGCTTGCGGTACTGGTCGTGCACGACCGACAGCAGCTCCCGGCTGTCGGCCCGGTCGAAGCCGACGATCCACGGATGCTGGCTGAAGTTCACCCAGAGGATCTTCCGGCCGGTCTCTCGGTGGGTGCGCACGATCGGGTGGGCCACGATTGGGTAGTCGTGCCCAGCGCCGGTCAGCCCGTCGCGGTAGTCGTGCGTCACGTGCAGGCCGTCCAGCCTCCGCTTGACGTCGTCCGGCAGGCCGTCGTACGCCAGGCCCGCGTCGACCCAGATGGTGTCGCCGCCGACGTCCGGCAGCGCGACGGCGCGGAGCACGGCGCCCCAGGTCGGCACCAGCCGCCAGCTGGTGTCGCTGTGATAGGGGTCCCAGCCTTCCGCGTGCTGCTTCTCGATGAGGGCTGCGTGCCGGCTGGCGTCAGCGGCGGCGATCTCATGGATGGCCGGCACCTTGTCGGCGTAAGGCTTGGTCGTGCTCGGGTGGCTGTACAGCGGGCCGAACTGCCGGGCGAACGCGGCGTGCTGGTCCCGGTCCAGGTCCTGATCCCGGAAGAACACCACCTTGTAGTCCAGGATCGTGGTCTTGATCTCGTCGCGGGCCGTCTCGCTGAGCGGGTACCGCAGATCCACGCCGCTGATCTCCGCGCCGATCGTGGGCTGCAGCGGCCGGACCGTGATGGCTGGCTCGGTGACAACGGACATGCTGGTTCCTTTCTGTGGGTGGCTGGCGTGGTGGGTGGCAGCGGCCCGGCTCAGGCCGGTACCGCGAGCAGCGGGCGGACGGCCGCGAGGACCGCGTCCGCTTCGGTGCGGACCAGCCAGTCCGGGTGCACGTCGGCGAACCGGACCACCCGGTCCTGGCCGACCACGACGATGGTGGGCATCGGCAGCTCCCAGCGGCCCGTGCCCAGCACCTGGCCGAGGTCGCTGCCCGCGGCCCGCGCGTGGGCCTGGGCGGCCGGGCTCGACGTGAACGTGATGCCGAACCGCCGGGATAGCGCATAGCCGGTGTCCGACGCGACCAGGAAGCCGAAGCCGAACCGGTTCTTGATCGCGATCAGCTTCTCCGGGACCTGCGGGCTGATCGCGACCAGCTGGACGCCCAGCCGGGCCAGCGCCGGGTAGAGCTCGGCCTGGTAGTGCCGCAACGCGATGTTGCACGCCGGGCAGCCCTCGAACCGGAAGAACAGCAGCACGGCGGGCCCACTGGCCAGCAAGCCGTCCAGCTCGACGGTGCCGCCGTGCACCTCGGGCAGGGAGAACGGCTCGACCACGTCACCCGGCTTGACGAAGCCGGCCCGGTCGGCGGTGTCCTCGAGCAGCCGCCGCTGCTCGATGTTGGCCTGCAGGTCCTCCGGGGCCATCGTCTGCACCCGGTAGGCATGCAGGTCGGCGAGCAGCTGGCAGACGGAAGGCGTCGGTTGATCAGTCATAGCTACTATTTCAATCAAAAAAATAGGATTTGACAATGATCTGGGGCTCGGCGTTTTGTCGGTGGGTTCGGCTAGTCTTCGAATAGAGCTTCGAGATGTGGGCTAGGCCTGGGAGGAGGTGGCCAGCATGTGTGAGCAGAAACCATCCACGGTGCCGGAGGTGCTGGCCGCCGTCCTGGACGGGCTGGCGTTCCTGAACCAGGCCCGCATGGCTGAGCTGCCCGGGGTGGTGCAGGCGGACTCGCTGCGCCAGATGGCCAAGGTGGAGTCGGCGTGCACGGCGGCGCATGCCGGGCTGCTGGGTGCGTTCTCGGCCAGCGGCGCCCACGAAGACGACGGCCAGCAGAGTGAGCGGGCGTGGCTGAAGTGGCAGACCCAGATCACCCCGGGCGCGGCCGCCGGGGCGGTGGGCTGGATGAAACGCCTGCGGGCCCACCCAGCGGTCCGGGTCGCGTTAGCCGCCGGGACCATCTCCCCCTCGTGGGCGCGGAAGATCTGCGAGTGGACCGACCAGCTCCCCGAGGGCATCCGCGACGACGCCGATGAGATCTTGCTGGCGGCGGCGGGTGAGGGGGCGGTGCTGCCGGATCTGGCCGCGCTGGCGGAGGAGATGCGCCGCCGTACCGCCGCCCCGGACCGTGACGGCCCCGGCGGGGATGAGGGGTTTGATGAGCGGCGGGTGCGGCTGGGCCTGACGTTCGGCGGTGCGGGGGTGCTGGAAGGCGACCTGACCCCGGCGTGCGCGGCGGCGCTGGCGGCGGTGTTAGAGGCGCTGGGGAAGAAGGCGGGCCCGGCGGATGTGCGGACGGCGCCGCAGCGCCGCCACGACGCGCTGGAGGAGGCGTGCCGGCGGCTGATCGGCGCGGGCTGCGTGCCGGACCGGGCGGGGCAGCCGACCCATATCCAGCTGCATCTGACGTTAGACCAGCTCCGGGACATGCCCGGCGCGGCGGACGCGGAGGCCGCGTGGCTGGCGGCTCAGACCGGTACCGCCGCCCAGGGCACCGCGGTCCCGCACACCTCTTCCACCCAGGCCCCTGCGGCCGCTCAGCCCACCTCCGCCGCCCCGGCCGGCCGGGGTGACCAGCCCACCACCTCTGCCCATCCCCCCTCCTCCACGCAGGCCGCCCGCGAGGCAGGAGCCGCCCGTGACGGGGAAGCCGCCGGCGACGGGGAAGCCGCCCGCGATGCGGAAGCGGGCCGCCACGGGGAAGCGGGCCGCGATGCGGGAGCCGGCCGGAACGGGGCAGCCGCGCGTGGCGCACAGGCCGCACGGGCAGCGGCCGAGGGGCAGCCCGGGTGGCTGACCGGCCGGGCCGCCCAGGCGTACGCGTGTGACGCGGCCATCATCCCGATCGTCACCGGCCAGGTAGACCACGCCGCGCTGGCCGAACTGGCCGACGAGATCCGCGCCACCACCCGCACCCGTCCCGGGCAGCCGCCGTCCCCGGCGGCGCTGGCCCGGCTGCACCAGACGCTGCTGCGGCATGCTGCCGCGCTGCTGTCCGGGCCGGGCGGGCTCGCCGCCTTCCTGCGCACCCGGCTGACCGGGGACCAGTTCCCCTCGGTCAGCCTGCCGCTGGACACCGGCACCCCCACCAGCGTGATCAGCGGGGCGCTGCGCCGGGCGGTCACCGCCCGCGACCGGCACTGCGCGTTCCCCGGCTGCGACCAGCCCCCGGCCGCCTGCCAGGTGCACCACCTCACACCACGCGCCCACGGCGGCGAAACCGCGCTCGGCAACCTCGTGCTGCTGTGCTCGTTCCACCACCTCACCGCGGTGCACCGGTGGGGCTGGGTCCTCACGCTCAACGCCGACGGGACCATCACCGCGCTCAGCCCGGACCGCAGCCGCACATTGCACAGCCACGGGCCGCCCAGCCGCGCGGCCTGACGGCGGGCGGGCTCAGGTCAGCACGGCGAAGCCGTGCGTGCCGTCGCGCTCCAGCTGTGCCACCAGGCCGTACTCCCAGTCCAGGTAGGCCTGCATGGCGGCGGGATCCACGCCGGTGCCTTCGTAGGGCCGCCGGTACGCGTCCTCCGGTGCGGACAGCATCTCGCCCTGGCCTGCCTGCAGCGGCCGTCCGGACGCGGCCCAGCCCGCGGTTCCGCCGGCCAGTGCCGTCCCGCCCACTTCAGCGGCGGCGAACGCGGCCAGGGTCCCGTCCTCGGACGTCAGCACCAGGCGCCCGCACGGCAGGTCGGAGCGCAGCGCCCAGGCCGCGCCGGGGATGTGGCCGGCCAGGAACTGGCGGCTGGTGTCGATGTCGATGAGCCGGGCCCGGCCGGCCCGTAGGCCGGTATCCAGCTCGTCCGGGCCGATCAGCGGGACCGCCGGAAGGGCCGGCCGGGTGGGCTGCCAGGGCCCGGAGACCAGGTGGCCCGCCACCCGCAGCAGCACCACCTCCCAGCCCATCTGGGCCAGCCAGGACGCGGTCATCGCGGCCCGGCCGCCGGTGTCCTCGGCCAGCACGACCAGGGCGCCGCGGACCGGGGCGAACCAGTCGGTCTCCTGGACCAGCTGCCCGCCCGGCGCCGACCGGAACCCGGGCAGGTGGCCGGCCGCGTACTCGCCGGGTGAGCGCACGTCGAACCGGTAGACGGTGCGCTGCTCCCGCCGCACCTCGGCCCGGCTGATGTGCCGCACCCCGGCCTTCCTGGCCACGGCCCGGGCCGCCATCCGGGCCCGGCGCGCCTGCGCGGCCGGGACGTCGGGCGCGCGGCGCTGCTGGCCGCGCTCCAGGGTCAGCCCGGCCAGGGTCCAGCCGATGGTCCCGTTGCGCAGCGCCACCACGTTGCGCAGCCCCGCGTTGATCAGCGACTGCGCGCCGATGATGCTCCGGGTCCGGCCGGCGCAGTTCACCACGATCAGCGCGCCCGGCCGGGCCAGTGCGCCAGCCCGCAGCACCAGTTCGGCGCCGGGCACGCTGGTGGCGGTCGGGATGCTCATCGTGTGGTACTCCTCGAACCGGCGGGCGTCGAGCACCACCACATCCCGGCCCAGCCGGGCACTCAGCTCGGCCGGGTCCACGGCGGGCGTTCCCGCACACGCCTCGACCAGCTCCCCGAACGCCTTGCTCGGCGCGTTGACGTCCCGGAACAGCTCCCCGTCCCACCCGGCCAGGCCGCCGGCCAGCTCAGACACTTGCGGGTAGCCGAGTGAGCGCAGGCGCTGGATAGCCGTCGTGGCGTCCGTGCCGTCCCCGTACACCACGATGGGCACGGACCGCCGGGGCAGCCGGTCGAAGGCCTCGATCTCCAGCCGGCCGAGCGGGAACGACGCGGCGAACAGCGGATGCCCCTCGGCGAAGCGGGCTTCCGGGCGCACGTCCAGCAGGGCGATCTCGGTCCGGTCCCGCAAGGCCCGGCGCACGTCCCCGGCGGTGGTGGCAGCGGAGGTCATGGCCCTAATCCTAGTAATTCGATCGGTTTAATTGACAGAAATCTCACTCGCGTGCTTGCATCAACACGAAACACCGGCCCCACCAGCGGAGGAGCACATGTCCATCGAGATCATCGGCATGGTGGGGACCCGGGAGGTTTCCGAGTCGCGTGGCGACCTCGACGGGGGCGCCATCGACCGGGACTACCTGGCCCGGTTCGCGCAGGCGCACGAGGCGGCGGGCTTCGACCGGGTGCTGATCGGCTACGGCGCGACCGGCCCGGACGGCTTCGCCGTCGCGGCGCACGTCCTGTACGCCACGACCCGGCTCAAGGTGCTCATCGCGCACCGGCCTGGGTTCGTCGCGCCCACCCTGGTGGCGCGGAAGCTGGCCACGCTGGACCAGCTGACCGGGGGCGGGCGGGTGGCCATCCACCACATCACCGGCGGGGACGAACTGGATCAGAAGCGGGACGGCGACTTCGCCGACCACGACCGGCGGTACGCCCGCACCGGGGAGTTCATGAGCCTGCTGCGGCGCGAGCTGACCGAGGCCGCGCCGTTCGACTACGACGGCGAGTTCTACCGGGTGCGCGGGGCCTACAGCGCGGTCCGGCCTCCGGCGGGCGGGATACCGCTGTTCTTCGGCGGCGCCTCGGCCGCGGCCATCGGGGTCGGCGCCGAGCACGCCGACGTGTACATGCTGTGGGGCGAGCCGGTGGCCCAGATCGCCGAGCGGATCGCGCAGATCCGGGCCGCCGCCGCCCGGCACGGCCGGGCCGTCCGGTTCAGCCTGTCGGTGCGGCCGATCGTGGCGGACACCGAGGACGCGGCCTGGGAGCGCGCCGAGCAGATCCGGGCGGCCACCGAGGCGCGGGTGGCCCAGGCCGGGGCCACGGCGCCGGCCCAGCCGGTCCGCCGGATGTTCGGCTTCCGTGAGTCCTCCTCGGTCGGGTCGGAGCGGCTGCAGCAGCAGGGCGCCGAACGTGAGGTTCATGACGAGCGGCTCTGGTACGGCATCACCAAGCTGACCGGTCCCGGCGGCAACTCCACCGCGCTGGTCGGCACCCCGCGTCAGGTGGCCGACGCCCTGATGGCCTACCGCCGGGCCGGGGTGGACACCGTGCTCATCCGGGGCTTCGACCCGCTGAACGACGTCGTGGACTGGGGCCACGCGCTGGTGCCGCAGCTGCGCGAGCAGGCGGCCCGCACCCCGCTGGGCGACCGCCCGGAGGCCCTCTCGGCATGACGCGGATCGACATCGTCACGATCGCCACCCCGTCGCTGGGGGACCGCAGCTACCTGGCCACCGACGGGCAGCACGCGTTCGTGGTCGACCCGCAGCGGGACATCGACCGGGTCCTGGCCGCGGCCGCCACCCGCGGGGTCACGATCAGCCACGTGTTCGAGACCCACATCCACAACGACTACCTGACCGGCGGGCTGGCGCTGGCCCGCGCGACGGGCGCCGCCTATCACGTGAACGCGGCCGATCAGGTGGCCTTCGGCCGGACCGGGGTGACCGACGGCGACCTGGTGCCGGTCGGCACGATGCTGGTCCGGGTCATGGCCACGCCGGGGCACACGTTCACCCACCTGGCCTACGCGCTGGAGGACGACACCGGCCGGGTGCGAGCGGTGTTCACCGGCGGGTCGCTGCTGTACGGGGCGACCGGCCGCACCGACCTGCTCGGCGCGGAGCATGCGCCCGCCCTGGCCGCGGCGCAGCACGCGTCGGCCCGGCGGCTGGCCACGCTGCCCGGCCACGCCGGCGTGCTGCCCACGCACGGGTTCGGCAGCTTCTGCGCGGCGGGCCCGGGCCGCCCGGCACCGGATGGCAGCACCATCGCGGGCGAGCGGCAGCACAACCCGGCGCTGACCCAGGACCTGGACAGCTACGTGGCCGGCCTGCTGGCCGGCCTGGACGAGTTCCCGGCCTACTACGCCAGGATGGGCCCGGCCAACGCGGCCGGCCCGGCGCCCGCCGACCTGACACCGCCCGCTCCGGTCAGCGCGGCCGGGCTCAGCCGCCGGATCCACGCCGGGGACTGGGTCGCGGACCTGCGCCACCGGCTTGTGTTCGCGGCCGGTCACCTGCCCGGGTCGCTCAGCTTCGAGCACGGTGACAACCTGGTGGCCAACCTCGGCTGGCTCCTGCCGCCGGGCACCCCACTGATCCTCACCGGCGGTGATCTAGAACAGGTCACCAGGGCCCAGCGTGACCTGGCCCGGATCGGCGTCCAGGTCGCCTCGGCGGCACCCGGCCCGCCGGACGGATCGCTGGCTCGCTACCCGGTCGCCGACTTCGCCGGGCTGGCCGCGGTTCAGCACCCGGTGACCGTGCTGGACGTCCGGCGCCGTCTCGAATGGGCGGCGGGCCACATCGCGGGGGCGGTGCACATTCCGCTGCATCACCTGCCGGCCCGGCTGGGCGACCTGCCGCCCGGGCCGCTCTGGGTGCACTGCCAGGCCGGCTACCGGGCCAGCGTGGCCGCGTCCCTGCTGCATGCGGCGGGACGGCAGGTCACCGCCATCGATGACGAGTTCGGCCGGGCCGCGCTGGCCGGGCTGCCGGTGCTCGCCGGTCCGGCCCGGCTGGCCAGCTTAGGCCACCACCCGCAGGTGCGCGCGGCGCCGCTCGGCCGGTCCCGTCAGCACGACGCCCTGCGGATCTGACGGGCGGGCGCGGCGGGCACGCCGGATCTGCCGGGCCCGGCCGGCCGCGGCGGCGGCGGCGCGGTACTGCCGGATCTGCTCGGTGGCCACGATCATCGTTGCGTACATGACGCTCTCCTCTGCTCGGCGCGGTCTATGAGTTGGACGGCCCGGCGCGCGGGATTTTCATCGGCCGTAGGCCGATGAATCCAGGCCGCCCGCTCCGTCCTGTAGCAGAGAACCTGTGCACTGAGGAGGATCTGATGGCTCTTCCCGACGTGGTGACCCGCGAGCAGTGGCTGGCCGCCCGGACCGAACTGCTGGCGGCTGAGAAGGAGGCCACCCGCGGCCGCGACGCGCTCAACGCGCGGCGGCGGCAGCTGCCCATGGTCCGGGTCAGCAAGGAGTACCAGTTCGACGGCGAGCAGGGCCCCGTCTCGCTGGCCGCGCTGTTCGGCGACAGCCGGCAGCTGATCATCCAGCACGTCATGTTCGGCCCGTCCTGGGACGCGGCCTGCCCGGGCTGCACGGCCAGCGTGGACGAGGTGTCCGACGGGCTGCTCCGCCACCTGCGCTCCCGGGACACCGAGTTCGTCCTGGTCTCCCGCGCGCCGCTGGCCAAGCTGCAGAAGTACCAGGCCAGCCGGGGCTGGACGGTGCCCTGGTACAGCTCCACGGGCAGCGACTTCAACTACGACTTCCAGGCCACCGTGGACCAGGACCACCCGGACTACAACTACCGGGTGCAGGACGACGCAGGGCCCGAACCAGATGAGGTGCCCGGGGTCAGCTGCTTCCTGCGCGACGGCGGCCAGGTGTTCCACACCTACTCGACCTACGCCCGCGGCACCGACATCCTGGGCAGCAGCTACTCGCTGCTCGACTTGACCGCGCTGGGCCGGCAGGAAGATTGGGAGCAGCCCGCCGGGCGGGCACCGCGGCTGCACGGCGCGGACCCGACGTTCACCGATTGATGACGCCACCGCGCACCCGCGACGACGAGCAGGCGCTGCTCGACCGGGCCCGGGCCGGGGACCACGGCGCGTTCACCGAGCTAGTCGGGGCGCACCGCGGCGAGCTGCGCGCCTACTGCTACCGGATGCTCGGCTCGGTGCATGACGCGGACGACGCGCTGCAGGATGCGCTGCTGCGCGCCTGGCGTGGGCTGCCGGGCTTCGCGGGGCGCAGCTCGGTGCGCTCCTGGCTGTACTCCATCGCCACCAACACCGCGCTGGACGTCACCCGGCACAAGTCCCGGCGCGAGCTGCCGGTCACGTTCGGCCCGGCCGCCAGCTACGGCGACCAGGTGGCCGACGCGGTCACAGAACCGGTCTGGCTGGAGCCCTACCCGGACCAGTGGCTGGCCGGGCCGGAGGCCCGCTACGAGCAGCGGGAGAGCGTGGAGCTGGCGTTCATGATCATGCTGCAGCAGCTGCCCCCGCTGCAGCGGGCCGTGCTCATCCTGCGCGACGTGCTGGGTTTCTCCCCGGCCGAGATGGCCAGCCAGCTCGGCACGTCCGAGGCGGCGGTGAACAGCGCGCTGCAGCGCGCCCGGACCGCGGCCCGCCGCGGCCTGCCCGCCCGCAGCCAGCAGTCCACGCTGCGCGAGCTGGGTGACCAGCGGATCAGCGAGATCGCGGCGCAGTACGCCGACGCCCTGGAGCGGGGCGACGCCGACACCGTGGTCAGCATGCTGACCGAGGACGCGACCTGGTGCATGCCGCCGATGCCGACCTGGTACACCGGCCACTCGGTGATCGGTGACTGGCTGATTCGCGACCCGCTCACCGAGCGCTGGCGACACCAGGCCACCCAGGCCAATGGGCAGCTGGCCGTGGGCTGCTACCTGTATGGCAACGGCCGGTACTCCGCCCACGTCATCGACGTGCTCACCCTGGACCGGGACCGGATCGCCGCGGTTACCGCGTTCCTGACGCCCTGTGCGGCCGGCACCGGCTCGGCCGGCGCGGAGATCTTCGCCCGCTTCGGGCTGCCCGCCGAGCTACCGTAGCGCCGAGCTACCTTAGACCAGTGTTCGAGCATGAGGTCAATGTCCGCTGGCGGGACGTGGACGCGCTGGACCATGTCAACCACGCGGTGTTCCTGACCTACCTGGAGGAGGGCCGGGACGCGTTCTACACCCGCATGCTCGGCGCCGGCCCGTCGTACGTGGTGGTCCGGCTCGAAGTCGACCTGCGGGCCGAGGTCCGCTACCCGGACCGGCGGGTGACGGTGCGGATCGAGGTGGAGCGGGTCGGCACGACCAGCCTGACCACCCAGGAGACCATCGTCACCCCGGCCGGGGAGATCGCCGCGCAGGCCCGGGTGGTCACCGTCCGCTGGGATGCCGAGCGGCACAAGCCGGTCCCATGGACCGACGCGCACCGCGAGCGGCTTAGCGGCGGGCCCACTCCTCGGCCAGCAGTTGATAGGACCGGACCCGGTCGGCGTGCCGGTGCGTGATCGTGGTGATGATCAGCTCGTCCGCCCCGGTCGCGTCGCGCAACCGCTCGAGCTGGTCGGCCACCTGCCGCGGCGACCCGGCGAACTGGGTATCCACCCGGTCGGCGACCAGCGCCCGGTCCTCCTCGGTCCACTGATGCGCGGCGGCCTGCTCCGGGGTGGGGAACGGGATGGCCCCGG
>Ga0335085_10011508_pt1 | contig 13118 bp, 11 predicted proteins | sample Lox_Sample_45_FD_206712 | JGI IMG/M metagenome (GOLD analysis project Ga0335085, IMG submission 206712) | Soil microbial communities from Loxahatchee National Wildlife Refuge, Florida, United States - Lox_Sample_4.5 | ecosystem: Environmental > Terrestrial > Soil > Wetlands | place: USA...
GCGAGCACGGTCGGCGTGAAAGCGAGACCGACGCCGTATTTTTTATAGTCGACCGTGATCTGCCCGAAGCTGCCGGAAACCGGAATCGGATATTCGCCGCCGGCGAGGAAGCTTGCGGTGTCGCCCGAGAGCGCAACCAAGTTCGGCTCGGCCAGGCTGCGCGCCAAACCCTTCTGTTCGAGCGCGTTGATCGCAACGTCGGCGGAAACGCCGTCCTTGACCAGGTTGGCGATCATGAAGCCGAACGGGGACGATCCGGAAATCACGCCCGCGGCGCCTACGGCTGCGGCCGAGGTAATCGGCAGGCCGCCTGCCGATACGCCATTGCCGATGTTTATGTTGGGGTTGCCGAAGGTGTTCCACTGCACGCCGAGCTCGCGGCCGGCCGAACGCGAAATCTCGATGAAACGGACCTCCAAGAGGACCTGCTGCGGCGCCATCACCGACACCGCGTTGATGATCTCCGGGCTGAACTGCCGCGCGATGGTGACCGCCTTGTCGAGCGTCATTGCATCGGTAACTTCGCCCGACAGCATGATGCGGCCGTTGACCGATGAAGCTGTGACGTGCGAGCCGGGAAATTGCCGCTTGAGCTCGTTGGTCAACCGGCTGATGTCGTAGTTCACCTCGATGTCGAAGATGCCGATCAGCTTCTTGTTTTCTGCATAAACCGACACGCGCGTGGTGCCGATCTTCTTGCCGAGGATCGACAGCGTATGATCGGTCAGCGGATTGACGTCGGCGACGTCCGGATCGGCCACCATAACGTCGACGAAGCCGGTAGCGGTGCGGATATCTTGCGACTTGCCGATGGTCACCGTCACCATCGCGGTATGCGTGGTGCCGCCGATCTGGACGGCGTGCTCCTGCGCATAGGCGTTTCCGGCCATGAACAGCAGGCTGGCAATCAACGCAGCGGCAAGCGCCGCCACGAGGTCGGGCAACCAGCCGCGCGTATTGGTGGTCCCGTTCGCCCGCCGCCAGGCGAAGCCGGCGACGATTTCGATTTTGTTATTCACGACACACTCCCCCTTGACCCGCTTGATCCGCGCATTAGCGGACGCCTGTCCCTTGGCCGGTCGTAGTCATGTCCCCACGGCTGCCCTCGACCGGTACCGTGTATTCCTGTTTCGCCGCGGCGCGCGTCACCACGACCGTCGCCGTCGCGTCCTTGTTCTTGTCGATGATGTCGTTGCTGCTCAGATCGTTGAGCGTGATCTTGCGCGTGCGGGATTCGGCGGTGTCGCCCGCCTTGCGCAGCAGCAGCGACAGATTGCCGACCGAGGAGGCGAGCCAAACCTTCTGCGCCTCGACCGTGTTGACTTCGAGCGTGACCGACTTCGCCACCGTCGCCTTCGCGGCGCGTTCATCTGCGATCTGGTCGACCGCGAGCACGCGGGCATTCTGCAGCACGACTTCGGTGGTAGCCGAGCCTTTGTCGATCTGCCGGGTGAGCACGACATCGACGCGATCGCCGGGTAGCACGAAGCCGCCGACCCCTTCCACGTCATTGACGCGAATGGTCACGGCCTTCATGCCCGGCTTCACCAGCGCCGACAGCGTCGCCCGCTGGCCGGGGCCGGTAATCTTGAGCGCCAGCACCGGTTCGTTCGGCTCGATCGCGGTGAGCACCACGCGGCGGCCGCCGTTCAGCAGGTCGCCGATCTTGTGGAAAGCGCCGGTCGGAATCGAATCCACCGGCCATTCGATCTCCTTGAGCACCGAGGTGCTGAGCTCGGTGCCGAAACGCAGCGGCTGCTTGGCGACGACGATGGTGTCCATCGCCACCGCCGGCTTGGACTCGAGATTCTTTGCCTGTTTGCTCGCCTGGTTGTTGAGCCAGACCTGCGCGATAAAGACAGCGAGCAGGCCGAACACAACGGCGAAGCCGATCATGACGATGGTGCTGGCACGCAAGGCTTTTGTCCCGTTTGACGCGGCCTGAAACCGGCCGTTATGACGCCGACGAGACTAAGTGCGACAACGTATTCAATTGCTAATTCGCACGGCGCACTTGGGACTATGCTGAAGGGCGGCTGAATTCCTATTGTTTACGGTCGGTATGCATGACGCATAACATTGGAGTAACCTTGCGCGACATTAACAATACTGGTGGGTAAGTTCGTGCGCGTCGTAACGATTGGTTGAGGCCAAGGGTAGATGGCGCGCGTGCGAAAAGCCCGCCGATACTGGGCCCGTCACATTTTGGGCTGTGGCCCCATCGCGGATCGGACCAGAATAGCGCGCCGTGATTGGTTAGCGAATTGCCGCAGCGGCGTTGCCCGCCTCGCTCCGTTGCGGCAACATGCCACCAAGGGGCCAGCAAGACCCCGCGCCCAGAGCGTACGCCAAAATGTTACCAGGAGGACGTCGATGTCGAAACTGCGCATTAGCTATATCGATCCGGCGACGGTGAAAGACCCCGCCATGATCGCCGAGTTCGAGCGGTGCGCGCGCGAAGGCACGCCGCGGCCGGAAAGCCAGGCCGTCCGCGCGCACGTGCCGGCCGCCTTCTGGTCGTTCGCCAATACCTGGCGCGACGTGTTCAAGAACGGGGTCGCCGACCACACCATCAAGGAACTCTGCCGCATCTATGTCTCGCGCTCGGTGCTGTGCGAGTTCTGCGGCAACCAACGCTCAATGAAGGCGGCCAAGGCTGGCCACAAGGAAGACGATTATTTCGATTTGATCAATTTCGAAAGCTCGACCCGCTATAACGAGCGGCAAAAGGCCGCGCTGGCCTATGCCGAAGCGATTACCTGGGATTTGCCGGCCGATGACGCATTGTGGGCGCGGCTGCACAAATATTTCAGCGAGCCGGAACTGGTCGAGATCGGATATTTCGTCGCCATCACCATGGGGCAGCAGCGCTGGCTGCGCACCTTGAACATCGAGCATCACCAGATTCTTGCCGGCACCGATGCCTCGATGGCGCCCGGCTTCGAAAGCGCGGAAGCGCTGGCGCGTTCCAAGCAGGCTCCCGACTACTGGGCCAAACCGCCCGCCAAACCTGCCACACAGGCCGCCGAGTGACACAACAGCATACGGCATCCGCCGCACGCCCCGCCTCCGTACCGTTGACGGCCACGGGCGAACCGCGCATCCGCGTCAAGGGACTGGCCAAGCGCTACGGCGCGCTGGAGGTGTTCCGCAATATCGATTTCGACGTTGCCGAGCGCGAGATCGTCGCCATCGTCGGACCGTCCGGCTGCGGCAAGACGACGCTGTTGCGCTGCATCGACGGCCTGCTGCCGCACGACGCCGGCGATATCTGGGTCGGCAACCAACGCGTCGAGGAGCCGATCGCCGGCGTCGCCATGGTGTTTCAGCATTTCGGCCTGTTCCCGTGGAAGACGGTGTTCGACAACGTCGCCTACGGTCTGCGCATGGCCGGCGCGGCAAAGGCCGAGGTCGAGCGCAAGGTGCCGGAATTCATCAAACTCGTCGGCCTTACCGGCTTCGAGACCGCGTTTCCTTATCAGATGTCGGGCGGTATGCAGCAGCGCTGCGGGCTGGCGCGCGCGCTCGCCGTCGAGCCAAACGTGTTGCTGATGGACGAGCCGTTCGCAGCGGTCGATGCCCAGACACGCGAAATCCTGCAGTTCGAACTGCTGCGCATCTGGGAAGAGCGGCCGACCGCCATGATCTTCGTCACTCACTCGATCGAGGAGGCGGTGCTGCTCGGCCACCGGGTGATCGTGCTCAAGGGCAGGCCGTCGAGCATCCACGAAATCATCAGCATCGACTTGCCGCATCCCCGCACGCGCGCGACGTTGCGCGAGCCGCGCTTTGCCGAATTGCGAGAACGCGTCTGGGGCACGCTGATGCGCGAGGCGCGCGAAGCCGAGTTCCAACTTGAACGCTAAACAAGAAACGACAAGGGAGGATTCCATGATACGCAGATTGTTCACGCTGATGGCCGGCGTCGTGCTGGCGGCGGCGCTGATGAGCGCCGACCCGGCGGCGGCCGATGCCAAGAAGCTCGTGCTGGCGATTCCAGGCATTCCGCCGATCTATTCGGTGACCATCGCCTACGTCGCGCAAAAGCAGAGCCTCTTCAAGAAATACGGCGCCGACGTCGAGATCAAACCTTTCGACAACGGCACCGCCGCGGCGCGCGCGGTTGTCGCCGGTGACGTCGACATGGCCTATTCGCCGACACCACCGGTGATCAATCAGATTTCCAACGCTGGCGTGCCGCTGGTCGCGGTCTATGGCATGCCAAATCCCGATTGGGTGATCGGCACCACCGAGGACGGCAAGACGTGCAAGGACCTCGCCGGCCAGGACGTCGGCGTCGATTCGATCGGCGGCGCCCGTTCGGTGGCGCTGCGCTCGATGCTGGCCGCCGGCTGCAAGGACGTGAAGCTCGAGCAGGTCAAGCAGGTCGCGCTCGGCTCGAGCTCGGGCGCGGCAATGATCGCCGGACGCCTGCATTACGCCGTGCTGCATCTCGACGACCTCGCCGAGATCGAGCATCAGGGCAAGAAAGTCCACATCCTGCTGGCGATGAAGAACACCAACCCGACCAGCCACTATCTGATGCTGGTGGTGCGCAAGGACAATCTCGCCAAGAATCGCGATGCCGTCGTGCGCGCGGTTGCCGGCCTGATCGAAGCTGCTCGCTTCATGCAGGACCCCAAGAACGCAGACGCTGTGGCCGACGCCGCCTCGGTGACCGGCCATGAAAAGGCCGTCAACAAGCTCGCGCTCCAGGAGTTCCTCGGGATCAATTTCTGGGCCACCAAGGATGACGGCCTGCCGCGCGACAAGCTGGAGGCGGTGGCCAAGCTGATGAAGAAAATCGGCGCCATCAAGCCCGACAAGGAGCCGGTGAGTTACGAGAACCTGGTCGACACTAGCGTCTGGAAAGACGCCAACGCAATGGTGAAGTGATACGGACGATCGTCCCCGCGCAAGCGGGGACCCCGTAACTCTTGCGTCGATGGGACCGCAACGCCGGGGTACTGGATCATCCGCCTTCGCGGATGATGACGGTCGAGTGGGACGCAGACACCGTGCTCAATAACTCTCTCCGCCGCCATTTGCCGTTCTGGGCGAGCATCTTCGCCGGCATCGCGCTGTGGGAGATCGCCGGGCGTATGACCAGCGCGGCCTTCATGGTGCCGTTCTCGGAGACGCTGGTGCGGCTGGGGCAACTCGTCGCTACCGGAGAGTTCGTGCGCGAATTCTTCGATTCGGCGACGCTGTTCCTTACCGGCTTCGTCATCGCGCTCGCGGTCGGCGTACCGCTCGGCGTACTGCTCGCGCGCGTGCGCGTGCTCCGCGTCGGCATCGAGCCCTACATCATGACGCTCTACGCCACGCCGATGGTGGCACTGATCCCATTCATCCTGTCGCTGATGGGCTTCGGTTTCGTGCCCAAGGTGCTGGTGGTGTTCCTGTTCGCCGTTTTCCCCGTGCTCTACAACACGGTGGAAGGCGCGCGCAGCATCAAGCCGGAACTGATCGAGGTCGCGCGTTCATTCCGCTCCAACGAATGGGCGCTCTGGCGCGAAGTGCTGTTTCCCTACACCCTGCCCTACATCATGACCGGCGTACGCCAGGCGATCGGTCGCGCGCTGGTCGGTATGGTGGCGGCGGAATTCTTTTTGTCGTCGACGGGGCTCGGTCAACTCATCATGGGCGCCTCGCAGAATTTCGACACCGGCGGCGTGTTCGCCTCGATCCTGATCATCGGCTTGATCGGCGTCGGCTTGATGCGGCTCGGCTTGACGATCGAGCGCCATTTTGCCCGCTGGAGGCAGTGACCGATGACCGAATCCACCATCGGCACATCGGTCAGGTTGGCGAGCCCAGCGCAAGCCTCGCCGGTTTCCGGGCGGCTGTGGGGGACGTTGCTGCCGCAATTGCTGTGCGGCTTTGTCATCCTGCTGCTGTGGGAATTCGTCGTGCGCGCCTTCGCGCCGGCCTATGTGGCAAAGCCGACCACCGTGGTGATGGCGATCCCGCGCGTGATCGTCGACCCCGCCTTCCTCACCGCCACCCGGCAGACGCTTGGCGCGGTGGCCGAGGGGCTCGCCATCGCGCTCGTCGCCGGAACCGTCATCGGCCTCGCGATGGGACGCAGCGTGGGCGTCGAACGCGCGGTGCGCCACTACATCAACGGCTTTTACGCCATGCCGATGATCATCGTGCTGCCGCTGTTCTCGCTCTGGTTCGGCTATTCGGGCGCGGCGCGCATCGCCACCGTGATCTTCGCCGCGATTTTTTCCATCGTTATCAACGTCGCCGACGGCGCGCGCTCGGTGCCGCGCGAATTCCTCGAAGTGGCGCGCTCATTTCGATCCGGCAAGCTGCGCGTGCTGGGCGAAATCGTGCTGCCCGCGTCGATGCCCTATCTGCTCGCCGGCTTTCGGCTCGCCGCCGGTCGCGCGCTGATTGGCGCCGTCGTCGCGGAGTTCTTTCTCTCGGTCGGCGGGCTCGGCTATTTCATCCTCTACAACTCACGCAGCTACCACCACAACGAGGCCTTTGTCGGCGTGCTGTTGCTCGCCGGTTTCGGCGTCGGCTTCGAATTGCTGGTGAACTGGTGTACACGCCGCTTCATGCCGTGGTATCGCCGCGACGACAAGACCTCGTAACTCCATTCAGGAAAATTAGAATGTCGTCCGACCCCGTTCTCAAGGCTGCGATCGCGCATTGGGGCGCGCGCTTTGTCGCCAACGGCGTGGTGCTCACCGACTTCGAGGAGATTACCGGCTCACTGTCGTCATACGACGATTGGTGCAAGGCTTGGGTTGCGCGCGCCGCGCATCACGAAGCGCTCGGCCGCGCGGCGCTGGCCATGGAGCATTGGTTGACGGCCGGCGAATGCCTGCAGCGCGCCGGCGTCTATTATCATTTTGCCTCGTTCCTCTTCGTTCGCGACCAGACGCAGATGAAAGCAGCGCACCAGAAGCAGATCGAGTGCCGGCAACTGGCGCTGCCGTACTTGCGCCCGCCCGGCGAGCGCGTGGAGATTCCTTATTTGGGTAAGACGCTCGCCGGCATCTTGCGCAAGCCGACGGACGTCGCAAAGTCGCCCGTGGTGGCGATGGCGGTGGGGCTCGACTCCACCAAGGAGGAAACCGACGCCTACGAGGCGCCGTTCCTTGCACGCGGCGTGGCGACCTTGGTGTTTGAAGGCCCGGGCCAGGGCGAGGCGCAGTACGACTTCCCGATCCGCGGCGATTACGAAGTGCCGGTCAAGGCTGTGCTCGACTATATCGGCACCCGCTCCGACCTTGATGCCGCGCGCACCGCCATGTGGGGCGTGAGCCTCGGCGGCTACTACGCGCCGCGCGCGGCCGCTTTTGACAAGCGCATCAAGGCTTGCATTGCGCTCGGCGGCCCGTTCAACTTCGGCGCCGCTTGGGACGGCCTGCCGGCGCTGACGCGCGAAGCCTTTCGCATCCGCAGCCATTGCACAACCGACGAGGATGCGCGCAACAACGCGCTGACGCTGTCGCTCGAGGGCGTCGCCCAGAATATCACCTGTCCGATTTTCATCGTGAACGGCCGCCAGGACCGCATCGTGCCCGCAGCCGACGCCGAGCGCCTGGCGCGCGAGGTGAAGGGCCCGGTCGAGCTGATGATGATCGAAGACGGCAATCACATCGCCAACAACCGCGCCTATCGCTGGCGCTCGCAGAGCGCGGATTGGCTGAAAGAGCAGCTCAAGTAGTTACGCCGTCTCCGCCCTCATCCTGAGCAGCGCCCGAAGGGCGCGTCTCGAAGGATGGGGTGGCCGTTAGAGCTGCAAGAACCCCCTTGGCATCGCGTGCAGCCGCTCGATGCCGCTCTCTGTAATCTCCACCAGTTCGCCGGTCTGCACCCCGGCCGTGCCGTCGCGCGTCGTGACGTTCGGCTGGATCACCACTGTTTGTCCCGTACGGAACGGTTCCTGCGGCACCGGACCCGCCGGACGGCTCTTGCAACCGAGCACCGGCGCCAGGTAGCCGCCGCCATAGCCGTGCAAGAGGTCGTCGATGATGGTGAAACCGGCCTCCTCGATCACGCCCGAGGCTTCGATAACCTGCGCCGGCGTGGCGCCGGCCTTCAGCACCTCGGCGATGGCGTCGAAGGCGGCATCCGCCGCGGCGTGCAGATCGCGATAGAGCGGGGTCGGCTCGCCGAGCGCGAACGAGCGCAGCACCTGCCCGGGATGGTCCCAGAACGCCGCGCTGATTTCGGCCACCACCACGTCGCCGCGCTGTAAACGGCGCGACGTCGGAAATTGCCGCGGCACCGCGAGGTCGGATGCGTGCATCGACGTGCTGCCGAGGTAATGGATGACGTTGGTCGCGCCCTGGGCGACATAGGCGCGCTCGATGCGGTCGCCCAGTTCGCGCTCGCTGATCCCGGGCGCGATCGCCTCGCGCAGTGCCGTCATGCCGAGATCGGTGAAATAGGCGCCGATGCGCAGCCAGTCGATCTCCTCGGCCGATTTTACCTGCCGCAGCCGCACATAATGGCGGTTGAGGTTGATGATGTGCGGAATGCGCGCGGCGAGCCGCGCGTTTTGGTCCGCCGTCAGCGGTCCGATATAGCCGACGCGCCCGCGCGGCGAACCGCGCTTGGCGATGATCTCGCTTGCCGCCACGATCGATGACTCGCCGCCCCAGGCAACGTCCGCCTTGTCGGCAACGAGACACGCCTGCGGCGCATGGTTGACCCACTGCACGAACAGCGCGTCGCGCTCCCCCGGCGTGAACACGCCGACGGCTTCTGCCGTGGTTGGCCATTGAGTGATCCATTGTACCGCCGAGCCAAAACGAGCGACGCCACAGAAGATCAAATGATCGCAATCGTACTCGGCAAGCAACGTCTCAAGCGCCGCGCGGCGGCGCGTCATCTCGGCGTCGGAATAGCGCGGGATGTCGGCTTCGGCGATGCGGGCGAGGCGGGGCGTGAGGGTCACGGCGTTTTCTTTGGCAGCGCTACGATCATGTCGAGTTCGATGCGCGCGCCGGGCGAGGAGAGCTGGTTGATACACACCGTCGTCGACGCCGGCCGCCAGTCTCCGAAATATTTCGCCATGGTCTTGTGCATGGCGTCGGCTTCGCGGAAATCGGTCAGATATTTCGTCACCTTCACCACGTCGCGCCAAGTCGCGCCGGTATGGTCGAGGATCGATTTGATCGCTTCCATGGCCCGCTCGGTCTGCTTCTCGATCGAATGCGGATGCACGTGCTCGGAATCGATATGCGGGTGCTTATGATAGAGCGGCGACGGCGTCGCGCCGGAGAGAAACATCAGGTCGCAGGCGCCGACAATGTGCACCGCCGGCGCGTAGGGCATGGTGTGCGCTTCCTCCGGCTTCGGATGCACCGGCTCAAGCTTGAAGCCGCGTTGCGGCTCGGTTCTTACGTTCATGCGAATCTCCCGGGCGCTGCCATGGCCGGGCTTGTCCCGGCCATCTCGCATAGGTTAGCACAGCACCGCGCCCTTAAGCGTGCAGGAGAAATGAATGCCCTCGACCATCCTCGATTCAGCGGTGTTCCGCGACATCTTCACCACCGACGCGATGCGCGCCGTTTGGTCCGACGAGAACCGTGTACAGAAATATCTCGATTTCGAGGCGGCGCTGGCGCGCGCGCAGGCCCGACTAGGCATCATCCCGAAGAAAGCGGCCGCCGAAATCGTGCGCCGCTGCGACGCCAAACTGATCGATATGGCCAAGCTCAAGGAAGCGACCGAACGCATCGGCTATCCGGTCCTTCCCGTGGTGCAGCAACTCGTCAAATTGTGCAAAGACGGCCTCGGCGAATGGTCGCATTGGGGCGCCACCACCCAGGACATCACCGACAGCGCCACCGTGCTGCAAATCCGCGAAGCGCTTGACCTCGTCGAGGACGACATCGCCGCCATCTCCGACGCGCTTGCCAAGCTCGCGAAGAAATACCGCAATACGCCTATGGCCGGCCGCAGTAACCTGCAGCAGGCGGTGCCGATCACCTTCGGCTACAAGATGGCGACCCTGCTCGGCGCCTTCGAGCGGCACAAACAGCGGCTGAAGGAGCTCAAAGCGCGCGCGCTGGTCGGCGAATTCGGCGGCGCCGCCGGTACGCTGTCCTCGCTCGGCAAGGACGGCCTCAAGTGCCAAGCCGAATTGATGAAGGAGCTCAAGCTGGGCCAGCCCGACATTTCCTGGCACACGGTGCGCGACCGCATCGCCGAAGTCGGCTGCTTCCTCGGCCTCGTCACCGGCACCTGCGCCAAGATCGCCTTCGACGTGAAGCTGTTGATGCAGACGGAAGTCGAAGAGGTCTATGAGCCGTTCCACCAGGGACGCGGTTCGTCCTCGACCATGCCGCAGAAGCGCAACCCGATCTCGTCAGTCTACATCACCGCGCAGGCGGCGATGGTAAAGCAGCTTGCCGCCGCGTTGCTCGAAGCCATGGTCGAGGACCACGAACGCGCCACCGGCCCGTGGGAGATCGAATGGATCGCCTTGCCGGAAATCTTCTTGCTCAGCGCCGGCGCGCTGGCGCAGACACGCTTTCTGGTGAGCGGGCTGCAGGTGAACGAAAAGAAGATGCGTGACAACCTCGACATCACCAATGGGCTGATCATGTCGGAAGCGGTGATGATGGGGCTCGGCGCTGCCATGGGACGCAATCGCGCGCACGACGTCGTCTACGACATCTGCCGCGAGGTCGTGAAGACCGGCCGCCCGCTCATCGATTTGCTGGAAGCGGACAAGGAAATCCGCAAACACGCCAATCGCAAACAGTTGGAGAAGCTGGTCGACCCAGCAAACTATCTCGGCGTCGCCGGTGAAATGGTCGACCGTGTGCTGAAGCACCGGAAGTGACGTTGCCGCGGGCGTTTTTCACCTCTCCCGTGGGGAGAGGTCGCCCGCCGAAGCTCTAGCGAAGGCGGGCGGGTGAGGGGTTGCGGCCTGTCGAAAGTCAGGACCCCCCTCACCCCGACCCTCTCCCCAACGGGGAGAAGGAGCGCGCCGCAACGGCGGCAAGCGCCTCTACCAAAATCGCTTGCGCTACGCGCTCGCCTTCGCTCGCTTGTTCTGCCGGTTGTTGACCAAGTCGTCGACCACTGCCGGATCGGCCAGCGTCGAGGTGTCGCCGAGATTGCCGAACTCGTCCTCGGCGATCTTGCGCAGGATGCGGCGCATGATCTTGCCCGAGCGCGTCTTCGGCAAGCCGGGCGAGAACTGGATCAAGTCGGGCGAAGCAATCGGGCCGATCTCCTTGCGCACCCAGGCGACGAGCTCCTTGCGCAACTCCTCGCTCGGCTGCTCGCCGGCCATCAGCGTGACATAGGCGTAGATGCCCTGGCCCTTGATGTCGTGCGGATAGCCGACGACGGCGGCTTCCGACACCTTCGGATGCGCCACCAGCGCGCTTTCCACTTCGGCGGTGCCGAGGCGATGGCCGGCGACGTTGATGACATCGTCGACGCGGCCGGTGATCCAGTAATAGCCGTCTTCGTCGCGGCGGCAGCCGTCGCCAGTGAAGTAGCGGCCAATATAGGTCGAGAAATAAGTCTGTACGAAACGTTCATGGTCGCCGTAGACCGTGCGCATCTGGCCCGGCCATGAATCGGCGATGCACAGGTTTCCGGAGCCGGCGCCTTTGAGCTCGTTGCCCTCGGCATCGACGATCTGCGGGATAACGCCGAAGAACGGCAGTGTCGCCGAGCCGGGTTTCTGCGCGATGGCGCCGGGCAGCGGCGTGATGAGAATGCCGCCGGTCTCGGTCTGCCACCAGGTGTCGACGATCGGGCAACGGTCTTCGCCGACCACGTGGTAGTACCACTCCCAGGCTTCCGGATTGATCGGTTCGCCGACGGTGCCGAGCAGGCGCAGGCTCTTGCGCGACGTCCTCTTCACCGGGTCGTTGCCGCCCTGCATCAGCGCGCGGATCGCGGTCGGCGCGGTGTAGATGATGTTGACCTGATGCTTGTCGCATACCTCCCAGAAGCGCGAGGTTGTCGGATAGTTGGGCACACCTTCGAACATCAGCGAGATGGCGCCGTTACTCAGCGGGCCATAGACGATATAGCTGTGGCCGGTGACCCAGCCGACGTCGGCGGTGCACCAGTAGATGTCGCCGTCGTGATAGTCGAACACGTATTGATGCGTGATCGACGTGTAGACCGCGTAGCCGCCCGTCGTGTGCAGCACCCCTTTCGGCTTGCCGGTCGAGCCCGACGTATAGAGGATGAACAGTGGGTCCTCGGCGTTCATCTCCTCGCATGGACAGTCTGCCGGCACTGTCTTGGCGATCTCGTCGTAATAGACGTCGCGGCCCGCCTTCATATTCACCTTCTCGCCGGTGCGGCGAACGACGATGATCGAGGTCACGCCCCCCGCTTTGTCGGCGGCGGCGTCGGCATTGACCTTGAGCGGAATCTTGCGGCCGCCGCGCACGCCCTCGTCGGCGGTGACGACGACGTTCGACTTGCAGTCCTCGATGCGGCCGGCAAGCGAATCGGGCGAGAAGCCGCCGAACACCACGGAATGGATGGCGCCGATGCGGGCGCAGGCGAGCATGGAGATCGCCGCTTCCGGGATCATCGGCATGTAGATGGTGACGCGGTCGCCTTTCTTGACGCCGCGCGCTTTGAGCACATTGGCGAAACGGCAGACCTCCGCGTGCAGTTGCCTGTAGGTGATCTTCTTGTCTTCTTTCGGATCGTCGCCTTCCCAGATGATCGCGGTCTGATCGCCGCGCTTGGCGAGATGGCGGTCGACGCAGTTGTAGGCGACATTCAGCGTGCCGTCCTCGAACCACTTGATCGAGACGTTGTGCGGATCGTAGGAGGTGTTCTTCACCTTGCTGAAGGGCTTGATCCAGTCGATGCGCTTGGCCTCGCCGGCCCAGAATCCGTTCGGATCCTTGATCGAGCGGTCGTACATTTCCTGGTACTTGGCCTTGTTCGCGAAGGCGCGCTTCTGCCAATCGGCCGAGACGGCATAGGTCTTGTCGGACATCGGAACTTCCTCCCCGCCTGCGGATCGGGCCGCAGGCTCCGTATTCATTTGTGCCTATTATGCGATGGCAGTCGCGCGCGCGACAAGGCGCGGCGAACCCCACTTTCGGCGGGGTTTTGCTGCTCGAGACGCCCCGGCTTTGGTCGCGTTCAGTATT
>Ga0335085_10011509_pt1 | contig 13117 bp, 6 predicted proteins | sample Lox_Sample_45_FD_206712 | JGI IMG/M metagenome (GOLD analysis project Ga0335085, IMG submission 206712) | Soil microbial communities from Loxahatchee National Wildlife Refuge, Florida, United States - Lox_Sample_4.5 | ecosystem: Environmental > Terrestrial > Soil > Wetlands | place: USA: Florida...
TCCTTCTGCTGCCGCCTGTTGAAACAGCGAGTCCCATAAAGTGACCCCAGATTGCCCAGCCGAACTCTCGCAGCTTCCGAAGCTGATGCTCATCACCTGTGCCGGGACTGGTGTCGTCTGGACCAGATACTGGGCGTCGACCTCGATGCCTCCGCTGTCGGAGTTGGCAACCACCAGCAGAACGTGCGCCTGAGGAGCAACGCTGGCCGAGCGGAACACGTCGAGGGTGGCCTCACCCTGATCACCGAGTTGGCTCGAGATGGCTTTGCAAGCCGGAGAATTTACAGGCGTACAGTTCTGGGGTGTGGTGAATGCGGGTCCTGGATCTACACCACCGTAGGCTGTGGGAACGATCTCAGTAGGATTGGCGAATGAGGAGCCGGTTTTGGAGCGGAAGTTATCGAAGTCCGCGAAATTCGTGCGCGCGCGGCCGACTACTCCGATCGTTACGCCAGATCCGTTCACGTAGCCGGGCAGATCGTAAATTGTGGCGAAGTCCGCCGGAGCCAGGAAGTGGACGCCGCTTCCGGTACTCAATTCGGGTGAATCAAGTTCGATTGTTTCGGTACGGTGCAGAGGCCGTTCCTCTACGGTGAATAGGCCACGAACGGCCTTGATGACGGGAAGCAGCGCCTGCGGAATTTTGGGGTCGGAGGAGACGGAGAGGAGTTGGTCGCCTTCCACGTTGTAATAGCGCAGCTCGGTCTGGAAGGCGCGATTGATGTTCGCCGCGGTTCCGCTGAATCGGATGAAGATGCCGCTCGGCGCAACCCAATCGATGTGAAGGCCCTCGGACTCGATCCATCCGGCGATCTTTTCTATGTCGTTGCCGGAGAGGCCGAATTGCTCACCGATCTCAGAAGGGGTGAGCCAGTGGTGGTAGAGGGGCGAGGCGGGGTCCTGCTGATTCTTTAGAAGCTGCTCAAAGGCCTGCTCCTGCTGCGGCGACCGCGCCAGCACGAGTGTCAGGTTGCCCATCTGGGTGTCAGCTGGAACAAGACCGGCGCCGTTGGCGGGATTGGCCCACGCGGGGCGGTGATGAGCAAGGGTCGCAGTCCTGGAGGCATCGACCGGCTGAAGAATGCGGTCGGCGACGGCCGAAGAGCGGCCGGTGCGCGGGGACGAAGCAGCCAGGAATGAGGGTTGGATCAGAACAGCGCCCAAGGCAAAGACCGCAAGGGGCCGATAGAGGGACGTGGGCATTAAGAGCACTCTATTAGTGTGGATATTCTGGGGGTTTAACAGGCAGAGTATCAGATAATGCGTGGTGGCATTATTTTAGTTTCGTAGCATTTTTCTAACTGGCAAGAGTGTTATCGGTTACTTCCAGTGGTTAGCGTTGTCGTAAATAACTTTAAGGTCGGAGCGGGTGAGGACTTTGGGGGCTCCGTCGGACTTGATGACTTCGAGCAAGCGAACGGCTTCACGGTAATAGAAGGCAATCTGCGTGCGGTCCTGGCTGCCGCCGAGCCGGGCCGATTCGCCGAGCAGATAGTAGATGCGCGCACTGTCGAGACGCATCCCGGCTTTTTCCGTGGTGGTGAGGCTCTGGTTGAGGTCGCGCGTGGCCTGCGCGTAGCTCTTCATGCCAACTTCGGCCTCAGCGTAAGCAATGCCTGCACGAACGGTCAGGTAGGAGCTGACGGCGCTGTCGGGTTTAAGTAGCGGCCGCAGCATGGCGAGCGCGTCCTTTGCGCGTCCCTGGGCGATGGCCAGATTGGCGACGTTCAGCTTCGACTGCATCAGCACGTCGTTGTCCTTGGCGCGAGCATTGAGGCGGAGAGCCGACTGATAAAGATCATCGGCGGCTTTGAGGTCTCCGGCGTAGAAGGCAACGTCACCGCGGGTGTTGGCGATGGATGCAGCGAGGCCGCTATTCTTCAGCTCCTTAGTGATGCCATCGGCTTCGTCGAGGGGTTTGGCTGCTTCATCGCCGCGTCCGGCGCGGGCGAGGGCATCGGCGAGATCGTCGAGGAAGGTGGCCAGCGTGTTGCCGTGTTCGCCCTGGTCGCGCAGGGCCTTTACTGCGTCCTGCATGGACGTGACAGCCGCACCGAGACGGCCCTGATACTCGGATACCAGACCAATCTGGTGGGAGACGATGGCGATCCAGCGCTGGTCATTGGCCTTGCGAGCACGATCAAGGGCACTCATCAGCGACTCAAGCGCTTTATCGTATTGGCCGGTGTGTGTATAGGCTTCGCCGAGACCTTCGAGCGCCGGCACGGTATCGCCCAGAACGCCTAGTTTTTCGCGAAGCTGGAGTGCCTGCTGATAGTAGGTGAAGGCGGAGTCGGTGTCTCCCTTGGCAAGGTAGACGGCACCGATGTTGGCGAGGCAGAGCGCTTCGGATGCCGCGTCACCGGTGTCGCGCTGGATCTGGAGGGCCTCCTTGTAACGGGCAAGCGCCTGATCGTAATCACCGCGGTCCTGGTAGACAGTGCCCATCTCGAGAAGGGTGTCACCCTGCTCCTCTTTCATGCCGATGTCGCGCAGCAGGGCCAGAGCCTTGGCGTAAGTAGTAAGAGCTTCGTCGGATTTACCGCTGATCGACTGCAGGTAGGCCATCTCGTCCAGGCCTGCGGCGACTCCGCGCTTCTGGCCGAGCTTCTCGTTAATGGCGATGGAGTCCTGGTAATTGCGCATCGCCTCATCGGGCTTGTTGAGAAGGCGGTAGCAGATGCCGGTCGAGAGAAGGATGAGAGCTTTCTGCTCCTCGTTATCAACCTGAGTGGCGAGGCTCAGACCTTTGCTGAGGTAATCGAGCGCGTCCTGAGGCTTGCCGATTGTAAATTCGACGACGCCCATTTGCCAGAGAGCCTTAATGTTACGCGGATCGGAGTCGAGGATCTTCTTGAAGATGTCGTGCGCCTTGGCGTAGTCGCCGGTGGCCATGTAGAGCGCGCCCAGGTTGTACTGCACATCGACGTCGCTGGGCCAGCTGGCGGCGAGGTTCTGGTAAGCTTCGATCGCCCCCTTGTTGTTCTTCATGATGCGCGCATGGCTGGCATCGATAAGGTACTGCTCGGGCAGCGGCAGGTTTTCGCTGTGGGCAAGATCGACGGCGCGGCGCGAAGACTGCTCGGCTTCGCTTGCGAATCCCAGGTCGGACTGCACTTCGGCGAGGCGCGCGTGGGCGAGGGCAAATTGTGCGTCGTAGACGACTGCAGACTGGAAGCGCTTGAGCGCGTCGAGGTTCTTGCCTTGCTCCATCAGCGCGAGTCCTTCGTTATAGGCGCGCAGGGCGTCTACAGACGAGGAGTTGGGCTTGAAGGATTGCGCCTTCAGCTCCTTGAGGACGTCGGGCGAGAGAGCGAGATTCTTGCGGACATCCTCGGCCAGGGAATCGATTGCGGAGGGGAGATCTTTGGTAGCCGCCTGAGCCTTAATGGATACGGTCTGATCGCGTTTGAGGTCACGAATGGTGGCGTCAATGACGATCTGTTCTCCGAAGCGCGAAAACTGACCGGAGACAACGATGCCGGCGTTGCTGAACTCGGCGATGCGCCGCTGGGTGTCGGGATCGATGGCGCTTTGCGGGCCGATTCGGAGGTCGGAGAGTACCTGCTGTACCCGGTCTGTAGGCACGACACGAAGATGGGCCGACTGACCGACTGCAGTAGTGAGCATGGCAGCGATGCTCGAGCCCATCCAGTCGTCGCTCTCATTGCCGGAGGCATTTCGGAAGGGCAGAATGGCGAGGGAGATGGGAGCGGGCGCGCTGACCGAGGACTTCCCTACAGAGGTTGAGGGCGACCAGTGGGTAGCGACGTATCCCGCGACAACGAGAAGGATGGCGACGATTGCTCCGCCGGCAACCAGCCAGCGGTTCTTCTTGAGCCAGAGCTCGGCCGGTGAGGGATACCTGATCGTGACGGCAGGGATGGAGCCGGAGGAGGTTTTGCCGCGCCACTTGTTCAGGTCGGCAACCAGTTCAGCAGCGGTCTGGTAGCGGACATTGACGTCGCGCTCAAGGCAGCGGTTGACGATGCGGTCGATCGGGCCGGAGATGCTGCTGTCATGATGCGAAACGGGAACGGGCCGCTCCTGCGTGCGCTTGATGAGGCTGGCGAGGGCGCTGTCGGCGCGGAAGGGGGTCTCACCGGTAAGCAACTCGTAGAAGATGAGGCCGAGAGAGAAGATGTCCGAGCGCTGATCGAGCGATTTGCCGAGTGCCTGCTCAGGCGACATGTACTCCATGGTGCCGACGAGCGCACCAGTCTGGGTCATGCCGTCGCCTTCGAGTGTGCGCGCGAGGCCGAAGTCCATGACGATGATGCGGCCGCTGTGCTCTTCGCGCATGATGTTCTGCGGCTTGAGGTCACGATGGATGACACCCACGCTATGAGCGGCTTCAAGAGCCTTGCACGCCTGGAGGATGATCTCGACCACCTCGTCGGTGGGGAGCTTTCTACGCTCATGGATGAGGGTGCGGAGATCGGCGCCCTCGATGTACTCCATGGTGATGAACTTCATCCCGTCGGCTTCGCCGAGATCGTAGATACGAACTACGTTGCGGTGCGTGACCTGGGTGGAGAGGATCAGCTCCTGCTTAAAGCGATCGATGATGGCCGGATTGCCAGCGTATTCGCGGCGGATGGTCTTGAGCGCGATGGTGCGATTCAGTTCGATGTCCCGGGCTTTGTAGACGGCGCCCATGCCGCCTTCGCCGAGCAGCGCGAGGATTTCATAGCGCTGACCCAGGACGTACCCCGGCTCGAGCAGAGGCTGGGCTCCGAGGAGCGAATCCCCCGTCGAGCGGCCGAGGGATAACGGCGCCGGAGTCTGACGACCGGGTGTGGGCGGCGGACCTATATAGGTAGGGGCGTCAGTGGGAACGTAAGTAGGCGCGTCGCTGGGCAGGCGAGTTTCCGGAGAGGAGCTCTCCCCCTTGAATGGAGTGCGGACACCACCGTTGTCTCCTTTAGGGAGGTCGTCCTGCGGGGGAACTCTCCTGAAGTTGTCGATGATCTCGCGCTCCCACCGCTGCGCATTTTCAGAAGATTCCGGGCCTTTCGCTTTTCGTGGCAGATCGTCTTGCTCGAAAAGGCTGTGTTTTCAGGACACCGCATTCGTTCCAACGGAAAGATCTGGAAATGCTAAATCCAACAAACCCCAAGAATTACGTGCTGTCCGGGGGTTGCGATTGAGGCCAGTATATAACGCAGTTGCCTCCGATGCGGGGCAGCCGCGCCGAAATCAGATTCGCACGAACCATGAGCAGCTTCGCCAGCTTGTCTGCATAGTGCAACAGAGACTAGAACGTATCGCGTTGGCTGCTGCTTTTGACCCGCTTGCTGCAAAATCAACTTGATTTGTTTGACAGTAACGAATCAATCTAATTGAATTTGTGTATCGGTCGTGTATTGTGTGAGTTTCGTCTGCCCGGCGTTCTTTTTGACATGCAGTAGGGCTTGAACGCCGATCCCTTCTCGATTCTCTGGCTTTTTACGAGGGCGAAATGCTAGCTGGTGGCCGTTTGTGCGCTGTAGTGCTTGGGATTTTGGGCTTGTGCGTTGTGCAGGGCGAGGCGCAAGTGACTGCGAATCTGTCTGGAAGAGTGACCGATTCGTCGGGGGCGGCCATATCGGCTGCGACGGTGACGGCGAAGGATACGGACACGGGCATGTCGCGGTCTACCCTGACGAATACGACGGGGCAATACGAGTTGTTTGAGTTGCCGGTGGGGCACTATGAGGTCCGCGCCCAGAAAGACGGATTTGGCGAGAAGGTACGCACGGGAATTGTACTGGTTGTGGGTCAGGATGCGACTGCAGACCTGACACTGCAAGTGGGTGAGGTGAGGCAGCAGGTCACTGCCACCGAGAATGTGCCGGTAGTGAATACGTCGACCCAGGACATCTCGGGGCTGATCGGTGAGCAGCAGGTGAAACAGCTTCCGCTGAACGGACGAAGCTATGACCTGCTGCTGACGCTGAATCCAGGCATTGTGAACTTCACGTCGCAGAAGACTGGCGGCACGGGGGTGTCGAACTCAACGACGGGAAATAACTTTGCGGTGACGGGAAACCGTCCGCAGCAAAATATCTTTCTGCTGAATGGGGTTGAGTTCACGGGAGCAGCGGAGAACAATATGCAGCCGGGCGGTCCGAGCGGGCAGCTGCTCGGGGTGGAGTCTGTACGCGAGTTCAATGTGTTGCGCGACTCTTACGGGGCTGAATACGGCAAACGGCCCGGCGGGCAGGTGATTATTGTCACGCAATCTGGCACAAATCAGCTGCACGGTTCGGCCTACGAATTTCTACGGAACAATGCTCTGGATGCGCCGAACTATTTCGATGTGGGCGGACCTCCGCCGTTCCAGCGCAATCAATTCGGAGGGTCGCTGGGCGGTCCGCTGAAGAAAAACAAGGCGTTTTTGTTTGGGAACTATGAGGGTTTCCAGCAGCACCTGCATCAGACATCGGTTGCGTTTGTGCCGGACCTGGCGTCACGGGCGGCGGCAGTGCCCAGCGTGAAGCCGTTGCTCAATCTGTGGCCCACGCCTCCGGCTGATGCTCCGGATTTCAATGGAATTGCACAGGTGTTCAGCAGTCCACTGCAGACGATTCGGGAAGATTTCGGGACGGTGCGGTTCGACGCGACAATTTCGCCGAAGGATAACTTCTCGACGGTGTACACGATCGATGACGGGGCGGACTATACCGAGACGATAGCGAATCCCTACAGCGCGGATGTGCTTACGCTGCGTGAGCAGGTAATGAGCCTGGATGAGACACATGTCTTCTCGCCTGCGCTGCTGAATGTTGCTCGCTTCGGGTATTCGCGGGCGGGCTACTACTTCACAGGAGAGCCCACGCCGGGGACTCCTGCAGCAAGTGTTCCGGGATTTGTCAGCGGGCGTCCGGTAGGAGCGGTGGTGGTTGGCGGAAGCGCGGCTTCGAATCCGCAAGCGCAGGTTGGCCTGGCGGGAAGCAACAATGGAAGCAATCTGCCGATTGCGCGGAATCTCTACACATACGAAGACCGCGTGACATGGTCGCACGGCCGGAACCAGTGGAACTTCGGCGCGTGGTTCCAGAATTTCCAGTCGAATGAGACGATCAACCTGAGTCAGTTTGGACAAGCGACGTTTACGAGCCTGCAGACATTTCTCACGGGAGTGACGAGCACCTTCCTTTACTCTCCGGCACCGACGGAGATGAACTGGCGGTCACTGTTTGGGGCGGTTCATGCGCAGGATGTGATCAAGCTCAGGCCGAATCTAACGGTGAGCCTGGGGTTCCGCGGCGAATTTTCGACTGGATGGAATGAGGCCCACGGTCGTGCGGCGAATTACACCTTTACCGACGGAGTGATTTCCAGCCAGCCCCATATTGGGGACCATGCTTTCATCGAAAACAATGCGAGGTTTCTGCCGCAGCCACGCATCGGTGTAGCGTGGAGTCCGCGGCCGGACAAGACGGTGGTGCGAGCCGGATTCGGAGTGTACAACGAGTTGCTGGATGATCTCGGGTATCGCATGGATCAGAATGCGCCGTTCAATCCCACCTACAGCATTGCTGCGTTCCCCGTGTCGAATCTGCCGCTCGATCCCAATGCGACACCTCCGCCGAAGGCGTTGCTGGTGCCGGGCGGCGTCCAGCCGAATGCGAAGATGCCGACTCTGATCGCCTACTCGCTGAGAGTAGAGCAGGAGATTACGCCGAACACCTCGCTGACGATTGGATACGTGGGGTCGCACGGTTATCACGAGCTGATTGGAATCGATGGCAATGTGCCGGTGCCGACTATCTGTCCCGCTGCGCCGTGTCCGGCTGCGTATCCGGCAAATTTTCCGGCACCGCTGGCGGGCTCGGCTGTGCCTGCGGGGAGTTACTACATTCCGGCGGGAACCCCGAAGGCCAATACGACGCTCGCGAATACATGGACCTGGTTTTCGAAAGGCGACAGCAACTACAACGCGCTGCAGGTTGACTTCAATCATCGCTTCAGCCACGATCTGGCGTTGCGCGGCGTTTACACATGGTCGCGAGCCCTCGACGACGGCGACTCGCTGAATCAGACGACGGCGGGGAATGCGCCGGGGCTGGTGTCGAATCCGTATGATCTACACGCAGACTGGGGACTGGCGACCTACGACGTAAGAAATATTGGCGTGATCAGCGCCGTTTACTTCCTGCCGTTCGGGCGAGGCAAGACGTGGGGAAATGATCTGCAGGGTTTCGCCAATGGCGCGGTGAGCGGGTGGTCGGTGAACAGCATCGTGACGATACAGTCGGGCTTTCCGATTACGCCGCAGCTCAGCTACAACCCGTCGAATGACGGCGACACGCGCAATCCGGTGCGGCCGTTTGTGAATCCGAATTTTCACGGGAAGGCGATTCTGGGCACGCCGACGCAGTGGTTCAATCCTGCTGCGTTTCTGGCTCCTCCGCCGAACAGCGGGTTTTGGGGGAATTCAAGCCGGGATTCGCTAATTGGGCCGGGGCTGGGGACGTGGGATTTTTCGGCGGTGAAGGATACGACGATTCATGAGCGGCTGACCTTGCAGTTTCGCGGGGAGATTTTCAATCTGCTGAACAGAGCAAACTTCAACACGCCGAACCTGATCGCGTTTACGCCCTCGGGAGTTTCGGGAACGGCGGGAGCCATCAGCAGCACGTCGACGACGTCGCGGCAGGTTCAGCTAGCGCTGAAGCTGCTCTGGTAAGGGCGGACTATTCGGAGAGGATCGGCTCCGGCTCGTCCTCAGTCTTCGGCCTGAGGTCTTTGTGGCTTTCGAGGAAACGGACGCAGGCGTTCCAGCGCAGGAGCGCTTCGTCATTGCCTGAAGGGCGAATGCGCTCAGCTTCTTCGAAGAGGTTGAGGGCTTTGACCAGCCAGTCATAGATGTAGTTGGAGGAGCCGGGACCTCCGGCACGAAACGCGGCCTTGGCGCGCCGCTCCCAGGCGATGCCGCAATAGTAGGCGCGGTCGTAAGGGGATTCGAGAGCAGGGATGGCCTCGATGGCGCGAGTGAAGGCGCCACTATCGTTGGGGATTTCGTCGGTCAGCGAGAGAATGAGGCTGACACGAGCATGGCGATTCGCGGGATCGACGGCGAGGATGTCGCGACAGATACTTTCGGCTTCGAAGGGATCATTGAGCAGGCGGTAGCGTTCGGCCCTGGCGAGGGCGCTCTGGACGCTGTCCAGCGAAATGGGTTTCAAAGCGAACATGCGATGCCTCCTTTAGATGATGTGAAAGAGCGTCTTCAACGGGTCAAAGAAGCGGTCGACGACGCGCTCTTTCAGCGGGATGATCGCGTTTTCGGTAATGGTAATTGACTCGGGGCAGACTTTGCGGCAGCAGGTGGTGATGTTGCAGTAACCGATGCTGTGCTTCCTGCGAAGGTCGGCGACGCGATCTTCGATGTCGAGCGGATGCATTTCGAGCGCAGCCGCATATACGAATAATCGCGGGCCGATAAATTCATCGTGCATGTGGTGCTCGCGCAGAACGTGGCAGACGTCCTGGCAGAGGAAGCACTCGATGCACTTGCGGAACTCCTGCACGCGTTCGACGTCGGCCTGCTTCATGAGCCAAGTACCGTCTTCGTTGTCGGGCGTGCGGGGCTTGAAGCGCTTGACTGTCTTCTTGGCGCGGAAGTTCCAGGAGACGTCGGTGACGAGATCGCGGATGACGGGGAATGTGTGCATCGGCTCCAGCGTGACGGGCTCATCGAGGTTGAGCTTGCTGAGGCGCGTCATGCACATGAGCTTCGGCATGCCATTGATCTCGGCGGAGCAAGAGCCGCACTTGCCGGCTTTGCAATTCCAGCGTACGGCGAGATCGGGAGCCTGCTCGGCCTGGATGCGGTGGACTGCGTCGAGAACAACCATGCCTTCTTCGACGGGCGTGGTGTAGTCGATGAAGCCGCCGTCGGTGGGGTCTCCGCGCCAGATGCGAAACGTTGCGGTGGTGGCCATTGAATTTCCCTCAGCGGCTAAAGCCGCATCAAACTCACTCCGTTTTCGGCACGGCTAAAGCCAGGCCATGATACAAAGCAAACTCCAAATCTCGAAATCGAGATGTAGGGCACCCGCCACCCGCATTCCCGTTATGAGCCGCGTTCATTTCATCTCCTCGATGATGGCTTTTAGTTCGTCGGGGATGGGCGGGATGGGACGCTTCTCGATGAGCATCTCTCCCTCGAACTCGCCGCGTTTTACGACGATGTTGTACTTGCCCCACTCGGCGTCCTTGTTGGGAAAGTCTTCGCGGAATTGTGCGCCGCGGCTCTCCTTGCGCAAGATTGCGGAGTGCGTAACAGCTTCCGAGACGATGAGCATGCTCGAGAGATCCATGGCCGTGTGCCAACCGTTGTTGTACTGGCGGTTGCCACCGATGCCGACGCGGGTAGCACGGGCTTCGAGCTGCGTGATTTTGTCGAGGGCCTCTTCCATTTCGGGTTCGGTACGGACGATGCCGACGAGGGCCTGCATGGTGTCCTGGAGGTCGTATTGAATCTGGTAGGGGTTTTCGCCAGAAAGACCCCGTTCGAACGGTGCGAGTGCGGTCGCGGCGGTGGCCTGGAGTTGATCTTCATTGATGCTTGCAGGGCCGGAGTTGCTGCGCGCGAATTCGGCGGCGTAGCGGCCAGCGCGTCGTCCGAAGACGACGAGGTCGGAGAGTGAGTTTCCGCCGAGGCGGTTTGCGCCGTGCAGGCCGGCCGCGGCTTCTCCTGCGGCGAAGAGGCCGGGAACGGTGGACATCTGCGAGTCGCCGTTGACGCGGATGCCGCCCATCATGTAGTGCGTGGTGGGACCGACCTCCATCGGCTCTTTGGTGATATCGAGATCGGCAAGGTGCTTGAACTGGTGATGCATGCTGGGCAGCTTGCGTATGATGTGCTCTTCAGCCTTGGAAATGCGCTCTTTGATCCAGGCAATATCAAGATAGACGCCGCCGTGCGGCGAGCCTCGTCCCGCTTTGACTTCGCGATTGATGCAGCGGGCAACGTGATCGCGGGTGAGGAGTTCGGGCGGGCGGCGGGCGTTTTTGTCGCCCTGGGTGTAGCGCCAGCCTTCCTCTTCGTTGTCAGCGGTCTGATGTTTGTAATTGTCGGGGATGTCGTCGAACATGAAGCGGCGGCCTTCGCTGTTACGCAGGACTCCGCCTTCGCCGCGCACTCCTTCGGTGACCAGGATGCCACGCACGCTGATGGGCCAGACCATCCCGGTGGGATGGAATTGCACGAACTCCATATCCTGCAGTTCGGCTCCGGCGCGGTAGGCGAGTGCAAGGCCGTCGCCGGTGTATTCCCAGCTATTGCTGGTGACTTTGAAGGCGCGGCCGATGCCTCCGGTGGCGATGACAACAGCCTTAGCCTGCCACAGGTAGAAGAGGCCCTTCTCCCGTTCGTAACCGGCCGCGCCGACTACGCGGCCTGAGTCCATAAGTAGGTCGAGAACGGTGCACTCCATGTGGACTTCCATGCCACAGTGAATGCCGTGGTCCTGGAGGGTGCGAATCATTTCGAGTCCGGTGCGATCACCGACGTGCGCGAGGCGGGGATATTTGTGACCGCCAAAGTTACGTTGCAGGATGCGGCCGTCTTTGGTGCGGTCGAAGAGGGCGCCCCAGGCTTCCAGCTCGCGCACGCATTCGGGGGCCTCCTTCGCGTGGAGTTCGGCCATGCGCCAGTTGTTGAGGTATTGACCTCCGCGCATGGTATCTGCGAAGTGGACACGCCAGCTATCGCGGTCGTCGACGTTAGCGAGAGCAGCGGCGATACCTCCTTCGGCCATGACGGTGTGGGCTTTGCCAAGGAGGGATTTGCAGACGACTCCGACCTTTGCGCCGCTGGCAGCGGCTTCAATCGCGGCGCGCAGGCCTGCACCACCGGCACCGATGACTAGTACATCGTAGGAGAAGCGTTTGAACTCAGGCATCTTACAAGGGCCTCCCGGCAATTCTCCGGTTGGGCATCTATAGGATTCTCCAGTCGTGCCAGATGCCCATGGCGCAGAGTCGGACATAGATGTCGGAGAAGCCGACCCAGACGAGACTGGCCCAGGCCCAGCGCATGTGTCCGCGGTTGAGGCAGCTGACACATTCATACATCTTGTGGCGGACGGGGTGGTCGGAAATGGTGTCGAGGCCACCTCCGACGAGGTGGCGAAAGGCATGGCAGCCGAAGATGTATCCGGCGAGGAGGATGACGTTCATGACGAGGACGAGGGTACCGATGCCGATGCCGAAGTGGCCGTCGAAATTGAAGGCTACGATGGCGTCCCAGACGAGAAAGGCCCAGACGATATAGGAGAGGCGCAGGAAATTGCGGTGAAAATTCTGGAGGATGAGCGGGAAGCTGCGTTCGCCGAGATATTTCTTACGCGGCTCGCCGACAGCGCATGAAGGTGGATCGGCCCAGAACGACTTGTAGTAAGCGCCGCGGTAGTAATAACAAGTGAGGCGGAAGAGGCCGGGTATCCAGAGGATGAAAAATGCCGGAGAGAAGGGCAGGAAGCTCGGATACCAGGAGGGTTTGGGTCCGAAGAGCGCATGCGATGAGCTGCCAAAGAGCTCAGGCGAGTAAAACGGCGAGATGTAAGGACCGAAGGTGTAGTAGTTGTTCTGGAAGGCCGCCCAGGTGGAGTAGACGATAAAGGCGGTGAATCCGAGGAAGACTACGGTGGGCGAAAGCCACCACGCATCGCGTCGAGACGTCTGGCCGAACTTGCCGCCCTTCCAGACGACATCTGGAGCCGCCATCTTCTCCTCCACAGCAGTTGGGCCCAGCAAGAAGAGGGCACTAGCCGTTGGGACGGCATGATACAGACTTCAATCTGCGACGTTCAAGGCGGTTTATTACGCCGGTTTCGTTTGGATGTGCTCAGGTTGCAAACCCATACCCACGAAGCGCGCGGCGAGAGGCTGGAAGTGCGGAAGTTTTGTGGCGATGCGGAGCATGAGCGCCGGCTTGATGGGTCCGGGATTTTGAAGGACGCGGTTGAGGACGCGGTGCGCGGCGATCTGCACACGTTGCGTGTTGTGGACTGCTTCTTCGCGATAGCGCTGGACCTGCTCCAGATGCTCGGGAGTTAGAGTGCCGGTGCGGAGCGGTTCGGTGAGCAGGTTCGCTGTGGCGACGGCGTCCTGTACGGCGATG
>Ga0335085_10011510_pt1 | contig 13117 bp, 9 predicted proteins | sample Lox_Sample_45_FD_206712 | JGI IMG/M metagenome (GOLD analysis project Ga0335085, IMG submission 206712) | Soil microbial communities from Loxahatchee National Wildlife Refuge, Florida, United States - Lox_Sample_4.5 | ecosystem: Environmental > Terrestrial > Soil > Wetlands | place: USA: Florida...
ATCGCGCGCGGATTTGCGCCGGTTCTTCTGTTGTGGCCGTTCCTGCGCGAAATCGGTGAGGCCCAGATCGGCTTCCCCAAGCTGATACCCTCCCATTTCGCGCCGTCGGTCCTCACCTCGCTGGCCGTGGCTTTCGCACTCGTGCTGTTGCTCTCCATCGTGTGGCGCATCAACGAAATGGAGAAAGAGATTCACGACCTCACGCTGCGTGACGAGCTGACGGGCCTTTACAACATGGGCGGTTTTTATCTGCTCGCTGAACAAACCCAGCGCCTGGCACAGCGCGCGAAACTGCCCTTCTCTGTTCTTTTCCTCGACCTGGACGGTCTCAAGCAGATCAATGATCACCTGGGCCACAACGCGGGATCAGCCTATCTCGCCGAAACAGGGCAGATCCTGCAAGCCAATTTCCGCACATCCGACGTCAAGGGGCGGTTTGGCGGAGATGAATTCGTTGTGGCCGGCCAGTTCAGTGCGGTGGCCATCGAACTGGCGGTAACCCGCCTGCGAGCTGCCGCCGCCGAGAAAAACAAGCACCCGGGTCGGCGCTATCCTCTCAGCTTCAGCATCGGGCATGTCACGGTGGAATATTATTCGACTGAAACGCTGCGGCAACTGGTCGCCAAAGCGGATGAGTTGATGTACGAGGACAAACGTCAGCGCAAGATGGCGCGGGGATAGGCATCGGTGCGCCGTCGCGAGTCCTGAGTTTTTAAGAATCTGTCTGGTCGTAGAATGATATCGATGTCCGCTGCGGCCCGTTCCCTTGTTCCCGCCATTGCCGCACTCCTGCTGTCGGCGTGGTCGCCTTTGCTCGCGCAGCATCGCGTGAGTCCTGCGCCGCATCCCTTGCTCGTCGGTTACTTTCCCGATTGGGGTCTCAACTTTGCGCAGCCTTACTACGTGAAGACATTGGTGACCAACCACGCCGCGGAATGGCTCGACCAGATCAACTACTCCCAGGCCGCCGTGCGCAACGGCAAATGCGCGCTCGCAAACCCCGCCGCCGATCTGGATGCTCGATTCAGCGGCCAGAACAGCGTAAACGGTGTCTCCGACAGCGCGCATACTCGCTTCCACGGCAACTTCCACCAGCTGTATGAGCTCAAACGCCGCTATCCGCACCTCAAGCTGGTGATTTCGCTCGAGGGCGAGGCCCGCGACTTCGAGCAGGATGCCCAGCCTCAGTACCGCTCTGCTTTCGTGGCCTCATGCGTCAACATGTTTTTGCGCGGGCACTTTGCTGCCGGCATCGATCAGCCGGGGCTCTTCGACGGAATCGATGTGGATTGGGAAACGCCTGGCCGGAACGATGCGGCGAACTTTGAAGCGCTGCTGCGTGAGTTCCGGCGGCAAATGGATGCCGTACGCCGCGGGCTGTTACTCACCGTTGCCGTCGACGAGTCGCCGCGCGAACTCGCCGGTACAGACTTCGCCACCATCGCATCGCTTGTCGATCAGGTGGGCATCATGAACTACGACTATGTTGGCCCGTGGAGTTCGACAACAGGGTTTGTGGCGCCGCTGTTCTCGCCTGACGCGAACGATTTCTCAACAATCGAGCACAGCATCGACGGTTACAAAGCCGCCGGCGTTCCAGAGAAAAAGTTGCTGATGGGGCTGCCGTTCTATGGCTACGGCTGGTCTCAGGTCGAGGACGCCGGGCAGGGTCTGTTTCAAGAAGGACAGGGAATCAAGCAGGACAAGCCGTACCGTCACATTCGCCGCCTTGCGCAGAGTGTTCCGAAGTACCGCGACGAGCAGTCTCAGGAACCGTGGCTCTTTGATGGCGATACGTTCTGGACCTTCGAGGATCCGGTTTCCGTTCGATTCAAAGTCAGCTATGCCTTTCATCAGAAGCTTGGCGGCGTAATGATCTGGGAACTCAGCGGCGACACAGAAGATGCAGAACTGCTTTCGACTGCTTACCACGCTCTTCACGATCCCATTGCAGCCGAGACGATTGCGCAGCACAAGCATAAGAAGGCCGCACGCAATGTCGCCGCCTCTACTCGCCGGTGAGAGACTCATTCGGCTTCGAGCAGCTCGCGCAGGCGCCGCACCGCGGCGGCAATCTCCTTGCGCTCGCGGCCGGTCGCGCGTTGCAGCGCAGCCACCAGCGGTCTCCGGTTCAGCATCGGAATCTGTCTCTGCACAAACTCCATCACCGCCTGCGTCGGATACACGCAACTCACGCGCCCGTCGTTGGGATCGGGTTGCCGCGCAACCATGCCTCGCTTCTCGAGCCGGTCCACGATGCCACTTACAGTTGAATGCGCCAGACTCACAGCGCGGCTCAGGTCCTTGAGGCTGATGCCGTGCCGGCGGACCACCACCCGCATCACGCTTATCTGGGGTGAGGTCATCTCGCCCTCGGCCACCGCGGCATCGAGCGGCTTGCGCAGCGCCCGCCGGATTCCGCTCAGTTCATTTTCCAGTTCTTCGGCGAGCCCGCCGATCTCCGCCTGTGCTTGCCGAACTGTCATTGATTTCATCCTTCTTTCGACTGCCTCATTCAAAAGATGCCCGGGATCAGCGCCTTCACGCGCTGCCGGTACTCGGGATACGCCAGCGGAAAGGTCTGCAGCATCAGCTTCTCTTCCTGCCCCATCTTCACCATCAGCGCCAGCAGAATGACCACGATGGCAACCACGCAGCGCCACTCGCCGCCGGCCAGCGCAGTGCCCACGACCGCGGTCATCAATCCCGTGTAGATAGGGTGCCGCGTCAATCCGTAGGGTCCCCACGTAATCAGCTCGTGCCCTTCCTTCACGGTCACGCGGCCGCTCCAGTTGGAGCCCAGTGTCAACCGCGCCCAGATGGCAAAGGCGCAACCCGCCACCGTGAATACCAGGCCGGCAACCGTGAAGGCATGCAGTGGAGCCACGAAGCGCATGCCCAGCCATCCCTGGCGAAACCAGTGCCCACCCAGCAGAGCGAATCCCAGCGCGCCGAGCGCGATATGAAACAACCGGGTTCCCGAGGGCTGCGATCGCACCGTTCTTTTGGTGAATACGAGCCCTGCCAGCCAGACAAGCCCTGTGATCTCCCAGGTGAAGCCGATCGCCGATCCTGCATTGAAAGCCACCATGTTGACCTCCATCCCGCATGATGTGTCGCATACGATACGTCGTATACGACATAATATTGCGGCAACGCCGCAAGATTGTCAAGCCCCCATCGCTTTGGCCCGCCTCAGCAGGGTGGGCGTGAATGGGAGTCCTTTGGCCCAACCCCCTCCTCCCGCTACACTAAGAGGCACATGGTGTTCGTCCTCGACAACTACGATTCCTTCACCTACAACCTCGTTCAGTATCTTGGCGAGCTGGGCGCGGAGGTCGTTGTGCGCCGTAACGACGAACTCACGGTCGATGAGGTCGAGGCGCTGCATCCGGATCGCATTCTGCTTTCGCCCGGGCCCTGCACGCCGGGCGAGGCCGGTATCCTGGTTCCCCTCATCCGCCACATGGCGGGCAAGGCGCCCATTCTCGGGGTCTGCCTCGGCCACCAGGCCATAGGAGAAGCGTTTGGCGGTAATGTCGTGCGTGCGCATCAACTGATGCACGGCAAGACCAGCAACATCGACCACGACGGCAAGGGTGTCTTCACCGGACTTCCCTCGCCGCTCATCTGCACCCGCTATCACTCTCTTATCGTCGAGGAAGCCTCGCTGCCCAAGGAACTCGAGGTCACCGCCCGCACCCCGGAGGGCAACGGAGCCGGCGCGGCCGGCGGCAGCGTCATCATGGGTCTGCGCCATCACACACTGCCTATCGAAGGAGTGCAGTTCCACCCCGAGAGCGTGCTCACCGAAGGCGGCCACCAGATGATCCGCAATTTCCTGGAAATGTAAGAGCCATGCACGCCGCGCCTGCGCTGGGTCCTGATCGGCATCGGCCATTCCGCATGGTCTGGGGTGCTTTGCTTGCCGTCTCATTCGTCGCGCCCACCGCACATGCGCAAACCCAGCCTCAGGCAACAGCCGTAGCGGTGCCCGCTGCGTCGACCATGACCAATCCCATCGCGATTGTTCCTCTCGACAGCCGCGCGCCGGGCAGTGCAGCGGTTGTCACGGGAGCACTACAGGTGGTGAATGGCCGCGCCCTCATCTCTTCCAGCGGGACCGTAACCTCCGGCCAGACTCCGACCGAGGTCGCGCTGCCGAATCGAGGCGCATTGCGCATCTGCGCGGCTACCACGGTGAAACTCGCAACGGAGACGAGCGCCCCGGTGGGCGAGCTGCCCGGTCTTTTGCTCGCGATGGATCACGGCGCTATCGAGGCCAGCGTGACCACGGGCCAGAATGCCGACACCGTGCTCACGCCCGATTTCCGCATCCTCATTGGCGGCTCTGCTGCGGCCGATGTGAAGGTTCGTCTCGGCCAGGGCGGCGACACCTGCGTCGACAACCCCGGCACAAACGCGCCCTATGTTCTCGTCACCAGCGTCTTCGATGGACGCTTGTACCGCGTGCAGCCGGGCCAGCGCGTCATGTTCCAGCACGGCAGCATTGACACCGTCGTCGATCAGGAGAAGGAATCCTGCGGTTGCCCGCCAACGCCTGCTGAGACCCAGGGCAACGAGTTCCCGCTGGCGCAGAGCGAAGGCATGGCGCCCACGCCAATCATCAAGGCAAGCCCCAATCCCAGCCACAACAAGGCCGCGCAGGCCGCTCCGCCGCTGGTCTACAACGCGGGTGAACAGGTGGCCAACGCCGACGCAAAGACCGCCGAGAGCGAAGCGTCCGCTCCTGCGCCGGCCCCGCCAGCCGCCAAGTCCGGCAAGGCCAGGAAGCCCGGCTTCTTCTCCCGCCTCGGCCGCTTCTTCCGGCGCGTCTTCGGCGCAGAATAGCGTCAGCGCTTTTGCAGGTATTCGGCTTGAGAAGGGCCTGGCATCCGCTAGAGGCTTTCCCGCGCCTGCTCGATCGCTCGAATCACGGCCTGTGCCTTGTTGAGCGACTCCCGGTGTTCCATCTCCGGTACGGAGTCGGCCACGATGCCTGCTCCGGCCTGCACGTAGCCTTTGCCGTCCTTTGCCAGCAGCGAGCGGATTGCGATGCACGAGTCCAGGTTGCCTGAGAAGTCGGCGTAGAGCACCGCGCCGCCATACGTGCCGCGTCGCGAGGGCTCCAGCTCTTCAATGATCTCCATCGCGCGCACCTTGGGCGCGCCGCTTAGCGTTCCGGCAGGGAAGCAGGCGCGCAGCGCGTCGACCGCGGTCAGGTCCGGCCGCAACTTACCTTCGATCGTGCTCACAATGTGCATGACGTGGCTGTAACGTTCGACGAACATCAGCCGGTCCACTTTCACGCTGCCAAACTTGCTTACGCGGCCCACGTCGTTGCGGCCCAGGTCCACCAGCATCACGTGCTCGGCGCGCTCTTTCTCGTCATGCAGCATCTCGGCCTCGAGTTCGATGTCTTCCGCCTCGTTTGCACCGCGCGGGCGTGTGCCCGCAATCGGCCGATACTCCACCTTGCCGTTGTGTACGCGAACCAGCAACTCCGGCGACGATCCCGCCAGCTCTACCGCACCGTGCGCCTTTTTCCCTTTGACCGTCTTCGCAGCAATCCCTCTGAGCGGCCCCTCCGGCGTGAACCGCAGAAAGTACATATAAGGACTGGGATTCACCGTGCGCAGCGCGCGATAGACCTGGAAGCTGTCCGTCCCCGGCTCGAGATCGAAGCGCTGCGACAGCACTGTCTGAAAGACGTCGCCGGCGCGGATATACTCCTTCGTCTTCTCCACGGCTGCCAGAAAGTCGCGCTTCCGTGTTCGATGATTCACCTTCAGCTTGCCGGCGCCCTTCACCGCGGGGAGTTTCGGCAGAGGTCCGGTCAGCCGCTTCTCAAGCCGTGTCAGGCGATGTGTTGCTTTCTCGTATGCGGCGTCAGGCGACTCCAGCGTCACGTCGGCCGTGACCACCATCCAGATCTGCTTGCGCACATGGTCGAAGGCCAGCACTTCGTCGAAGAACAGCAGGCAGGCATCGGGGACGCCGAGTTCGTCCTTCGCCAGATCCGGCAGCCGCTCGATCTGCCGCACCGCGTCGTAAGCAAAGAATCCAACCGCGCCTGCGGTGAACGGAGGCAACCCGGGCAAGCGCGCCGCTGTGTGCCCGCTCAGCGCCTCACGCAGAACATGAAAGACGTCGCCCTGCAGCCGCACCGTCTTCTTGTTCTCGGTGATCGCGACCTCTCGCCCGCGCGCCACGACGCGCTTGTACGGGTTGAGCCCGATGAAGGTGTACCGGCCCACCTGCTCGCCGCCCTCCACTGACTCCAGCAGAAAGCACTCCGGCTCCTGCCAGGCCGCGCGCAGAAACGCAGACACCGGCGTTTCCAGGTCGGCAGTCAGCGTCCGGTAGACGGGCACGAGCGTATGATTCCGGGCAAGAGCCAGAAATTCTTTGCGGCTGGGCTGGATTTGATGGGTTGAGGGCTTCACAAAGACCAGTTTACTTGGCCTGGATGACCGATCCCAGCGCCCCGCCTCGCTCTCCACCGGCATCTGACCACTAACCACTAACCACTAACCACTGACCACTGACCACTGACCGCTGGCTTAAATTCTGTGCGCCGGTCCAATGATGTTCCAGTGGATTGCGAACCAGCTCAGAATCACGCAGGCCAGTCCGACGACCGAGAACTTCACCTTCGTAATCCAGCGCAACTCGCTGCGCCGCCAGACGCGCACTGCGGCCAGCAGGGCAAAAACGCTCAGGAGCAGCGCCAGTCCGGCGAACCAGTTGATTGCCACAAACCAGCCAAACCAGTCCGGCGTCGGCGGCATCAGATCGTCGCCTTGTGACATCATGAAAATCCCGATGCCACCCAGCAGTGCGACCCACGCAAGAGCGGCAAGTCGTGGCCCCGCCGTCAGCCAGATTGTCCCAGGCTGCGGAGTCACGCGGGTCCTCTTGCGGAAGATCAGCCGCCGGGTTCCGCGCAGCAGGCTCGCCAGGAGCGCAAGAATCAAGATGCCGAGGCTTCCTCCAACGGCAGGCAGTACCAGCCGGCTGTTCTCATACCAGGGCACGCGCTGTTCTTGTACTCCGGGGAAATCGATGGCCAGCCGCGCGACCTTGTTGTCGGCGCCGCGAATGGCGAAGATGCGCGCCTGTTCGCCTTCCGCCTGCCACAGGTCTTTGCCAATCGGCTTCCACTTCAGCGTATGCCCGCGCAGGTCGCGCGCTCCGTCAATCTTCAGTACTCCGTCCTTGTCCACATGCGCGCTGCTCTGCGAGAAGAGATCGCCGAGCTTCAGCTTGGTGCTTTCGGCACGGCGCGTCGACTCATAGCGTCCTTCGATCGCCTTCAGGTCTTTGGCTGGAGTCTTTAGATACTCGACTTTCGGTGCGCCGGGGAAGTATCGATCTGAGAAAAAGTCGATGATCTCCGGTCGTGGCTTATTGCCGCCGCCCGCCGAGTTGTACGACACAAACAGGACGATCTTCTGCTGCGGCTCCACGAAGAAGAGGCTGTGAAACGCGATCAGGTCGCCTTCGTGTCCGATCCAGCGCAGGCCATTGCGCCAGTCCTGGTAAAAGCCCATGCAGATGGGCGGCAGATCTTTGCTTGCCTGGAACTGCGGAGTCCACATCAGGGCCAGCGTCTCCGGTTTCAGAATCCGCTTCCCGTCCAGTTCACCACCGTTCAGCAGCGCCTGCCCGAATCGCCCCATGTCCCCTGCACTCGAGGAGATGCCGCCCGCGCCTACCGGGTTGAAGATCTCAAACCCCACGGGCGGTTTGGTCGTGTCAGACCTGTAGCCTTCCGAAGGCAGGTTCTCGAGCGGTTTCTTGAGCGGCTGATAGAACGAGGAGTGCGTCATGCCCAGCGGCGTGAAGATGTGCTCCTGCACGTACTGTTCATAAGGTTCACCGCTCGCCCGCTGCACAATATAGCTCGCCAGGCCCACGCCGTAGTTCGAATACGCCGGAATCTCTCCCGGCGGAAAGATCCGCTTGGGCTGGTTCTTGATCAGGTAGTCGCGCAGCGATACGGCCTTCTTCGGATCGGTAAGGATGATGTCGTTGACCGTTTCTTCAAAGCCTCCTGTGTGTGTCATCAGATTGCGCAGGGTGACGGGCTTGCCGAAGGCAGGCTTGATCTGGAAGTCGAGGTACTGGTTCACATCCGTGTCCAGATTCAGCTTGCCCTCTTCCACCAGTTGCATCACCGAGACCCAGGTGAAGAGTTTCGAGATCGAAGCCAGGCGGAAGATCGTCGAAGCTGGGTCGACCGGTCTCTTCATCTTTTCGTCGGCAACGCCGTAGCCCTTCTCAAGCAGCACACTCCCGTTCTGCATCACCATTACTGAGGCGCCGGCAATATCGCTGCGCTCCAGCTGCAGCGGCAGGATTCCGTCGAAAAAAGCTTCAAGATCCGCAGAGGTCAGCGGATGCGCGGCTGCCGCCGCCGCCGCGGCTGGGGCCGCTGAGGGTTGCACGGCCGGCGCCTGCGCCGCCGCTGTCTTTGTTGCTGAAGCGTGCACAGAGCCTGCGGCCGCACAGAACAGGAAGCCGGCGCAGAGAGCGGCGCGGAGTCGAACTCTCATCTTTACCTCGCTGTTTGTCACTAGAAAACTCAAGCGCAGAATGCGATCAGTGTCGACGAAGGCTGAGGATTTGGCAAGGGAAGACTGAGCCGGTCGCTCGGGTGTATCGACCTAGAGGAACGGCAGGCGCCGGGTGCCGGTTTTGCGCAGTTCGAGAAGCGAGTAGCGCCGGATACCGGGTGTCTCTTAGCGACGAGCGACAAAGAAATGGGGAAAAATGGCCACGTCCCGTGCGGCTTCCATCCCCGCACGCAGGAACAGCATGCTGGGAGCCCTGCGGTTGCGGCGAAGATCGGGACATCCTTCATTGCCGGCCTTGACGGTGGCCCCGCCACAGCCTGCGGCCTCCGCTGCGTCCGGCCCGATTTTCTCTCGCAACGCCGGCCATCCCTATTGGTCGATACACCCTAACGCTTTGTCCGTACTTCGGCCGCTCTGGACGCCAGCCACGCGGGGATTTCCTCGGCCGGCAGCGGCCGGCAGATCAGAAAGCCCTGTGCGCCATCGCAGCCCATTGCACGCAGCAGATCATACTGCGCCTCAAGCATCACGCCCTCGGCGATCACCGACATGCCCAACTCGTGACCCATCTCGACGATCTTTTCCACCATCACCCGATCGCTATCGTTCACGTGCATGTTCTCAACGATGCTCTTGTCGATCTTGAGCTCAGTGGCCGGCACGTTCTGGATCTGGCGCATCATGGCGTAGCCCGAGCCGAAGTCGTCGATCGACAACTGGAATCCCTTCATCCGCAATCGCGTGAGCACATCGAGTGTTCGCGAAAGCTCATTGGCCAGCCGCGACTCGGTCACCTCGATCACAACACTCTCCACGGGATAATCAAGTCCTCTCGCCAGCTTCAGCAGGGTGTCGGGGAAGTCCAGATCGTGCAGCGAATACATTGAGGCATTCAGCGAGAGGCGGAGCGGCTCGTCGCTTTTGCCCCAGAACTGCCGGGCCTCGGCCAATGCCGGTTCGGCGGTGATCCAGCACAGGCTGTCAATCAGCCCCAGTGACTCGATGCGCGCAATGAAGTTCTCGGGCAGCACCAGGCCGCGCTCCGGATGCCGCCATCGCGCAAGCGCTTCTACGCCGGTCACCCGGCCGCTGGCAAAGTCAATCTGCGGTTGGTAGTAGCTGACGAACTCGCGGCGCTCCAGCGCAAGCTTCAGTTGCTTGTCAGAGATTTTTACAGACGGAGTTTCGGCTTCGCCAGTCTGCGTGTTCTTCAGAGCCATTCCTTCAAGAGCTTTCTTCAACTCCATCAAAGGAAAGGGTTTCTGCAGGTGGCCCACCACGTGAAGACCAAGACTGTGTGCCAGCTTCTCCGCTGTTTCCAGCACCCGCTTGTTGACCCCGCTCATCAGCAGAATGGGCGCCTGACAGTGCTTTTCTCCCAGCAGCCGCAGGACCTCAATCCCATCCAGCCCGGGCATCATCAGGTCCAGCAGAATCAGGGAGGTGTCGGGGGTCACCAATCCAAGAAATGTCGCAGAGTCCTTGGTCGCTTCGCACTCCAATCCCATTGTGCGCGCCATCCCCGAGACAACCTCGCAGATCGCGCTGTCGTCATCGATGACCAGGATCCGGTGTTCGTTTGCCATCGCTGCTTTAATACCCCGCGGGCAAATCTTGAGGAAAACCTTCTGCTTGCAAGGCAAAAATATACTTCAATACTCTATGCCCGAGTGAACTGCAATGAGTCTAACTTAGCCTGTCTTGTATTTGACCCCGAATCTAACACATACGTACCCAATGACAGTAACTGAATTGATGCGTTACTTGTGGTCCAGGTCGCCTCTCTGCGCCTTCGCGCCGCCTCCGGCGGGCCCCTTCCGCTAGAGATCTTTTCTCGCCTCCCTCCAATTCCAAAGCAGGAAATGCACGTTCACGAGCAGGTTCCAAAAGGGTCCTCAATGGTGTCAGGCGGGCTTGACGAGGTCAACTGGCGGGCCTAGACTCACAGGGGTTTGGGCACATGTGACTTGTGAAGTGAGCCCAACGGGAACCAGCCGCCGCGCGCTCTGTTCAAGGCCGCTAAGGCGACTATGGCCCGAATGAGTCCGGGCTGCGCCTAAAATACGCAGAAAGAGCCGCTTAGCCGCTCCAGGCGCACACTCCGGACCGAAAGAACTGGAGAATTGTATGGCAATCGCATCACATCCCGTCACTCTTGACCAGGAGATCAATCCCTGGGAAGCCCAGAGTGCACGGTTCGACTTTGCAGCGAAGAAACTCAACCTCGATGAAGGTTTGTGGAAGCTGCTCAGAACTCCCGCACGCGAGATCATCGTGCACTTTCCTGTATCCATGGACGACGGCCGGATCGAGATGTTCACCGGCTTCCGCGTCCAGCACAACATCGCCCGCGGTCCGGCCAAGGGCGGTATCCGCTACTCGCCTGACGTCACCCTCGATGAAGTCCGCGCGCTCGCCAGCTGGATGACCTGGAAATGCGCCGTCGTCAACATACCCTTCGGCGGAGCCAAGGGCGGCATCATCTGCGACCCCAAGACCATGAGCCACGGCGAGCTGGAGCGCATGACCCGCCGCTACACCGCCGAAATCATCGACTTTATCGGGCCTGAAAAAGACGTGCCCGCGCCCGACATGAACACCAACGAGCAGACGATGGCCTGGATCATGGATACCTACTCCATGCACGTGGGCCACACAGTCACCAGCGTCGTCACAGGCAAGCCGCTCAATATCGGCGGCTCCCGGGGCCGCGTCGAGGCGACCGGCCGGGGTGTCATGGTGGTCTGCGACGAGACTCTCCGCTATCTGAACATGTCCATTGACGGCTGCCGCGTCATCATCCAGGGGTTCGGCAACGTCGGCTCCAACGCTGCACGCCTGATGATGGAGCACGGATACAAGATCGTCGGCATCGCCGAGAAAGAAGGTGGTCTCTACAATCCCGGCGGCATCGATATTCATCAACTTGGCGAGTATAAGTACCGCAACGGCACCACGCTCGGATTCCGGGGAGCCGAGGCCATGCCCAGCGAGGAACTCATCGTTTCCGAGTGCGACCTGCTTATTCCCGCGGCAACTGAAAACGTGATTACCAGCCGCAACGCGGAAAAAATCAAAGCCCGCGCCATTGTCGAAGGCGCTAACGGCCCCACAACGGCGGTCGCCGACGAGATTCTGTCTGACAAGCGCGTCTTCGTTGTCCCCGACATTCTGGCCAACTCCGGCGGCGTCACAGCCAGCTACTTCGAGTGGGTCCAGGACCGCCAGGGCTACTTCTGGAAAGAAGCTATCGTCAACGAGCAGCTCGAGACCATCCTGCGCGACAGCTTCGATGACGTCGTCCGCTACGCCGAGGCCCACAACGTCAACAACCGCATCGCGGCCTACATGCTGGCCATCGATCGCGTATCGTTCACGATCAAGCAGCGCGGCATCTACGCCTGAGCGCAGTTGAACGAAGACGCAAAAGGGGAAGGGCATTGGCCCTTCCCCTTTTGCGTGCGCTCCATCGTTCTAAGCGTCGTCATAGTCTTCCGTCAGCGATTCAAGAAACGCCGCCAGCGCTGCCACATCATCCTGCGTCAGATGCATGTCGGCAAACTGCGATGGCGCGTTGCGCAGTGATCCCTGGTGCGCCAGTCCTGAACTCGAAATGTAAAACTCGATCACAGATTCAAACGTCGCCCGGCTCCCGTTATGGAAATAAGGCGCGGAATCTTCCAGGTCTCGCAGCGTCGGCGTCTTGAACTCCGCGATCGTATTCGCCAGACCCTGATCGACAGAGCAGTCGACGCCCGCGGCGCACACGATCGACTTGATCGCCGTCTGCGGTCCCGGATCGTCGGGATTGAGATACGTATTCCACAATCCCAGGTCGGTCTGCGCCGGATTCGCTGCCGAGGCCGCACGCCGAAATGCCTCGACCGCATTCGGATGTGCCACGCTCGCCGGCATGTACGCATTGAAGTTCGCCGTGCGCTCAGCCAGCGCGGGAATGTGCAGCGCAGCGAAAGCTCCTGCGCCCCACACCGCGTCGTACTCATCCTGTGTCACGCCGGTGTTATGGAATGAAAAATCGGTGAAGTCAGGAGCCTGGTGACAAGCTGCGCAGTTGCCCGCATGCTGATCGTCCCCGCCGTCCGCCGATCCGATCTTGAGAAAGATCTTCAGCCCCGCCAACTCCTGCGGTCCGAATTGATAGGTCTGCGCGTGATATTGGAAGCTGCCATCCTTTGCCGTAATGTAGGTGGGATTTTTCAGCGCAATGACCTCGTTGTAGAGCCGCTGGTTGTACTGTGCTTTTGTCTCGCCTGCCAGCGGCTGCACCGGCAGATGATTCACGCGCAGAAAGTTGTCGTAAGGTGAACCGATGTAACGGCCAAACTCGTCCTGCTGGAACAACAGATCGCGCATGTAAGTAGAGATGCACAGTGCAACCTCGTCCAGAATCTGCTGATCCGTTGCCTTCGACACATCCAGCCTCTCGCTTGCCGGAAGGCGCAGGTCCGAGGGAATCCGCGAATCCGTACCCAGCATCAGCGTCGCGTAGGAGAGACCATTGGTGCGGTCCGCAGCCA
>Ga0335085_10011511_pt1 | contig 13117 bp, 7 predicted proteins | sample Lox_Sample_45_FD_206712 | JGI IMG/M metagenome (GOLD analysis project Ga0335085, IMG submission 206712) | Soil microbial communities from Loxahatchee National Wildlife Refuge, Florida, United States - Lox_Sample_4.5 | ecosystem: Environmental > Terrestrial > Soil > Wetlands | place: USA: Florida...
ATGCCTCGCCGGGCTTGCGGCTGCCGGCGGGGGTACGCGATCTCTCGATCGATTACACGGCACTGAGCCTGGTCGCCCCGGAGAGAATGCACTTTCGCTTCAAGCTGGAGGGCCAGGACCGGGACTGGAGAGAAGTTGTCAACCAGCGCCGGGTGGAATACTCAAATCTTCCGCCAGGGAACTATCGGTTTCGCGTGACGGCTTCCAACAACAGCGGGGTCTGGAATGAGACGGGTGCCACGCTCGATTTCTTCGTCGCGCCGGCCTATTACCAGACGAATTGGTTCCGTGCGTTGTGCGTGGCCGCGTTCTTGGCGCTAATTTGGGCGGCTTATCAAGTCCGGGTTCGGCAACTGCGGTACCAGGAAAAGAAGCTACGGGATGTGGTGGAAACCATTCCGGCATTTGCCTGGACCGCTCAGCCCGATGGCTCCATTGACTTCGCCAACCACAACTGGGAGGAATATTCGGGTTTATCCACCGAGAACACCGCCGGCTCCGGTTGGGAGGCCGCCGTTCACTCGGAAGACTTGAAGCGACATACAGAGAAATGGCGCGCCTCGGTGACGAAGGGCGAGCCTTTCGAACACGAGGTGCGCTTCCGGCGCGCGGACGGCGAATATCGCTGGTTCCTTGTGCGCGCCGTGCCTCTGCGGGATCAACGAGGCAAGATCCTCAAGTGGTACGGTACCTCGACGGACATCGAAGATCGCAAGCAAGCCGAACAAAGATTCCGCGAACTGCTGGAGTCGGCGCCCGATGCGATCACGGTTGTGAATCGTGAGGGCGAAATTGTCTTGGTCAATGCGCAACTGGAAAAGGTGTTTGGCTATCAGCGAGCCGAGGTGTTGGGAAAACAAGTTGAAATGTTAATGCCTGAGCGGTTTCGGGGTAAACATCCGGGAAACCGTGCGGCTTTTATGGCCGACCCTCGCACGCGGCCCATGGGGTCTGGGTTGGAACTGTACGGCCGGAACAAGGATGGACGTGAGTTCCCAGTGGAGATCAGCCTCAGCCCGCTCGAAACCGAGGAGGGTGTGCTGATTTCCAGCACCATTCGCGATATCACGGACCGAAAGCGGGCCGAGGAAAAGATTCGACAAAGCGAAGAGGAGCTGCGACAGCTGGTCGATGCGATTCCCCAGCAAGTCTACGTTTTCGACGCGGATTGGAGTCCACTTTTTGCCAACCAACAAGAACGGGAATACGCCGGCCTGACTATAGAAGAGGCGAAGTCGAAGGAGGTCTTTGCCAAAAAGATTCATCCCGAAGATCTCAAGAAGTTAGAGGTCATCCGTAAGCGCGCGCTCTTGGAGGCTGCTCCTTGTGAGCTGGAGGCACGAATACGGGGAAAAGACGGGCAGTATCGATGGTTCTTGATTCGGGACAATCCGCTGCGGGATGACCAGGGACGCGTTCTTCGCTGGTACGGCACGCGCACCGACATCGAGGATCGAAAGCGCGCCGAAGAGGCTGCCCAGAAGATCGAAAAAGAGCTTCGCGATGTGATTGAAACAATTCCCGTGATGGCGTTTACCACGTTGCCCGACGGCTCGAACGCTTTCGCGAACCAGCGTTGGAGGGAATATACCGGACTGTCCGCGGAGGACACCGTCGGCTCTGGCTGGCAGGCTGTAGTACATCCGCAAGACGTCGCAAGGCACGTGGATAAGTGGCGCGCGTCCGTTGCGACTGGAGAACCTTTCGAAGATGAGACGCGCTTTCGGCGCTCCGACGGGGAATATCGTTGGTTTCTCGTCCGTGCCGTCGCACTTCGAGACGATCATGGAAACATTCGCAAGTGGTACGGAAAACTGACGGACATTGAAGACCGCAAGCAAGCTGAAGAAGCGCTGCGCCGCAGTGAAGCGTATCTGGCGGAAGCACAGAGGCTGAGCCACACGGGGAGTTGGGCATATAAAGCTGGAGGAGGTGCCGTCTATTGGTCTGAGGAAAATCTACGAATCTGGGGATTTGATCCGAAGTGTGTCGCCCCTGACCTCGAAACAGTGCATCAACGAATGCATCCAGAAGATCGTGACAGAGAGGTCGAATACGCCAAGAATGCGACGCGGGCCGGTAGAGACTTCGTCCAGGAGTTTAGAATTGTGCTACCCGACGGAACCGTAAGACACATTCAGGCGGTCGGCCATCCGGTTTTCGGTGCCAGCGGGGAGGTGATCGAAGTGCTCGGAACCCACGTCGACGTGACCGAACGCAAACGTGCAGAGGAAGCATTACGCCAGACGCAGGCCGCCCTCGCGCATGTCACACGGTTGACGACCATGGGCGAGATGACGGCGTCGATCGCGCATGAAGTCAATCAGCCGCTGTCGGGGATCGTCAGTAACGCTAGCGCCTGCCTGCGTTGGTTGGCTGGAGATTCGCCTAATCTGGAAGAAGTCCGGGAAGCCACACGCGACATCGTCCGCGACGGCAAGCGGGCCGGTGAAGTGATCGCCCGCATTCGGGCCTTGACAAGAAGAGGGGCGGTCACTAAAGAAAGGCTGGACCTGAATGAAATCATCCGGGAGGTTCTCACTCTCATCGGCGACGAAACGAGGGGAAAGAGTGTAATCATTCGAACGCAATTTGCGGATGACCTTTCAACTGTCGCCGGCGATCGAGTTCAGTTGCAGCAGGTAGTGCTAAACCTGGTTATGAATGCGATCGAAGCAATGAGCAGCATAAATGAGCGGACGCGAGAACTGCTCATCGCGACCCGCAATTTTGATACAGGCCACGTGCAGGTGACGGTTGAAGACTCGGGGATAGGTCTTGCCCCGAACACAATAGACAAGATCTTTGACTCTTTCTACACCACCAAGCCCGGAGGTATGGGAATGGGACTCTCCATTTGCCGCTCTATTCTTCAGGCTCATGGAGGCCGGCTGTGGGCTACCGGCAAGGACGGCCCAGGCACAATCTTCCACTTTATTGTTCCAAAGCACCACGATGAAGGTTCAGATGGACGAGTCGCAGGAGCGTAACGCTGTCATCGCGATTGTGGACGACGACCTTTCGGTTCGGCGGAGTCTGCAGCGGCTGATCCGCTCTGCGGGTTGGAACGCCGAGTCCTTTGCATCCGCCCAGGAGTTTCTGGCTCGTCCCGGCCCAGGGACGCCAAGCTGCCTGGTGTTGGACCTACGGCTGCCGGGTCTGAGCGGACTCGACCTGCAGAAGCGGATGGCCGAGATCGGGCTGGAGATCCCCATCGTTTTCCTTACCGGCCATGGGAATATCCCGGCCTCCGTGCAAGCAATGAAGGCGGGAGCGGTTGAGTTTCTGACCAAGCCGTTCGACGAAGAGGACCTCTTCCAGGCAATTCAAGAGGCCATCGAACGCGATTGGCGGACCCGCCAGCAACGTGCGGAGAAGCGTGAGCTGAAAAATCGTTATGCGTCGCTGACCTCACGCGAGCAGGAAATCATGGAGCAGGTGATCTCGGGCACGCTGAATAAGCAGATCGCGGCCGAACTGGGGATAACCGAATTTACGGTCAAGTTTCATCGCGGGCACATCATGCGCAAAATGCAAGCCGATTCCTTGGCTGATCTGGTGAGGATGGCGGGCAACTTGGGGATGGGCTCGGGTAAAGGGTCCACCCAAAGCTAGCAGCAAAAACCTACGAACGTCGACCACTACTAAGGTGCAGTAGTTTTGTTTTTCCCACCGTGCTTATCTAGTGTGTGTATCTGAAATAAGGATCTCAATGGCACGCCTGGTTTCAGTGGTGGACGATGATGTTTCGATTCGCAAATCGCTAGATAGGTTGATCAGGTCGGTCGGCCTAGAAGTGAGAGCGTACGCCTCAGCGGAGGAATTCCTAAACGCAACTCATCCTCGCAAGGCGGACTGCCTAATATTAGACGTGCGTCTACCCGGCATGAGTGGTGTTGAACTGCTACACCAGCTCATAGCCCGCAATTGTAAAGTGCCGGTCATCTTTATTACGGCGCATGGATCCGACGAGGTCGCAAGGGAAGAAGCTGCGTCTGATCAGACGGTTGCTTATCTTACTAAACCCTTCAATGCGGATGAACTGCTTGACGCGGTTGACAGGGCTTTGGGCCATTCGAAGCGGAACCACTAAGCCATGGAGATCTACCATGACCGACCCAGGAGCTTTGGTTTACGTCGTAGATGATGATGCATCAGTGCGCGAAGGAGTGGCACGTCTGATTCGCTCTGCCGGACTGATGGCGAAAACATTTGCGTCTGCGGAGGAGTTCCTGAATACCTCCCGACGCGAGGTTCCGAACTGCCTGGTACTTGATGTGGAGCTTCCGGGTCTGAGTGGACTCGACCTCCAGAAAGAGCTTGCGAAGGCGAATGTTCGGATCCCCATCATTTTTCTCACCGGTCGCGGCGATATACCGATGTCGGTGCAAGCGATAAAAGCTGGTGCCGTGGATTTCCTGACGAAGCCGTTTGACGACGAGGATCTCTTGCATGTGATCCGGCAGGCTATCGCTCGCCACCGCACGCCTCAGCAGCCATGTCGAACTTCTGTGTCAACGACGAACATGAAGCAGTTTTATCCCTTCCTGCTGGACACCATCAACGAGTGCCTATGGCTTCAAAAGGCTGATGAAGATGACGAGAAGATTCGGCTCACTCCCAAGGGCTTTGCCGTCCTGCGGTATTTAGTCGAGCACGCCGGACGCCTGGTGACGCAGAGCGAACTGCTCGAAGCTGTGTGGCCGAATACCTTCGTGCAGCCCGAGGTGCTGAAGAGTCAGATCCTCGACATCCGCCGCGCGCTCGGGGACGATCCAAAGCATCCTCAATTTATCGAGACTCTTCCCCGAAGAGGATACCAATTCATCGCTGCGACTAAGGGCCCGTCATCTGAAATGTCTGCAGGGCTCGAACATCCGCCCCGAAGGCTGGTTGGTCGGGGTGCCGCGCTGGCGCAACTGAGTCAGAGCCTGCGAGCGGCAATGCGTGGACAGCGGCAGATCGTGTTTGTGACCGGCGAGCACGGTATCGGGAAAACAGCACTCGCAGACGAATTCCAGCGCGAGGCAGTCTTGATTGCGCCGACCGTCCGTCTGGGTCGAGGGCAATGCGTGGAAGGATACGGGAGCAAAGAAACTTACTACTCGATTCTCGAAGCGTTAGGTCAATTGTGCCGCGGATCTGAGGGTGATTCGGTTGTGCAGGTCCTTTCAGAAAAGGCCCCGACATGGCTAATACAGCTTCCCGGGTTCGTGAGGCAGGAACATCGTCAGAATCTGCCGATGGAGATTTTGGCCACGGCGTGCGATCGCATGGTGCGCGAGATTTGCGAGGTGTTGGAGACGATTGCATCCCAAAAGCCCCTCCTGCTGATCATTGAAGATCTACATCTTGCGGATCAGGGCACTGTTGATCTCATTTCTGCGTTGGCTCGCCGTCGGGAATCAGCCAAACTAATGCTCATCGGTACCTGCCGGCCTGTGGACCTGGAGCTTTCTGAGCATTCTCTGAAAGTGCTAAAGCAGGATCTGCTGGTTCATCACTTATGCTACGAGATAGCCCTGGAGCGGCTCGGAGAAGCGGACCTGGCAGAATGCCTCGTTGCTGAGTCGGGAGGGGCTATGCCACCCGAAGGCCTGGCGCAATTACTCCATCGTCATACTGCAGGTAATCCGTTGTTCACGATGTCGCTGCTTGACCACATGCAGCAACGGGGCTTCATCTCTCACGACAACGCAAACTGGAAGCTCCACGTTCCCCTCGACAGCATTGGTCTGGAGGTACCAGAACCTCTACGCCAGATGATCGAAGCCCAGATCGACCGCCTCAGCCCTGACGAACAGCTGGTGTTGGAAGTGGCAAGCCTTGAAAGCGACGGCTATTCTCCATTCCCTGTTATACCCGGAGCCGCGGCAGCAGAGCTGGAACCGGAAGCTTTTGAACACGTTTGTGAGAAGCTCGTCCGACGGCATGGCATGCTGCGCGCCGCCAAGCCCGAGAGGCTTCCAGACGGGACGGTGTCCGTATGCTACCAGTTTGTGCATGTGCTCTGCCGCGACGTCTGCTGCCGGCGAATCGCTCCGGGGCGCAAAGCCAATCTCCATAGGCTGCTTGCACAGTGGGGTTAGGGACACCTTGCACACTCTAACGAAAGCGCGTCTTCGCTGGCCGGTCATTTGTAAAAGGTGGAGATCGGCTGCGCGCCAATAAGTACCTGTGCTCGCTGCGGACGCCGCCGAGCGCATGAGCCTCGGGAGCGTCCCCTTCACTGCGCAAACACGGGTCAATGTGAGTGGATGCGTTTTTGTATAGCGGTCGCTACCCCGATGGCGCAACAGGCAGAATTCCTATCTTGAGGGTCTCGCACAAATTGTGAGTGTATTGCGTTATTGTTTTGTAGGCGTGCTGCCAGACTTCTCATCTTGAGGGCCGCGACTAGCAGGCGAACATCGAGCGAAAATTAGTTGTGTGCGTTCTTGTATGCGGTCGCTGCAGCCTAGGGTTGTTTTCGGCTAACTGTGGTTAGTCAGGCTCAGCCGTAAGTGGCAGATTCACTTGCTGCTTGATTCGTTACTCGGAACTTACTGAAAACGCGAACTTTATGGATTTCGATGGTGTGTCTGCCAGTGCGAGCCGCTGATTTTGCCGGGGAACCGCCAACGCTGCTCCCTGGCAACCCTCCACGGAAGTTATGGCTTCTTCGGCGAGGCCCCCGCTACGCTGATGGGAGACCCCCCGCTTCGGCTCGTCCTCACCGGGATCATCCGCTTTGACGGCAAGGGTAACCTCTCCGGTGGGGCCATCGGTAACACGGAAGGATGGGGTGCGGATGGAGTAGGTACATTTACCGGAACCTACACCGTGAACCCAGATTGCACTTATTCCGGCGAACACACAGGCGATGGCGATGGTGAGACGCTCCACTTCGTGGGGACCATCACCGGTAAGGGCATGCCGCAAGCGCTGCGTTTCGTCGTGACGGACCAAGGGTGGGTTGCTCTTGGAATCGACAAGAGAATTCAGCGGGCGCCCTGTTCTCTGTCAACTCTTAAAGGTTCCTACGCACTCTTTGGACAGGGTACGATCACGGCCTTGACTCCGCCCGCACCGGCCGCTCACGTCGGAACTGTCACCTATGACGGCGCAGATAGATTCTTCGGCAGCGATACGATCATGTTGAACGGAACGATGATCCCGGACACCTTCATTGGGACCTATACAGTCACTGAGGAGTGCATGATATCGGTCGAAATTGCCAGCACGGCAATGGGCCTTGTCCACGAAACAGGATGGATCGTTGGCCAGGGAAAGTCGACGGAGGTTCATTTGATTGTGACCGACCCTGGGTTCTTGTTCCAAGAGGCAACTAGGAAGCAATAGCTTTGGCCATCTTCCAGGATTGGCTTTGCGGGGGCGCGCAGGAACAGGTACCTATCCATGAAGGAACGGGCCTGGGAATGTGAGCACTCCGCCCATGTCCGGGTGAATTTTCTTTTGCTTTGAGCCGGCGGCGCTTGGCAGCTTTGTGTTGCCGGCCAGAGCGCTCACAAGGAGGTCGGGATTCCTGTCGTACGGGCAAACCGGAAGTGATGAGATCGGAGGGAAAGTGGGACGCGTTGGGCACTTCGATCATGTGGGATCGAGTTACTTTTGGTTGAAAATTCAATGTTCATCGATACCCATCCTGAATGATCTTTAGAAATCGTTGCCGTTGAGAGATCTCTGACTGGCTTAGTAGTCGTTAGAAATACGGCGGTACGTTTTGCGGTACGTTAATCTCGTAGCTTCTACGGATCATCAATGACTTAGGTGGCCGCCCTTTCACGGCGGTAACACGGGTTCAAATCCCGTCGGGGACGCCAAATCTTATCAACGGCTTAGAGGAAATCGTCCTGTTTCCCGCAGGCACAAAAAGGCACAAATTTCACCCGAATTCCGCCGCGCTCCTCCGGAATCACCAATGTTTTCGCGGGTGTCGAGCCTATTCCTACAGGCACAAAAAGGCACAGCTCAAGACCGCGCCTTCAGCCGCCGATTCCATTTGCGCGAATCAGACGGACTACATCACTTTGCGCCTTGCGCTTGTGAAGTGTGACTGCCTGGGTGTAAGTGTCCAAAGTGACGCGGCTCGACGCGTGCCGGAGCAGTTCCTGCATCACTTTGATATCCGCCCTCGTTGCCCTCAACAGTGACGAATAGGTGTGGCGGAACGTATGCCATCCAATGTGTTGGGTGATTCCGACCTTTGCTGCGGCAGGACGGATGAATCTCCGCATGATGCACTGCCCCCAATATGGCTGTCGGCCACGAGTGGCTGGGCTTGCGAATACCCAATCATCCGGCGCCCTATACCGCGTATGCTGTCGCCATGTCAGGAGAGCTTCCGCCAGATAGGGATCGAGCGGAATCGGTTTCTGTGATGCTTCGGTCTTGCATGGCCCAACTACCTGGAAGACGATTGACCTAGTGACGCTGATCTCGTTCGTGAGAAAGTTGATGTCTCGCCACTTGAGGGCAAAGAGTTCGCTCATCCGCAAACCGGTGCCGAAGTCGAGCAGTACAAGAGTTCGTTCGCGGACGGCGAGAACTCCAATCAATTGGCGCACTTCGACTGCACTCAGCACGGTTGGGATCTTCTTTCGCTTCGCGCTTTGCCGTACCAATCGGATTGGATTGCAGCCGCAGATGTCATGGCGCATCCCGTGGTTGAAAAGGACGCTCATGAGATTTCTGATCTTGGCACAACTCGACCGTGCCAGCGCCTGCGATCTCAGCCATAGTTCGACTTCTCCGGCCCGGACTTCCGTGACAAAATAGCTTCCCCAGCGCGGTAAGATCCATTTTCTTAAATATCCTTCGTAAGTCACCTTCGTTGAATGAGTTTTCCATGTAGTGTCTGGTTTCAATTCCCGCTGGCGATAATGATCCGTCAGCTCGGACACCGTTATTGGCCCAGCTTTCACCCTTGCATCACGAGGGTTGATATCAAGCCGCAGGCCAACGATCGCCTGCCGAGCTGCAAGTTCATTAGTGAATTCATCAACGGAACCGACGACCATCCTGCGATGTTTACGCCTTCCATCCGGGCTTGGCTCTCGCCACCTGAACTCCCATACGTCCGGTCCTCGTTGGCGCTCAGTTCGGATCATGCTTCCGTGTTGCATGTTCTCCTCGCTTTCTTGCTGACTACGGTATTTTGCCCCGTTCGTCCAGGCAGATCGAAGCGGTTGGCGAGAAGGGTGTTGAGGGCAGGCAAAGAACCCGAAGAGTGTGCGCCGGTTATTGCTTTCCTGCGGCGATGTCCCAGCGGTGTTTCTCGGTGAGAACGGTCATTACCTCACTTGCAGGGCCCGCCTTCTCAATCGGCTTGCCGCAACCTCCCCGACAAGAGCATGCAATTGCCGTTGACCTGTAGCTATCGCGTGATCGACATCGCCTGAATCATGCTTTGTCTTCCTGTCGAACTCAGCAATGCGGCCCCTGGTTCGAGTCAACTGCAACGCTGCCGCCAATGGCAAGGAGGCCGCGCCGCCAGAACAGCGTGGAGTCCGGCAATGTGCGATCATTTGGGCGCCAAGTAACGGCGCGTACGGGTAGGAGCTTTGAGTTGACCAAAGTTGACAGTGAGTTTCCGAACCTTGAGGCATCCCTGGCGGAGGTAAGACGCCTGCGTGAAGAAAATGCCCGGCTACGCAGCTTTTTAATCGAGCACAGTGTACGAATTCCTGAGATTCCGTCTACAACTGCAGTTTCTCAGACCCCTCGGACCATAAGCGCAGCGCCAGACGTTCGCAGGTCCGCATTGGGTACGGCGGAACAGCGGATCGAACTGTTTCGCAGCCTCTTCCGTGGACGTGACGATGTTTACGCCATTCGCTGGGAGAGCGCCGACGGACGATCTGGATACATGCCGAAGGCAGATCGTGATTGGAAATCGTATTTACGCGCCAAAGACAAGGACCGCAAGAGAGTCGATCGCCAAACAAGAAGGTTCAGGCCCCTAACCCAAGACGTTGTGCGTGGTCATCTTGTCGGGGATCATACCGTCGGGATCTATCCTCTTTTGCAGGACGAGACCTGCTGGCTCCTGGCGGTGGATTTCGATAAGAAGACCTGGCAGAAGGACGCCGCCGCGTTCCTCACGTCCTGTCGCGAGATGAATGTGCCAGCGGTTTTGGAACGTTCTCGGTCGGGGAACGGTGGCCATGTGTGGATATTCTTCAATCGGGCAATTCCTGCGACCTCCGCGCGAAAACTGGGCTGCGCAATTCTCACTCGAACCATGGAGTTCCGCCACCAAGTGGGTCTGGAGTCCTACGACCGATTCTTCCCCAACCAGGACACGATGCCCAAGGGAGGTCTTGGCAACCTGATCGCTCTGCCTCTGCAAAAGATTCCGCGTGCAGAGGGAAACAGTGTTTTTGTCGATTCGGAATTCCGTCCGTACCAAGATCAGTGGGCATTTCTGGCAGGCGTCGAAAGAATGTCGGCTGACGCTGTCGAGGCAGTCGTGCGGGAAGCTCAAAACCGAGGAGATCTCATTGGTGTCAGGGTCAGCACTATAGCCGACGCCCCGCAAGATCCCTGGGCGCTGCCGCCATCACAAAAGAGAGTGGAACGTCCAATACCAGGACCGTTTCCACCTGCGGTTCAAATCGTTCGCGCAAACCTTCTGTATATCGAGAAGAATGGGCTGCCTCCGGCGATGCTGAACCGTCTGCTCCGGCTGGCCGCATTTCAGAATCCTGAATTCTATAAGGCACAAGCAATGCGGCTTCCCACATTTAACAAGCCGCGAATAATCGCGTGCGGCGAGGATCTCGCCAACCACATTGCTTTGCCCCGTGGGTGTCTGGCCGAGGTAATGGAGCTGTTTGAAGCACATCACATCAAGCCAAACATCCGTGACGAGCGGTGCGCGGGACATTCAATTGACGTGAAGTTTTGCGGCCAATTGCGCCCATCGCAGCAAGACGCTGTTTCGATGATGGCTGAACACGACGAAGGGATCCTCTGCGCACCTACTGCTTTCGGCAAGACCGCAGTGGCCGCATGGCTGATCGCGGCGCGAAAGGTGAATACCCTAGTACTGGTTCACCGCCAACAGCTGCTGGATCAGTGGCATGCGAGATTGGCGATGTTTCTCAATCTTTCAGCCAAGTCTATCGGCCAGGTTGGGGGCGGAAAGAGCGACCGTAGCGGCACGGTGGACATCGCCATCATCCAAAGCACCCACGGCAGAGAGGGAGTCAAAGACTTCGTCGCAGAATACGGGCACGTCATTGTCGATGAATGCCACCACTTGTCGGCATTCACCTTTGAGCAGGTGATGAAGCAAGTAAAGGCGAGGTACATCCTCGGCCTGACGGCAACCCCTGAGCGCAAAGATGGACACCACCCGATCATCTATATGCAGTGCGGTCCGATACGACACAAGCTCAACGCACGCTTGATGACCGCAGTCACACCATTCGAACATGAAGTGGTTCCTCGGTTGACCGAGTTTTGCCTGCCGCCCGAGCAGATCGATACAACGATTCAGGAGGTGTACGCTGCACTTGCAGATGACCGTGCTCGCAATGAACTGATTCTGGCCGATCTGCTACGCGCAGTCGGAGATCGACGCTCACCGCTGCTCCTCACTGGCAGGACCAATCACTTGAAGTATTTCGAGGCGGCGCTCTCTGGCAAAGTGAGCAACGTGTTTGTGCTAAAAGGCGGCATGGGCAAGAAACAGCGCAGAACGATTGCGGAAGCCATTGCGGCTGTTTCGGAGAGCGAGCCAAGAGTCATCCTGGCAACTGGCAGTTACATTGGCGAGGGTTTTGACGACGCTCGTTTGGACACGCTGTTCTTGGCGATGCCGATCTCCTGGAAGGGAACGTTGCAACAGTATGTTGGCCGTCTCCATCGGCTTCACGATGCTAAGCATGTCGTTCGCGTCTACGACTATGTCGATTCTCAGGTGCCGATGCTGGCGCGCATGTACGCCCGGCGGCTAAAAGGCTACGGCGCCATCGGCTATAGAATTGGCGCTGCGACCGCCGATGGGCCATCGTCCCGCGATTGAACGTTTCGGAGGGCATGAAGGGATATGACGCACCAGAACAACAAGCTAGTTGTGGTCCACATGGATGCGGGCAAGCTGAAGCGCGAACCCGACACCAATTTTCCGTCATTCAGCAAGGCGAAACTGGAGAAACTGATTGAGAAAGCGGTCGTGGATGCGTATACCGAAGAGGAGCAGGCTGTCGGTTTCCTCACGATGCTGCAGGAGCATCTTGCCCTGCCTTTTTCCACAAATGTCCTCGGTATTGACGTTGTTGTGGAGAAAGTGGACATGACACGAGGTGGCCAGATTGTCGCGATTTGCCGCCGTGGCCAAACCTGGCAGAGGATCGGTGTCCTCGATCTGCCGTTCCCGACGCCAGCGCCCGCCGGCGTGGAATGGATCGCGGCCTACCGCTACTGGCTTAGAGGATTCTGAATGAGCGAATACCAGTACTACGATTTTCGGGCAATCGACCGGGCGCTGACAAGAGCTGAGATCGCCGAATTGCGATCCATCTCCACGCGCGCCGCGATTACTTCAGCGAGTTTCACGAACCAGTACGAATGGGGAGACCTGAAAGCAGATCCTCTCAAACTTCTGGAGAAGTACTTCGACGCGTTTCTTTACGTTGCAAACTGGGGAACCCGTGAGTTTTATCTTCGTCTTCCGCAGGAATTCGTCGACTACAAAGCGCTCAGGGCCATGCTTCACGGCGAAGCTGCTCAAGTGCGAAAAGCCGGAAACTCTGTGATCGTCGCGTTTGAAAATCAGTTCGAGGACGATGACTGGGACGACGGGACAGGATGGATGGGCTCGCTGATGTCGCTGCGCTCGGAGCTTCTGCGCGGAGACAGCCGTTGCCTTTATCTCGGATGGCTGCTTTGCGCCCAGAATGAAGAGTTCGCCAAGGACGAACTGGAGCCAGCGGCGCCTGCTGGTCTTGGCGAATTGTCCGCTCCGCTCCGTTCTTTGATCGAGTTTCTTGGAATAGACGAGGATCTCGTTGAAGTTGCTGCATCGGCTTCGGCGCCGCTGAAAGCTGGCCCGGATCGGGAAGAACTGGCGGCTTGGATTCAGAGCATGCCCGAAAAGGAAAAGAACAAT
>Ga0335085_10011513_pt1 | contig 13115 bp, 14 predicted proteins | sample Lox_Sample_45_FD_206712 | JGI IMG/M metagenome (GOLD analysis project Ga0335085, IMG submission 206712) | Soil microbial communities from Loxahatchee National Wildlife Refuge, Florida, United States - Lox_Sample_4.5 | ecosystem: Environmental > Terrestrial > Soil > Wetlands | place: USA...
AGGCTTGTCACGATCCTTGACCTGCGAAGTCGCGGCTGGCCCTGGCAGTCAAGCTGCCTGTCCGAGCGGCCCTGCATGAAGAACAAGATCGCGTGATCTTTCACCTGCGCCAACCCTCTCCCGGACATCAACCTGAACGGGAAGGAGCTGCCGGACTGATGGCCACCGCACTGACCCCGGCGCCGGTGCAGCGGATCGGCGGCGGGCCCACCCGGTCGGTGGCCGCGGCCAGCTGGATCGCGCTGGGCGCGCTGCTGCTTCGCCACCATCCTGGTCCCCGGGGTGGTCGGCATCTCGGTCATGTTCCAGGGCGTGCAGTCGATCGCGCTGGCCATGGCCCAGGAGTTCGGCTTCACCCGGGAGATCGAGGACCGGGTGCAGGCGCCCTGCCCGATCTGGCTGGTGGCGGTGGCCAAAGTGCTGTCCGGCGCGGCCCAGGGGGTGATCTCGGCCATCATCGTGCTGCCGATGGCGTCGGTGGTGTACGCCCCGGGCGTGCCGCGCAACATCGGCCTGATGTTCGGCTTCATCATCCTGCCGATCACGTTCCTGGGCGGCACGTACTACTCGTGGACCAGGCTCGCGCCGGTGGAGGTGGGCGGCTGGCACTGGCTGCAGACGCTGGTGCTGATCAACCCGCTGATCTACGTGAACGAGGGGATGCGGGCCGCGTTCACCGAGGCGCCGCACCTGCACCTGTACGTCATCTACCCGGTGGTGCTGGGCTTCGGCGCGGTGTTCCTGGCCATCGGGCTGCGCAACTTCCGCCGCCGCGTGCTGTCCTAGCTGTCCCCGCCGGGCACGCCGGCCAGCGCCAGGGCCAGGCCGAGCGCGGCCGCGTGCCGGTGGCCGGCCGAGGGGCCGGGCAGCGTGCCGCCGACGTTGCCCCGGCCGGCCATGACCCTGGCGGGCAGCGCCCGCAGCAGCACGCCGAGCAGCTCGTCGTCGCCGGCCGGCCCGCCGACGATCAGCACCTGCCCAGCGGGCTGGCTGCCGGGCGGGCCGGCCGCGCGGAGCAGGTTGGCCGCGAACACGGCCTGCTTGAGCCGCAGGCGGATGGCCCGCCACTCGGCCGGGCTGTGCCGCCGGCCGAACGGCAGCAGCCCGGCCGGGCCCGGGGCGGCCAGCATGCCGAGCGCGGCAGCGGCCGCGGGCCGGTCCAGGAAGCCGTGGCTGCCGTCCTCGGCCTCGAACTGCTGGCTGCCGGTGACCCGCAGGCACGGGCCGCGCTTGACCCAGTCGGCCGCGGCCCGCGGCAGGGTCAGCAGCTCGGCCACGGCCGCGGTGAGCAGGTCACCGGCGCCCGCCGCCACGGCCTCGCGGTCCGGCGCGATGACGTCGATGGTGCCCGCGCCGAGGTCCACCACCACGGCGTCCGGCCGTGCGCCCGGGGTGGTCTGGGCGCCCAGCCGGGCCGCGGCCGGCTCGCTGATCAGGCAGCGCACCGGGCGGCCGAGCAGGTCACCGAGCAGCGCGGCGTGGTCCAGATCGGTCCCGGCGCGGTGCAGCGAGGCGGCCAGCACGGTCCGCCCGGTGCTGCCCCGCCGGGCCGTGGCGCTGTCGGCGACCTGGGCCAGGTCCAGCGCGAACAGGTCATCCACCGCGGTCCCGTCGAGCGCGCTGACCGCGCCGACCGGCCAGCCGGGCAGCTCGGCGCAGGCGGTGCGCAGCGGGACCCGGCGGCCGCCGGTGACGACCCACGGCTCGGCCAGCTCCCCCGCCGCGGCCCCGGCGGCGCCCGGGCGGGCCAGCCCGATCACCGCGTTGGAGTAGTCCAGCAGCAGGCGGCTCAGCGTGACCGTGTCCGCGGCTTCCTCCCCGCCCAGGTGCAGCGCGGCGCCCAGCGCGACCGGGTCGGTGAGCATGGTGAGCGGCTGGCCGGGCGGGCGGACCTCCACCGCCAGCAGCGGGCAGGCCCCGGCGGCCGCGGTGTCCACCTGGTCGATGACCGGCACGGGCTCGCCCAGCCGGTTGGCGATCAGCACGCCCTCGTCGCCCGCGGCCAGCACCGCGCCGACCGGCACGCCCGCGTCGATCAGCTGCCGTACCTGGCCGGCCGCCGCCGCGTAGCCGAGCCGCGGCGGCACCAGCACGACCCGCGGCCCGCCCGCGCCGTCACGGGCCGCGGCGCCGGCCTGCGCGCCGTCCAGGGAGCCCAGGGCGAGCGGCGGGCCGATGCACGTGCCCGCGCCGCCGGGCGTGGCCACGCCCGCGGCCAGCACGCGGAGCCGGCCGGTGCGCGGCGGCAACGCCGGGACGGCCAGGGTCGCGGTGTCCACCGCGCGCAGCGGGGCGATGCTGGCCTCGCTGACCTGGACGCCGAGCCGCCGTTCCGCCCGGCGGACCAGGGCGGCCGCGCCGTGCACCGATTCGGCCGAGCCCTTGCGGCCGCGGGTCGGCAGCCGGTCCACCCCGAGCAGCCGCCCCCCGGCCAGCACCGCCACCTCGGTGGTCGCGTTGCCGATATCCACCCCGGCCACGATGTGTGCGTCTCCCATGATCGTGGTCAACCGGGGGCGCTAGGTGGCACAAATCGGCCACGATCATGGCGGCGTGGGCAGGCGAGGCGGCTCACCGGGTCAGGCCGCGCCGTTCGCAGACCTCGGCGGCCTCGGTGACCAGCGCGGCGCAGCGCGGCAGGCCGCGCCCGGCCAGCGACGCGGCCAGCTCGGTCAGCTGGGCCGGGGTGGACCGGCCGGGCCGCAGCGCGTCGTAGATGGCCAGCACCTCGTCGTCGCCGAGCACGGTCAGTTCCGCGGCCCGGCGCAGGTTGGCGGCCAGCTGCGGGTTGCCGTGCCGCTCGGCCACCACCGCCTGGGCTTCCAGCGAGTCCGGGTGGATGCGCAGGTCGGGCAGGCCGATCTCGCCGCGGCGGACCGCCTCCAGGGTCAGCTCGCGGACCGGCCGGCCAGACAGCGCAGTGCTGTCCCGGGGGGGCGACCCCCCGGACCCCCCGATCGCCGCTCCGCGGCGCGGTTCAGCAGTCATTGCAGGCCCTTCCGTGACAGCTCCTCGGCCGGGGCGCCGGGCTCAACCCAGGCCCGTTCCAGCGCCATCAGGGCGATCACCGTGGTGTGGTACCGGGCCTCGATGGCCTCGTCGGAGTACGGGTTGCGGGCCGGGTCCGGGGTGCCGCCCTTGGCGTGCCGGGCCGCGTTCGCGCCGAGCAGCCGGTACAGCTCCGGGGTGACCGACGGGGCCACCGAGTACAGCTCCAGGTTGGCCAGCGGGGCCAGGTCCCGGCGGTGGATCAGCGCGGTGCCCTTGCCCTGCAGGCCGATGCCGATGCCCGAGCCGGCCAGCCGGGCCGCGGCCAGCCCGATCCGGCCCAGGTCCACGGTGCCGCTGAACCGGACCACCCGGCCGGTGCAGCCCTCTTCCTCCAGGCCGGCCAGCAGCTCCCCGAGCACCTCGGGGACGGTGAGCCCGGACAGCGAGCGCCACACGTCCCGGCCGACCGCCGGCGACACCCCGATCACCACGTCCCGCGGGTCGTGGCCCGGGGTGGCCGGGCCGGTGGGGGTGAGCAGCCCGGCGGCGGCCGAGGCGGCCTGCTCGGCGCGCAGGTCGGCGACCCCGCGGGCCTGCCTGATGGCGTCGATCTCGGCCTGCCGGGCCGGGGCCGGCTCGTACCCGGTGCCCGGGCCGGCGTAGTCGTTCGGGTCGGTGACCAGGGACAGCACCCGCAGGCTCTCGTCGAAGATGGCCGCCGTCTGCAGGTAGTCGCCGGACAGCCGGGCCCGGGCCATGTCCATGATCTTCTCGGCCACGTGCTCGTAGCCGGTCTCGTCCAGCGCGGCGACCACGTCCACCACGGTCAGGCCGCCCTCCCGGATCGCGTGCGCCGCGCCGACCACCGCGAGCGTGTCGGTCTCCCCCAGGTCCTTGGACCCGGCCGCGTCCACCGCCAGCTCGACGTGCTCGTCGGTGAAGTCGGCCAGCCCCAGGTGCCGGTACACCGCGCGGCAGGCCTGCGCGGCCTCCCGGCGCAGCGCGGCGATCCGCCCGGCGGGCACCGTGCGCAGCCCGCCGTCGATCCCCCAGTCCCGCTGCATGGCCAGGAAGTCGTCGATGTCCTCGGCGTTGAAGTTGCTCGGGCCGAACATGTTGTCGTAGCGCTGGATGCTGCCGAACCCGCTGAACACGAAGTCCGAGCCGGCCAGCACGATGGGCAGCGTGCGCGAGGTGCGGCGCATGTCGGACTCGCTCATCAGCGCGTCGTTGCCCGAACACGACTCCAGGTTGCGCATCATGGCCATCAGGTTCTCGGCCATCAGCTCGCGCAGCCCGCCGGGCACCGACGCGGCCACGCTGGCCCCGTCGATGCCGCCGTTCTGCACCCCCTGGGCGCCGATGGCCCGGGCCAGCGCCACGCACCGGGCCTCCAGGTAGAGCATGGACTTCTCCTCGGCCCCGGCCATCAGCACCTCGGCGCCGGCCCCCGACGACACCCGCATCTTCATCCCGCGTGAGGCGTAAGCCGAGGTGAGGAACGCCTTGGACCAGGGCGTGTCGTCGCCGTCGGTGAACACCTGCTCGGTGCCGTACAGCGAGATCGTCTCGGCGTACGAGGTCAGCCCGCGCATGCCCAGCTCGAGTTCCAGCGCTTCCTCGACCGAGCACTGGATCAGCACCCCGGGCGAGGCCACCGACGCGCCGATCAGGCAGGCCACCGCGTTGCTGGGCGCGTCGGCCAGCACCGGGACGGTGGTCTCCACCTCACGGAAGCCGAACGCGGCGGCGGTGGCCGAGTCCGCCGCCAGCAGCAGCGGGTCGTCAAGCCGGTTGGTGACGTGCGCCTGGTTGCTCGGGGTGCGGCGGCCGCGCAGCTTGGTCATGGCCAGGCCCAGCTCGGCCGGGCGGAGGAGGGCCAGCACCCGGGCCAGCTTGGCCGGGGTGGCGCCCCCGCTCAGCCGGATGATCTCGGCCCGGGGCACGTCCGGGCTGACCAGCCGGTGGGCGAACGCGGTGTCCGGCAGGCTCATGGCCTCGCCGGCCACGGCCAGGTCCAGGCCGTGCCGGGCGATAAAGGCGTCGATCGAGTCGAAGTCCGGCTCGGCCACCCCGTCCAGCTCGGTCACCCGGCCATCCTGGATGACCAGCGACGGCGCCGGGTCGCCCGGGGAGCGCAGCGCGACCAGGCCGAGGCCGGGATCCTCGACCGCGAACCCGTCCAGGTTGACCCGCTGCCGGTCCATGAACCGGATCCGGCCCACCGGCCGCTCCGCCGGCTGCTCCACCAGCGGCTCCGCTGGCTGGTCTGGTAGCTGGTCTGGAAGCGCTGCCATGGCCGCTCCTTAGCTCGTGCCGTGCGGGCGCAGCTCGATGACCCGGGCGCCGCCGGGCTCGGCCGGGCTGGAGCCGGCCGCGCCCGGGGTGCGCACCACGATCCGGATCCGGTCGCCGCGGAACAGGTCCTGGGAGAACTCGATCGGCGCCCCGTCGGTGTCACTGGTGGTCCTGGTGATGGCCAGCAGCGGCGACCCGGCGGGCACGTCAAGCACCTGGGCCTCGTCCAGCGACGCGGTCACCACCTCGATCTGCTCCACCGCCTCGGCCGGGTGCGCGCCGAAGTGCTCGTCGAGCAGCTCGTAGACCGAGCCGCCGAGCGGCAGCTCGAGCAGCCCGAGGAACCGGTCGGCCGGGAACCGGGCGTGCTCGACCACGATGGGGCTGCCGTCGGCCAGCCGGAGCCGGTTCAGGTCCACGACCAGGTCACCGCGGCGCAGGCCGAGCGCCCGGGCCACCGGCTCGTCCGCCGCGGACAGCTGGGCGCTAAGCACCTGGGTGCCGGCCACCACGCCCTGGCTGCGCAGCAGCGCGGGCACCCCGACCACCCGGGACGTGTCCCGCTCGATCTTGTCCTTGCTGACGAACGTGCCGCCGCCCCGGCCGGGCACCCGGCGGACCACGCCGCTGTCGGCCAGCACGGCCAGAGCCTGGCGCAGCGTGGCCCGGCTGACCCCCAGATCGGCGGCCAGCGAGCGCTCGGCGCCCAGCCGCTGCCCGGGACGGAGCTGCCCGGCGGCGATCCGCTCGGCCAGCACCTGGCGCACATCCTCGGACGTCCGCCCGGCGGCGGTCACTGTCTCCCCGGTCATCAGCCGTCCAGCGCCCCGAGGGATTCGGGCAGCACCTGGCCGCCGTCGACCACGATGGTCTGGCCGGTGATGTAGGCCGCTTCGTCGGTGGCCAGGAACAGGGCCGCGTACCCGATCTCGTCGACCGTGCCCAGGCGGCGCAGCGGGATGCTGGCCGTCATCGACTGGATGTACTCCTCGCCCAGGCCGGCCAGGCCCTCGGTGAGCACGTTGCCGGGCAGCACCGCGTTGATCGTGATGCGGTCGGCGGCCAGCTCGATGGCGGCGGTGCGCATGAAGCCGAGCTGGCCGGCCTTGCTCGCGCCGTAGTGCACCCAGCCGGGGAAGCCGGTGATCGGGCCGGTGATGGACGAGGTGAGGACGACCCGGCCGTGCCCGGACGCGGCCAGCGCGGGCAGGCACGCCTGCACGGACAGGATGCTGCCGCGCAGGTTGGTGCCGAGCACGGTGTCGATGTCCTCGTCGGTCATGTCGGCCAGCTTGGCGTCCGGGAAGATCCCGGCGTTGGCGCACAGCACGTCGATGCCGCCAAGACGGTCGGCCGCGGTGGCGGCCATCCGGGCGCAGTCGGCCCGCACGCTGACGTCGGCCAGCACGTAGGACACGTCGCCGCCGGACGCGGCCAGCTCGGCCGCGGTGGCCTTGGCCGCGTCTTCGTCCCGTCCGGTGATCAGCACCCGGGCGCCGCGGCTGGCGAACACCCGCGCGATGCCCTTGCCGATGCCCCGGGTGCCGCCCGTCACCACGACGGCGCGCCCGGCGATTGAGGTGAACACGGTTACTCCTTCCCGTTCTGGCTGAGGAACCGCTCAGCCAGGTCACAGCTGTCCTGGGTGTATCCGGCGCCGAGCTGCTGGGCGATGTCGGCGCCCTGATGTGAGCCGATCCAGGCGACCAGCAGCAGCCGGCGGAACATGATGAACGTCCAGATCTCGGCCTCGTCCCCGGCGGGCAGGCTGAGCACCCGGCGGTAGCCGGCCAGCCAGCTGGCCACCAGGTCCGGCACCTGCGGCTGGTGCTCGAAGAAGCTGACCGACGTGCCGACGTCGTAGAGGAACCAGCTGAACCCGGAGTCGTCGAAGTCGATGACGCTGACCCGGCCGCCGTCCACCAGCAGGTTGGCCAGCCGGGTGTCGGCGTGCACCAGCCCGAACCGGTCCGGCCCGGTGCCGAACGCGGCCAGCCGCTGCCCCAGCACCTGGTCCAGCCGGCCGAGCACGGCCCGTTCGGCCGGGCCGACGCCGATGCCGTCCTGCCACCGCCCCCAGCGCGCCTCGCGGCCGAACGCGGCGTCGTAGTCCCAGCTGAACCGGGTGAACCACGACGGGCGCGGCCACTGCCGGGCGTGCTGGTGCATCCGCGCGGTGACCTCACCGAGCTCGGCGAAGTGCGCGGCGTCGTCGTCGGCCGGCTCGGTCCCGGCCAGGTACTCGAACCGCACGCAGTGCCGCAGCGCGCCGGGTTCCGCCACCGCGCCCGGCACCGGCGGGTCCTCGATGTCGGGCAGGGCCAGCACCCGCTGCCCGTCCGGGTCCGGCAGCACCCGCGGGGTGCGCACCCCGGCCTCGGCGCGCAGCGCGTCCATCCAGGCCAGCTCGGATTCGATCTCGGCGCCGGTGTGGTAGCCGAGCCGGTGCACGCGCAGGATGCACGGCCCGTTGTCCGGGTCCTCGACCAGGTAGGTCGCGTTCTCCGACACGTTCAGCAGGCGCACCGTGCTGGCCGGCGCGCAGCCGTAGGCCCGGGCGGCCCGCTGCGCGAACCGGGTGACCCGGTCCAGCACATCGCCGCCGTCGGACAGGTCATGGGTGCTCATGGCTGCTCGCGGCCCTCCACCTGGTCCAGCACGCCGATGATGGCGTCCCGGGCCGCGGTGACCGCGCCGGCCGTCCCGCTCAGGTAGATCCGCCCGGCCACCCCGATCATGGACACGTCGACCAGCGTGACCTCGGGTGCGGCCCGCTCGGCCTCGTTGGCGGCCAGCGCGGTGAACAGCGCCGGGGTGACCTCGCAGACCAGCAGGCTGTCGCCGGGAAGGATCATCGACCCGCCCCGGGTCCGGTTGATGAGGATCGCCTGCCGGTCGGTGATGTCCTCGATCACGTCGCAGAACAGCACCCGCGGCCGCAGCTGGTCGGCCGCCTTGGCCTGCAGCCCGGCCAGGATGGCCTGCCCGGCCTGCTCCACCTCGGCCAGGCCGGGGCCGTGCACTTCGAGCACGCCGAACTGCCGCTCGACGAACAGGATGCCCGGCTCCACCGTGGGCACCGCGCGCAGCGCCAGGTCGGTCACCCGCTCGATGGCCAGCGCCGGGGCGACCTCCACGATGAGCGCGTGCTCGCCCTGCATGGGCGGGTAGCCGCGGGCCCGGGTCGGCGTCCCGAGGTAGGCCGCGAACTGCCGCTGCAGGTCCTGGACCAGCAGGTGGACCCGCAGTTCCGGCACGGGTGGCGCGGTCAGCGGCATGCCGGCCGCTTACTCGCCGCGGATGGTGAAGTTCTTGCCCAGCTCGGCGTGCGGCCGCGGGATCACGTGCACCGAGATCAGCTCGCCGACGCTGCTGGCCGTCTCCGCGCCCGCCTCGGTGGCCGCCTTGACCGCGCCCACGTCCCCGACGATGGTCACCGCCACCAGGCCGTCGCCGACCTGGTCGCGGCCCACGATGGTCACGTTGGCCGCCTTGACCATGGCGTCCGCCGCGGCCAGCGCGGCCACGTACCCCTTGGTCTCGATCATCCCGATCGCGTTATCAGCCACTCCTGCCTCCCTTGTCCTGTCCAGCCGGCTCGTCGATTGAGCCGATGATCAAAGCGTCTACCGGCGGGGGTTTGCCCGGGAACCAGGCGGCGGCGACCGAGCCCTGGGCGACCAGGACGCGCTCGCCGACGCCGCTGCCCAGCACGTCGAACGCCACCAGGCGCTGCCCGGTCCCGTCCGCCTCCACCTCGAGGAACGCGCCCTTGGGGATCTCGGCCAGCCGGCGGGTGGCCCACACGTTGCCGGTAACCGTCGCGGTCAGCATCAGCGCTCCTTCTCGATCTCGACCCCGGCAGCCCGGGCCCGGTCCCGGGCCAGCGGCGTCAGGACCGCGGCCCGGCCCAGCACCAGCCGCGCCCCGTCGCGCGCCGCCGCCCGGACCGTGGCCTCGGTCACCGCGCCCTTCTCGACCCGGTGCACCGGCCGCACCGAGCCGGCCACCCCGGCCGGGGCGAGCGTGAAGCGCAGCCGCCCGGCCTTCAGGTCGGCGCGGTGCTTGGGGTTGTCGGCCAGGCGCAGCAGCCGGGCCACGAACGCGGCCAGCTCGGCGTCATCACGCAGGCTGACCGTCTCGACCTCCCGGACCCCGTCGCGCGGGGTGAACGCCAGCCCGTCCTGGGCCGGAGCCCCGGACGGCTGCGCGCCTGCCGACGGCCCCCCGCCCGGCAGCAGGTCGGCCAGCACCTCGCGGACCAGCGAGCGCAGCACATCCGCGTCCGGTTCGCCGCTCATGCCAGGCCCCGCAGCGCGTCTTCGGCCGCCTCGGCGGCCTGCCGCACGTCCGCCTCGGACCCGGACAGGTAGACCCGCCCGGTGGCGCCGATCATCCGGTAGTCCACCACCTTGATCCGGGCCGCCTTCTCGGCCTCGTTGGCGGCCAGGATGGCGTACGAGGCGGGCTGCATCTCCAGCACGAACAGCGACTCGCCGGCCAGCGCCATCGAGCCCAGCTTGTTCCGGTTGATCAGGAACGCGTGCTGCGGGTCGAGCATCGTGATGATCTCGGAAGCGAGCACCTGCGGCCGCAGGGCGGACGACGCGGCCGCGCCCAGCGACTCCAGCACCGCCGTCCCCGCCGCGCGCACCTCGTCCATCCCCCCGTGCAGCTCCAGGTACCCAAACTGCCGCTCCACGACCAGGATGCCCGCCGCCACCCCCGCGTGCTTCAGCGCCACATCGGTCAGCGCCTCGATGTCCAGCCCCGGCGCAATCTCGATCACCTGCGCCGCGTCCCCGCTCCGTGGCAGCCGCCCCCGGATCCAGCTGCCCAGGTAACACATGGTCTGCGGCTGGAGCCGGTTGATGAAGATGAACGACCGCAACTCAGCCACGGCTCTCGCCCCCGGTCAGCGCCCGCAGTTCCTCCAGGACGACCCGCCGGATCTCCGCGCGCAGCGCGTCCAGCCCGGGCCGCGCGCCCGCCGCCGGGCCCGGGGCAGGCAGTGGCGTTCGGCTGGAAGATGGCTCAGCCAGATTCGACGCGAGCGGGTAGGGCGGGACGGGGCCGGCCGGGACCTGCCAGGGGTCCAGGCCGGCGAAGTCGCCGAAGACCTCGGCCGGGTCCGAGTTGTAGGCCAGCCGGGTCCACTGCACCAGGTGCTTGGGCTGCAGGTTCTCGCCGACCGAGGACCGGCCGAAGAACCCGGTGCCGATGGTCATCGACGGGGCCAGCCCGGTCTGGATGCCCGCGCTGCCCAGCGAGCTGCCCGCGTTGACCGCGACCCGGAGCACGTCAAGCGCCGCCCCGTAGGCCATGATCGTGGCCGGGTTTGTGGAGTGGATCGCGGCCGAGTGCCCCTTGCCGCCGATCCGCAGCACCGCCCGGGCCGCGTCGATGCCCGGCGCCTCGCCGGGCACGGTGACCATCCCGAGCACCGGGCAGAGCTTCTCGTGTGATAGCGGCTCCTCCGGCACGGCCAGCGGGAACGGGGCCAGCAGCACCCGGGTCGTGCCGGGCACCCGCACGCCGGCCTGCTCGGCGATCCAGGTCGCGTCCTGGCCGACGAACCGGGTGTCGAACTGCCCGCCGGGGAAGACCAGGCCGCGGATCCTGTCCCGGTCGGCGGGCTCCAGCAGGTGGCAGCCGGCCCGCTTGAGGTGGCGCAGCAGGGTGGCCGCGGCCGCCTCGGTGACGATCAGCACCGACTCGTTGGTGCACAGGATCGAGTTGTCGAAGCTCTTGCTGTCGGCGATCCGCTGCGCCGCCTTGCCCAGGTCCGCGGTGGCGTCGACCAGCACCGGCACGTTGCCCGGGCCGACGCCGATGGCCGGGTTGCCCGAGCTGTAGGCGGCGCGCACCACCGCGGTCCCGCCGGTGGCCACGATCACACTGGTCCGCTCGTCGGCCATCAGCGCGCTGATCAGCGGCACCGACGGCTCGTCCACCACCTGGATGACGCCGTCCGGGGCGCCCGCCGCGACCGCCGCGGCGGCCAGCGCGCGGGCCGCGTCCGCGGAGCACTCCCGGGCCAGCGGGTGCGGGCTGACCACCACCGCGCTGCGGGTCATCAGGGCCAGCAGGGCCTTGACGAACACGGTGGCCACCGGGTTGGTGGACGGGGTCAGCGCGAGCACCACGCCGGCCGGCCGCGGGATCTCCACCAGCTTGGCCACCGGGTCGATCCGCGGCGTCACGTAGTCGTGCCCGGCGTACGCCTCCACCAGCCCGGTGCTGCTGGCCAGGTTCTTGAGCACCTTGTGCTCGGCCACGCCGAAGCCGGTCTCGCGCACCGCCCACTCGGCGTATTCCCGCGCCCGCGCCGCGCCGGCCTGGGCGGCGGCGTGCACGATGCGATCCACGCTGCTCTTGTCATATTTTCCGAACGCCAGTGCCGCCCACTGTGCGCGCTGCAGCATCGCCTGCGCCCGGGGTACCCCGGAAGGGTCGGTGAGCAGGCCGGCGGTGATGGGCCGGCCGGCGGTGCTCACCCCGGGCGGCCCGGTCACGGCCGCCTCCGCCCGGACGCCCCGGCGCCCCGGGCGTCGTCGCGGGCGGCGCCCACCGACACCGCCACCCGGTCGAGCAGTTCACCGCACAGCTCGGGGGTCATCAGCAGGCCCGGCTTGAACTGCAGCACCCGCGGGTCGAGCGTGGAGAAGATGGCCCACACCCCGTTCTCGTACAGCCGCTTCATCACGTGCTTGGCGCCCTGCGGGTGGTCGAACTCCAGGCCCATGACCAGCCCGTCCTGCCGGATCCCGGTGAACCAGTCCGGGTAGGCCGACTGGATCCGGCGCAGCCCGGCGCCGAGCAGGCCGGCGATGTAGAACACCATCGAGCGGATCTCCGGGCGGCAGGTGATCTCCAGGGTCTTCAGCGCGGCGACGCAGCCGAGTTCCGCGCCGCCGAACGTGGACATGTGCGCGAAGCCGTCCTCGCTGAGCCAGCCCGCGGCGGCGTCGCTGACCAGCACCGCGCTGACCGGGTACATGCCGCCGGAGATGCCCTTGCCGGTGACCAGGATGTCCGGGGCGATGCCGTGCTTGGTGATGGCCCACAGCTCGCCGGTGCGCATCAGCCCGGTCTGCACCTCGTCGGCGATGTACAGCGCGCCGTGCTGCTCGCACAGCCGCTTGGTCCCCTCCAGGTAGCCGGGGGCGGGCAGCGGGAAGCCGTAGGTGGCCGGGATGGTTTCCATGATCACCGCGGCCACGTCCCGGCCGCGCAGCGCCTGCTCCATCGCGGCCAGGTCGTTGAACGGCACGTGGGTGAACTCGTCAGGCCGGTCGGCCAGGAACAGCGCGGCGAACCGCTCGTCGCCGGTGGCCACGGCCAGGCCGGTGTGCCCGTGGTAGGCCTTGGCCACCGAGACGATCTTCCGCTTCCTGGTCGCGTGCCGGGCCGTCTTCAGCGCGATGTCGATGGCCTCGCCGCCGCCGCTGCCGAACACCACTTTGGCCAGCCCGGGCGGCGCCGTGTTCACCAGCGCCTCGGCCAGCGCGGTGCGGGCCAGCGACGGGAAGTGGTGGTTGCCGATGTCGAACCGCTGCATGGCCGCGGTGACCGCGGCCATGACCTCCGGGTTGCGGTGGCCCAGGTTGTAGGTGCCGCCGTTGAGGTGCACGTCGATGAGCCGCTTGCCGTCGACGTCGTAGATGAAGTACCCCTCGCGCCGGTCGATGACCAGCGGCACGCCGGAGTCCACCCAGAACTGGGTCTTGTCCGGGTTCCAGAACTGCCGGGATGCCTCGAGCATCTCGCCCTTGGACGGGAAGGCGATCAGCTCCTCGGCCATGTCACCTCCCACACCGCCTGCT
>Ga0335085_10011514_pt1 | contig 13115 bp, 12 predicted proteins | sample Lox_Sample_45_FD_206712 | JGI IMG/M metagenome (GOLD analysis project Ga0335085, IMG submission 206712) | Soil microbial communities from Loxahatchee National Wildlife Refuge, Florida, United States - Lox_Sample_4.5 | ecosystem: Environmental > Terrestrial > Soil > Wetlands | place: USA...
GGCCGGTCTGCGCGTAGTTGCCGAGAAGCACCAGCGTCATGCAGGTCATGTAGCCGATGTCTTCGAGCCCCTCCCGGTCGAATGGAGTTTTTATCGGTTCGACGGGGGACAGAATGTTATCGATAGCGGTGGCCAATTTGGGGGACCCTCCAGTGTCTATGCCCGTGCGCCGGACCTCGCGGGTCGGGCGGCCCGAGCACAATTTACAGTAAAGCAGATTACCGGCGATGGAGCGGGAAGCATCGGCCCCGGCGGTCCGCCCCGCAAAAGCCTGAACATGGGAACGGCCTGAGTCGTATCATTTTCAGACCGGATGACTCGCACCATCGAGGAACTGACCACCGCATCGATCGCGTTGTGGCAGCGCCAGGCCGAAGGTCTGCCTGCTCTCGGCCGCCGCTTCACTAAGGCAGAGCAGTGTCAGAAGGAAGGCGTGCTGGACCGCTTCGCCGCGTTGCTGGAATCCGAAATTGGCGGGACGCCCCGCACCCGGCAGGAACGTGCGCGCGCCCATGCGCGCATCTCATCCGCATTCGCGGAGTTCGCCCGTAACGCACTCGAACTCGACGATCGCCACATCGATCTGCTGCTGCACGATGGTTTCCCTGCCGTCGGCACCACGCTGGGGCGTCTGGCGCGGCAGTTCGATGCGAATGTCACGACCGCCGAGATCCTCCAGGCCTGCCGCAACGCGTGGGCGGCCTGCGGTCTGCAGTCACTCTTCGGCATGCCGATGCGCATAACGCCCGCCATCTTCGGTTACAGCATGCTCTACCCGTATACCGATAACTACCTCGACGACGCCTCGGTCGCGCGCGAACAGAAGATGCAGTTCAGCGCACAATTCCGCCGGCGTCTGGCCGGAGAACCTGTGCCTGCCGCAAACGGTCGCGAGGAGATTATCTGGAATCTCGTAAACCGGATTGAATCCACCTTCGCGCGGGACGAATATCTGGAGGTCTATGCGAGCCTGCTGTCGATTCATCGTTCTCAGGAAGAGAGTCTGCGTTTGTTCGAAAACGCCGGAGCGTCCGATGCTCTGCGGGTGGTGTTCACCAAGGGCGGCGCTTCGGTCCTCGCGGACGCTTATCTCGCCGCCGGCCGGCTCACCGATGAGGAAGCATGCTTTGCCTTCGATTGGGGCGTTCTTCTGCAGCTGGGCGACGATCTTCAGGACGTGCGCGAGGACTCCGCCAGGCATCTGCGCACCGTTTTCTCGATTGGCGCCGCCAGCGGCCCGCTGGATAGCCTGACCAGCCGCACGCTGCAATTCGCTCTCGATGTACTCGGGCGCATGGAAAACCTGCATGCTGCTCCCGAGCCGTTGAAAGAACTGATCCGGCGCAGTTCCGTCTCGCTCATCGTTCGTGCGGCCGGCGCGCTGCGGGATTGCTACTCGGAGCCCTACATCGCCGATCTGGAGACCTACTCGCCGTTCCGGTTCGAATTTATGGCAAATCGCAGAGAAAAGATGGCGCGGCACAAAGGCCGCCTGGGCATGCTCTTCGAAGCGTTCCTCGCAGCCGACCAGGATGAGCCGGTTTTTCCGCTCTTGCCGAATTCGCTCTTCGTGTAGTGCGAATATGGTTTCGCTATGGCTGAACAGCCGCACGCCACCGAGCGCTTCAGCGATCGCGTGGCGGATTATGTTCGTTACCGGCCGGGCTATCCGCGGGAGATCGTGACCGCGGCCGCGGCGGATTGCGGTCTGACGCCGGCGTCAGTGATTGCGGATATCGGCTGCGGCCCCGGCAACCTGGCCCGTATTTTTCTTGAGAACGGCAACCGCGTGATCGGTGTCGAGCCGAATGCGCCAATGCGCGAGGCCGGCATCATCCAGCTGGTCGGGGCGCGATTCGAGGCGGTGAACGGAAGCGCTGAGGCTACCGGACTTGCGGACAACTCGGTCGATTTCGTGACGGCCGGCCAGGCTTTCCACTGGTTCGAACCGGCGCAGACGCGTTCCGAGTTCATGCGTATTCTGCGGCCGGGCGGCTGGTGCCTGCTCATATGGAATGAGCACCACCGCGACTCGGCTTTCCTCGATGAATACGACGGGCTGCTGCGCCGCTACGGAACCGACTATGCGGAGGTTCGCGGCAAACGCAACTCGGCGCTTGAAGTGGAGAGGTTTTTCGCGCCGCTTCCGGTACGCGCGAAGGAATTCACGTATATGCAGGAGTTCGATTTCGACGGACTATGCGGGCGGCTGGAGTCTTCATCCTATGCGCCGCGTACCGGCCATCCCGCACACACGCCGATGATCTCCGATCTGCGCGCGCTGTTCAACCGGCACGAAAAAGACGGCCGAATCGCTTTCGAATACGAGACTTTCCTTTTTTACGGGCGGCTGAGTTAAACCCGGGGTTCGGCGACGGCGGTAGTCTCAACACCGGACCAGATCCGGTTTCCGCCCGGCCACTCCAGATGCAGGTCGCGCGAAACTTCGTCCAGCATGTCGACATTAGCGGCGCGGCGTTCCATCGCGAAGCAGGTCAGCATCAGGTTGTCGCAGACCGAATTGATGAGGCGCGGAATCCCCTGCGTGCGGCGCTGAATCTCGGAAAGAACATCGGCCGGGAAAACCGTCTGTTCGGGCATGCCGGCCCGGCGCAGGCGCGAAGCGATGTATTGCGCAGTTTCGGCCGCGCTGAATGGCCGCAGATGGCAGCGCAGAGCAATGCGCTGCTTCAGCTGGCGATACTCGCTCTGTTCGATTTTCCGATCCAGTTCCGGCTGGCCCGCCAGCACAATCTGCAGCATCTTGCCGCGCCGGGTTTCCAGATTGCCCAGAAGCCGGATCTCCTCGAGCACGTCCCAATCCAGATTCTGTGCTTCATCGATGATCAGCACGGTGGTGTGATTCTGGTTCGCCCGCTGAATCAGCATATTGTTCAGAGCGAACAGAACTTCGGTCTTCGAATCGCGCGCGCACTCCAAATCGAAGTCGTAAGCGATCATCTGGAAAAACTGGTCGGGCGTCAGCCGCGAGTTAAAAAGGAAGGCAAACGGCGTCTTGTGCGATGTCAGGTGGTCGCGCAGGCATTCGAGCATCGTCGTTTTGCCCGTGCCGACCTCGCCGGTCAGTAAGATAAAACCCTTCCGGCTTTGCACACCGTATATGAGGCTCGCCAGCGCTTCTTCGTGCTGCGGGCTTCGATACAGAAACGAAGGATCCGGACTCAGGCTGAAAGGCGTGCTGTTTAGTCCGAAAAACGCTTTGTACATACCGGATTTTAAAAACGGCATCTCAAGCGTAACATGCGCAAAGACCGGGCGTAAGCGATACTTAGGATAACGGTTCCAGGACTATATGCCCGCCTTAAGCTACCGGACTCCGCATGGCATCTTGGTGTCGCGCGCTTCCTCCAAACTACCTTATCGGCAAGGGCTTAGCCGATTTTTGCGGGAGCTGGATGAAATCCGGGGACTATATCTTTCCTCCGGGTATGAGTATCCCGGGCGGTACTCCCGGTGGGACATTGTTTCCGTGCGGCCGCCCCTCGAACTGGTCGGCTTTCAGCGAAATGTGATGTTTCGCCCGTTGAACGACCGTGGCGTCGCAATCAATCGTATGCTCGCTCCGGTCCTGCGGGATCACCCCCATTGGGACGATTTCCGCGAGGACAACGGAACGCTCCATGGCACGCTCAAGCCGATGCCCAAGCTCTTTCCCGAAGAGGAGCGCAGCCGCCAGCCTTCCATCTTTTCCATCCTGCGCGCGCTGACTCGCGAGTTCCGCAGCGAACACGACGATAAACTCGCCTTCGCCGGCGCATTCGGCTACGACCTGCTTTTCCAGTTCGAGCCCCTGCCGCTCCGGCTCGCCCGCACCAGCCGCAAAGATCTCCAGCTCTTTCTCTGCGACGACATCATCTATATGGACCGGAAGAAGGAGCAGATTGAACGCTTCTCCTATGAGTTCGAGTGGAACGGCATCTCGACAGCGGGCCTCGAACGGACGGGCGAGCGCATCGCGCCTCCGCCGGCGCGTGAGCCCGGTCCGATCGTGTCCGATCACACGCCCGCCGAGTACATGGCCAACGTGGATACGGTGCGTGAAGGCATGCGGCGCGGCGATTACTACGAGGTCGTCCTGCGCCAGAAATTTCAGACGGCGTATTCGGGCAAAGCGTCCGAGCTGTTCCTGCGTATGCAGCGCGCCAACCCCAGCCCCTATGAGTTTCTGATTCAGTTCGGCGACGAGCAGCTGGTCGGCGCATCGCCGGAAATGTTTGTGCGCGTCGAAGGCGAGCGCGTCGAGACCTGCCCGATTTCGGGAACCGCGCGGCGAACCGGCGATCCGCTGCAGGATGAGAAGAACATCCGCGCTCTGCTGACTTCCACCAAAGAGGAGTCAGAGCTGACGATGTGCACCGACGTGGATCGCAACGACAAAAGCCGCGTCTGCGAGCCCGGCACGGTTAAGGTCATCGGCCGGCGTCTGATTGAAGCTTATGCGGGCCTGTTTCACACCGTCGATCATGTCGAGGGCTTTCTGCAGGAAGGCTTCGATTCGCTCGACGCTTTCCTCAGCCACATGTGGGCGGTTACAGTAATCGGCGCGCCGAAAAAGGCCGCGGCGATGGCTGTCGAAAAACTCGAAAAGAGCGAGCGCGGCTGGTACGGCGGCGCGGTGGGCATGCTGACGCTCAACGGCGACATGAACACCGGCATCCTGATTCGCACCACCTACCTGCGCGACGGCTATGCGACCTATCCTGCCGGCGCCACGCTGCTCTACGATTCCGATCCGGCCTCCGAAGAGCAGGAGACGCGCATCAAGGCCACGGGGTTTTTCCGTCTGCTGGGCCCTCCGGAATCTGCGTCCGTCCCGTTTCAGGAGCCCGAAGAGCCGCTGAAGATGAAACTGCTGCTCATCGACAATGACGACTGTTTCATTCATACGCTCTCGAACTATGCGCGCCAGACGGGCGCGGAGGTAGTGACTTATCGTGCCGGGACCCCGTTTGAAGTGCTCGATGCGGTGAATCCGGACATGATTCTGATCTCACCCGGGCCGGGACGCCCTGAAGATTTCGGCGTGCCGCAGCTGGTAAAGCACGCTGCCGCGCGCGGTGTGGCGGTTTTTGGCGTGTGCCTGGGGCTGCAGGGAATCGTCGAGGCGTTCGGCGGCGAGCTCGGCGTGCTCGGCTATCCGGTGCACGGGAAACCGTCGAAGGTTCGCCATCGCGGCATCGGCGTATTCGAGGGGATGCCGAAGGAGTTCGAGGTCGGCCGCTATCACTCGCTCTATGCGATTCCCGAGCGTCTGCCTGAGGTGCTGGAAGTGACCGCGGAATCGGAGGACGGGATCATCATGGGTGTCCGGCATCGCGATCTGCCCATTGAAGCCGTGCAGTTCCACCCGGAGTCGATACTTACGGCTGCGGGCGATCACGGGCTGAAACTGATGCGCAATGCGCTTCGGCTGGCTAAAACCAATTTAGCCGCAGACGGACACAGATAAACACAGATTGCGTCTCGGCCCGGGACCGAAACGATTTAATCTGTGTGCATCGGTGGCTGGATTTATTTCGGTCTCTGTTGCGGCTCCCGGAACTTCGCCGCGTCCACCGCTGCATTTGCGTCGTACGACGTAACCGTGTATTCTTCCCGCCCGCTCACCCAGCCGTACGTCCACTTGAACGGCATCATCACGCCCGCCACCGGCTTGTAATCGGAATAATCGATTTGCGTCGGCACGCGTCCCGCCGCGGAATTCGCCATCCGCACCATGCGCGTCATCAGACCGCTCGTCTTGTCGAAATAGAAGGTCGCAATCAGACCCGGCACGCTCGCCTGCACCACCTGCACGTCCTTGCCGTCGATGGTGGTCGGAATCCCGACCTTCCAGTTCTGATAGAAACTCCTAATCCGCCACGGGAATGCCAGTTCGGCATCCAGCTTGCCGCCTTCTTTCGCGCCGCCGGTCAGCGGATACTTTCCGACCACGGTCAGCGGCAGCATGACCCAGGCGTCGCGTCCATCGTAAGTGCGTGCCAGATCGCCGCCGCGCTGGTGAACGATTGTCGCCAGACTGTCGGGTGCTTTGGCGTAGAGCTCCATGGGATCCTCCCGCGTCTCACCGAAAAGATGGCTGCTTCCCTTCGCGGTGTAGCTGGTGATGCGCGCCGTTGCCGCCGCGCCACCCAGAGCCTGCACGTATTTGTCGAAAATCTGATCCAGCGAGAGTGCGCCCTGGCCTGCTTTGGCCGCGATGATCACGTCAGGTGGAAACTGCAGCGGCTCGCCGTAGATGGTGTCGATCGACGGTGTGACCGCGGGTGCCGGGCTGCCGCGATGGCAGGTCCAGCAGGTGACCTGATTGCCGCCGCCGAAATTCGCGCGATTGATTTCCTTCACCATGGCAGCCATGCGGCGCGCCACAACCTTGCGCGGATTCTGATCCCCGGCCCAGTCCGGATTGTCCGTGCCCGCGCCGGTGTGGCAATCGCCGCAGCAGTAGCTCAGCGCCGCCGAGAACAGACCCATCGTGCCCATGAATTCGTCGACCGGAATTCCCGTGAGCACTTTGACGTTCTTGAAGTACGTCTGGGACATTTCCGGTTTCGGCCCGGCCGCCTGGTTCTGCGCGAATAATTTCACGCCAAAAGGCAATGCGGCGCCGATACACGCGACCGTACCGGCAACTATCCATCGTCTGGACCGAACTGTCATAAGAAAACCCTCTTGATGTTTGATTCCGCGCGAAACCCGCAGCGACGGAGTTCATGATATAACAGCGCCCCCATCAGGCCGCTGCCTGACGCGGTCAATTTTCAGTCGGATTCTTTTCGATGTGATCGACGACAATGTCGTCCAGAGGCTGCTTGCGCGGCTCCAGTTTGAGTCCCATATTCTCGACGGACTTGAAGACGGAGTTCATCGCGGCCGGATCGGACGCCGCATCGGCCCCACCTGGGAGGCCGCCACCGCCGGCGGCGCCGGCAGGCAGTCCGGGAATGGCGATGCCCTGCGCGCGCACCATGTTGAGGAGAGCCGAAATCGGAAAATCGAACGCAACCTGATAGTTCCCTTTCAGCTCGGTCATGTCGATGACGGGGCGATCCAGGTATTGGGAAAGCTGCTGGATCAGTGTCGCCATCGGCACTCGGCTCATCTCCATGTGAATCGTGCCGTCGGGGCTCGGGGAGACCTTGACATCCCCCATGGGGCTGCCGGCGATCGTCGCTCCGCCCTTACCGTCCTGCTTGATGTTCAGACCCGGTGCGGCGCCAGGGTTTGCGGCGCCATCGGCAGCGTCAGCAGCCGGCGGCGGCGTCGGGCTGTCAACGGCTGCCTTCATCTTCAGTCCGCCCTTGCCGATCACGAGCGCGTAGATCGAATGCTCCTTGCTCTCGCGATGGATCTTCAGGCCGAACCGGTCCGCCAGCAGCGACTGCACCATCAGCGGAATCTGTTCCTTTTTCGTCCCTTCGGGCAATGTCGCGTTGATCTCCCATCGCTGACCGTCGATCACCGCGTCCTGGCCCGAGACACGAAAAGTCGGAACCTCGTAGGCATAGGCAATCAGATCGCGCAGCCGCGCGAAAGTGATCTCGAATCGATGATCGTCTACCCGAAAGGGCGACTTGCCGCCCTGCAGGCTTTTCGCCAGCGCCATGATGTCGTTCGTCCCCGGCTTAATGGTGGCGACATCGAATGAAAGTTTCGGAGCCGGAGTGGGCGTCGGCGTCTGGGCGGACATCAGGGCCGCCGCAAACCAAAAACAAAGGATTCCCCGCATAGTTCTCTTCATTTTACGTCTTTTTCGGCACAATCACCGCTGCCAGGTGGGTGCAGGTGAAGCGCAGGCTCTCAAGAGCCGCCGCGGCGGCCGGCGAATAGTGCGCTATCACTCGCGACAGCGGAGGCACAAGAGTGGTTACGGCGAAGTCGATCGTGCTGTTCGGGAAAAGTGTCCGGATCTCATCGCTGCTCACTCCCTGAACCGCGGCGCGGAACGGATTGGAGTACCGGCAGTCATACCAGAGAATTCGCCCGCCCGGCCGAAGCACGCGCAGCATTTCAGCGGCGATTGCACGCCGCACCGCGGCATCGAGAACCGAGCTGAACACGGTGAACTGCGTGACCAGATCGAAGGAAGCGTCGGGCCATGGCAGATATCGCGCATCGCCTGTCCGCAGATCGGCATCGGGCAGGCGCGCGCTGGCCGCAGCGACACGTTCGCTGAGCAGGTCGATGCCATGCAGCCTGCCGGGTTGCGCCCCCCATCGGACGTATTCCTCAAGCCATTGACCGGCGCCGCAGCCGACATCGGCAATCGTGGCCTCAGAGAGCGGAACCGCGCCCGGCTTCTCCAGCAGGCGCCGGCACACCCGCGCGGTCGCTTTCTGCCAGTACTGAATCTCGGGGCGATTCCAGTTGTAAAAGTCAGGCGGAATCGTGCGGTCGCGCGTCCGGAACTCTTGGCGAATTCTTTCGATCTCGGCTTCGTGCACGTCCCTGAAGGGTCCAGTATACGAGTCCGCAAAGGAAGCCCGCGGCGTAGGAGAACTGGTATGTGGCGAAAACCAGCGGCAGGGCGGGGAACAGATCCCAACCCTCACGGTGCGCCGCCCGGATACTTGCACCGAGGCTCAGCACCAGATAAACGGCGGCGAGCGCAGCCAACCCGGGTCTCGCAAACAGGAGCAGGCCGATTCCAAGGATGGCTGCTGCAGCCGGCACGTACTGCCGCATCGAACCCCGCCGCGGATGTTTGCGCAGCACCGCAACCCGCCAGAATCCGTAATCGAAGTACTGGCGAAAGACTCCGCCGAGGGTGGTCCGCGGCGAGTACCACGAGACGATCGACGGATCCTGCCAAACAATGCCACCCGCGCAGCGAATGCGCAGGTTGAGCTCGTCATCCTGATTCCGCACGAGCGTTTCGTCGAACATGCCGATTGCGATCAGATAATCGCGCCGCCAGCACCCATACGGAACCGTGTCCACAGCACCGCAGTACGTGTCATTGCGAAAACGCGCCCCGCCGGTGGCGAAGGGAGAATGAAATCCCGCATGAATCGCGCGCGGCCAGTAACCCGTCGCGCGTGAGCGCTGTGGACCGCCCACATTCACCGCGCCGGTCGACTGCAGAACCGCGATGCTTCGGATCACATAACCGGGTTCGTACGCAGTGTGGGCATCCATGCGCACGATGAACTCGCCCGTTGCCTGGCGGATCGCGCGATTCAGACCCGTCGACACGATTTGCCCGGGATTGTCGATGATGATGCACCAGGGGTGGGCGCGCGCGAATTCGTCGAGCGCCTGGCGCGTGCCGTCGGTGCTCATACCGTCGGCGATGATGGCGTCGAGCGCGAGGTCCGCGTGCCCGATCGCCGCGAGACTCGCCAGAAACTTTCGGATATGCCGGATCTCGTTGCGGCAGGCGACGACGATGGTGACGGCAATGGCCAAAACTGAGGTTAGTATGAATAAAAGACGATGAAAAGCTTCTCGCGCCGCCAGTGCTTGCTTGCCTGCGCCGCGGCGCTTGCCGGCTGCGCAAAAAAGAAGAAGATCGCGGTCGCTCCGCCCGTGCTGACGCCGCGCACCGGGCGTCAGCCGGCGCCTCCCGCTCCGCCTGTTGGAACCGCTGAACGCGGACAGGCCAGCTGGTATGGACATCCGTATCACGGCCGCCCCGCCGCCGACGGCGAAATCTACGACATGGAGAAACTCGTGGCTGCGCATCGTACGCTGCCGTTTCAGACCATGGTTCGCGTGCGCAATCTGTCGAATAACAAAACCGTCGATGTGCGCATCATCGATCGCGGCCCCTTCGTGCAGGGCCGCATCATCGATCTCTCGCATGCCGCGGCGAAAGAAATCGACCTGATCGGGCCCGGCGTGGCGCAGGTCGAGGTGACTGTCATCGGGACGCCCTCTGCGCCGGAGCCGCCGCTCTTCGCCGTCCAGATCGGCGCCTTCCGCGAAAAAGTCAATGCGGACCGGCAGCAGCAGAACATGATCGCGGCATATGGCTCTGCCAGAGCCGTGCTGCGGCAGGGCGATCCGCCCTTGTGGCGCATCCTTGCCGGACGCGAAGCCACGCCCGAAGCCGCCGAGGCCCTGGCCCGGCGAATTCGCGCCGACCAGCACGAGCCGCAGGCCTTCGTAGTCCGCCTCGACCCTTAAAGTCCCTTAAATTTCGCTCTGCCTGAACTGCGAATATTTTCCGGAACTCCGCGCTCCCTGAGAACTTTCCCTTCCTCCCCCACTACCATCTGTGATGAGAGCTGTCGAGCAGGACCTCCCGACGGGCTTCGTCGGCCATTCGCCGCGAATCGTGCAGCTGCGCGATCAGATCGAAAAACTCGGTGCGCGCCATTGTCCGGTCCTGATCATGGGCGAAAGCGGCACCGGCAAAGAGGTGGTCGCACGCGCGCTCTACAACGTCGAACCGCGCGGGCAGTTTGTCCCCATCGATTGCGGCTCGCTGGTCGGCACGATGATGGAGAGTGAGCTGTTCGGACACGTGCGCGGCGCTTTCACGGGGGCAGTGGACAACAAGCGCGGGCTGATCGAGCTGGCCAACGGTGGCACGGCCTTCTTCGACGAAATCGGGGAGCTTCCGCTCGAACTGCAGGTCAAGCTGCTGCGCGTCCTGCAGGAGCAGGAACTGCGGCCTCTGGGGTCGCTGCAGCGCATCAAAATCGAAGTACGAATCGTTGCCGCCACCAATCGCGATCTGCAGGCTGAAGTCGCCGCCGGACGATTCCGCGAAGACCTGTTTCACCGCCTCAACGTCGTCCACCTGAACCTTCCGCCGCTGCGCGAACGCAAAGAGGATATTCCTCTGCTGATCGAACGTTTCCTCGAAAAAATGAACGGGCGCTTCCTGCTTTCAAACGAGGCCATGGACGCGCTGATGAAATACGACTGGCCTGGCAACGTGCGCGAGCTGATGAACTGCCTCGAGCGGATGATGTCGTTCAACTCCGGTCCGCTGCTGCACTTCACCGATCTGCCGACGGCAGTAATGAACTTTTCCCGTGCCGAGGCGATCAATGGTCTCGCTGCCACCGCCAATGGCGCGAGCCGGACCGCGGCTCCGCCCTTGCCGTCGCACGGCATCATTTCACTCCAGGAGCTGGAAAAACAGGCGATACGCCACGCGCTGGAACACACGCATGGTGACCGGACCACCGCGGCCCAGCTCCTCGGGATCGGCCGCACGACGCTTTACCGCAAGCTGAAGGAATATGAGCTGAGTTGAAAAACGCTTTACGCTTTCAGTCAGCAATCAGCTGGGCCTTGCATAAGCGCATTCGTAAAAGCGGGTTGCCGGAAAACGCCGGGACCCATGACGGACAGGACTGGCCTGGAGGGACGCTGTTTCTGTGCCGTTACATTCAGCCCGCTCGGGGTCGGCGCCGGACCGCGGATGACGGAGAGCGTGCGATTGATAGCCTTTTCATTTGCGAATCGCACTCGATGCCACCTACAGCATTGGTGACGCGCTTTCGGGCGTGGGCGTCTATTCACGCGAAATCCTGAACGGTCTCGCTGCCAGCCGATTCGCCGATCGATGGGACTGGTTCTATCGATGGCACAGTTACCGCGTCGGCCGGTGGCTGCCCAAACCACGCGGAGTGACCGGCCGCCTGCTGGCCGATTCCTGGGGAAATCGCTCCGCCGATCTTTTCCACGGACTCAATCAGCGCCTCCCGCAAAAACGATTCCGGCGACAGGTCGCGACATTTCACGATCTGTTTGTCCTGACCGGCGATTACAGCACGCCCGAATTCAAAACGCGCTTCGCGTTGCAGGCCCGCGACGCCGCGGCGGGCGCTGACATCATCATCGCGGTGTCCGCGTTCACCGCCACGCAGATCGAGGAACAGCTCGCCATCCCGGCATCGCGCATTCGCGTCATTCACCATGGCGTCACGCGCCGCAACATTCCCGATCTTCCGCGTGAAAAAATCGTGCTCTCGGTGGGCGCGCTGCAGCGCCGCAAGAATCAGGCGATGCTGGTACGTGCGTTTCGCGCCCTCCCGGATGACTGGACGCTCGTCCTTGCGGGATCGCAGGGCTATGGCGCCGCCGAAATCACAGAAGCCGTTGCTGCGAGTCCGGCGCGCGAGCGCATCCGCATTACCGGATTTCTGAACGATGAGCAGATCGGCGAGTGGTACGCGCGCGCCCGCATCTTTGCCTTTCCATCGCTCGACGAAGGCTTCGGCATGCCGGTGCTCGAAGCGATGGATGCGGGAATCCCCGTCGTGGCGGCCAACACCTCAGCCATTCCCGAAGTCTGCGGCGATGCCGCCGATCTGATCGATCCGATGAGTGAAGAAGAACTGGCTGCGGCGCTTGTCCGTCTGGCGAGTGACAAGCCTCATCGTGAGGAACTCGTAACGCGCGGCCACCGGAGAGCGGCGAAATTCAAATGGGAAAAAGCGGTGAGCGAAACAATTGAAGTCTATCGCCAGCTGCTTTAAGCTGACGGCGGAGAGCTGAGTGCCGGCGTCTTTCTACGCTTCTTCGTCGACTGCGATCCGCAGGGCTTTCAGAAACCGCTGATCCTGAGTCGTAAAACGAACCCTGCCGGTAGTAGCGATTTCGCGCGGTTCGCCGGTGTTCTCTTCCTCCGAAGCCTCGTCGCCTTCGTCCCGCCGGTTGAACCCGATCGTTGCCTCCAGCACCAGGAATACGTCGTACCCGGCGCGCTTGATCTCGCCGATGGCCTCCGCAATACGCTCGGAGTCGGAGAGCGAGTCGTTGATTGCATTACCCAGGTCCTGCATCAGGCTCTTGAGACGTTCTTCCAATTAGTTGCCTCTTTCAATGGGTTGCCCCATCCGCTTCTCTGAAACTAATGATGCAACTACAGGGCCATCCGTTTCTGATCCAATTACATCCGTAAGGTTCCCTTGATTGTACAGTCGGCCCATAGGCCTGTACAAGCTTCACTTTGGCGCAGATAAAGCCTCCCGAAAAACACATTCGAGCCGGGGAGGTCCGTCGTGCGCATCACAGAAATTGCTACGATCAAATTGTGGCCAAGAAGCCTTTGACGCGCCAGGCCGGCATCTTCGTCAAACACGTTCTGCCTGCCGCCGTAAAGCCCGTCCACTCCCTGTGGCACGAGGTTCTGG
>Ga0335085_10011515_pt1 | contig 13114 bp, 5 predicted proteins | sample Lox_Sample_45_FD_206712 | JGI IMG/M metagenome (GOLD analysis project Ga0335085, IMG submission 206712) | Soil microbial communities from Loxahatchee National Wildlife Refuge, Florida, United States - Lox_Sample_4.5 | ecosystem: Environmental > Terrestrial > Soil > Wetlands | place: USA: Florida...
GCGCCACACGTTCAATTCGCACGACGGGGGGAAGCCCCGCCCATTTCACCCGGCGCCGGATGACAGCGCGGAGCGCGGCGGCCGGAGCACTAGTTTCGAAGAGGGTGTGGTTCCGGATCCCTGGCGCGGGTGGTTCGCATCACAACCCGGCGCGATGCTGTCGGAGCAGGCCCTGACGGAAGGCCAGACCGGCACAGACGAGCGAAGGCGCCGCGTACCGGCCGGCTTGCCGGCACCCACGGGCTCTTCGAAGAATCGCGTTCACGAAGAGGAAGTAGAGGCGATCTACCTCCCGGGCGCAGGCGCAATCCTGATCCATCCCTTCATCGAACAACTGTTTCGCAACTGCGGCCTGCTGGAAGGCCCAGGCTTTCGCAATGTTGAAGCTCGCCGCCGCGCCGTGCACCTGATCGGCTTTCTCACCTTCGGCATCCTGGACGTCCCTGAATACGATCTGGTCCTGGCCAAGGCGCTCTGCGGGGTCGACTTGGAAGAGCCGCTCGAGCCCGTGCCCATTGAGGACGAGGACATCGCCTCATGCGAGGCGTTGCTTCGCGCCATCCTCGCGCACTGGACGGCGCTGCGCAGCAGCTCTGCGCAGTGGTTACGCGAGCAGTTCTTTCTTCGGGAAGGCAAGCTCCAGCGCGTGGACTCGGGCTGGCTTCTCACGATCGAGCGGCGTGCGCAAGACGTGCTTCTCGCGCGCCTGCCCTGGGGCTTCGGTGTGGTGGCGACGCCGTGGCTCAGCGAACGGATTTTTGTGCACTGGATCGAGTAAGGCGCGAGTAAGTCGTGCCTGGACGGCCCTCAGACCTCAAAAACGGAGCTTAGACATGAATCTCAGCGAATCTCCTTCTCCGGCGTCGGTTGCATGGCGCGTGTCACTGCTGGTGCTGTTGACGTTGTTCGGCGGCAATAGCGCGTACGCGCAGGTGCAAAACATCGTTGTGGACCCCTGCAACAATGTCAACATCACGTACGCGGTTGCGGTGGGCCAGCCTGTCCCCGCCAACACTGACCCCACTATCTCGGCGACCGTCACCGGCAACAGCTACTGGGTGTTCGCGCCCGCAGCCGGCTGCACCATGGGTTCGCCGAACGTCTACAAATGCGCCGGCATGACTGTCACGATCCCGCCCGGTAGCGACAATCCAAATGACCAAACGCAACGGCCACAGGGGACACAGGTCACGATTAGCGGCACGGGCGCCAACGTGGCGACGACTTCCAGCTTCGTACTCACGGTGACAGAGGTGGGCAACACCAATCACACATGCAACGGAACCTACACATTGCATACGACCGCCGCCGGCGGCGGATGGGGCGATCCGCACATGACCACGGTAGATGGCATCAAGTACGATTTCCAGGGCGCAGGCGAGTTTACGGCTTTGAAGGATGACAAATTCGAAGTCCAGACCCGGCAGCGGCCCGTACCCAGCACGACGGTTCCGGGACCGAGCGATTACACGGGACTAGGGGTATGCGTCGCAACCTACAACGCTGTTGCCATGCGTATCGGTTCCAACCGCGTCACTTTGCAGCCCAATCTGAGCGGCCAGCCCGATCCGAGCGGCCTGCAGCTCCGTGTGAATGGCCAACTGGTTACGCTTACGGATAGCGGGATCGATCTTCTGCCCGGTGGAGGTGCAGGAGGCAGCGGGGGTACCGGATCTTCCCAAACCAATGCGAGGACCGCGCCGATCGAAGGCCGCATCCTCAAAACCGCGGGCGGTGGGTACGAGTTCGACGATGCGAATGGCATGCAGTTGGTCGCCACCCCGGCGTGGTGGGACGCGCAAAAAACGTGGTACCTGAACCTCAATATCTACGGGACGTCAGCAAGCAAGGGGATTTGGGGCACGTTGGCCACTGATTCGTCTCCGAACAATGCGTCGAAAAGCTGGTTGCCGGCGCTTCCCGACGGTACGTCGCTAGGACCAAAGCCGGATGCACTGGATCAGCGTTATCAGGAACTCTACGGGAAGTTCGGCAATGCGTGGCGGGTGACTGATGCGACCAGCCTCTTCGATTACGCGCCGGGCACGAACACGGGGACGTTCACGGTGGCCGACTGGCCGCGGTTCCCGGCAAGAAGCTGCGATATTGAAGGCCAAACTTCAGCCACACCGGCCACACAGCAGGTTGCCGAGCAGGCGTGCAACGGGGTCACCGACGCCGGACAGAAAGCGAATTGCACCTTCGATGTAGCAGTAACAGGAAACACCGGCTTCGGCGATACCTACCGCACGGCGCAGGGATTCAAACCGCACGGGCCGGGGTGGCAACCACCACTCGCGGGCGTCGTCGTACCCCCGACTCCGTCGACGCCTTGGCCGTGGTGGTGGTGGATTTTGCTTCTAGTGCTTTTGCTGATCCTCATCATTGTCTTCATCGCGAGGAGGAAGAAAACGGTATAGCGGCGCCAGCCTTGTTCGCCGCACGGGGACAATGAAACGAGAGCGCTTCGAAATGACGCTTCCCAACGGCGAGGCGCCCGAAATCGGCGCCTCGCCGGACGTAACGTATCTCGCCCGGTCCTTCCGGTGCCTGGAACGCGCGCTGGAGCTGCGGCTGCGCTCGCACTTCGATTCAGGTGCCAAGGCGGCCCCGGCCCGGGACGGCATGGAGGGAGCGCCGCCGCCCGATGACAGTCCATTCGGCCGCTTCGTCCGCGACTTTGCATCTGACGAGGAGTCCCGCCTTCTTGTTCTACTGGCGCTGGCGCCCTGGGTAAAACCGGATTTCTTCGACCGGATGCTCCAGCAGGTCCATCCCGGAGCAAGCGACCACCCGGAAATGGGCGGCGTACGCGGGCGTCAGCATCGCGGCTTTCTTCCAACCGGGGACACGGTATTGTTCCTGCTTGCCGGCGACAGCCTCGAGGACCGCGCGCGTTGGCAAACCCTGTTACTCGGTGAACATCCGCTTGTGAAAAAGGGGACTGTGTATTTGGAAGAACCGATGGAGGGCGATCCCCCAATGAGCGGTCGGCTGGTGCTCGACAGCGAGTACGCCGAACTCTTCATTAGCGGCAAAGCTCGTGCGCCGCGCCTGAGCATGCGGTTCCCGGCCCTACATTTGGAAACAGCCATGGAATGGGAAGACGTCGTGCTGTCGCCGCGCACGCTGGAGGAAATCCGCGGCTTGGAAACTTGGATCCGCCATGGCGATGTCCTCATGGACAAATGGAACATGCGCCGAAAGTTGCGGCCCGGTTGTCGGGCCTTGTTCTTTGGCCCGCCCGGCACCGGCAAGACGCTCACGGCAACCGTACTTGGCCGGGCAACGGGCCGGCAGGTTTACAAAGTAGATCTTTCAACCGTCGTATCCAAGTATATCGGCGAGACGGAAAAGAACTTGGCCGGTCTATTCGATCGAGCCGAGCACAAGGATTGGATCCTGTTCTTCGATGAAGCCGATGCGCTGTTTGGGAAACGCACGCAGGTGCGCGATGCGCACGACCGCTATGCGAACCAGGAGGTTTCTTTCCTTCTGCAGCGCGTAGAGACCTACAACGGACTTGTGATTCTGGCCTCCAACCTCGCCAGCCACGTGGACGAGGCCTTCGCGCGCCGCTTCGAGCACCTAATTCATTTCCCGATGCCGCGCTCGAACGAGCGCCTGCTCATCTGGAGGAAGGGGCTTCCGGCCTCCGCCAGACTGGAGCCCGGAACCGATCTCGCACAGATTGCGATGCGCTACGAGTTGAGCGGTGGCACGATCATGAATGTGATCCGCTACGCGTCGTTGCAGGCGATCTCGCGCGACGAGCCTATCTTGCGCCGGCAGGATCTGCTGGACGGAATTCGCCGGGAGTATGCGAAGGAGAACAGAGTGGAGTAGCTGAAGAAGCTCAACGTCAAGCGGTGCTTTCAAGAGGCGCATGAGCGATGGGTAAGTCGGCCGAACGAGCGACGAAGCAACCTGCCCGCCACACCTCTGCCTCGCCGTTCTTCACATCTGGCGGGACAAATGGCGCCTTCTTCCAAGCCAAACTCCAGGTGAACGCGCCGGGCGACCACTTTGAGCAGGAAGCCAATCGCGCGGCCGATCACGCCATGGCGGCGCCGGCCGGCGAGGCCTCGGCGAAAACCTCGTTCTTCAAAGCCTCCCCTGCGGTCCAGCGCCAGCCGCAGGACCAGTCGAGCAAAGTTCTCACCGAGGGTCTCTCTCTCACTTACGACCAGTTGAAGGACCAACCCGGCTTCGACGAGTGGAAGGAGAAGGAGACCAAGGCGCTCAAATACAGGCTGTGGGAAAACCAGCCGACGGACCTGAAAGCCGGGATCATCACGTTTGGGCTGTCCAGCGCGGGAATCCTCGGAAGCACTCTCGCCCTTGATCCGCACTATCGCGGTGTGGCGCTCGATACTCTGCAAGACACGAACATCCTCCTGCCCCTCGGCCTGCTGCCCTATTCGGAGTATTTCCCGCTCTCCGGCTTCAAATACAAGTTGCCCACCGCGGCAGACTCCCCTTACACGTTTCAGACCGAGTTCGATTTCGATGCCTGGTTCAAGCTGGCGCACAAGAAATTGGGCATCCCCAAGGTGAGCCTGGGTGTCGGCATTGACAGCGCCTACCAGCAGCAGGGCGGGTTCACGGCATTGACGGGCGGCCACATAAAACTGAAACTCGGCGGCGGGATTGTCAACCTGAGCGGATACATCAATGAGCCCCTTCCGCCCACGCCGATGCTGGTCAGCGACCCCACCCACGGGGATGCGCCGGTATGGATGATGCGCTCCCTGCCGGGACAACTGGAGAGCAACTTGCCGAAAGGCAGCGGCGTGTTTCTCACCGTGGACGTGCTGCGCCTGCCAGAGCTCTTCAAATCCGAAGTTCCGAAACGGGATGCCGCCGTCCAGCGGAAGGAAAGTTCCTCCGCAGCCGCGTCCGAAAGCTCGGGCACCGCCACGCCTGCCGTAATGCAAGAGCTGCATTCCGGCACGACGGAAGCACTGCCCGAAAGCACGCGCGTCCTCATGGGACGGCGCTTCGGCAGCGACTTCTCCAGTGTGCGGATCCATCGGGGTGAACAGGCCGCCGCATCGGCACAATCCATCGACGCCCGTGCCTACACCAGCGGCAACGACATCGTTTTCAATTCCGGAGAGTATCAACCGAATACCTCATCCGGACAGCGGCTCCTCGCGCACGAGCTCGTTCACACCCTGCAACAAACCGGCGGTGTGCAGCGTCAGGAGCAGTCCGCTTCGTCTTCCTCGGCCGCCAAAGATCTGCGCGACCTCCTCGAGCAAGGCAGCTACGGCTCCGCCTACCTGAAACTGGGCGACATTGTGGATTGGGGAGGGGAAGCCGCACAGAAAGAGTGGCTTGCCGGCCAGCCGGAAATCCGGTTCCTGTTCCTTCACAAACGGCCCGTGCAGTTTATCGCAGGAATCTCGTCCCTCGGGGATCTCCTGGCTCTTGTGCCGGACAAGGCGTTCCCGATCATCGATACCTGGTTTCAGAAGGAGGAAGAGAAAAAGACTCTCTATCTCTCCACACTGGCACTGTTCGATCACCTGCTTGCCGCCATTTCTCCGTATAACGGCCAACCGATCGAGCCGGAGGTCAAGCAGCTTGTCGCCACCGTCCAGGACAAAAAGCCGTACACCAGCGACGCGCACAACTCGGAATTCCATCAGATCGATCTCTTCGCGCCCTCGGTCGAACGCAAAATCGGGTTCTACGACAGATTTAACCATCTTCGTCTGTTCGAAACGGTGCAGAAGAAATTCGATCCATTCACCGGCTTGTCCCACGGCGCGATGGAGAAGCTGACCGCGACCGATAAGCCCGATCGAGCAAAGGCGCAGGACATTTACAATATCCTGAAGCAACTCCCCGACGAGCCCCGCCGCGCTTTCCTGGAAACGGCGCTGTTTGCCGGAGGGCTCGAAACCGACAGCGACGCACAAAAGTATTACAAGGAGAAATTCAAGCAACAGTACAACGCGCTGCCCCACAACTGGGATTTCACGCCCTGGTTCTGGAACTGGGACGCGCCCTTCGCGGATCGCCTCACCGTGGACCACGTAGCGGCGATGAGTAAGGCGCTGTATTACGAGGATATCGCGCGGCGCAAGTTCGGTTTCGATCGCGGCGTTGAGGGGCCTGAAGGGCCGACCATAGCGGACCCCGGCGGTACGCAGAAGCCGGACACCGAGCGGCTCATCTCCGAGCTCAACGACGACCGCAACTTCAACGATCCGGAGCGGCTCGCTATCCTGCTGGCTATCGCGATCCGCGGCGGATTGGACCCGTTGGTCACCGAGCGCGTTTTGCTGCCTCGCGATGCCGCGCAGAAATTGTCCGGCGATTCTCTGGCAGTGGTGGAGCGCTACGGCTTCCTGAGCAAAAACAAGTTCACCTATCGCGACGACGCGATGGACAAGGACGCGAAGCACGACAGCTCGTTGACGTGGTACATCGCCAAGCAGACACTTTTCAAATGGAGTACCGGGAGCGTATTCGGCGAGCAGCGTGGCACCTTCGATCTGACACGCCTGCAGGACACCTCGGCCCAGGCGGGTTCCCTCGGCGGCATGCGGATTGGCCCGCAGCCGCGTCCGGGAGACGACTACTACAACACCACCTGGCTCGATGACGCGGTGAAGGCCCACCCCGGATCGAGCACCCTGCTCGCCAACATCCGCGAAACCAAAGGCACCGCCCGGCAAGGCAAGATCTTCGCCAGTGTACGCAACGATATTCGCGAGACCAACGTCTACGCCTCAACGCTCCCCATCGAGGGCCTAAACTTATTCCGCCGCGGATCCCTGTACCGCAGCGGCCCCGGCGTCATTCAGGGCCTGCAGGTCCACCTGTCCTGGACCAAGGACACCAGCGAGCCCGATAACTCGATCGAGCTGCAGGTGGATATCGACAACGCCGAGATTGCCCAACTGGAGATAGTCTGGCCAGAGAGCACCATCACCGTCGGGCAGCTGAGCGCACGTGGACTTCGCGTGCACCTGAAGCAGAACAGTCTGGCAGCCGCGGAGGGACTCTTCCTGGGTTTCCTCAAGAATGCCGACTTCACGCTGAACGCCCTTATTGAGCTCTTGCCGAACATGCTGATCCTGCTGCCGTATGCGGTTATGGCGATGGTCGAAGAGCTCAAGGGAGGTGCGGGCCACAAGTCGAAGGACGCGCTCGGGGAAGTATTAAAGAGCGACTTCTCCGCCCTCGATGCAAGTGTGACCTTCCTCCGCCTGCAGGTTCGGAACATGTACGACACGCAGCAGGGCTTCCTCGACGACATCACCATCGAGCAGCGCGACAAGCAGGACAATCTCCAGCGACAGGGATTGAGCATTCAGGAGGACATGTTCTGGAGTACCGATGCCTCGATACACCTGAAGGAGAAGATACGCCTCATCGACGAGGAGATTCGCGCCGCCAAATCGCAGATCGCCGGCACTGATCACGCGGAGAGGATGACTAAGCTCGAAACGACAAAACAGGCGCTGATCAAGGAAGCCAGCAGGAAGAGCCTCGCCTACGAAGACAACAGCAAAGAGATAGATGAGCTGCGCACAATCGCGGGCGAGTTGCGTCGCCTCGATGCGGAGCTGGGTCGCGCGTTCAAGGAGGCGATCCGCGACAACCCGCTCTATGACCCGATGAGGTTCACGGTGCTGGAGCAGGACCGGGCGAGACTACAGAGCGACCTCGATTACAGCGAGACCGGCTACAGCCAGGACAAGCAGACCGTAACCAAGGGATCCGATGCCAGTGCGCGCTTCGAGGCCCGGAGGCGGATCGAGGATTTCGAGGCCAAGTACAAGAGCGTCGATGTCCGGATGGCCATCCGCGGAGTCACTCTGCAGGGCGGCAACTATGTGCGCGACCTGATTAACAATTCGCTCACGTCCTACGGCTTCGTCGAGCCCCAAATGGAAGGCATTGAGAACATCGACATCGGCGAAGTAGATGCCTCGTACGTGGCCAGCGGTCTTGGTGTTTCCAGACACCTCAATGAGGCCGGTCTCACCGTGGGCAACGTGCATTGCCCGCGCATCCAGGCCAAGGCCATCGACTTCCACACGGACAGCATCCAGATCAAGGCCGGCAAGCCTCTGCTCGAGGATGTACGCTTGGCCTTGAGCTTCGAGTTCGCCAAGAATCCGCTGGCAAAGGACCCGCTCCAACCTTACACACTCTTGATCAAGAAGGTGGATGTCGGCAGGGCCACCTGTGACGGTCTCACCGTCGCGTTTAGCGCCGATTCGCTGGTGGATTTCCCGGCCGAGGTGCCGGTGCAGCTCTGGGGCCTCCACCTTTCGGATTTCGATCCCGATGCCAAAGTTCTCAACCTCACAATCCAGGACATAAAGGCTGTTGGGGCATTTTCGGACAAGACGCCCGACAAGAAGACCGGCAAGCCACAGCGCACCGAAATTGGCTTCGGCATCGATACCACCGACAACGGCAAGCCGCGCGTCAAGGAACCGCCCGCGGTGGCGCTGCGCTATGATCCCGCCGGGAACAGCATCGCTACCAGCGTCAATATAGGCTCCGCCGCGATTCAATCGCTCGCCATCGATTCGCCGGGTCTCAAGATCAACAGTACGACAGACGCCTTTACGAAAGGCGCCGCGAACAACGGCTATCCCGTGCAGCTCGACGACACGTCCGCCACTGTCACGGTCACTTTCGCCAAGGCAGGCGAACTCGGCGAGGCGGACGTTCCCACGGTAATCGACATCGACCATGTGCACGTTGGCAAGCTCACCGCCCGGGGGATCGTGCTGGAATCCTCCGATGCCGGGAAATCCGACGCAGAAAAGACCAAGCAGACGGTTGCCTTACCGAGTACGGATCCAATCGAGATCGACCAGATCGACCTCAAAGGCTTGCGCATCACGCTCGACGAGAAGGCCACGCGCCTTAGGGCGATGGGCGAAGATGCGTCGATCTCGGCCGGCAAGACGAACCTGAGCGGCATTGCGTACAAGGAAAAAACCGCCCGCGGCAGCGTGCTGCAGGCCTTCAGCCTGCAGAAAGGGAACTTCGATTCGCTCACGCTCGAAGCGATCCATCGCGCGGGCCGGAGCTACACGCTGAAGCAGTTCCTGCAGTTCTTCGGGCGGACGCGCCTAGCCGGGCTCGATGTCGAGGGCACTTACACCAAGGGCAAAACCAGCGTCACTGTCGGCGCCAAGGGCCAGGCGAACATTCCCATCAGCATCGACTACGTCGAGCCCGTTGAAGAGCAGAAAGGCGTCGAACCCGCCAAGCAGCAGAAGGGCTTCTACCGCATCCGGCTGCCCCTGTCGCGCATTACGGTGCCCGCGCTGAACATCGAAAACGACGACCGGACGATCATTGTCCCGAAGGCCAGTAGTAGCGCGGCCATGTCGGCCGCCACCGACGTGGACGTCACGCTCGACGCCTACATAGATGTCGACGCCGCCGGCACTGTCGCATACGACGTCTACCTGCAATCTCTCAGCATAGGCGACCTCAAAGTGTACGGCCTCGAATATCGCGATAAAGACATCAAGGCCAAGTTCGACCCAGTCCAGCCGCTCCATATTCCCAACGTCAAAGGCGGCGGCTTCCGGTTCTCGAGCCAGAAGGCCTTCGACATTTTCGGCAAGGATGGGGGATGGCTCAAGGCCGCCGCGGAAGAAGGCCAGGTCATATCGGCGCACTTCGACAGAATCTCCTATGGGCTCGCGGACGGCGAGTTCCTCGCCGAGAGGGACAAGAGCGGACGCTCCGCGCTCGACATCGACATCGGATCATTCGGCTTCAAACGCAACAAAGCGGGGACCATGACGATCAGCCTCGGTAAGATCGCCGGCGGGTTTCCCAAGATGTCGATCACGCAAACTGATCCCACGACCAAAGCCACGACCGTTACCACGGTCGGGACGGTGGGCGGCAAGGCACTCGCGGTCGAGAGTCTCGACATCACTTTGGACGCGGACGGCAATAAGGTGTTCGATGCCAAGGGGCTGAAAGCCGGAGATCTGAGCGTGACAAGCGTGGAAACGCTGAGCAGCGGCGACAAAAGCACCACGCAGGTTAAGCTCGGCCCCGAAGCTTTGGGCGCGGATTCCGCTTTGGTGAAGTTGAACCAGGACAAGTCGAAAGAGGTCACGATCCGGAACATCAAGGGAGGCAAGATCGACGTCGACCTGATCTCCGCAGGCGTGAAAGGCAAGTCGGAAAACTACATTAAGCTTCCGGATCCCAGTGCGATCTCTATCGAGGAGCTCAAGATAGCAATCGACGTCTACGGCACAAGACGCTTCACAGCCGTGAAGCCGACCATCAAGAAGGTCAGTTTGCGCTCACCTTCTCAAACCACGCCCGGGGATTACGTGTCAGTAACCGCGGATCTCGCCGTCAACGGCAATGTGGAACTCGGGGATGGTCTATTCGAGAGCCTGACCTTCGCCAGTCCGGGCGATGCCTTTATTGGGATGGTCGGCGACAAAGCTCCGGTTGAGATCACGAATGTCGCGGTGGAGATTCAGGACACAAGCAAGGCCTCGCCGTCGAAGCAAGAGCCGCCACAGCCGTTGACGCCGGATCAGCAAAAATTGATCGAGCTTCAAAAGGCCCGCGACGCGGCGGAAGCAACGCTAAACGCCACTCCACCATCCCGGCCTGCGAGGGGCGGCGGCTCGATTCCGAACCCGCAGTGGCCAGCAGCGTATGACGCGTACCAGAAAGCCAAGAAAGCTTACGACGATCACCGGGCGACCATGGTCGCGGGCGCCAAGGAGCAGGCGAAGAAATCCATTGAGAAGAAATACCTGGATGCCATATCGGGAACGGTGAAGGGCACCTTGCGGATCTTTGAAAGCGAGATCCCCCTCAACATCGAGAGCGACAAAGGAACCCTCTACGTCGAGATCTCGGACAAGCTGACGGACGCATTCAAAGAGATCATCCAGTCGCTGATCGCGACGACCGGCAAGATGGAGTTCTGGAAAAGCGAGGACATGAAGAAGATCGGCGAAGGATTGAAACGCTGGTGGATCCGTTCCTTGTGGGCCTCGACCGCGAAGGAGGATGTCGACGACATTGCAAAAGGCGAAGGCTTCAAAGTCGTGCAGTCGGTGTTGAAGAGGTTGAAGATCTCGCCGGGCGTGCTCGAAAATGACAAGACGATGTTTGGAATCAACATGACCGTAAGGGAGAACTGGGCCAAGAAACCGTACATCCCCATCCCATTGTGCGAAGTGCAGGGCAACAAGCACCCCACAAAGGACAACTTCTACAGCCTGTATGGAATGGTCGAGTATCTGAACTTCGTCAAGCCGACCCTGGTCTCAGTCAGCGGCGAGGCTGACAAGGAGCGCCTTGAGCAACTCGCCAAGAAGCTATCCGAGAAAGAAGCAGCCGAGAGCGAGAAAGACGTAAGCGACAAGGACATCGGCGACGCAGTGAACGAACTGGTCCTGTTCATCGAGTCTTACCTCGCCGCCGAGGCCGACACCTTGAAGGATACTTTGCTGCACAATATCAAAGGAGTGGACATCACGGCAGACGCCTCCTTGCGGCCACAAGAGGTGATCAACGCACTGCTGACCGAGAGGAAGAAGGGAACGTTCACATTCCACAAGGGCAAGAACAGCATTGAGAACGTGCACGTGAAGGCCGACTATGTGAACGATACTCATGCGCAGGGGCTCGTAGATATCGGCAGCGGGCCAAAGGGAGATCTAAACCTTCCCATTCCCGGCGGAACCTACCTATCGCAGGACGGAAGCACCAAAGTGACTTACAACAGTATCGATCTGGCGCCGATCGGGATCAGCTACGAGAACGATGTGTATAACGTCACGTCCAAGTCCGCGACGATCGACGGCCTCAAGTTCGGCGTGAAGAACGAGAAAAAGAAGTAGGGCTGCCCGCAAGACCGGTCGGCTCCCAGGTGCTCAAGCTGTGGCGGAAACGGTGCCAACCAAAACGCTCACCCTTGGCCACCAGCCCCAGAGCCACAGCGGCTGGCTTCACGAAATTGGCGTTCATGGTCTGACCCCCAGAGGTTGCCTTCCGTTCAGTTTCGGTGAGGCAAAAATGACATCCTCGTCCCTGTTGTACGGGGTCTGCTGGCGCCATTCGGCGAGGAATGCCGCCAGAGCCTCGCACATCGGGACGGGAGCTTTGCATACTGGCCGAGATTTGACTTCATCTGGACGAGAGCACGCTGTGCTGTGTCCTCCGGCGAGCAGCCGGCGAGAAGCTCAGTTCTGACGGAACCGGTGCGGTCAATGGATCCTAGGCCACGGTGGATCGCCCTCCCGGTTGGTGCCTTACTCAAGTGCCGCACGAGCAAGATGCAGCACTCGTGTTCTTCCGCGAGCCGAGACAATCCGTCCATCACCGGTCGCGTTTCGTTGGAACGGTGCGCGTCGACGTCGGCTCCCAAGTAGGACTGGATTGGATCGACAACCATCGGCTGGGCTTTAGTCTGCTGCAGCGCATTTCGCAATAGCGGGGTGTCTGAAAGTCTTACACCGCCCAGCTCTGCCCGGTCAACGTTCTCTTGGGTGGTTGGCCCCGGCGTATTGACTTGCGCGCCGACGGAAGCGGTCTGCGTCAGCTAGTAGCCGGTCGTTATGCTCGAGATATCCACAAAGGTAGGTGCGTCGATGTATCGCAGCTTGACGATGTTCAGCAGCGTCTGTTCTTTCCACGAATCTGCCAGGCCGATGCTGTAGGCAGCGCGGTCGCGGGGAAGCGACTGGGGACCGATCTTAGGGTGCAGGCACGCCGTTTCGAGGAATAGAAGGCTGCACACGAGAAACACAAGAACATGTCTTGTGGTCGCGAATCGCTTGGCGTAACCCCAAATTGTTAACTCCGTCATAAAGTTCAACCTGTTAAGGGACCCAACCCCCCACAACACTCGGAAAACCGGCATGAAGCGAGGAATCCGGGGCTACGCTGACTTCCTCCCGTATGACCAGACCTTTTCGACCATGCCGAATAAGAATGCAGTCGTCAGCCCGAACAGCAACCAGCCGTTCAGCGACTCCATCGCTCCCATCAGTTCCCAATGTTCTTTCAGGGTCAAACTCGCGTGTCCGTAGCTGGTAATCGCGTTCAGGGAATAAAGCATCGAGGACCTCGAGTCGGG
>Ga0335085_10011516_pt1 | contig 13112 bp, 12 predicted proteins | sample Lox_Sample_45_FD_206712 | JGI IMG/M metagenome (GOLD analysis project Ga0335085, IMG submission 206712) | Soil microbial communities from Loxahatchee National Wildlife Refuge, Florida, United States - Lox_Sample_4.5 | ecosystem: Environmental > Terrestrial > Soil > Wetlands | place: USA...
CGCCTCCGCCGCTGACGATGAGGCCCGCCGCCTCCAGTCGCCGCAGGGCAACGCCCGGCCGCGACCTTGCTCAGTCCCGTCTGCCCGGCCGCGCCCTTGGCGGTGAGGTGGGCGATGCCACCGTAGTCGTAGCCCATCTTGTGGGCTTGCACGCCGCGATCTGAGGACAGTGCGACGGCCGCGAAGGCAACCAGGCAGTCCCGGTCGGCGAGCACGGCGGAATCCACTGCAGGCATAGCCCGCATTATGCCGGTCAGGCTCCGGGAGCGCGCCCGGCACACCATCTTTCAGGGGTGCGCACCTGGTTCGAAATCGAGGAGACGGACGTCTACCTTACGGTCCGCGAGACGCTGCTGCGGCGATGCGGGGCGTGGACTGCGGTCCGCGGCCTGGTGATGGCGCCGATGCTGGCTGAGGCGCTGCTGGACTCGCGGCACTTCAGCACGGACGGGCGGCTGGGGTACTGGACCCCGGCCCAGGTGGAGCGGGCGCTGCTGCACTGGATCCCCGGGAAGGTCACGGCCACCCTGCAGGACCTGCTGGACGCGCCGGAGACACTGCGGTCCCTGCTCCGCTACCTGGAGGCGACCGGGCTGCGCGACCCCCGGGGCGCCGCCACCGTCGAGAACGAGGCAGCCATCGACGCCGCGGCAGCGGAGTTCAGCGCCGCGGTCGCCGACCCAGGCCGGTACGGGCTGGCGAAGACCATGGCACTGGCCGTCGGCCTCGACCAGCCGGACGCCATCGAGGCCTTCCTGCAAAAAGGACCCGGGTCCCTGCCAGACGTCGATCCGGAGGTAGTCCAGGCCGCCATGGCCCGGCAGGCCCGGCTGCCCGCCCTGAACGCCGAGCGGAAGATGACCCAGCTCCCCGTGAGCCTCCCCGCCCTGGAGGAACTCGCCGGGGCAGCCGAGCGCAGCAAGGTAGTCGCCCAGTTCCGCACCCTCGCGCAGTGGCTCGGGCCACAGGGCCGGGAGCTCACGGCGGCGAAGAACATCAAGCCAGCGGACGCCAGGGAACTCATCGCCCTGCTCGGCACCGGCGACGAGGACCTGAAGTTCCGCAGTGCCTCCGAGCTCCCCGGGCTGAGCCTTGTCGTCGGCTGGGCCCTGCAGGCCCGGGTCATCCGGCGGCAGGGCACCCGCCTGCTCCCGGTCGCGAAGGCCCGCCCGCTGCTCGCGGACGCCGAGGCCCTGTGGCAGCGCGCTTTCGACGCCGCCTTCGCCATCGGCGACGTGGTGTGCCGCCTCTCCTGGGTTGACGAGCCGCCCTCCCCGGTGCAGCAGACATTCGGCCTGGTCGTGCCGGACCTCCTTGCCTCGGTCTACAGCATGGAAGAGCCGGTCCCGGTCCCCCGGCTGGCGGAGTCGGTCTGGCAGGGCGTCGAGGGCAGGTTCGATCTGGACCACGTCAGCTCATACGCCCGCGACAGGCTGCGGGCCCGCACGGGCCGGGACGTGGAGCACATCTTCGACGCCTTCGAGGCACTCGGCGCGGTGTCTTCCGCCCGGGCCAGGGCCGACGCGATGTTCCTGCAGGACTTGGCCGATCCCGCCGCGTCCCCGTTCGACCGCGCCCGGTCGGCCGCGCTGCGCAGGCAGTTGCAAGAACCCGCGCGGCTGGTGGCCCTCACCCCGCCGGGCACCCGGGCGATGCGGGAGCGGATGCTCGCCGAGGGCAGGGAGGCAGGCCTCGTCGGCGAGCTCGCCGGCGCCGCGCCCGCGGAGATGCTGGGCGTCGTCGCCGAGCACTACACCGGCGCCAGCTCCGCGCAGGAGATCGCCCTCTGGCGGGACGCCCACGGCGGCTCACTCGACCCGCTCCTGCGGGCTATCGACGACTGCCCGTTCGTCACCCGCCGCGTCGCACTGCTGCAGACCCTCGCCGGCGCCGTGCCCGAAGGCCCCCGGATCCTCGCCGACCTGTCCCGCGACCCCGCCCGCCGCCCGGTCGCCCTGCTCGCCCGCCGGGCAGAGGTCCGCCCGGAGAACGCCGCCCCGGAAGAGGCCGCCTGGATGATGACCGGCAGCCTGCTGGAACTGCTCGAGCTCGGCGGACCCGAGGCGGTCACCGGGCAGCTCAGCCAGCTCCCTCCCGGACGGCGCAAGGAACTCGTCCGCACCGCCCTCGCCTCCGGGTTCCCGGTCCCGGAGACGATGGAGGAGTTCCGCTCCCTGGTCGCCGCCCCGATCCTGCACGGCCCGCCCCAGCCGCACCCCGCCGCCCACGTCACCCGAACCCAGCGCACCCGCCCGAAGAGACCCCGCCGGCACTGATTCATGCAGCACCCGTGAATCAGGGGCAGTTTATCGATCTTCGCGGTTGGCGGGCGGCGGCGTCCGGGATGCGGCAGTATCTTCCGGTGGCGGTTACCGAGGCAAGCAGGGCGGGCATCGCGTGAGCGGGTACCAGTACTACGAGTTCCGCGCGCTGGACAGGCGACTGACCGCCGACCAGCAGCAGCGGCTGCGGTCGCTGTCGAGCCGGGCGGAGATCTCGGCGACGCGGCTCGCCAATGAGTACTCGTTCAGGAACTTCCGCGGGGATCCTGGGCGGCTGCTGGAGGAGTACTTCGACGCCTACCTGTACGCGGCGAACTGGGGGACCCGGGAGCTGGCGTTCCGGTTGCCGCGGGCGCTGCTGGACGCTGGGACCGTGCGGAGGTACTGCGATGAGGAGCACCGGGCGTGGGTGACCGAGACCCTGGAGCACGTGATCGTCCGGTTCCGCTGGGACGACGATGAGGGCGACGACTGGATCGAGGGCGACGGGCTGCTGGACCCGCTGATCGAGGCCCGCAGCGAGCTGGCCGTCGGCGACCTGCGTCTGCTTTACCTCGGCTGGCTGCTCAAGATCCAGCTGAGCGGCGTCGACGACGAGGACGCGGGCTTCGAGGATGACGACGAGGGCCTGGCGGACGAAGCCGAGCCGCCTGTCCCGACGGGCCTGCGGCAGCTGAGCGACTCGCTGGCCTCGGCCGCGAGGTTCCTGGGAATCGATGACGACCTGCTCGCGGTCGCGGCGAAGGCCAGCCGCCCGCTGGTGCCGGTCAGCGATGACGGGATCGCGGACTGGGTCACGGCACTGCCGGCCAGCGAGAAGGACAGGTATCTCACCATGGTGGCGGAGGGCGAGGGAGCACAGGCGGAGGCGCTGCTGGTGCGCCGGTTCCGGCAGGAGTCCCGACCGCCGGCCACTGCGGCGGCCTGTGCGGAGCGGACCGCGCGCGAACTGCTGGCTGGCGCGCAGGCCCGGTGGGTCGCGCGGGCGGAGGCCGAGGCGCGGGCGCGGGAGGAAGCCCGAGCGCGGCGAGCAGCGGAGCAGGCCGCCGCCCGTGAGCGCCACCTGGAGCAGCTGGCGGGGCGCAAGGACGAGACGTGGCAGGAGGTGGACAAGCTGACCATGTTCTCCAAGCCGAAAGGAGTACGACCAGGCGACGCAGCTCCTGCGGGACCTGCACGAGGTCGCGCGGAGAGGACGACATCGCAGCGTTCACGACGCGGGTACGCGAGCTGCGCACCCGGTACGCCAAGCGGCCGTCGCTGATGGAGCGGTTCGACAAGGCCGGACTACCACGACTGGCTTAGCCGCCAGGCACCTGCCCGTGACGCGCGGATGATGGTCGTCTACCGTCAGCCCTCCAACATAAAATCCAGGCACCCGGCCCGCACTATACCAATTGGTCTAGACCTATACCGCAATTGGTTTAGACCATATAGCCACAGGTATCAGCACCGATTCAGCACGCGGTCCGGAAACGACGGGAAATAACCGGACAATTCAGACAAACGGCAGACGAGAAGGAACCGCCCCGCGCGGCGGCGGGGGCGGTTCCACGTCCGGGTCAACGATAGGTATATCCGCAGGTCAGCCCTACCGCACGTCCAGCCCGGTGACGGCCCGCCCGATGATCATCCGCTGGATTTCCCTCGTACCCTCAAAGATGGTGAAGATCCTGGCAATAGATCCAGTTTCAGGTCAGTGGCCTGAATGGGGCCGTGGTATCAGCACGGATCAGCACACCCTGTCCGGGGTGAATGCCGGCATGTTTTGTCGGGTCTCTCAGTGGGGTGGAGGCGGACAGCACGCCGCGGTCAGTGTCGTCCCAACCGATTGCCGTGCCGGCGTCGACGAGGGCGGCGAAGCCGCCAGGGAGGGCACCCGCGTCGCGGGCCATGATCGTCACGGTGTAGAGGCGCTCCGTCAGTGAGGTGTTCTCGATCTTGTGCACCGAGCGGGGGGCAGCACGAGGACGTCTCCCGCCCGCAGGTCGGCGGTCTGCCCGTCGCTGTGCGCCCGCCTTGTGCCTCGCAGCACGACGAAGATCTCGGTCGAGTCGGGGTGCGAGTTTGGCGGCTGGCTGCCGCCAGGCTCCCAGACCTCGTAGCAGACGCTCGTGCCGGTCCCGTCCGCCGGGCGGACGAGCGTCGCGAGCCGGACGGTATCGGCGGGCGAGATCAGTTTCGGGGTCACATCGTCGAGATGACGCACGATCGGGGCGAGCCTGCTCATGGTGGATCCGCGCGGTCATGGCCGGGACGGGATGACGAGGCCGTGCCGGCTGACTCCCGCGTCCCCGACGTCTTCGGCCCAGATCGCGGGCTGCTCGCGGGTGAAGCGCTGCATCAGCTCGTAGCACGCCGGGTCGTCCAGGACTGTTACTTCGAGCCCCTGGCCCCGCAGGAAGTTGTCCGCTGCCTCGACGGTGCGGCTCTCACCTATTACCACGCGCGGAACACCGAACAGCAGCATGGCGCCGCCGCACATGTAGCAGGGGGACAGCGTGGAGTAGATGGTGCATTCGCGGTAGACCGCTGGGGGCAGCCGGCCGGCATTCTGGAAGCAGCTCATCTCCGCGTGCAGGATGGGGTTGCCGTCCTGCACCCGCCGGTTGTGGCCGCGGCCGATAATCTCGCCGTCGCGGACCAGCACCGAGCCGATGGGCAGACCGCCGCTGTCATAGCCAGCGACGGCTTCCTCGAACGCGGCTCGCAGGAACGGGTCCACGGCTATAGGGGTGATCGTCATGACACTCGCTTTCAGAGGGCAGGGTCAGCGTGCAGAGGAAAGAGGGCCCCGGGCCGGCGTGGGCGGGCTGGCCGTGCCAGCACCTCGATGATGCCGGCAGCAGGCTCATCGTGCCTGCTCGCGGGGAAAGGCGAAGGTGCCGATCTCCGCTAGCGCGCCGGCCACCGCGGCAACCCAGTGGGCAAGGACCGCTTCGCCCGTCGCGCGGGTGGCGCCGCGCGGGTCGCCAAGCACTCCGCTGGCGCACAGGTCGGCCGTGAGCCAGGCGGTCGGGATGGCTCCCTCCAGGGTCAGGTAACGGTAGCCTTCGAAAAGCCGGCCTGCCTCGTGGCCATCCAGCGCGGCCAGTTCCATCCGCACCAGCTGCGGTGCGAGGGCCAGCATGAGCGAGGTCTCCAGCTCGCCGCCGTGAATGCCGAACGCGGTGTCTGAAAGCAGCACGCCGGGTGGCGTCCCGAGGCGCATCGGCGTAATCGTGAAGACGTGCAGGCCGGTCTCGGCGCGGATGTCCCGGGCCGCTGTTTCCAGCAGGTACGGCTGTCCTCCGTGCCCGTTGACGAAGACCAGCTTCCCGATCCCCGAGCGGGCCAGCGACCGTCCGACGTCGCGGCACACGGCCAGCAGGGTCTCAGTAGACAGGGATATGGTGCCGGGGAATCCCAGGTGCTCGTTCGACTTGCCGTAAGCAAGGGTGGGCAGCTGCCAGCAGGGAACGGCAGCCTGCTTTACGGCCGCGGCCGCTACCGATTCAGCGATCAGCGCGTCGGTCACCAGGGGCAGGTGCGGACCGTGCTGCTCGATCGCGCCGATCGGCTGCACGACGATCGCGCCGGCCGGCAGCGCGGCGACGGAGCCGCTGGTGAGCTCGGCGTAGCACCGTGTCGCCGCGCCGTTCACGACTGCCTTCCCTGGCCGCGGCGCGAGTCCTGCTGAGTCAGCGGGCTCACCTCGGCGAGCTGGGCCGGCCTGTCAAGGTGACGGCTCCTGATGAAACCGAACCGGACCCGTCCCGGGACGTGGAACTCGCGCGCGCGGAACGAGCGCCGCCCGTCCCGTCCGACCCCGGTAATGTCGAGGCTCAGTACCGGTGAGCCGGCCGGCTGCTCGATGCGAGCCGAAAGCGTCTCGTCGAGGAGCAGCGCGCCGGGCTCCGCGATGGTCCACTCGACTGGTACGCCCAGTACTTCCGCCGCCAGCGCCGCGATCTCGGCCGGGAGGTCGAGGTCGTTCAGGTGGACATGCGGCGGAACCGCGAGGGTGTCGTCCGCCATCATCAGCACCTCACCGTCGGCACGCCAGCGCTTGACAACGTTCAGTGCCGACCACTCGGGCGGCACGGCGAAGAATTCGGGCTCGCCCGCCTGGAGCGGTCGCAGCGATGCGGAGAGGACCTCCACCGCGACCTGATAGCCGCGCTCCCGCAGCATCCCCGCGTAGTCGATCTGAGTATCGAACCGGACGTCGATGTCGCCCGCGGCGACGTTGACGACCGTATCGGCGCCGCGGCGCCTCGCGATAAGTCCTTCCTGTTCAAGACGGACGAGCTGCTCGCGGATCCGCGGCCTGCTGACGCCGAGCTCGGTCGCGAGGGCGTGCTCACCGGGCAGCGGCTGGCGGCGATCGACGGCGTCCTGCCAGATCCGGCGCAGATCGTGCTCGATGTCGCGTCGCATGCGCCCTAGCTGCTCCCCGGCAGGCTGGCCCTGGCTCACGAGATCTCTCCTCCGTCCGTCCCGGGCGTCACACATGTCTTACATCTGCCCGCTCTGTGATGAGCATACCGCCGCACCTTCCGTGTGAGTACCGCCGTCGAACTCCTATATGCAGGCAAGAAGCTGGATTTCACGAGTGGTTTACGTGTCGAAACATGTAAGACATGTGCATGATCAATGCTTCAGCCAATACCGGGCACGAGATCGGCCAAGGCACACAGGCGTGCCGGATCATGTGGCACCGGACCGTGGCCGGAGCAGGAAAGGCCCAGGAGATGCCGTCAACCCCAGCACGCAGCGACACCCAGGCGTTCGCGATCGAGCAACGCGGGATTTCACTCGTCGAAGATCACAGCCGCCATGGCAGGGCACGCGACCTGTTCTGGATGTGGTTCGGGACGAACATCAACGTATTCCAGATCGTGACGGGCGCGCTGGTCGCCAGCCTGGGGCTCTCCGTCGCTCAGGCGGTCGTGATCATGGTGCTCGGCAACCTGGCCTACCTGTGCGTTGGCGTCACCAGCCTGCAGGGGCCGAAGACGGGGACCTCTACCTTCACCATCTCCCGGGCCGCATACGGACCGAACGGCGGCCGGGTGCTGGCCTTCTTCAACTGGGCTACCTGTGTCGGCTTCGAGGCATCGGGCATCGCACTGATCGCGCTCGCCGAGCTGGCGATCCTGGCGAAGGCGGGTGTCGGCGGAAGTGACGGGGTGAAGATCGCCTGCCTCGCGTTCGCCGCGCTCGTGCAGGTGCTGGTGCCGCTATTCGGCCATGCCACGATCATGACGATCAACCGCTGGCTGTCGTACCTGCTCGTGCCGCTGTTCGTCGCCGTGACGATCCTGGTCGCGCCGAAGGTGCACTTCTCCGCACAGCACGGAGCGGGGTGGGGGATGCTCAGCGTGGCCTTCGCCCTGGTCGCGATCAGCGGCGGCCTGTCCTGGGCGAACTTCGGGAGCGACTACAGCCGTTACCTGCCCGAGAACACGAGCCCGAAGGCGATCTTCGGCTGGTCGTCGCTCGGCGGTTTTCTTCCGGCGCTGGCCCTGAACATCCTCGGCGCCCTCGTCGGGTACACGGTGGCCTCCGGCAGCGACCCGCTGTCCGGCGTCCCGTCGATACTCCCGGCTGGGATCGCCGTCCCCTATCTGGTCTTGATCATGCTGACGCTGTTCTCGGTCAACTCGGTGGACCTGTACTCCTCGGGACTGTCCCTGCAGACCATGGGCATCTCGCTGAAGCGCTGGCAGTGTGTCGTGATCGACATCGTGCTGTGCGTGATAATCGGGGCCGTCACCATCTTCTCGGCTGGATTCAATCACCTGTACAGCGACTTCCTGAGCCTCCTCATCATCTGGCTGAGCCCGTGGTTCGCGATTTACGTCACTGACTGGCTGCTGCGCCGCGGTGTCTACGACAAGGCATCAATCGCGTCCACGGTGGGCGGGCTCTACTGGGGCCGCAACGGGCTGCGTCTCCCGGCCGCGGTCGCGCAGGTCCTTGGCATGGCCGCAGCGGCGATGTGGATCGACTCCCCGGCGTTCCTCGGGCCACTGTCCCAGGCGACGAACGGGGCCGACTTCAGCATCTTCATGGGGATAGGCGTCGCCGCGACCGCCTATGCCCTGCTCAGCATCCCGGCGATGCGGACCAGCCGGGCCCGGGCCGCGGACTCCGCGGACTCCGTGGAGCGTCCCGTCGTCAGCGGGATCGCGGTCACGCCGCTCCCCGAGGCAGAGGCGTGACCGGGCCGGACGCCGGCGGACGAGGGCACCGGTGACCGTGGCGGGTACTACTGCCGTAGCAACCAGGTGGCACCGCCCCGGGTCACTCGCGGAGGCCGCGGCGCTGACGGCTGGCGGGGCGACACCCGTGGGCGGCGGCACGCTGGTGATGTCCGAGGCCTTCGATGTCATCCCCGGGCCCTACCTGGACCTCAGCAGGGTTGTGCCGGGCGGGTGGCACGGCGACCGGGTCGGGGCCATGACCACGCTGTCCGCGCTGCTGGAGATGACCGACGGACGATGGCCCGCGATCGCGGACGCGGTGCGCTCGACGGCCAACCCTGGCGTGCGACGGCTCGCCACTGTCGGCGGGACCGTCGCGGCGCGCCTTGCCGGATGCGACCTCGCGGCTCCCCTGGCTGCGCACGGAGCATCAGTCATCTCAGCCGACGCGGACGGGGCCGTGCACGAGACCCCGTTCATCGAGTTCTGGTCCGGCGCACGCGGTCCCGGCATCATCACCGAGATCGTGCTCGGCCCGCCGCGTCCGGGCGCCTACCGGCGCTATGGCGGCCGATGCGGTCCCGCGCCCGCGCTCGCCGGGGTGGCCGGCGTCACCGGCGCGGGCGGGATCGAGCTGTGGGCCGGCGCGGTCGCCAGCCGGCCGCTGCGGCTGACCGGCCAGCCTCTTGCCGATAGTGGCATACGGGACGATCCCCGGTGCAGCGCGCGGCACCGGCTCCGGCTCGTGCGGGCCCTCGCCGCGGAAGTCACCTCGGCTCTTCCGGAGTACCCCGGTGGATGAGGGCTGGGTCGACGTGGATGGCACGAGGCGGGCCGCCGGCACCCCGGACATAACACCGCTCGCCCGCTGGCTGCGCGACGAACTGGGGGCCACCCAGGTGAAGTTCGGCTGCGGCGAAGGCACCTGCGGCGCGTGCACGGTACTCATGGACGACGTTCCCGTGCCGAGCTGCCTCGTCCCCCTCGCGAGGGCCTCGGGACACAAGGTCGCCACCGTCCAGGCTGTCCTGGAGACCGAGCACGGCGGCCGGGTAGCCGAGGCGTTCGCCGCCCGCTCCGCGCTACAGTGCGGATTCTGCACGCCAGGATTCGCCGTCACCGTCACGTACCTCCTTGACCGCGGCCGGCCGCTCACCATGCGGGAGCTCCGTTCCGAACTCGCCGGCCACCTGTGCCGCTGCACCGGCTACCAGCAGATCCTCCTCGCGGCGGCCGATGCGCTCGGTGACCTCGCCGGAGACCCTGATGGCAGTAGCTGAGCGGGTCGACGGGCGCGCGAAGCTTCAGGGCCGCGCGCTGTACGCGGCAGACGCGGTGCCGCGGCCTCACCTGTTCGCCGGCTTGGTTGCCGCGCCGGACGCCCCGGCCGTGATCACCGTCGACCCTGCGCCAGCCTGGCGGATGCCAGGCGTGGTGGCCGTGCTCACGCCCGCCGATCTCGCCGCCCGGCATCGCGACGCCCGGTGGTGCGCAAGCCCGCACGGGGGCCCGCGGGAGACGTGCATGCTCGCCGCCCGTGCCCGCTACGCCGGCGAGCCGGTCGCCGCGGTCGTCGCGACGAGCAGGGCGGAACTGCGCGCGGCGCTCGCCGCCGTCGGCGTCCGGGCGACCGCTGATCCAGGGCTGGCGCCGCCCGGGCTCACCGAGGTGGCCTACGGTGCGGAGCTGGACGAGCTCGAAACGGCGCTAGCGAGCTGTGCGCGCGTTTATGCCCATCGCTACGAGATCGGCCCGAGCCCGTTCGGGTTCATCGAGCCGGTCGCGGTTGCCGCCGCGTGGGACGGGACCGGTACCTGCCACATCTGGTCGTGCGCCCAGTCCCCGGCCTTGGCGCTCGCTGAGGTCGCCGGGATCATCGGCGTCCCGGCCGGGCAAGTGTCCTGGTATCCGACCTATATCGGCGGCGGATTCGGCGGAAAGGACCAGATCTCCTACGAACCGCTCACGGCGGTGCTGTCGAGCGCCTGCGGCGGGCGCCCGGTCCTCCTTGAGCTCTCCCGGGCGGAGTCGACCCGCTGCTGGCCGAAGCGCAACCCGGCAACGATCGAGCTGCGTACCGGGACCGACACGGCGGGGCGAATCCTCGCGCGGGAGGTCATCCTCACCATCGACGCGGGCGCGGACCATGGTCACAGCCCCGATGTCGCCGACAACGGCGCGGCGCTGTCAGCCGCGCTCTACCCGGCCCCGGTCACCCGGACCGTAGGCCGCACCGTGTCGTCCCCCGTGCTCCCCAGCGGCGGGTTCCGCGGGTACGGGGGAACCGAGGCGCTCTACGGTGTCGAGGCGAGCCTCGACGAGATCGCGGCGGATCTCGGCATCGACCCCGTCGACATCCGCCTGCGCAACGCGCTGTCCGCCGGCGGGACCGACATAGCCCGGCAGGTCGCGGTCCCAAGCTTCGGCATCGCCGAGTGCCTGCGGCAGGGCGCGGAGGCGTTCGGGTGGAGCGCCGCGAGGAGTCGGCCGGGCGATCGCGGCCGCTTCCGCCGCGGCGTCGGCGTTGCCGCGCTGATCGACACAAGCAGTCCCGCCCAGGGACCAGGGCGGCCCGATCATGCGACCGCGGCCTGCCGCCTTGACGCGGGGCGGTTCGTCGTCGAGGTCGCGGCGGCCGAGATCGGAACGGGGAGCCACACGGTCTTCGCCGCGCTCGCCGACCGCGTCCTCGGCCGCTACGGAATGCCTATCGAGGTAGAACAGGCCGATCCCCGGCTCTTCCCTGGCGACAGCGGAACCTACGGAAGCCGCAGCAGCTATGTCATCGGCAAGGCCGTCACATCTGCCGCCACCGCCCTGCGGCAGGTGATCGAGGCACAGCTCGCACACCCCGTCAGCGGCCCCGTCAGGAAGGCCGGGGAAACCGCGGGTCCGCCAGTCGGCAGCCTGGACGGATTCGGGCCGCTCCGTGCTGAGGGGACATTCTCCGCATCCGACGCCGGGCTAGTCGCCGGGGCGCAGTTTGCGGAGGTCCTCGTTGACACCTGGGCCGGCGCGGTCACCGTCGAGCGAGTGTGTTCCGTTCACGACGTCGGCTCCCTCATCGACCACGAGCGTGCGGCGGGCCAGGTATTCGGCGGCGTAACCCAGGGCATCGGGCTGGCGCTGACCGAGACGCTCTGCACCAGTCCCGACGGCATGCCCGCGAGCAGGGGATTCCTCGATCACCTGGTCCCCACGGCGCTCGACGTGGCTTCGGTCACCGCGCTGTTCGTCCAAGACGAGGCCGGCGGGCCAGCGCGGGGACTCGGGGAGGCACCAGTGATGGCTGTCGCCCCCGCGATCGCGAACGCGATCGCCAGCGCCGTCGGGGTGCGGCTGCGGGCCCTGCCGATGACGAGCGAGCGCGTGCTGGACGCGATCGAAGCGATCCAGGGTCCCCAGGAAGGCAGGAAAGACACATGACCGCATCCAGCCAGGAGATACCGCTCATCGACCTCGCCCCGTGGTACTCGGGGGGCGAAGAGGCCCGCGAGCGGACAGCGATCGCCGTGGACCGGGCGCTGCAAGACGTCGGTTTCCTGCTGATCGCCAACCACGCGGTCGATCCCGGGACACTCGCCGGCGCGCGGGCGGCGGCAAGCCGGTTCTTCCACCTCAGCCGCGCCGAGAAAAGCAAGGTCGGGTGCGCAGAGGGCCAGCATCACGGCTGGAGGGGGATCGGCACCGAGTCGCACGGCGCCACCTTCGGGATGGAGACCGGGACTGACCTGAAGGAGTCATTCTCGATCACGCCACCCGACAGCCCGGCAGACCTGCGGTCGCTCGCGCCACGCTGGTTCGCGGAGAACCGCTTCCCGGCGGCAGTGCCTGAGCTGGAGGCCACCTGGAGGCGGCTGTACACCGCCATGGACCGCCTCGCGAACGAGCTGCTGCGGATGCTCGAGCTCTCGATCGGCGCCCAGCCGGGACGGCTCACCGCCCTGTGCGGCCGGCCGATGTCCGAACTCACCGCTAACTGGTACCCCGCGTACCAGTCGGTCCGGCCGGCCCCTGGCCAGTTCCGGATAGGACCGCACACGGACTTCGGGACGATCACGCTGCTCGACCGCCAGCACGGCACCGCCGGGCTCCAGATCCAGACGACAGACGGCGACTGGACAGACGCGCCGTTCGTGCCCGGCACCCTGACGGTCAATGTCGGTGACCTCCTCCAGCACTGGAGCGGGAACCGCTGGCGGTCGACACGCCACCGGGTCCCGGCGCCGTCACACGCCGCCCCCCAGGAGGAACTGCTCTCGGTCGTGTACTTCCACGCGCCCGACTACGACGCCGTCATCGAGCAGTTCGGCGCGCTAGATGCCAGGGCACCCACGATGCTGGCCGGAGAATACCTCGATGCCAAGAGCGGGCAACTAATGAGCAAAGGCGTTACGACGCCGCCCTGAGCGGAACGGGCAGCTCGACCGCTGAACCGGAAGTGCGCCGGGTGCGGGGATCCGGTTCCCCGCTTTGGCGGCCAGGTTTAGGACGAAGCTGGCGAAGGTCGTGCCGCTGTCTCCGAACGCGGCATCTTCCAGTGCCTTGATCATCCGTCCGGCGATGGGACCGGGGCAGACGGCGTTGACCCGCACGCCCCGCGCGGCCTGTTCCAGCGCGGCGACCTTGGTGATGCCGATCA
>Ga0335085_10011517_pt1 | contig 13112 bp, 11 predicted proteins | sample Lox_Sample_45_FD_206712 | JGI IMG/M metagenome (GOLD analysis project Ga0335085, IMG submission 206712) | Soil microbial communities from Loxahatchee National Wildlife Refuge, Florida, United States - Lox_Sample_4.5 | ecosystem: Environmental > Terrestrial > Soil > Wetlands | place: USA...
CAACGCGAGCCCGTGGGCGACCGGGCGGCGCACGGTCGAGGACCATTACCTCGCCGCGGTGATCGGCGCGGCGGAGATGGTCCGCAAGGGCTGCACCGCCGCCTACGACATGTTCGCCGAGTTTCCGCTGCCGTCGGCCGCCGGCGTCGAGGCGGTCGCGAAAGGCTACGCGGACGTCGGCATGCGTGCGACGATCGCGCCGATGATGGCCGATCGGAGCTTCTACGAGGCGATCCCCGGCCTCGCCGACGCGCTGCCCGAGCCGCTGCGCGAGCAGGCGCTCAAGATCAAGTACGCGCACCACCAGCAGAGCCTCGCCGCGTGCCGCCAGATGATCCGCGACTGGAAGTACGGCCGCGACGTCATTCGTCCCGCGCTCGGCCCGACCATCCCGCACCACTGCTCCGACGAGTTCCTCGCCGACTGCCGCGACCTCGCGCGGGAGCTCGACGTCGGCCTCCAGATGCACGTCGGCGAGACGAAGATGCAGGCCGTGGTCGCGAAGAGGAAGTACGGCAAGACGATGGTCGCGCACCTCGATTCGCTCGGGCTGCTCGGTCCCGGCTTCTGCGTTGCGCACGGCGTCTGGCTCGACGACGACGACCGCGCGCGGCTCGCCGACCGCGGCGCGTCGGTGTCGCACAACCCCGGGTCGAACATGAAGCTCGGCTCCGGCATGGCGGACACGCGCCGCATGCTCGATCGCGGCGTGAACGTGGCCATCGGCACCGACGGCTCGGGCTGCTCCGACAACCTGAACGTGTTCGAGGCGATGCGGATGGCGGCCTTCGTGTCGCGCGTCGCCGACCACCCCCCCGAGCGCTGGCTCTCGACCCGCGAGGTCTTCCGTGCCATGTCCGAGGGCGGCGCGAAAGCGCTCGGTTTCGCCGGGAAGATCGGGCGGATCGAGAAGGGCTACAAGGCGGACCTCGTGTTCCTCGATCTCGGCCACGTGCACTACGTGCCGCTGAACGACGTCGTGAACCAGCTCGTCTTCTGCGAGGACGGCACCGGCGTGCACAGCGTGATGATCGGCGGGAAGATGGTGCTCGAGGCCGGCCGCTTCACGACGATCGACTTCGCGCGCATCGCGGCGCAGGCCGAAAGCGCGCTCGCGCGACTCCGCGAGGCGAACCGCGGCGCGCGCGAGCTCGCCGAGAAGCTCGAGCCGTACGTCGGCCAGTACTGCGGCGGGCTCGCCGCGACGCCGTACCACGTGCACCGGTTCTGCGGACGGGCGTAGCCGGCGCGGGCGCCGGAAGCTGTTGTAGACTCCCCGGCTGATGCGCCCCCGTCGCCTGCTCGCCCTCGGCTGCGCCCTGCTCCTCGCCCTCCCCCAGGCGTCGCTCTCTGCGCTCGGTCACGCCGGAACGGCCGCAAGCGATGCGCTCAGCCAGGAGATCTGCTCCGTATCCGAGACAAGGGATTTCGCCCCAGGCGACGAGGAGGGCGCGCCGGGCCGGCAGGTTCATGGCAAGCATTGTCAGCTCTGCGCCGTGGCCGGCGCGGTCCCGTCCGCGACGCCGGTCCGGTTGCGCTACGCCGACGCCGGGCCGCGTCCCGCCCGCCGACCCGGCTCCTTCCACGCCCAGGCGTCCACCCTCACACCGCCGGGCACCGGTCCTCCCTCGACGCGCTGAATTTGGTCGGACGCGCGGGCGGCGGCGGGACCGCCGGCCCCTCCGGCCCCACGCCGAACGCTGCGTCAGCACGGCCGCAGCGGACTCGTCCCGGACCACGCGAGGGAGGCAAGATGAAGAAGTCATCCGCTGTAGCGTCCGCAATCGCGGTGCTCATGGGATTCGCCGGGACCTCTCCGGTCGGTGCGCACATCGAGTACTACGACCTCAATCAGGGACGTCAGATCAGCGATCTCACTGCCGCCGGCAAGGCGGTCGCCGGCAACGATATTCCGCTGAGCAACCCGGCGTTCTGGAACAGCACCTACCAGACCCCCACCTCCTCGATGGAGACATGGGCGAGCCTCGGGGGCTCGTACGCTTCCGGCACGTGGGGCTACAGCGTGACCGTGGTCAACATGGACTCCTCCTCGTGGACCGACGGACTGCGGACCGACCCGCAGGGGGGCAATTTCCTGCTCGGCGACACGCACAAGCTGGGGTTCGCCAACTTCCATCTCTCGCAGAATTCGCTGGTCAGCATCACGCTGACCGATGGGCTTGATCCGCAGCAGGGATTCGGGCTGAACCCCTCGTTCTCGCTCTATCGCGGCTCGGCGGTCTACCAGGCGCACGACGACGCATTCGCCGACCCGCTCAATCCCAAGGCGGGGATACCGCCGGTGAGCGTGCAGAGCCCACAGGACAGCGGGTCGATGGTCGATTCGCAAGGCATCACCTCCCCCTACCGGAACACGCTCACCACCGGCACCTACTACGGTCAGTTCAATGCGGTGGGCGGCTTCAGCGTCGGCAATCCTGCGGGGAACTGGTCCGCGGTTCAGTACATCACGTCGGCGACCGGGGTCGTCAATCCGGACGGCACCTGGGCGGGTAACTCGAACTCGAACTCCCTCCTGAACTACCTACTGCCCGCCGGGGACTACATCATTGCCTTCGGCGGCAACGCGCAACTGTCGAGCTATGCCACCGCGCGCTCCGCCGACACGACCTCGCCTTTCGGTGCAATCACCAACCTGGAAGCGACGCTGAGCTTCAACGCGGTCGCCGTTCCGGTGCCCGAACCGGGGACTTGGCTGCTGATGCTGTCCGGGATGGCGCTGGTCGCCGGCGTGGCGCGTCGGCGGCTGCGCCGGGTCGCCTGAGCACGCCCTCGGGCAGAGCGGACCGCATTCCGGCCCTGCGGACCCGTCCGGAGGGCCCGCAATCGATGGCCGCCAAGGGTCCGCACCCGGTGCTCGCGGGACGCCGGGGGCGCGACGAGCTGCGCTGGCGCGATCGCACCGTCCTGTACGCGACGGTGACGATCACCGGCGCCGCGGTGATGATGCTCGAGCTGCTCGGCACCCGCGTCATCGGCCCGTTCTTCGGCGTGAGCCTCTACGTGTGGTCCGCGCTGATCGCGGTGACGATGATCGCGCTCGCGCTCGGCTATTTCCTCGGCGGGTGGTGCGCCGACCGGCGGCCGCGGATCCGCCTCGCTCACCTCGTCCTCCTCGCCGCGCTCGGAACGCTCGCGATCATTCCGCTAAGCGGGCCTGTGCTCGCCGCCGCCGATCCCTTCGGCGTGAGAGCCGGTGCGCTGCTCGGCGCGCTCGCCCTGTTCCTCGCGCCGCTGACGTGCCTCGGCATGTCGGGCCCCTACGTCGTCAAGCTCGCCGCGCGCGGGGTCGACGGCGTGGGCATCGCCGCCGGATCGGTGTACGCGATCAGCACCCTCGGCAGCGTGCTCGGCACCCTCGCGCTCGGCTTCTACCTGCTGCCGATCCTCGGCACGCGCAGGATCGTCGAGGGGACCGGCGCGGTGCTGCTCGTGCTCGGCCTCGGCCTCGCGCTGTACGAGCGGCAGCTCCTCGGTCGCACCCAGGTGGCGACGCTCGCAGCCCTCGTTCTCGCGGTCCTCGTCGCGCTCGTTGCCGGCGTGCTCTCCCCCGTCCGCGTCGCCGAAGGGTTCCGCGTCCTGCACAGCGCGGAGAGCATGTACGGATGGGTGCGGGTCGTCGACGACGAGCGCAAGGGAATCCGCCTCTTGCTCTCGGATGCGTCGTCGATCGGCGCGGTGGACCTGCGCACTGGTCGGACCGCCCTCGCCTACCAGCAGATCCTCGCGCTGCTGCCGCTCGTCGCGCGCCGCGCCGGGCCGGGGGCGGCGCCGGCGGAGGAAGGCGGGGCGCTGCTGATCGGCCTCGGCGTTGGGTATGTCGCAACCGAGCTCGACCGACAGGGATTGCGCACGGACGCGATCGAGATCGACCCGGCGGTGGCCGCGGCGGCGATCGATTTCTTCGGCTACCGGCCCGCCGGGCGCCTGATCCTCGGCGACGGCCGATACGAGATCCGCGGCCTGCGCCAGCGCTACCGGCTGATCATCCACGACTGCTTCACCGGCGGCGCCGAGCCGATCCATCTCCTCACGCGCGAGACGTTCGCGACGCTGCGCAGCCTGCTCGCCGACGGCGGAGTGCTGGCGGTGAATTTCGTCGGGTTCGCGCGCGGCCCCGGGTCCGAAGCGCTCGCCGCGGTGTCGACGACGCTCGCGAGCGTGTTTCCGCACCGGCGCGTTTTCGTCACGCGCCCCGGCGCGGAGTTCTCCGACTACGTGTTCCTTGCCTCGCAGGCGCCGATCGAATTCGCACCGCGCGACGACGCGGACCGGGCGATCCTGGCAGCGCTGGCGAAGCTCGAGATCCCGCCGCCGCAACCGGTCGGCGTGCTGCTCACCGACGACTTCAATCCGCTCGAGGGGATGGAAGTCCGCAAGGCGGAGCTCTATCGCCGGCTGTTCATGGACCGGGTGTCCCCGGCGCTGCTGCTGCGTTGAACTCCGGCACCACGGCGCCAGGGCCGCGTGGCCACCCGCTAATCGCCCGCGGGCGGCTCCGCCTCGATGCCGGCGGCGAGCGATCCGCCGCAGTTGCCGTCGACGTCGACCCAGAGATGGGGCAGGCCGAGGCGCTCGAGCCAGGCCGGGCCGTCCGCTTCCTTCAGCATCGCGATCGTCGATGCGCTGCCGGCGACGACGCAGAGCTCCCCGACGACGGTCACCGACGCGAGGTGCTGCACCGGCCAGCCGGTCTTCGGGTTGAGCACATGCCCGAAGCGCCTGCCCTCGACCACGATGCAGCGCTCGTAGTCACCGCTCGTGGCGACGCCGCCGGCGCCGACCACCAGCGTCCCGACGGCCGCCTGCTTCCGGCGCGGGTGCTGCACGCCGATCCGCCACGGGCGCTCGTCGGGCTGCGGGCCGACGATCCGGATGTCGCCGCCGAGATTGACGACACCGTGCCGCACGCCGGCTTCGCGGCACAGTGCCGCGGCGCGGTCCGCCGCGTACTCCTTGACGATCCCGCCGAAATCGATCTCCATCCCGGCCGGGAATTCGAGGCGCGGCGGTCGCCAGCGGACCTTTTGCCAACCGATCCGCGCGAGCAGCGGCCCGATCTCTTCCGGTGCCGGCGTCGCCGCGCGGTCGAAGCGCCATACCCGGCGCAGAAGGCCGGAGGTGATGTCGAAGAGGCCGTCGCTCTCCCGGTAGCAGGTGTCGGCGTAGTCGAGCAGCCCCGCGGTCTCCTCGTCGACCTCGATCGCGCCGCCCGCGGCGGCGACGCGGTTGATCGCCGAGAGGAAGGTGTCGTCGCGGTAGCGCGAATAGCGCGATTCGAGCCGCGCGACGTCCGCGACGACGAGGTCGGCGACCGCCGCGGCGGACGCGTGGTTCCGCGCGTAGAGCTGGATGTCGCACGGCGAGCCCATCGCCTTGAAGGGATGGCTGAACAGCTCCAGGGCTTCGGGCGCGGACATCGTCGGCGAAACCTCCGCTCCGTCGCCCCCGGTCCGACCGCGGGCGATCAGAACATCATCCTCCAGCTCAGCGCCGCGCTCCCGGTGCGCTCGAGCTGGTAGCCGTTGACGTTCTGCTTCACCGGCTGCAGCCACTCGAACGCGATGCGGTCGCCCTGCCTCTCGCGGCCCGGCACCGCGAAGCTGAAGCCGAAGCCGAGGTCCACGAAGCGCCCGCCGTAGTTCCCCGCGACGCCAGCGGAACTGTCGAGCGGCCGGGGATAGCTGACGGTGCCGGACGCGTCGACCACGGCCGTGGTGCCCTTCAGCTGCCCGCTGATGGCGCCCTGGTCCCAGGCGAGTCCGCGCAGCGAAACGGCGAAGGTGTCCGCGAGATGGTAGTTCACCCAGGCAGTCCCCTGGTAGAGGTCGCCGAGAGTGTAGCCGTCGTTGTTCGGCCCCCCAAGCCGCTTGACCATGCCGACCTGCGCCCCCCAGGTCCAGCGCCGCGCGCTGCCGTTGTAGGTAAGGGTGGGAATGAAATCCCAGGTGCCGCTGCCGAGCTGCATGCCGTAGTCGAGGAGCTCGTTGCCGTGGCTCGGCATCCGCTCGTTGATCGATCCGGTCGGGATGCTCAGGCCGAGCCCGAGGTGCACTTCGCTCCGCGCCGACCGGTAGAGCTGCAACAGGGCGCCGGCGGTGGTGTCGCCGAAGCCGCCGCTGTGGTGCCCCGAGAGGTCCATCTCGGCGTGGCTGTGGCCGCCGACCGGCGTGTAGAACCCGCCGTCGAGGATCCGGTTCGACATGCTCATCGCCACCATCTGCGGCATCAGCATCAGGTTGAGCCAGCTGGTCGGCGCATACATCAGCTCGAGCATGTGCATCTGCATGGTCATCTTGCTCGGCGTCGTGGGACAGCCCTGCACACCGCAGCTCGCGAGGATCGCCGCGTCAGTCGCCGGCACCGACCCGCCGAGGGTGGAGCCGCTCTGGCGGCTGTACATCGCGTTGTACGCCGCCATGAAGCCGCCGGCGACGTCCATCATGTGCGCGTTCATCACGCCCGCCGGAGCGTCGGCGCCGAGGTGCCGCGCTGGTCTGGATTGCGGCTCGTCGCCGTCGTCGGGATGATGGTGGTCGTGCCCGCCGCTGTCGCCGCTCGGGCCGTTCTGGAACTCGAATACCAGCCCGACGTTGAGCACGTTGGCGCTCAGATCGGCGTAGCTGCCGACGCCGCCACCGCCGAGCTTCAGATCGCCCGAACGGCGGTAGTTCTCGTAGCCGATCTCGAGGCGGACGTCCTTGGCGAACTGCTTCGTGATGATCAGGCCGAAGCTGAGCGCACCGAAGCCGGCGAGCCGCTGATCGCTCGACCAGTACGGGATCGGCATCCGGCTGAAGTCGAGCAGGCCGGCGTTGCTCGGATTGCGCGGATAGGCCTGCCGGAAGAGGAAGTAGGGCTGGAAGAAGTTCGCCGCGCTCTGCGTGTAATAGCGCGCGGTCGGCGTGATCGTCCAGCCGTCGCCGAGCGGCTGCGCCCATTTCGCCGCGAGCGTCTGCGCCCGGATCCCCCAGTCGTCGCTCGAGTAGGCGTAGTCGAGGTGGAGTGCCGCGTTGGCGGGCGGAACGTACTGCGCGAGGTGGATGTTCCACGTCCACTGGTTGCGGACGTCGGGCCGCTTTTCCTGCACCGCGAAGAGGTTGGTGGCGAAGTAGCCGAGCACCGGCGGGGTCGCGGGGTTGGCGAAGCCGAGGAGAACCAGCTTGTAGGGGTTCTCGAGGAACCCCGAGGAGCGGGAGTAGGTGAGGCCGGTCGAGACCGTCGTGTTCCGGGTGAGGATCTGGGTGATTCCGGCATTGACCGCCACGTCCTCGCGATCGCCCTGGAAGCGCAGCGTCTGCGTCTGGGAGCTCGGCACGCCGAGGACCAGCCCCGGACCGCTGACCGATACGATTCGCGGCCCGCTCGGCGGGTTCACGTAGAGGCCGTAGTCCACGTACGGGCTGGGGACTCCAAGGTTCGCATCGACCCGGGCCTTGGTGTAGCCCACCGATCCGCTGAGCGAAGTGAGCTTCTGGTTGAAGTCCCACCGTCCGTTCAGCCCGATGGTGCCGGACCGGAAGTCGGGCTCGTCGGAAATGCCGCCCGAAACGCCGAGCGCGGCGTCGTTCCATTCGTAGTTCAGCGACGCGCGGAACTGGTTGCGGGTTTCCGCCGAGGCCGAGGTCCAGAGGTTGATGATCTGCGGCTGCGGGACGAGCGGGCGTCCCTGCAGGTTGAACGGCACCAGGGTCACCCGGTCGACCCTGCCTGCCGCCGCGGCCTTGTCGGTGGCCACGTAAGCCGATGCTCCGGTGACCTGGATGAAACCCTCGGGTGCGGTGATGTACGGCGTCGCGCCCGACCAGGTGTCCTGGAGGAATTCGAGGCCGAGTCGCAGCCGGTCGTTCATCCGGAACGTGGCGCCGGCGCGGAAGGTGTCCACGCGGAGCGGCGAGGGTTGCTGCAGCGTGCCGTTCGGTCCGGCCCAGAACTGCGTGCCGCCCTCCCGGTAGCCGCCGAACTGCACCGCGGCCGATTCCACCTCGACCGTCTGCGCCGAGGCCGGGGCCATCCCCTTCAGCGCGAGCGCAGCCACCATCAGCGCCCGCAACGGGGCGCTGTTCGGTGCCGACTGCGCCGGGACGCTCCGCTTCGCCCGTCCCCCGGCAATCAGGTGCGCCCCGAGGGCGCGTCGAATCAGCTGCGGGAGGCGGCGGCGGGCGAAACAGCGTGGCGGGCGGTGCGGCTTTGCATCAGTAGCAGCCACACCCTCCCCCCTGTCCGGCCGCGCCGGCGGTGCTGCCTTCGCGACTCGAATAGACGTGCTCGAGCAGGGCACGCTGGGCGGGGAACGGATCAGGCGCCATGTGCGGCTGGGCGAGGTTGCCGCGATCCCACGCAGGCACCTCGGCACAGCCGGCTACGACGAACAGCAGCGCGATTGCGGTCGATTTCCGCATCTGTCTTACCTCTCCCCCTCCGCTCGCCCGCCGGGCCCGGGATCGGGCTCGGCGAGCAGTCGCTCCACCTGTGCGCGCCGCTGCGCGGCTTCCCCGTCGCGGAACCCGATGTGGACTTCGCGGACGATCCCGCGGCGGTCGATCAGGTAGGACGCCGGCATGCCGACGACGCCGAACGCCCGGGGGCAGGCGCCGCCGGAATCCTTGGCCACGGGGAAGTTTGCCCGGTACCGGCGCAGGAACGCGAGCGCGTCGTCGGCGCGCTCGTCGACGTTGATGCCCACCACCTGGAGCCCGCGGTCGCGGAACTCCCGGTCGAGCGCGTTTAGGAACGGAAACGCCCTGACGCACGGACCACACCAGGAAGCCCAGAAGTCCACGTAGAGGACTTTCGCGCCGCGCGCCGCGGCGAGGTCGAAGGGGGGCGAGTCACCGAGGGGAGCGAGCGCGCATTCGGGCGCCTTTTGACCGACCAGGCTCGCCGCAACGGCTGCGCCACCCGCACCGGCGCCGGCGGCGATCAGCAGCGCGGCGGCGAGCGCAAGGCGAGGCATGCCGGCGACGCTCAACTGCCGCCGTCCGGCGCCGGGACGCGAATCGCCCCGGGCGCTGCTCCGCCGCGCCGGCGGATCGCGGTCACCCTCCGACGCGCCATCGCCGCCGCACTACCGCACCGACGAGCGCGAGCCCCGAGAGCAGCATCGCCCAGGTTCCCGGCTCGGGCACCGGGGTGACGGTGAAGCCCGTGATGCTGAGGTTACGATTGAGCCGGTCCTCCGCGTAGAGATTCGCGCAGGTCGTCAGGACGCAGCCGGCGGTGGTGTTCAGCCCCCCGGAGGAGAGCCGCACGTCGGTGAACAGGCGCGCGAAGTCGCTCGCGCTCGCACCGCCGATCGCGAGGGTGTAGACGCCCGGGCCGAGCAGGCCCGCCCAGGACACTTTGTTGTCCACCAGGCCATCGGCGCCCACGACCGCCTGGACGGCGCCCAGCGAGTCGACGAAGCTCGCACCGCTAGCGGCATCAGCACCCGCGATGCCGAGATAGTGGATCCCCGCGACCTTCGGCACCCCGAGGATGCCGAGGTAAGGGCCGACGCCGTCCGCTGGGGCGGGCGTTGGATTCGCATCGCCGTTGTTGCCGGTCGTCCAATCGCCGTTCGCGTCGAAGACGCCCCAGAGTCCGAGCGGGTTGGCGGACGTTCCGACCGCCGGCCCGCCGCGCACGCCGTTCGCGCCCGCGAACGGCGACCAGGATGCGAACTGTGGCGCGGTGGAAAGGTACGCCGCGGTCGCAGGAAAAGCCGCGACCGCCGGGACATCGCCCACGCCGTCGTGGGACGAGGCGGGCACCACACCCGCGTAGAGCGAGAACGCCGGGTTCAGCGTGCTCGGGGTGATGCCGTTCAGGTACGGATTGGCGTTCCCCGACACCGTACTGTTCGCGAGACCGCTGATCGTGAAGCTCACCTGCGACGCCTCGCTCAGGACGAAATAGCGGAACCTGATGTCGTGGGTGTTCCCGAGCGTGCCGGAATCGAGGCCCGCGAGGAAGCCTCCGTTGCTCGGTACCGTCGCGGTGAAGTTGGATGCGGCGCCGTAGGCCCCGGAGCCGATCGTGTTGGCGATGGGGTCGTAGGCACCGAGACCCGTAAACAGCGACGACCCATAGCCGACGTGCGCCACCGCGGTGCCGGCGAGCGACAGGCCGGCGCTCGCGGCGACCAGAATCCGAATCGCAGTTCTTGTCATGCCCAAACCCTCCCGCAAAGCGATGAGTAGGATGATTTCGCAGCAATCGACTCGCGCCGGTCGGAGCCCGAGCGGCGGCGTAGCGCGACGGTGCCCGCGATCACGAGCAGCCCGGCGATGAGCATTGCCGCCGCGGCCGGTTCCGGAACCGGGGCCGCGCTAAAGCTGATGGTCCCGGCGAGATTCGTGAACGCGTCCCCCGGCGATACGAGCGCCGTCCCCCCGGCCGCGGCAATCGTGTAGTCGCCTGGGGCGAGGAGAAAATTCAGGAGCGATACGGAGGTGCCCCCTGCGGGGCCGACGTGGGTGAGGTACTGGATCACGGTCCAATCGCCGGACTCGTTCGCCATGCTCCAGCTCTGGAGGGCGTTGAACTGGCCGACGTAGGTGAAGTTCGCCGTGTCGCGAAACGGCGACACGCGTCCGAAGGCATCCTGCGTCGTTCCGTTGTCCACGGGCGAGGCGATCTTGGCGAACGGTGGCGTGAGCGCCCGCGGATTGAGCGGATCCTTGATCGTGTCGTCGTGCGCGTCGTCCGGCAGGAGCCCGGCGTAGACGCTGAACGCGGGATTCAGGAGCCCGGTGCCCGAGGCGTCGCTGAACGTGATGCTCACGTACGAGTCCTGGTCGAGGTGGAACTTGAAGAAATCCCCGCCGGCAAGGCTGTGGCTGTCGCCGAGGGCCTGCGTCGTGCCGGCCCACCACCCGTAGTTCGAGAACGCCGAGCCGTTGACCCCGCCCGGCGAGAGGACCGAATCGCTCAGGTCGATGTAGTTCACGTGCGCGGCCGCCGGATATGCGACCGCGAGCAGCAGGGCCGCTATTGCTGAGCGAGCGGCAGCAATCGCCACCCACGCGGTCCGCCGCGGCGAAGTCGAGCGTGCCATCGATTCCTCCCTTCTCTCGGGCGATCCCACCGGGTACGGCTTCGCCGGTGAAATCGCATGCCGCAGGCGCCGCACCCTGCCGGGTGCGGCGATGGATCGAGGGGGATGGCGAGGTGCGCGGCCGGCCGACCGGGAGTCCGGCCCGGACGGCGAGCGCTCAGCGACTCAGCAGGAAACGGACGTTGCCTCGCCTACCCGCTCGGGTCAGGCGGGAACGGGGGGCGGGCGGGAAAATGCATGCGCCCAGACGACCGGCGGTCGGGGCGGATACTCGACGAAGCGTACCGGTTCAACCCGGAGGGGGACGAGGTACGCAAGGGCGGCACGCGGGAGGGGCGCCGGCGCGAGCGACTGCTTGAGGCAGAAAGGACAGCGCCCGGAGGCGCTGCCCCCGCCCTTGGAATCATCGGCGGGGTCGTGGGCCTTGCCCGAGGCGAGATCGACCCACAGGAGGGCACCGCCCATGCAGATCGGGGTCAACCCAGACTCGCCGGCGCGCGCGAGCTGCGAAAGTGCAGGCGCTACCGTCCCGAACGCGATCGCGGCCGCAGCGAGCCACGCAAAACGCCGTCTGGTTCGCGGGCGGGGCAGCATCGAGTCATTATAGAGAGCGATGGCGGACGGTGGCAACCGCGAAGCGAGCCGGGCGAGCTCATGGCGCTCCGGCCGGGCGTCTCGAGGCGATGCGGTAGCATCGCGGGCATTGCCCGGCCGCGCGAGGCGCGCCACCGCTGCGTCCGCCTGCTGCGGCGGCCCTGTGCGGTCACAGCCGTTGATGCGACGCCGCACGAGATCGCACCGATCCAGTTCCTGACCCCACCCTGCGATGGCCGGGGCCTCCGCCCAAACGCCCTTCCCGACGCGCTTCCCCGTCTGGCCGCTCCTCGCGATGCTCGCCACCCAGACGCTCGCGACGATGGCCGCGTACTCGCTGCCGGCGGTGGCGCCGGCCGTCGCGCGGGATCTCGGCGTGCCGGGCGCGCTGGTCGGCGTTTTCATCTCGACTGTCTACGGCGTGGGCATCGCCTCGGCGCTCCTCTCGCCGGGGTTCATCGCGCGCTACGGGGCAGTGCGCGTGAGCCAGTTCGTGCTGCTCTCGACGCTCGCCATGCTGATCGCTGCCGCCGCGGGCAGCGTCGTGTCGATCGCGCTCGGCGCGGTGCTGCTCGGGCTCACCTACGGCGCCACCGCGCCGGCGGCGGCGCACCTCCTCGTGCCGCGTACGCCGCCGGGCGTGATGAACTTCGTGCTGTCCGTGCGCCAGATCGGCGTGCCGCTCGGCGGCGTGCTCGCCGGGCTGGCGATGGTGCCGCTCACGCTCGCGGTCGGCTGGCGCCAGGCGCTCCTCTGGCTCGCGGTGCCCGTGGCCCTCCTCCTCGTCCTGGTGCAGATCCCGCGCCGCGGCTGGGACAGCGACCGGGATCCCGGCCGCGTGATCGTCGGCCGGCGCCTCTCCGCGCCGTTCGCGCTCCTGCGCGAGGGCCCGGCCTTCCGCCGCCTCGCCTTCGCGGGGTTCGTGTACTCGGGGATGCAACTGTGCTTCATCGCCTTCATGACCGTGCACCTGACCAGCCGCGCCGGGTTCGACCTGGTCGCCGCCGGCCGGGCGCTCGCCGTATACCAGGTGTCCGGGGTCGTGACCCGGCCGATCTGGGGCTGGCTCGCCGACCGTTTCGTCCCCGCGCGCGTGCTCCTCGCCGTGCAGGGGCTCGTCATGTGCGGGGCGGCGATCCTCGCCGGCCGGTTCGCGGCTGACTGGCAGCCGGCGCTGGTGCTCGCGGTATGCGCCGTCGCCGGCGCCACTGCGAGCGGCTTCACCGGCATCGCCTACGCCGAATGGGCACGGCTCGGCGGCGCGCGGCGGACCGAGGCGACCGGGCTCGGGGCGGGGATCATGTTCGCGGGCGTGCTCGCGATGCCCTCGGCGTTCTCGCTCGCGGTCGCGGCGAGCGGCGACTACGCGGTGCCGTACGCAGTAGCGGGCGCGCTCGCGGCGGTGTCCGGGCTGATGCTGCTCGGCGGCGGGCGTAGAATGCGTGCCTGAACCGCGGCG
>Ga0335085_10011518_pt1 | contig 13112 bp, 13 predicted proteins | sample Lox_Sample_45_FD_206712 | JGI IMG/M metagenome (GOLD analysis project Ga0335085, IMG submission 206712) | Soil microbial communities from Loxahatchee National Wildlife Refuge, Florida, United States - Lox_Sample_4.5 | ecosystem: Environmental > Terrestrial > Soil > Wetlands | place: USA...
GGCGATGCGCCCGCAGTCCAGGTGCGAGTGGCTTTGCGCTCAGGAATTCATCCCTTCCTTCAGGTCGCCGTTTCTGCGCCTGGCCACACCCGGTTGTATCTGGTTGATCCACAGGGAGGCTCGCTCACGGTGAAGGCGGATGGCGGCCCCGGAGGCCCAGGGGGAAGAGGCGGCCGGGGAGGCCGCGGCGGCTCCGGCGGTATTGGCACGCCGAACGGAAGCGACGGTCAACCCGGCTCCGATGGACGCAGCGGTTTTGACGGGGCGCAGGGTAAGGGAGGACTGATCACCGTGACATACGATCCTCAGGCCCAGCCCTACCTTGGACTGATTCATCTATCAGCTCAGAATGGTCCTCCTCCCGTATTCAAAGAAGAGGCGGTCGCGCCCCTCTGGTAAGCGTGAGGATGGCAGACGTCGTTTCGGAGTCTGGCTAAAGTCTATGGCCAGAATCGCCGATGAAAGCCTGAGAGAACCCATGCATGGGTACCAAACCTCAGCCGGCTCCCGCAGAAAAGCCTGTCCCCTGTATCGCCCGGCAGCCAATTCTGACCGCGGAGGAGGTTGTGGTCGGATACGAGCTGTTCTTTCGTGAACGACCCGAACTGCAACGCTTCGCCTCCGATGGCGAGCGGGCCACTTCCGCCACCATTGACATGTTGAATTTCGTCGGGTTGGGCGTGTTGTGCGACGGGCACCTTGCGTTTATCAACTGCACGCGCCAGATGTTGCTGTCGGATTATTTTGTCCTCTTATCCCCGAATGAGGTTGTAATTGAGATACAGGAAACCGTTCCGGCGGAGAAAGAGGTTATCCAATCCTGCCAGAGGCTGCACGGCGCGGGATATTCCATCGCGCTGGACAATTTCGTGCCCGGGGATGCGAGGGAAGCGCTGGTTCCCTATGCCCGCTTCATCAAAGTCGACATCGCCCAGGTCCCGCCTCAGCCTGCCACGGAGCTGGTCCGGCTGTACGCGGGCGAGGAATGCCGGTTGTTGGCACAAAAGGTGGAGACTCGAATGCAATTTCTAGCGGCGCGCGCCAGCGGCTTCACCTGGTTCCAGGGATATTTCTTCCGGCATCCCGAAAATCTGCGAACCCGGCAGATTCCCGCAAACCAGGCCACCTACGTGCGCCTGCTGACTGCCGTGTCAAAACCGGAACTGGATTTTGCCGAGATCGAAGCTCTCATCAAGCGCGAGCCTTCCCTGTGCTACCGGCTGCTGCGGTATTTGAATTCTCCACTGCTCGGTCTGTCGTCGCCGGTCCTGTCCGTCCGGAATGCCCTGAACCTTTTGGGAGAACACGAATCCGCCCGGTGGATCCGGATGGCGACCACGCTGGTGATGGGGCAGGAGAGGGCCTCGGACCTGGTCCTGTCGTCGCTGGTGCGGGCTCGCTTTTGCGAGCTCATCGCGCCAAAAGTAGAACACGGCAACTCGGATCTTTTCCTGATGGGTATGCTCTCTCTGATCGATGCGATCCTGGCCGTGCCCATTGGCGTGGTGATCGACGAGCTGTGTCTGGAGCCCAACATCAAGGCCCAGCTGCTTTGCGCGAAGACTGGAAAGAAAACTCTTTTATCGCCGATTTACGATCTCATGGTGGCGCGCGAGGTTGGCGACTGGGGTTTGGTCACGCGCTTGGGGAAAGAACTCAATCTCTCGCTGTCGTTCGTTGCCGAAATGTCGAACCAGGCCATGCGTTGGGCGCACGAAATCACCAGCGCGGGGCGCGCCGCGCAAGCTGGTTGATCTCTCGTGCGGCGAATCCTGAACTCGGAACCGGCCAAGGTGGCGAGGGTTCGACTTGAGGGATGAAATTGGAGGCGCGGGTGGGAATCGAACCCACGTATAAAGGTTTTGCAGACCTCTCCCTTACCACTTGGGTACCGCGCCCTGCCGGACCGAACCAGCGACGACTAAATTAGCGACAACGAAGGAAAATGTCCATCGGCGTACGAAACTGCCCACGCAAATGGCAAAGCCCCTCGCAGGCGCGGGGGCCCTCCTCGAACCTATGGAGCGGGAGACGGGATTTGAACCCGCGACTTCGACCTTGGCAAGGTCGCACTCTACCACTGAGTTACTCCCGCCCTTACAATCCCTGATTATACGCAAGCCCGGATTTCCCAGCAACGATGAGGCGGACGGGGTTGCAGGGCCGGCAGTCCCTATTCGTGGCCCGTCCATTGCGGATCTTTTTCCGGAGTCACCAGGGTCCCATCGCGCATGTGGATGATGCGGTCGCCATAGCTGGCGGCGGCAGGATTGTGGGTAATCATGAGCACGGTCTGGCCCAATTCCTGGTTGGAGTGGCGCAGCATGCCGAGCACTATGTCGGAATTTTTGGTGTCGAGATTTCCTGTCGGCTCGTCGGCCAGCACGATGGCAGGCTTGTTGATGAGAGCGCGTGCCAGGGCCACGCGCTGCTGCTCGCCCCCGGAAAGTTCCGAGGGCCGATGATGCAGTCGCTTGGAAAGACCCAGGAGGTCGGCGATTTTGTTGAAGTAGGCGGGGTTCCGTTCGCCGTTGGCGCCGGCTATGTCCAGAGCGACATCAATATTGGAGCGCGCGTCGAGCGTCGGCAACAGGTTGAACTTCTGAAATACAAACCCGATTTTGCGCCGGCGCATGCGGGTGCGTTCGGCATCCGAAAGCCGGGAGAAATCGTCGCCGTCCACCACCACGCGCCCGGAATCGGCGCGGGTCAGGCCGCCCAGCAAATAAAACAGGGTGGACTTCCCGCTGCCCGAAGGTCCTACGATGCTGACAAACTCGCCCTTCTGCACGCTCAGGGAAACTCCCTGCAGCGCGGGGACGTCAATTTTGCCCACGCGGTAGGTCTTGTGCAGGTTTTCGACTTCGATGAAAGCGGCCATGCAAACCAACCATACTACAGGAAGCTGCCTCCGCCGGCGGGGCATTCGGGCCAGATCAGGCGGCGCCGACTTGCGGGGGCAGGGCTTGGGGACGGGGCTGGAGACGCTTGGGGCCGCGTTTGCGAATGAGCATTACCCGGATGCGCTCCAGCAATTCCGCGGGATCGTGCATGCCCTTGGCCAGGAAAATGTCGGCACGAGTGTCGCGATCGTAAATCCGCAGTTTGCCGGAAAGAAGAATTGTGGGGGTCTGCGAGGAAACCTCTTTGATCTTGTTGATCAGGGCATTGCCATCCATGCCGGGGAGCGCCAGATCGGCCAGTACCAGATCAATGCCGCCCTGAAGGAAGGCGGCCAGCGCCTGTTCACCGCGCGTGCAGGCTACGACACGGTAGCCGCGGGTCTCGAGCATGATTTTGCGGATGGAAAGGGACTGTTCGTTTTCTTCCACGCAGAGAATCGTTCTTTTGGGTTTCATTATCCGTGTTTCCGAAAATGACGCGCACCGCGAACCGCGTCCGAGGGAGATATCGAAAACTCAAATTGCAAGAAACTGGAAGCGAACTGCATCCTAACGGTGGAAGAAGAAAAAGTAAAGTGCCACCGGCGTTAATGGGAAAAGAGTGCTACAGAAAAAATCGCAGCGCCACAGGTGGCGCGCCATTGCTGAAAATTCCGCGCGGCAAGTCACAGAAAAAATTCTCCGCGTCCCAGTTCGGCGCAATTTCCACCGACGCGCACGTTAACCACTCGGTCATCCCGGCGCGAGGCGCGCACGAAAATCCGGCTGGGCCGCCGCATTTCCATCCCCTGCTCGATCAGCACACGTTCGTCGGGTTGCGCCACGCCGTGCGCCACCATCCACGCTGCGGTGCATCCCGCCGCCGACCCGGTCGCCGGATCTTCGCCGTTGTAGAAAATCATGCGAGCGTGCAGGCGCGCCTCCGGACTCGCGGTTTCGCGGCACACGAAATAGAAAAATCCGCCCGCACACGGCTTGAGATATTCCGTGGAGGCCCGCAGATCAAGCGCCAGCCGGCGCATGACTTCCAGGCCGCGTAACGGAACAATGGTGAACGGCAAGCCGGTGGAAACGGTTTGCACCGGCAGCGAAGGATCAATATCGCCGTAGGCCAGGCCGGCGGCGCGCTCGATCGCTTCGCGGTCATGCCGCAGGCCGAACTCCGGGTCGCGCTGGGTCATTTCCGCGAATGCCGGCTGGCCGGCCACATCCTCGAAATGCACTGGAATCGTACCCACATTGAGGTCGAGCTTTACCTCGGAGACGCCGCTGGATCCGCGCTGAACAAAGGCTGTGCCCAACGTGGGATGTCCGGCGAAGGGCAATTCCTCCGCTACGGTAAAAATCCTCACGCGCACGCCGCGCTCGCCTTCCACGGCCGGATCACGGGGAAAGATGAATGTGGTCTCCGAGAGGTTCATCTCTTTGGCGAGGCGCTGCATTTCCTGATCGCTGAGCCCCCCACCATCAAGAAAGACGGCGAGTTGATTTCCCTCCAGCGGCTGGGAGGAAAATACATCCAGATGCACAAATGAAAGGCGTTTCTTTTCCTGCGGCATGCACCTAATTGTAGCCCCAGGGAAATGCCAGCGGAGATTCCTCGACTGCCGAACTGCCCGCTCGGCGGGATGTCCGCGGTTTGACGGGATGAATCCCTGCCCGGTATTCTGAAAGCTGTATGTGCATGGATCACACGCCGCGTGCCCTGTGTTGCTGTATGCGGGCGCCGGTGTGTGGGTAGTGCCAGAAGGTTTTTGACGAACCCACCCGGCAGCAGATTGGGTGGGTTTTTGTTTTGCCCGGTTTTTGGGTGCCAGAGCGAGTCGTGGCCGGGCAACCGGCCAGATATGAATTTAAAAAGAGAGAGGACTCATGAGCACAGACACCGTACTGGAAACCGTATCGCAGATCCCGCGCATTAACGACGTCGCTCCCGACTTCACCGCTGAGACCACGCAGGGTACCATCCATTTCCACGAATGGATTGGCGACGGCTGGGCGGTGCTGTTTTCCCATCCCAAGGATTTCACTCCCGTCTGCACCACGGAACTCGGCACCATGGCCGGGTTACAGCCGGAGTTCGCCAGGCGCAACACCAAAATCATCGCGCTGAGCGTGGACCCAGTGAGCAATCACAGCAAGTGGTCCGCCGACATCGAGGAAACACAGGGATACAAAGTGAACTACCCGATGATTGGCGATCCGCAGCTCAAGGTCGCTAAGCTCTACGGCATGCTGCCTGCCGCGAGCGGCGAAGCCAGCGAAGGCCGGACGGCCAACGATAACGCCACTGTGCGTACCGTGTTCATCATCGGACCCGACAAAAGGATCAAGCTGATGCTGGTCTACCCAATGAGCACCGGGCGCAACTTTGATGAGGTGTTGCGCGTTCTTGACTCCATGCAGCTCACCGCCAGGCACAAGGTGGCGACGCCGGCGAATTGGAAGCAAGGCGACGACGTGATCCTCTCGCCGGCAGTTTCCAACGAAGAGGCGCAGCAGAAGTATCCGCAGGGCTGGAAAACGCTGAAGCCCTACCTGCGGGTGGTGCCTCAGCCGAAGTAGATCACCGCCGGCCCGCCCGGTGCAGGGTTCAGGCGGGTTTGCAGCGTGATGCGAGCAGGCCCGTGGCCGCGGAAATGTCGAGGTCCGCGATCAGCAGGCCTGCTTTGCCGTAAGGCTGGTAGGTGAGCAACGTCCCGTCGGGTCGAACCACCGCAGAAGTAGTCGGCGACCCGGGGCTGGCAAAGTTTACTGTCGCGAAATAGCAGGTGTTCTCGGCGGCGCGGCACAAGGCTGCTTTTTCATGAAATGAGTTCGCAGGATCGGCGAAGGTCGAGGGTGCGTAACCGCCCGGCTCCGCCTGGTGGAAATGCGGGTGGAACACGACCTGGGCGCCATGCCGCGCCGCCCAGCGCACGGTTTCCGGATATCGCCAGCCCTCATGGCAGATCGCGATTCCGTAGGTCAGCGGGCCGGTCTGGAAAACTCTTCTTTCGGTACCCGGCGCATACGTCGCTTCTTCCGAAGGGTCGAGCTGGACTTTGTCCTGAAACCCGGCAAGAGTTCCGTCTGCATTGACCGCCAGCGTGGTGATTCGGAGAGCGTTATTCACGATGCGTTCCGTGCCGAGAATAACCGCAATGTTCGCCTGAGCCGCGACCGCAGCAATTGCCGACCACGCGCGTTCGAGGAAGGCAGCGTCCGGGGGCGCCACCGATTTGCCCATTCCCCGGTAACCGGGAACAAAGCATTCCGGAAAGCAGACGAGGCTGGCGCGCTCGTCCGCTGCCTGAGCGATGGCCTGTTCAGCCTGCGTTACCGACTCCCCGGGAGTCGCTGGAAATGGGATGTTGGCAAGAGCAATGCGAAACGGATTCTGATAACGATTTTAGCCTAGTAGAAAGATTGGCTTTCAACTGCGCAGGCGCGGGCCGTACGTTGGGCTTGTCTTGTGTCTAGCGGTCGCTTGAGACTCCCAGATATTTGATCGCGGTAGCAGGATCGGGTACAGCGGACTCATGAGCCACGATGCGCCATCGTCCCCGGATTTTATGCAGCACAACCAGATTGACCCCCATGGCCTGCTGCCCGGCATTGGTGGAGCGGTAGCGGGTCAATGTGTAGGCAAAGTTGGCGGAACAGCTGGTCGCCAGGACCTTAATGGAATCCACGTGGTAGTCGGCATTTATCCCCAGTTGAACGTAGGCCTGGATGGCCGGGCGTCCGTGGATGATGCCGGTGGCAAAGTGCTGAGTGAGGTAGTAAGCGTCTTCGGTATAAAGCGCCGCCACGGCGGCGGCTTTTCCGTTGTTATAGGCGCGCCTCCAGTCTTCGGCAATCTGCCGCAGCGCGCGGTCGTCTGCGGCGTTGCTGCACCGCATGGGGGAAGGTGAAGCATCGCCCACTTCGGCCGCGGCAATCCGGGGATGAATTCCCGATGCGATCAGTAGAATCAGGATGAGCGCCGGACTCAGCTTCATAGTGCGCCTCCTTGGGCGTGCCATCGCGGCACCGATAGAGGGTACACCGGCAAAATGCCCGGCGGTCTTGCGCCGGCCTCACCGATCATTTTGTTTCAGTCACGGTCACGCCCTCGGCAGCGAGACTTCTCCTGATCTGGTTGGTCAGCGCGGTCGAGCCTGCTTTCTGTGATTGCAGAAACCCGAGGTACATGGTGCTGATGCAGGCATCCCGCTGCTTTTGCGCGCAATATGCCTGGCCCAGCCGGTAGAGGGCCTGGGCATCGTTGGGATGTGTCTTCACCTCTGCCCGTGCCTCGCCGACGCTCGTTGTCCCAGCCTTGTTCTGGGCGGCTTGCACATGAATGAGGCTTACGCCGCTCTTCACCAGAATCTTCTGCCGGTAGTGCGAAAATTGAAGGGTCGCAGGCACGGTAACCGTTTGTGAGTCCTGTTCGAGCGGGCCGCCCCAGGTTGCGGCGGCGCTGTAATAATATTCGACGCCCGCGGTTACCGTGTCATCCGGAATATCGATGACCCACGGAGGCGAGGTCGAGTTCGATCCCAAGGAATCGCCCGGGCTAAGCTGATAGACGGTCGTGATTATCGGGGCATTTACTGGAGCCCCACCTGGGCCCACGGTCGTTGTTTTGCACCCCTGCCCTCCATTTGCCATGGTGGTGCCCTGGCGGCACGGGTCGTTCCCTCCTTGCCGGGTCACCTTCAACCCAACCAGAGTCGGCAGATTATCCACTGCTACAGACAGCCTGACCGTGGTGGGGGTGGTTCGCGTTGCCGTCAGAACAGGATTAGCTCCCCATATGGTGACTGAGCGTGATTGCGCGCAGCTGCGCATGGAGGCGTCCGGCGTCCCGGTGCAAACCCAATAGATGTAAGGATCGTGCGGGGTCAGCGGACCTTGGTCGGCATATCGGCTGGTGCCGCTGGTCACGCGCTTGATGGGCTGCGCCGCCGTGCCCCCGGTGATGGCACGCCGGATTTCAATCCACTCGCTGGAATTGGGGGGATTCGTCCAACTCAACAGGACGGAAACGCCGCCCGCGGTGGCCTGCAAATTGGTCGGCGGTGGGGAATTGTTGGTGTAGGGAGCCGGCCCGGTTCCGGAATCATTTCCGGAGCCGCCGGAAGAAGGGGCTTTCATCGTGGTTGCGCTGGCCTCCAGGCAGTTACTCTTGCTCGAGTTCGCGGCGTTACCGGAGCAAACCAGGTAGGTGTACTTCGTCGATGGGGTCAGGCCCGTATCCAGGTACGAGATGGAGGCGTAGTCGGCCGGCTCCACGCCCGTCCGCGGGATATTCAAGCCCGGTGGGTCACGGTAAATTACAAAGTTGGTGCAATTGTCGGCAGTCGAAATGCGGCAGGGCGTGAAATCTACTGAGATTGCGTTAGGCCCCTGAACAACCAAAGTCAGAGTATCGGGAGGCGATTGGGCGCTGGCGGCGGGCGCCAGCCCCAGCGTAAGAAGTCCAAACAACGCCAGAGCAAAAGGCAGAAGGCGACGAATACAGAGCAGAGTTTTGAGCATGGGCGCTTCTCCTGACATCACCGGCTAAAAAGCTTGAGATTGCTCAGGTTGCGAACGGGATGTGCATACCGGCTATGGCTCAGCATTTCATCCATGAGCCACTGCAGAATGGTTTTATCGTCGGGCCAACAGGCGCCCGCAACCTGGTATTTGGGTAGTCGTACGCCGTTCAGATAGAAGGTTGGGTCCTTTGCGCAGGGATCGGCAATCTCGGCCTGCGTGCCGGCTTCAATCAGTTCATGGGCGAAGGTGCCCAGACCGCCGGCAAGATCGGAATTCGAAGTAACCCAGCAGGCTCCCGCTCCGGGACGATACTGCTTGGAGTTCCTGCCGAAAATATTGGGATCGGTGAACGCATGGCCGGGCGCTACAAACAAGGTGTAGACCGTCCGGTACTTGTTGATGATGTTTCCGGCATTGTCGTAATACTCGGGCGGCCGAACCCAGTTCTCGCGAATGGCGCGGTCGATGATGTCCCAGCAGTTTTGATCGGTGAACGGGTTGGGCAGTTTGTATCCCGCGGGCACAGTTGCGCCGTAATCGTACGCGCCGCCGGCGGCCAGCCCATAGGAGGCAAGTCCATCAAAGTAGTGACTGTCCATAATGTCGATGACACCTCTCAGGACGTCGAAGACATTGAACGGGCTATTGTTTGATGGGGGAATTTCCCAGCCCCAGAAAATCGGCACGACCAGTAGTTGAGGATTCATATCGTCTCCCTGCTGCCTCGCGATCTTTTTAGAATCGCGGTGCACATCTCAGGAGCCGAATGTGTCGCAAGCATCCGGCTCGGTCAATGAAACAACGTCTTAAATCGGTTTTAACCGGAAAGTGGCTGGCGCACAAAAGGTTAGGAGAATGCTTTAACCAGGAGTCTGAGCGGCTGGCGCTCTGGTTGCCGGGTGAATTGAAATTCTGAGTGGCCAAGAGCCAGCTTTCATCCTCCAAAAATCCAGACAGATCGAAGGCTTGCCCTGGGCAGTAGAGCTGTTCCGGCATACTCATGGCTATGCTGGACTGATAAGCTGAGACCGGCTTTGCGGAAGCGCATGGAATCCGGTGATCCCCCCGGTCTTCAAAACCGGTGGGCGGCAGGTCTCCTGTCGCCGGTGGGTTCGACTCCCACTCGCTTCCGCCATTTGTTTTCAGCGAGATGAAGGAGTCAAGAGATCATTTTCAGCATGAGATGACGGTACCAAGAGCCACAGATCGTGGAAGACAGGAGTAGAGGTTCCAGGCCGGCTCGACCGTTGAGGACAGCGTACAATCAATGCCTTTTAGGACTTATCTCTTGCGCCGTACGCACTGAAAACGGTGCCAAGGATGACCAGGTTGCATGGGCCCTGTTGGGCGCCAGTGATCAGCGAACAAAGTACATCAAGGAGTTGGCTATGCACCTCCACAGCAATAGATGCTCGGTCCCGACTAACATTGCCACGGCCTTAGCCGCCGGTGTTCTACTGGTCGCCCTTTCGGGATGTAGTTCAAAGCCGAAGGTTTCCGAAGATACTGGCACACAACAGGCCCCCAAAACAAAGGACGCTGCGGCGGACCACTTTGACGGGGGAACTTATTGCGCGCAGACATTCATGCAGGGCTCTTCGCCGGCGCACCCGCTTCATTTCTCCTACCAGGTGATCGAAAGCGATCCCTCCCAAAAGAGCAAGGATTATGAAGCCGATCTCTCCGGGGACACGCTTGACCTTGTTCATGCTGACAAATGGCTGGCAACGGATGAGGACCGCAAGTTCTTTGAAGAGAGCAGCCGCTTTACCGACCCAAAAATCGTCAAGCGAGCCATCAGCAACGGAATGGCGGAAGAAACGATTACAAACCATGCCACCCGTTCCGATGAGGTGAGCTGGATGGGGATTGTCACCAGTATCTCGCAGGGAGGAACACCTTGGGGGCTGTTCGTTCTGAAGCCAGCAGTCTCACAGGTCGGGGAAGAAAATGTGAACGGATTTGACACAGTCAAATACGCGGTGGACACGACGAAAGAGAACGTTATGGAGAAATCCGCCGATGCTCTTCGAGGCCTCAAGGACTACAACATTACAGGTACGGCGTGGGTGCTCAAAGGTGCCAAGTGCGTCTTGCAGTATGACATTACAGATCAACAAACAGGAAAGGACGGTACGAGTCGCACGACCCGTTACGAGGGAAGCGTGACCCAGAAATAGAGCGAAGTCGCGGGCTCAGTCACCGCGACCGCGGTTAGTTCGCTAATCCGAAGTCGACAGCTACGGTAGTTTCAACCGCCGCCGGCTGACCATTCACCAGATAAGGTTTGTAGCGCCACCAGCGCACAGCATCCATAGCGGCTTGTGACAGGATCTCCGGCCCGCTGACAAGTTTGATTTGCGCGACCGCGCCGTCCGGGTTTACCACGGTATCCAATACCACTGTGCCCTGCACCCTCGCCTGTCGCGCCGGTTCCGGATACTCGGGCGTGATCTTGTGGACGAGCCGCTGCTCCATCTCGCGGCCTGGCACTTTCAATAGTGGCTGCGCGACTGCCGCTACTCTGGCCGGAACCTGCGCCTCCAATTCGGTCCAGCCCTTCTGCCATTGCCACCATCCCAACACAGACGCAAGCACCATCACGAAAACGGCGAAAGCAACGGCGTACCGGAAGCCGAGTCTGCGCCTTGATTTATTTGCGAAGCCATCAAAACCTGAAAGCAACTCCCTGTTCGCCGCGGGTTCTCCTGAAGCGGCGCCTGGCTGAAATAACAAAACCTCGCCTTCGCGGCGTGTCCAGTAGCGGATGATCGATTGTTGTTCAACCGGCATACGAAGAAACTGCAGGCCAAAACACCGTTCCCGCTGGTAGCGCACCACCGCTGTGGCCCGCACCGGTGTGCTGGAATGCGGAACAAGGAACTCGACGCGGACGGGTTCACCGACAAGGAGACGCGACGCCGCGACAACCCCCATTCCCCCCTCGCCGATTTCGATACTGTGCCCGGGAATGTTGTCGGGCGCACCCGAGCGCAATACGGTGAGATGCAAGGGCATCGTCAGCTTGTAGCGAGGGGTTCTCCGCTTGGCTTCGGTTACCGGCGAAAGTTCTGGCGTGACCGCGGTGTCCATATCATTCCCGAACAACAAAGAAATTCCTGACACTACGAGTGTTTCTTATACGATGGCCAATTCCACGCGGCTAGATGCCGGACGGGTGATTACGATCGTCACCTGGGCACGGTGACAGAGGGCGATTGCTGACGGGCAGGCAAACGCTTGCCTGATGTTCGGAGGCCCCCCGCACCCAGGGCTATAACTGGATTTAAACGCCCGCGTTTCCGCTATCCCTCACATCTCGCTTGCGCATTCCGGCATAGTTGAAAACAGCATTTTTGATGGGGTTACCGCCAATTTCAATGGCGGCTGGCCCACCCTTTTCCCCTAATCTCTCTCCAACCCCTGTCCGGCGACGCGCAGGCCGCCACCGTTCCGGGCGAGCCGCTGCAGTAGCCGCGCAATGACAAAAATGAGGAGCGGAATCTGCGTGGATTCCGCTCCTTCATTTGTCGTACAGGTCCCCGATCTTTGAAGTTCAGAATGTCGCGATCGGATTCACCAGCGAGCCGGTCCCACCCTTGATCCGCTCTGGGGCGAGCGTCAGCAGGAATGTCTGCCGGTTCAGCTTCCGCGCCTCGCGGCCAACATCTTCAAGATTGCACTGGTCGGCGAGCGGCATGCCCATGGCCACAATGGCGAGAACATGAATGGGGAAATCAACTCCCTCCACTGGAGCGGGAAGCGCATCGTGCGCGCAATCGCTGACCATGAAGGCAGCATCGCGCTGGTGCAGCCATGCCATGGCGGACGGAGCGAGGCCGGCGGAGTGGTTGGCGATGTCCCACGCTCCCTTGGCCTCTCGCAATGCCCAGCGTCCGGTTCGGACCAGAACGGCGTCGCCGGAGAGAATGTGCACTCCGGTCTTCTTTTCCCACTGATCCAGCTCGTGAGCGGTGATGAGAGCGTCTGTAGGCAGGTACGGCAATCCGCGCAGCCAGGGAATATCGATCAGCACTCCACGCGTAAAAATGCCATCGTAATATTTGGCGGCATCAAGAACCTTGGCCCCGCTGCTCGTGATATCGGTGTCCGGATACCCGTTATAAAGACGGCCTTCATAGTAAGTGTGCGACAAGGCGTCGAAGTGACTGAACGCGAAACCATGAAAGTTCACGGTATACGTGTCCATGTTGAACTTGCCATCGACGCTCAGATTCATGACATCGCGAAACGGATCGGGGTTATCGACAGACTTCTCCTCGTTCAGATCGCGCGCCAACGACACGCAGACCCCTTCTCGCACCAGCGCTGCTGCTTCCCGCCTGCGTGCCGGAGTAATGAGGTTCAGCGTTCCAAGCTGGTCTTCTTTACCCCACCGCCCCCAGTTGGAAAGCCGCTTGAACAGCTGATCGAACTGCGCTTTAGTAAGGTGCTCGCGGGAGGATTCCGTCGCCGGTTGCCCCTTGGCCGCTGACGCGACTGCATAGGAGGCCAAAGCTGCCCCCATGCCTTTCATATAGGAACGGCGGTCCATATCTCCTCCTCCGACATCCTGAGGTTCCTTAATATGTATCTTTCATAAGCCACGTATCGACAATGTCGAAGGTCCCACTGGTGGTCGGACTGATGCTGAAGCGCAGGACGCTCGCCTGGGAATCGATGGTGATGGGAAAAGGA
>Ga0335085_10011519_pt1 | contig 13111 bp, 12 predicted proteins | sample Lox_Sample_45_FD_206712 | JGI IMG/M metagenome (GOLD analysis project Ga0335085, IMG submission 206712) | Soil microbial communities from Loxahatchee National Wildlife Refuge, Florida, United States - Lox_Sample_4.5 | ecosystem: Environmental > Terrestrial > Soil > Wetlands | place: USA...
AACCGTACATGATGTTCTTGTTGGTCCATTCGAAATCGAATGCGTCGATCAAGGCCTCGCGCAAGCGACGGTCCTTGAATTTCTCGCGCCTTGTATTGATGAACCAGCCTTGTGCACCGGAAGGCGTGGCGTCCGGAATAACCTTTCGCTGGACGCGACCATCCTTGATGGCGGGGAAATCATATCGTGTCGCCCAGGTGCGCGAGGTGAATTCCTCGCGGAACAAATAGCTCTTGGCAGTGAAGCCTTCGAAACCGACGTCGCGATCGCGATAGTACTCGTATCGAATGGTGTCGAAATTGTTCAGACCGCGCGACACCGGCAAATCGGCGCCCCACCAGTCCTTCACCCGATCGAATTCGATGAAGTGCCCCATGTCGAAGCGGCCGACTTTGTAGGCGCCGCTGCCGAGCGGAACGGCCAAGCTCGACTGATCGAAGGGCTGCTGGGCGTAATAGGCCTTGGAGAAGATCGGCAGACCGGCGACGAACAACGGCACGTCGCGTCCGCGCTTTTCGGCGAAGCGCACGATCACGGTCCGCGCGTCGGCGGCTTCGGCGCTCTTCATGTCGCGCAACTGCTGGGTGATGATCGGATGCCCTTTGTCCTTGAGCGTCGTCAGCGACCAGGCCACGTCCTGCGCGGAAAGCGGCGTGCCGTCGTGGAATTTCGCTTCCGGGCGCAGCGTAAACGTGTAGATCAAGCCGCCGTCGGCGATGCGTACGCCTTTCGCCGCAAGCCCGTACATGGCGTCGGGCTCGTCGCCCGAGCGCACCATCAGCGCCGCGAACGTCAGGTCCATGCCGAAGGCGCCGTCGCCCTTGAGAATGTAGGCGTTGAGCGAATTGAAGGTGAGATATGACCCGTTATAGCCGCGGCTCGACACGGCTTCCGAATAGGTGCCGCCCTTGGGCGCATTGGCATTGACGTAATTGAAATGCGGGAAATCGGCGGGATAGGCGAGATCGCCGAACGCCGACATGCCGTGCCGCTCGCCCTCTTGCGCAAGAACGGCCGCCGGAAGCTTCGCGGCGGCCAGCGCGCCGGCCGAGACCGCGATGACCTGCCGACGCGTGATCACGCGCGCCGCGGCAGCTTCGCCGCCTTCTCCGCGTCCCACCACCAGATCGAGGGGAACGCGGAGCGCCCGTATTTCGGCATGGTTTGCGGCCGGCTGAAACGATCCCAACGCGCCGTGCGCGAATAGGGATAGGTCCATTGCGGCACGACGTAGAAATTCCACAACAGCACGCGGTCGAGCGCGTGCGTCGCCGCCACCAGTTCCTCGCGGCTTTTGGCGAAGATGACGCGTTCGATCATGGCGTCGACCGCCGGATTCTTGATGCCGACCACGTTGCGCGAGCCGGGAAGATCGGCGGCTTGCGAACCCCAAAAGTCGCGCTGCTCGTTGCCCGGCGACAGCGACTCGCCCCACGACGCGATGACGATATCAAACTCCCACTGCCGCAGGCGGTTCTCGTATTGCGCGCTGTCGACGGTGCGAATGGCCACCGTAATGCCGAGCCGCTCGAGCGAGGGCTTGTAGAACAGCATGACGCGCTCGAACGAGGGATCGTCGACCAGCAGTTCGACCGTCAGCACGTCTTTGGTCTTGGTGTTGACGAGCTTGGTGTTTTCCACGTCGTATCCGGCCTCGCGCAAAAGCTTCAGCGCCTCGCGCAAATTGTCGCGCACGTTTTGCGCGCTGCCGCCGACCGGATTTTTATAGGGCTGCGTGAACAGTTCGGGCGGCACCTTGTCCTTCACGCTCTGCAAAATATCGAGCTCCAGACCCTGCGGGATGCCGGATGCGGCGAGCTCGGTGCCGGAAAAATAGCTGGCGATGCGCTGGTACTGGCCGAAGAAGAGCTGCTTGTTCATCTCCTCGAAATCGAAGGCGAAGTTGAAGGCGCGGCGCAAGCGCGGGTCCTGGAATTTCGGCCGCCGAATGTTGAAGGCGAAGGCCTGCATCGCCCCGACATTGCGGATCGGGAATTCCTCCTTGATCACTTTCTTTTCGCGCACCGCCGGAAAATCGTAGGCCGTCGCCCAGTTCTTGGCGCTATTCTCGCTGCGAAAATCGACCTGGTCGCCCTTGAACGCCTCCAGCGCTACGGTCGAGTCGCGGTAATACTCGTAACGAATGGTCTGAAAATTGTTGGTGCCGATACTGACGTTGAGCCCCTTGCCCCAATAGTCGGCGATTTTTTCATAGACAATGGTGCGCCCCGGCGAGAATTCCTTGATGCGGTAAGGCCCCGAGCCGAGCGGCGGCTCAAGCGTCGTCTCGGCGACGTTGCGTTTCTTGCCCGACTTGTCGGTGCCCTCCCACCAGTGCTTGGGCAGAATCTGCAACTGGCCGACGATCTGCGGCAATTCGCGATTGCCGGGCCCGTCGAACGTGAACGTGATCTCGCGCTCGCCGGTCTTTTCCGCCTTGGTCACGTGCCGGTAATAGGCGGCAAGCTGCGGGCTGTTCTTCTTGAAGATGTCGAACGAATAGATGACGTCGTCCGGCGTCACCGGCGGCCCGTCGTGCCAGCGCGCATTGGCGCGCAGGCGATAGGTCACCGAGGTGCGGTCGGCGGGATAGCTGACAGCTTCCGCCAGCAAGCCGTAGTCGGTCGACACTTCGTCGAGCGCGGGCGTGGTCAGCGATTCGTTGATCAGCTCGAGCCCGCTGGCGAGGCTGCCTTTCACCACCGCCACCACGGAATTGAAATTGTCGAAGGTGCCGAAGGCGATCTGCCGCACCATGCCACCTTGCGGCGCCGCCGCATCGACGTAGTCGAAGTGCGCGAAGCCTGGCGGATAATGCGGCTCGCCGAACAGCGAGAGGCCGTGCTGCCATTGCCGCGTCTGCGCTTTGGCGATTGTCGGAATGGCAGCGGCGCCAAGACCCGCCACGACGCCCGCCGCCGGCGCAACGAGCGCCGCCGCGGCGCTGTGCAAGACGGAACGGCGGCTGAGTTTCATGGCAAAGCTCCGGCGCCGCCCCGGGGCGCTTTCCTTGCAATCGGCGGCGATTATGTCGGTTTTTCGGTCCGCCACCAGCGGCTTCGTCGCGTTGTGATGCAAAACGGCCGGGCCTTGCGCCCGGCCGCCTGTAAGCCTCGCTGTTTTCGCCGTTACTTGGCCGGCGCCGCCGGCTTCGGCGCCTCGGCCGGCTTGGCCGCAGCGGCGGGGGCGGCTGGCGCCGCTTCTGCCGCCTTCGGCAGCGGCTGCGGATTGTCGGACAGCGTCCGCAAGTAGGCGATGACGTCGGCCCGCAGGGTCTCGCGCGACAGGCCGGCAAAGGTCATGGCCGTGCCGGAGATGTATTCGCGGGGGTTGGTGAGAAACTTGTTGAGCTCGTCATAGGTCCACTTGCCGCCCTTGGCCTTCATGGCGGCCGAGAAATTGAAACCGCGACCTTCGCCGCGATCGCTGCCGACGATATTCCACAGGTTCGGCCCGACCCGGTTCGGCCCGCCTTTCTCGAAGGTGTGGCAGGCTTGGCACTGCTTGGCGACCTGCTGGCCGCGTTCGACCGAAGCCGAGGCCAACAGCGCCTCGATCGGCTGCTCGGGCGCCTTGGCGGCGGGCTTTTCCGCACCTTCGGTTTTGACCGCGATCGCATAGCCGGGCTTCGCCGGCTTCTCCGGCGCGAAAATAGCCCCCGCCCCGATATTGAGCGCGAGCATGATCAGGCAGGTGCCCAGGATGGCGCCGAGGACCTTGTTAAGCTCGAAGGAATTCATCGAAAAACGGCTCCCGAATGGGGCACAAACCGGCAGGATGCGAATACGCCGCCGAGGCTTTGGCGGCGGCGGACAGATACCGTTTTGCCTCCACTCTGGCAACCCGTATAAGCGCGGCAGCCCGCGCGACATTCGTCCAAGCTGCTGTTGACGGCGGTCCCGAACCGATGCCCGAAGCGATCGTTCTCATCCCCGCCCGCATGGCGTCGACCCGGCTGCCCGGCAAGCCCTTGGCCGATATCGCCGGGCTGCCGATGATCGTGCACGTGCTGCGCCGCGCGGCGGCCGCCAAAATCGGCGAGGCCGTGGTGGCAACCGACTCCGAGGCGGTCGCCGCGGCGGTGGAAAAGTCGGGCGGGCGCGCGATCATGACGCGGGCCGATCACCTCTCCGGCTCCGACCGCATCTACGAGGCGCTGGAGGCGCTCGCCCCCGGGCGCCGCATCGACGTGGTGGTCAACGTGCAAGGCGACTTGCCGACCATCGCTCCTGCCGATATCCGCGCCGCGCTGACGCCCCTCGCCGACCCCGCCGTCGACATCGCCACACTCGCGGCGCCGATTACCGATCCAGCCGACCTCCGCAATCCGAACGTCGTCAAAGCCATCGGACCGCCCGCGACGTCCGGCCGTTTCCGCGCGACGACCTTCAGCCGCGCCGCCGCCACCGGGCCGGGCCCGCACTATCATCACATCGGGCTTTACGCCTACCGCCGCGCGGCGCTGGAACGCTTCGTCAAGCTGCCGCCCTCGGCCAACGAGCGGCGCGAGAAGCTCGAGCAGTTGCGCGCGCTCGATGCCGGCATGCGCATCGACGTCGCCATCGTCGACAGCGTTCCGCTCGGCGTCGACACGCCGGAGGAATTGGCCAAGGCGCGCAAAATGCTCGGCGGTTGACTTAGGGCCGCTGGTCTGGGCAAGGATCGGTCGAGGCAGCATGTCATGGCGAAAAAGAAGATCATCTTCCAGGGTGAACCGGGGGCGAATTCGCATCTCGCCTGCCGCGAAGCCTATCCGGATTACGAGCCGATCCCGTGCCCGACCTTCGAGGACTGCTTCTCCGCGCTCACCGGCGGCGACGTCGCACTCGGCATGATCCCGATCGAGAATTCGGTCGCCGGCCGCGTCGCCGACATCCACCATTTGATGCCGACCGCGAACCTGCACATCGTCGCCGAATGGTTCCTGCCGATCCGCAATCAATTGATGGCGCCGAAGGGCGCCACTTTGAAAACCATCAAGTCGGTCGAAAGCCACGTGATGGCGCTCGGCCAATGCCGCAAGATCATCCGTGAGCTCAAGCTCAAACCGATCGTTGCCGCCGACACCGCGGGCTCCGCGCGCGAGGTGGCCGAGAGCAAGGACATCGCGCGTGCGGCGATTGCCTCGCGGCTCGCCGCCGAAATCTACGGCCTCAATATCCTGAAGGAGAACGTCGAGGACGAATCGAATTCGACCACGCGTTTCATCGTGCTGTCGCGCGAGAAAAAATGGGCCACGCCGGGCAACGGCAAGGTGATCACCACCTTCGTGTTCCGGGTGCGCAACGTGCCGGCCGCGCTCTACAAGGCGCTCGGCGGTTTCGCCACCAACGGCGTGAACATGACCAAGCTGGAAAGCTACATGATCGGCGGCAACTTCTTCGCCACCCAGTTCTATGCCGACGTCGAGGGTCACCCGGAAGACCGCGCGCTGGTCTTTGCGCTCGAGGAACTTGCCTTCTTCTCCAAGGAGATGACGATCCTCGGCGTGTATCCGGCGCACCCCTATCGTGAGACATTCAAGGAAGAGAAGGACTGAGCGCGGTCGCCGCCCGCGCCGTCATTTCTTGTCCGCTTTCGGTTTTTTCAACTCCGCTACCTCGAGCTGAAGTTTCGCCAGCGCCGCCTTGAGCGCGGCGAGTTCGCTTTTGTGCGCGGCAATCTCGCGATTTGCATCCGCAAGCTTGGCCTGCATCGCGCGCGCCTGCTTCGCCAATTCCTGTTGGAGAAATTCGACGTTGCTTTGCAGGCAGCTGGTGCGCCGCTCCATGGCTTTTTCGGCGGTGCATATTTCGAGGCCGCGGATGTCCTGGGCTAAAGTCGGCGCTGCGGCGGCAATGCCTATAAGAATAGCCGAAATGCGGAGTTTCATGGCGCCAGCCTATATGAGTCGCGGGCGCGCAGGTTGCCGCGCGCCGGCTATTCTCATCTCTGTTCGAACGGCTATGATGGCGGCGTCTCAAATTGCTGGGGGCGTCATGACAATCGTTACACGGCTGTTTGCCCTGTGCGCAGGGCTGCTCATCGCCGGAAGCGCCGCGGCGGCCGGCCAATATCCCGATCATCCCGTGCGCGTCGTGGTCGGCTTTTCCGCCGGCGGGCCGACCGACGTGATCGCGCGCATCGTCGCCGAGAAGCTGTCGGCCGCGCTCGGCCAGCAGTTCTACGTCGAAGACAAGCCGGGCGCCGGCAGCAACATCGCCAGCGCCGAAGTCGCCAAGGCGGCGCCCGACGGCTACACCATCACCGTGGTGAGCACCGGCTTCATGGTCAATATGAGCCTTTACGCGCATGTGCCCTACGACGCGGTGAAGGATTTCACGCCGATCACCATGGTCGCCTTTTCGCCCAACGTGCTGGTGGTCAACCCGTCGGTGCCGGCAAAGTCGGTCAAGGAATTGATCGACCTGATCAAGGCCAATCCGGGCAAATACAGCTTTGCCGGGCCGGGCATCGGTTCGACGCCGCACCTGTCGGGAGAACTGTTCAAGCAGAAATTCGACTTGCAGATGGTGCACGTGCCCTATCCCGGCGCCGCGCCCGCCATCACCTCGACCATCGGCGGTCACACGCCGATCGCCTTCACCGCGCTGCCGCCGGCGCTGAAATACGTGCAAGACGGAAAATTGCGCGCGCTCGCGATCCTCGCAGTCAAGCGCAGCGACGAGTTGCCCGATGTGCCGACCATGGCGGAGGCCGGCTATCCCGGCCAGGAGGCCGACACGCTGACCGGCGTGCTGGCGCCCGCCGGCACACCGAAGCCGATCATCGACCTGCTCAATCGCGAAATCGCCAAGGCGGTGGCGCAGCCCGAGGTGGCCGCGCATTTGCGCAAGCTCGGTTTCGTGCCAGTGGCTAACAAGCCGGAGGAATTCGGCGCGCGCATCAAGAGCGAAATCGAAAAATGGGGCAAGGTCGTGCACGACGCGCATCTGCGCATCGAGTGAGGCCTCACTCCGCCGCCTGCTGCGCGGGCGGGCGCATCGACTCGAGCCCGTCCGCCGCCGTCGCCGAGATCGTGGTACGCACCATGTAGCGCGCCTCGTGCGCCGGCCACGGCCGCCCGCGATGCATGGTGGCGCGGTTGTCCCACATCACCACGTCGCCCGCCTTCCAGGCGTGCACATAGCTCGAGCCCGGGGCGGTCGCGGCCGCCATCAGTTCCTCGATCAGCGCTTTGCCCTCGGCCGCGTCCATGCCCTCCACGGCGTAGGCATGCGAGGCGAGATAGAGAGCGCTCTTCCCGTTCACCGGGTTCTTCCACACCATGCGCCAGCACACCGGCGGCAGCGCTGCGCGCTCCTCGGGCGTCGCCAGACCTTCCGCGATCTGGCTGCGCGAATGATTGTAGTCGTGCCAGGCGAAGGAACCGGCGAGCTTGGCCTGTAGCGCCGGGCTAAGCCGCGCGAAGGCGAGCCGCGTGGAGACGAATTCGGTCTCGCCGCCGTTCGCCGGAACGATGCGCGCCGACAGGATCGAAGTGAGCGCCGGCGTACGTTTGAACGAGGAATCGGTATGCCAAAGCTGGTTCGCCTTGTTGCGCATGGCGTAGCGGTGATCGGGCGGCACCACTTTGCCGTCGGGCCCGATGGTCGTGAGGATGACGAAATGGCTGCCGGTGCCGAGCGAGCCGACTTTGGTCACTTCCGGCGGTCCGAAACGGCGCGAGAAGGCAAGCTGGCCCTCGTCGGTCACCTCCTGACCACGGAAGACCAGCACCGAATGCTCCTCGAAGGCCGCGCGCGCCGCAGCGTAAGCGGCATCGTCATGGGCGACGTCGGCGAGCGTCACGCCGCGCAATTCGGCGGCAAAGCCCGGCCCCAGCGGGATGACATCCATGACGCATTCTCCCCTGAATTCTTATTTATTTGCGTGATTGTCTTGCAAAAATGATGGGTTGAAAAGGCAGGCAATGTCGGGCAGCCGACGAAGCACGGGGAACCTGGTCACACTAAATTGCGGTAAATATGTAGCTATTTTGTAACAGGGGCCGACACATCCCGGGCTATAATTGGTCGAACTCACCGGGGGCACGGGGGCAATTGCAACGGAGTGCGACGATGAAGAGGCTATTGATCGCTGCGGCGACGTTAGCGTTTGCGGGCTCCGCGTTTGCTGCGGACATGTCTGTCAAGGCACCTCCGGCTATGATGGCGCCAGCACCGAGCTGGACCGGCTGGTACATCGGCATCAACGGCGGCGGCGTGTGGGGCACCACGGATCCAAGTGTGACCGATATCGGACCCGACAGTTTCTTCGCCCTCGCGAACGTACCGGCGGTGACCGCGAATGGCTCGCAAAACTTCCACAATTCGGGCGGGCTCGCCGGCGGCCAGATCGGCTATCTCTACCAGATGGGACCCGCAATTCTTGGCCTGGAAGCCGGCATCGATTGGATGGGGCTCAGTGGGTCGACGAGCAACGGACCGACTGTCTATCCGGTGACGCCGCCTACTACCTTTAGCTGGAACCTCGAAGCGAAAGCGAGTTTCCTCGCCACCTTCCTCGGCCGCGTCGGCTACAATATGGGCGCGTGGTATCCCTACGTGACCGGCGGTCTCGCCGTCGCAAATCTGAAATACAATGCCACTTACATCGACACTTTCTATCCGTCCGTTTCCACAGTGTCCCTGAGCCAGACCAAGGCTGGCTGGGCCTTGGGCGGCGGCGCGGAATGGCGCGTGGCCCAGCACTGGCTGCTGCGCGGCGAGTATCTCTATTTGCATTTCGATAGCATCAGCGGCAATGGCGCAATTTCCTGTACCGCGGGCGTCGGATTTTGCGGTATTCCTGCCAACAACACGACCTTTGCCTATAGCGCGAAATTCACCGAAAACATTGGCCGGCTCGCGCTCAGCTATCAGTGGTAAATTCCTAGGTTCTGCCGTAACGGCAACATCTGTCGCCCGGTGAGCTAGGCTCGCCGGGCGATTTTCGTTACACCCGCGGCAAGGCCGGTCTAACAGCCGGCGCGGGAGAGACGGATGGATACGACGACGAAAGTGGCGCTGGTGACGGGCGCCGCGCGCGGCATCGGGCTCGCCACCGCCTGGCGCTTCCTCGCCGAGGGCTGGCGCGTGGCGCTGCTCGATATCGACGGCGACAATCTGCAACGCACTTATTCCGCGATCGGCAAGCCCGACGTGACACTGGCGATCACCGGCGACGTCGCCGATCCCAAAACCGCGGGCGACGCGATTGAACAAATCGAAAAGCGTTTCGGCCGGCTCGACGCGCTCATCAACAATGCCGGCATCGCTATTTTCAAGCCGATCCTCGACGTGACCTACGAAGACTGGTCGCGCGTGCTGGCGGTCAACCTCAACGGCCCATTCCTGATGACGCAGGCGGCCGCACCGCTCATGCGCGACTCCGGCGGCGGCGCCGTCGTCAACATCACGTCGATTTCGGGCCTGCGCGCCTCGACGCTGCGCACCGCCTACGGCACCAGCAAAGCGGGTCTCGCGCATCTCACCAAGCAGCAGGCCGCCGAGCTCGCCTCGCTCAACATCCGCGTCAACGCGGTGGCGCCCGGGCCGGTCGACACCGCCATGGCCAAGGCCGTGCACACGCCGGAAATCCGCGCCGACTATCACGACCACATGCCGCTCAACCGCTACGGCTTCGAGACGGAACTGGCGGAAGCGATCTTTTTCCTGGCGAGCGACCGCGCGAGCTACATTACGGGCCAAATCTTGTGCGTCGACGGCGGCTTCGATTCGACCGGAATCGGCCTGCCGACGCTGCGCGCGATGGGCAAGAACGGGTAAAGCGCCGGCAAAAAACGGAGGAAGCAACATGCGCATCGTCGACCTGAGCCGCGAGCTCTATCACCGCACCCCGAGCTACCCGGGCCAGCCTCCCATCATTCACGGCGTCTGGAAGACCCACGAGGAAGCCTTCATCGATTCCGGCAAGGTGCACGGCAACAGCGTCATGTATTTCTCCATGCCCGACCACGGCGGCACGCATATCGACGCGCCGCGCCACTTCGGCAAGGACGCAACCCCGATCGACGAATACCCGCTGGAAAATTGCATCGTGCAAGGTATCTGCATCGACCTGCGCCACATCGCGCCGAAGGCGGAGATCACGGCCGCCGATCTCGAAGCGGCGGTGAAGAAAGCCGGCGTGCCGATCCCGAACCAAGGCACGGTGCTGCTCTGCACCGGCCATCACGCACGCACCTTTCCGGGCAAGGCCTATTCGACCGACAATTCGGGCGTGAACGTCGCCGCGACCGAATGGCTTGCCAAACAGGGCATCGTGCATTTCGGCATCGATTCGATGCGGCCGGGACCCGAAGGCGACGTGAACGCGCTGGTGCACAAGGCCTGCCTCGAGCTCGGCATCACCCACATCGAGAGCCTGTGCAATCTCGAGAGCCTCATCGGCAAGGGCGAATTCCAGTTCATCGGCTTGCCGCTGAAATGGCGCGGCGGCACCGGTTCGCCGATCCGGGCGGTGGCGGTGTTCGCGGATTAGGTTTCCCGCTCGTAACGCGCGACGAACTTCGGCGACAGCGCGCGCAGCCGCTCGATATCGATGCGGCCGGAGCGCGTAATATAGCTCATGGCGAATTCGGCCGGCTTGAGCCGCATGTGCTCGGCAAAATTCTCGTACCAGGCGGCGCTGGCGTTGGCGCCGGCGACGAGCTTGTCGACGATCGGCCGGCGCGCCGCTTCGAAGGCCGGCAGCGCCGCGGCGACATCGTCGCCATGCTCGGCGAGCGCGCGCTCGAGCGCGATGGCGTCCTCCATGGCGAGTCGCGTGCCCGAACCGATGGAAAAATGCGCCGTGTGCAGCGCGTCGCCGATCAGCACGTATTTGCCGTGATGCCAGCGCGCGTTGCGCACTTGCGGAAAGCGCCGCCAGATCGAATTGTTGGAGATCAGCGGATGGCCGCCGAGCGCGTCGGCGAAGATCTTCTGGCACAGCGCGCGCGATTCCATCTCCGTCATCTTCTCGAACTCGGCGCGCGCGAAGCTCGCCGCGTCGGTCTCCACCACGAAAGTGCTGCGTCCCGGCGCGTGGCGGTAATGATGCGCGTTGAAATCGCCGATCGGCGTGTGGCGGAAGGTCTGCGTCAGCGTGTCGTAGCGCTGGCTGGTGCCGAACCAGGCAAAATGGTTGGCGAGATAGCCGACGCTGGCGCCGAATTCGTCGGCGAAGCCGCGCCGCACCAGCGAATTGACGCCGTCGGCGCCGACGACGAGATCGGCATCGGCGAATGCGTCGAGCGACGTTATCGTTTGGTTGAAGCGCGGCGCGATGCCGACCGCGCGCACGCGCTGCTGCAGCAATTGCAGCAGCTTCAACCGGCCGATGGCGGCAAAGCCGATGCCGTCGATGACGGTGCGCTCGTTGTGCAGGACAAGCGTCATGTCGTTCCAGGATTCCATCTGCGGCGTGATCGCGGCGTAGGTCTCGGGATCGTCCCCGTGCAGGAACTCGAGCGCGCGGTCGGAGAAGACCACGCCGAAACCGAAGGTGGCATCGGGCGGATTCTGCTCGACGATGCTGACGTCGGCGTCGGGCCGCCGCCGCTTGATGAGGTAACCGAGATAAAGGCCGGCCGGCCCGGCGCCGAGAATGGCGATGCGCATGCGACTTCCTACCGCCTCATCCTTCGAGACGCCGCGCCGCGCGCGGCTCCTCACCATGGGGCCGATAGCGGCAGAAAATCAAACCCCGGCGGGCGATCGCGTGCTAGGATACCGCCCATGCTCGCGACCACCCTCGCCCTCACATTGCACGTGCTCGGCGCCGTCGTCTGGGTCGGCGGCATGTTCGCCGCCTATGTCTGCCTGCGCCCCGCCGCCGGCCCGCTCGAGACGCCGCAGCGCCTGGCACTGTGGCGGCGCTTCTTCGCCAAATTCTTCCCTTGGGTTTGGGTCTCCGTCCTGCTGCTGCTGGCGAGCGGCTATTACATGCTGCTGACGAGCTTCGGCGGTTTCGGCGGCGCGCCGTTTTACGTCCAGGCCATGCAAGCGATCGGCCTGGTGATGGTCGCGCTTTACGTCTGGCTGTTTCACGGGCCGTGGCTGAAGTTCAAGCGCGCGGTCGACGCGCAGGATTGGCCGTTCGCCGGCGCCCAGCTCAACGAGATCCGGCAGATCATCATGATCAATCTGCCGCTCGGCCTGATCGTCGTGGTGATCGGCGGCACCGGCCGTTATTGGGGGTTTTAGTGGTCGTCATTCCAGGGCGCGAGCGTAGCGAGCGAACCCGGAATCCAGAGCGACACGCAATGCCTTCGCTCTTGTGCACTTGACCCCTGGATTCCGGGCTCGCGCCTTCGGCGCGCCCCGGAATGACGGCCTCTAAATCGTCTGATTATACGCGCCGACTTCCGGATGCGTGCGCAGCACGCCGTCCACCGCCTTGAACATGTCGCGCATGCGCGCTTCCGACACCGGGCTTTCCACGACGACGACCAACTCGGGCTTGTTCGATGAGGCGCGCACCAGGCCCCAGGTGCCGTCGGCGACGGTGACGCGCACGCCGTTGACCGTGACCAGGCCCTGGATCGGCTGCCCGGCGAAAGGCTCGCCTTTCTCTTTCATCGCCGCGAAGTGCTTCACCACCGCGTCGACCACGCCGTATTTCTTCTCGTCGTCGCAATGCGGCGACATGGTCGGCGAGCCCCAGGTTTTCGGCAGCGCGCGGCGCAAGTCGGCCATGCTCTTTCCCGGATTGCGGTCGAGCATGTCGCACACCGCAAGGCCGAAGATCATGCCGTCGTCGTAGCCGCGGCCGAACGGCTTGTTGAAGAAAAAGTGGCCCGACTTCTCGAAGCCGGCGAGCGCGGAAAGCTCGTTGACGCGGCGCTTGATGTAGGAATGGCCGGTTTTCCAGTAGTCGGCCTTGACGCCGTTCGCTTTCAGCACCGGATCGGTCGCGAACAGCCCGGTCGATTTCACGTCGACGACGAAGGTCGCGCCTTTGTGCGCTGCCGACATCCAGCGCGCCAGCATGACGCCGACCTTGTCGGCGAAAATTTCTTCGCCCTCGTTGTCGACGACACCACAACGGTCGCCGTCGCCGTCAAACCCCAAGGCTACATCGGCCTTATGCTCCAGCACGGCGTCGCGCATGGCGTGCAGCATCG
>Ga0335085_10011520_pt1 | contig 13110 bp, 10 predicted proteins | sample Lox_Sample_45_FD_206712 | JGI IMG/M metagenome (GOLD analysis project Ga0335085, IMG submission 206712) | Soil microbial communities from Loxahatchee National Wildlife Refuge, Florida, United States - Lox_Sample_4.5 | ecosystem: Environmental > Terrestrial > Soil > Wetlands | place: USA...
GCTGGCCCTGATAGCCGCCGAGCGCTTCCACCAGCTCGGTGACATCGGCCGGGGTCCGGCACCGGGCCAGGGTCAGGTGCGGCTGGAAGCGGCGGCCCCGGTCGGGCGGGGACGCGCCGGCCCGGCTAGCGCCGGCGGCGACGGACTCGGCCAGCCGCGCCAGCGCACCGCGATCGCCGGATATCCCGCTCCAGAGCACGTTCGCCCGGCCGGGCGACGGGAAGGCGCCCGCGCCGGCGAACGCGAGCACGATCTCGTGGTGCCGCCGGGCGGCGCGCTCTAGGCGCGGCAGCAGCCTGGCCGCGGCGGCCTCGTCGACCTGGCCGAGGAAGGCCAGGGTCACGTGCCAGGCCTCCTGGCTGGTCCAGCGCAGGTCGAGGCGCGTGGCCCGGAACGGCTCCACCTGGGTGTCGAGCTCGTCGAGCACGGCCGCGGGCGGGGCGATGGCCACGAACAGCCGCATGAGATCCCCCGAAGCGGTGACCGGTACAGGGGCCCGCTCGATCCCCTCCCGCGTCCGGCGGGTCCGCGGGACTAAACCGGTCCGCGGGCAGGGCCCAGGGCCGCTCAGGACGTCTGCCTGGCGAGCGTTGTCACGCATGACCCACCTCGGATCTCGTCGCGTCTGCAGGTTTGTAGGCTGTCCTCGTGAACCGGCTGCCCGGATGGCTGCTTCCGGCCGTGCTCCTGCTCCTAGTGCTTACGGTACTGATCGGGTCGGTCATCCGTTAGCCGCCAGCTAGCCCGTGATGCGTTCGGCCACATAGTCGATGCAGGCGGTCAGTGCCTCCACGTCCGCCGGGTCGACCGACGGGAACATGCCGATCCGCAACTGGTTGCGGCCAAGCTTCCGGTAGGACTCTGTGTCGACGATGCCGTTCGCCCGCAGGACTGCCGCTATGTCGTCAGCGGACAGGCCGCCGGTGAGGTCGATCGTGCCCACGACCTGCGAGCGCTGCGAGGGATCAGCGACGAACGGGTCCGCGAAAGCCGCCTTCTCCGCCCACGTATAGAGTATGGCAGCCGATCGCGCCGTCCGGGCCGTAGTCCAGGACAGGCCGCCATGGTCGAGCATCCATTCGATCTGGCTGGCCAGCAGGAACAGCGTCGCCACGGCCGGCGTGTTGTACGTCTGGTCCTTGGCCGAGTTCTCCAGGGCGATCCGCAGCGAGAGGAAATCCGGTATGTACCGGCCGCTCGCGGCGATCTCGTGGACCCGCTCGACGGCGGTCGGCGACATCAGGGCGATCCACAGCCCGCCGTCCGAGCCGAAGCCCTTCTGCGGGGCGAAGTAGTACACGTCGAACTCGTCGGCCCGGACCGGGAGGCCGCCCGCGCCGCTGGTCGCGTCCACCATGATCAGCGCACCGGGGTCGGCGCCGGGAACCCGGTGCACCGGCATGGCCACCCCGGTGGACGTCTCGTTGTGGGTCAGCGCGTAGCTGTCCGCCCGCGGGTCCGCCGCCGGCAGCGGGTGGCTGCCGGGCGGGGACTCGATCACGGCCGGCTCGGACAGCCAGGGCGCCCGGGCGGCCAGCGCCGCGAACCGGGCTGAGAACTCGCCGAAGCTCAGGTGCTGTGAGTGCTCGCGGATCAGGCCGAACGTGGCCATCTCCCAGAATGCGCTGGTCCCGCCGTTACCGAGCGCGACGGTGTAGTCGGCGGGCAGGCCGAACAGGTCGGCCAGGCCGCCGCGGATCTGCTGCACCAGCGACCTGACCGGCGGCTGGCGGTGCGACGTCCCGAGGTAGGCGGCGCCCGAGTCCGCCAGGGCGGCCAGCTGCTCCGGCCGGATCTTCGTCGGACCGCTGCCGAACCGGCCGTCTTTCGGCTTGAGTTCCGCCGGGATCACGAGGTTGCTCATTGCCGAAGCCTACCGGCGGCCGCCCGCGCTCGCCGGTAGTGCGGCCGTCCGTAACGCCTGGCGGTCGAGCACCTCGCCGGCGCCGGGGACGTCGCTGACCGGCCGGGTCGGCGGGCCGATGTACCTGGCGGCTGGCCGGACCAGCCGGCCGGTGCGCTTCTGCTCCAGGATGTGCGCGGCCCAGCCCGCCGTCCGGGCGCAGGTGAACATCGAGGTGAACATGTGGGCCGGGACCTCGGCGAAGTCGAGCACGATAGCCGCCCAGAACTCCACGTTGGTTTCGAGCACCCGGTCAGGCCGGCGGGCCCTGAGCTCGGCCAGGGCCGCCTTCTCCAGGGCGAGCGCCACCTCGTAGCGCGGCGCGCCCAGTTCCTTGGCGGTGCGGCGGAGCACCCGGGCGCGGGGGTCCTCGGCCCGGTACACCCGGTGGCCGAAGCCCATCAGCCGTTCGCCCCGGTCCAGCACCGACGTCACGTAGCCCGCGGCGTCCCCGGTGCGCTCGACCTCCTCGATCATGCCGAGGACGCGCGCGGGCGCGCCGCCGTGCAGCGGGCCTGACATCGCGCCGACCGCCCCGGACAGGGCGGCGGCCACGTCGGCTCCGGTGGAGGCGATCACCCGGGCGGTGAACGTCGAGGCGTTCATGCCGTGCTCGGCCGCCGACGTCCAGTACGCGTCGACCGCCTTCACGTGCCGCGGGTCGGGCTCCCCGCGCCAGCGGATCATGAACCGCTCGGTGATCGTGGCGGCCTGGTCCACCCGGCGCTGCGGCACCATGGGCAGCCCGACGCCGCGAGCGGCCTGCGCCACGAAGGACAGCGCCATCACCGAGGCGCGGGCGAGGTCCTCCCGGGCCTGCTCGTCGCTGATGTCTAGGAGCTGCCGCAGTCCCCAGGCCGGCGCGAGCATGGCCAGGGCACTCTGCACGTCGACCCGGATGTCGCCGGAGTGGACCGGGATCGGGTAGGGCTCGGCCGGCGGCAGCCCGGGCGCGAATGCGTTGTCGACGAGAAGGCCCCAGACATGCCCGTAGGAGACATGCCCGACGAGCTCCTCGATGTCAACTCCGCGGTACCGGAGCGAGCCGCCTGCTTTGTCCGGCTCGGCGATTTCCGTCTCGAAGGCGATGACGCCTTCAAGGCCCGGCTTGAAGTCCGACATCGGAGTTTCCTCTCCTGATCCTCATGGGTGTCAGAGGGCACCTCACGGCATGGGCTGGGCCGAACCCCCAGAACCGTGAAAAACCGCGCTGATAGGCGGCGGGGACGATTCCAGCGCTACCATTCAACCGCCCTGACCAGGGTTACGGTAGCCGTAACAGGTGTGAGGATCATTACCTATGGATGCGACGCAGCGTGATCCCGGCCCGGCCAGCGAGCCGGGCCGCCTGCCCGCGGCCGCCAGGCCTGACAGCCTGCACGCCGCCGCCGGCGGCCTGCCCGGCCTGACCAAGGAGACGCTGGCCGGGGATCCGATGACGCAGTTCGGCCGGTGGATGGCGGACGCCCAGGCGCGAGGGCTGCCCGAGCCGACGGCGATGGTGCTGGCCACCGTCTCGGCCGAGGGCCGCCCGCGGGCCCGGACCGTGCTGCTGAAGGGGCACGGCCAGCCGGGGTTCACGTTCTACACCAACCGCACCTCGCGCAAGGGGCAGGACCTGGCCGCGAACGGGCGGGCGGCCTTGGTCTTCCCCTGGTTCGCCATGGGGCGCCAGGTGACCGCCGAGGGCGACGTGCGCATCATGTCGCAGGCGGAGAGCGAGCCGTACTACCGGTCCAGGCCGCGCCAGTCGCAGCTCGGGGCCTGGGCCAGCAGGCAGTCGCAGGTCATCGGGTCGCGCGCAGAACTCGACGGCCGCGTCGCCGAGCTCGAGCGGCGCTGGCCGCCGCCAGGGGACATCCCGATGCCCGACTTCTGGGGCGGCTATGTACTGGTGCCGGAAACGGTGGAATTCTGGCAGGCAGGCACGTTCCGCCTGCATGACCGGTTGCGCTACCGGCGCCACGGCGCCGGCTGGGTCATCGAGCGTATTTCCCCTTAGCACCTGCGCATAGCATCACAAGCAGGAGGATGAGGAGTTGACAGCCCAGGGACTCATAGACACGACGGAGATGTATCTCCGCACCATATTCGAACTCGAGGAGGAGGGCGTCGTCCCGCTGCGGGCGCGCATCGCCGAGCGGCTCACGCAGAGCGGGCCGACCGTCAGCCAGACCGTGGCCAGGATGGAGCGGGACGGGCTGCTGCACGTGGCCGGGGACCGGCAGCTCTCGCTCAGCGACACCGGGCGCACGCTCGCCACCAGGGTCATGCGCAAGCACCGGCTGGCCGAGTGCCTGCTGGTCGGCGTCATCAAGCTGCCCTGGGAGGAGGTGCACATCGAGGCGTGCCGCTGGGAGCACGTGATCTCGGAGAGCGTAGAGCGCCGCCTGCTCGAGCTCCTCGGTTACCCGGTGTGCTGCCCGCACGGCAACCTCATTCCCGGGCTGCCCGAGCTCGGGCTGCCCGAGGAGGCCCTCGACCGGGTGCGCACGGCCACGAATGAGGCGGGTGAGGCGATGACAAAGGTCGCAACACCGGACGACACGCAAGTGGTCATCCGCCGAATTGGCGAGCAAATTCAGAGCGACCTTGTTTTGATGCTTAAACTCAAGCGCGCCGGGATACAACCCGGACGCGAGGTGATGCTCATGGCAAGCGACGATGGTGTACGCGTGACAGCTGGCGACTCGATGGACGCCATCTCGACAGATCTTCCCAGTCAGATCGCCGGGCACATTTTCGTTTCCATTAGCAGCCGGTGTCAAACGATGGCCGGAGCGTGATCATGTCAGTGGGCAATGCGGCCTCGGCCGGGGAGCACGGGGCGTGACAGGCTGGGGTGACGCGGCTTTCGACGCATACCTCCCCGCCGAAATGGTCCTCGGCCATGCCGATATCGCCGTTATCGTCACCGACCAGCTGAGCAATCTCCGCTACCTGAACGAGTTCGCGGCGCGGCTCTTCCGGGTCTCCGGTGACGTGACCAGGCTGGCCGGCTGCCCGGTGGAGGCCCTGGGCCTGTTCGCCGACGACGGCGTGCGCCGGAGCGGAGACCTGGCCGAGCAGGTGCTGCGCGGCCGCCCGTGGGAAGGCACGGTGGAGAGCACCCGCGGCGACGGGTCGCGCACGCTCATCCGCGCCCAGGCCGTGCCGCTGCGGCACCCAGGCGGCGACATCGACGGGATGGTGATCCTGGCCCGGGAGGCGAGCAAGCGCGACGGCCAGGGCCAGCAGGACCGGATCGCCCTGCTCGAGCGGGTCGGCGAGCGGCTGGCCGGCTCGCTGGAGATCGGCACGACGCTCAAGCACGTGGCGGAGATCCTGGTCCCGCAGTTCGCCGATCACTGCTTCATCGACCTGTTCCAGGGCGATCAGCTGATCCGCCGCGCCATGCGGCACGCCAGCGAGTGGGTGCCGCCGCCGGGGACCTGGGCCCAGGTGGGCGAGCAGATCCACTACCCGGACGGTCACTTCTGCCAGCAGGCGATGGCCCGGCTGGACCCGATCGCCATCAACGACCTGGACAGCGAGTACTACCCGGCGCCCAGCCCGGAGAGCATGGCGGCGGCGAACGAGGCCGGGCTGACCTCGGTGATCGCGGCGCCGCTGTACGCCCGGGGGGAGCTTCTCGGCGTGATGAGCCTGGCCCTGTCCAGGCTCACCGAGCGCGACGAGCAGCACTACGACGCCCCGGACCGGGACCTGATCGGCGCCATCGCCAGCCGGGTGGCCATCGCCATCGACAACGCGATGCTGTTCGAGACCGAGCGGCAGACCGCGCTGGCGTTCCAGAAGAGCCTGCTGCCGCAGGCCATCCCGGAGCTTGACGGCCTGGAGGTGGCCTGCCGGTACGTGCCCGCCAAGCCGCTCGAGACGCAGGGCCAGGGGATCCAGACGCAGGTGGGCGGCGACTGGTACGACATCATCCCGCTGGCGGCCGGCCGGGTGGGGATCGCCATCGGCGACGTCGAGGGCCGGGGGGCCCGGGCCGCCGCGATCATGGGGCAGCTGCGCGCGGCGCTGCGCGCGTTCGCCCAGGACGAGAAGTCGCCCGCCGACATCATGCGCAAGCTCGACGAGTGGTGCCGCGCGCTGGCCCCGGCCGATGAGCGCGGAGTCACCGTCGGCGACCCGCCCACGGCGAGCTGCATCTACATGATCTACGACGCCTGGTCCAGGGAACTGACCTTCGCCAACGCGGGCCACGACGCCCCGCTGCTGATCAGCGCCGGCCAGGTGCGGCAGCTCGAGTTCCAGTACAAGGGAGTCCTGCTCGGCGTGCGCGGCAAGGGCATCAGGGGGCTGCCCACCTACAAGGAGCAGACGATCGGCATGCCGCCCGGGGCCATCCTGGTGTTCTACACCGACGGCCTGACCGACCGGCGGACCCGCGCCGACGGCTCGGGCCACTACTCGGAGGCCGAGGCGGTGGAGATGCTCCAGCACGCGGTGCGGGCGGCCGCCGCCAGCGGGGACGCCGACGCGGTAGCCACCGCGGCCGAGTGCGCCGTGCCCGGGGACATCGACGACGACATGGCCATCTTGGTGGTGCAGTCCTCCCCGTCCGAGCTCGCCTCGATCGAGCGCACCTTCCCGGCCGAGCCGATCATGGTTTCCGAGGCCAGGCGGCTGGCCGCCGAGACGTTCCGGACCTGGGGCATGGACTCCGGGCAGGCCGAGCTGGCCTGCCTGCTGGTCTCCGAGGTGGTCACCAACGCGGTGCTGCACGCCTCGGTCACGCCCAGCCCCAGCCGGGAGCGGAGTTTCGGCTTCGAGCCGCTGATGGTCGGCGCCGCGGCGGGCCCGATGCCGGCCAGCACGGGAGCGAGCCGGTCGCCGTCCCGTTCGTCCGGGCGGCCGGTGGCCGCGGCCAGGAAGACGCCGGTGCCGGCCCGGGCGGTCGCCGTCCCGGCGGGCCCCGTCCCGGCCGCTGCTGTCCCGGCGTCCGCGTGGCCGGACACGCTGCCCGAGGACCCCGGGACCGGGCCGGCGGCGGACGCCGGGGTCCGCGAGTTCGCGGTGCGGCTGCGCCGCGGCGCGACCGCGGTGTGGGTGGAGGTCTTCGACCCGGACCTGAGGCTGCCCCGGATCCGCACCGCGGCGGAGACGGACGAGGGCGGCCGCGGCCTCTACCTGGTCGAGCAGCTGGCGACCCGGTGGGGCTCAAGGCCGACCCCGGAAGGCAAGGCGGTCTGGTTCGAGATGCCGCGTAGCGGCGGCGGATCCTGAACCTTCCCGGCATCCGGCTGCCGGACCCGAGGCGCGGGATATCAGTGGCTGATGTGCACCGACCACGTCAGCAGCAGGACCAGGCCGATGATGATGATCGGTCCCAGCCAGTGCTTCCCTGACACGCCCAGCTTCATCTTGCCGCGCAGCTTCGTCCACCCGAACGCCAAAATGGCGCAGATGAACACCAGCAAGATGAGTCCGTCCATTGCCGCCTCCTGTGCCCTGCGGTTTGCGAACCCGTACCGAGCCTACGTCATACCGTTCCCGGACGCGAGATGACAGACGGTGACGTCTCACCGGCCGGGACCCGGCGTTTTCCAATGAGAGTGGCTCTCTAGGGTTTCTATTAACTAGAGAGCCACTCTCATGGAATTAGCTTGGGTCGGGGCCGCCGGTAGCCAGCCCCCAGGGCGCGCCCAGGTCCGGCGTGCCCAGGTCCGGAACGTCCTGGCCCGGCAAGCCCAGGTCAGGGGCTCCGGCGCTGGGAGTCCCGATTTCCGGAGCGCAGAGCAGGTAGCCGGCGCCGCGGCGGGTGTGGATCAGGGAAGGGCCAAGCCGGTGGAGCTTGCGCCGCAGGTAGCTGACGTAGGTCTCCACTACCTGGGACTGGCCGGTATAGCCGCGGCCCCACACGTGCTCGAGGAGCTGGGCCCGGCTCAGCACGCTGCCCTGGTGCCGCAGCAGGCAGGCCAGCAGGCGGAACTCGGTCGGGGACAGGTCGACCAGCGTCCCGGCCCGGTGCACGGTCCACCGGGACTCGTCGAGCACGAGGTCGCCGCAGCGCAGCACCTGCGGCGGGGGGGAGACGTCGCGGTCGTCGGGCATGACGGGCGAAGGATCGGCCGGGTGGGCAGGCCGGTGCCGCCGCACCCGCGCGGAGCGCGGGTGCGGCGGCGAGGCGGGCACCGCCACCGGGTGGCCAGCTGATCTCACCAGTGGGTCGCCACCGCGGTCGGCTGGACGGCCGGCTGAGTGGTCGGCGCCGGCGTCCGGCCGCCGACATCAGCGGTGGTAAGCGGGGCGAACAGGACGAGCTGGGCCTTCAGCGTCCAGTGCGACCGGGTCCCGACGACCAGCGCCAGGTCACCGCGGGCCACCTGGTTGCGAGCCATCCACGCGCTCTGCGTGAACGTGACCGGGCTCCAGCTCGGCATGCCGTTCAGCGGGGTGGTGGCCGTCTGCGACACCGTGGCCATGGTCCTGGTCACGGTGACCGTCACGGTCAGGTTGGTGTTGGCCACCTGGACGGTGACGGTCTGCGCGGCCGGGATCGGCGTCAGCATGGACGCCGCCGTGATGGGGCTGCCGGCCAGCAGCGTGGTAGCCGGCATCATGTTGCCGGAGACCATCGCCTGCTGGGCCGCGCTGGTGCTCGCGGTCAGCGCCCGCATGCCCGCGGTCGTGGCCGAGACGTTCTGGAACTGCGTATTGCCGGACAGCAGCCACAGGTGCAGCGAGCCGTTGGCCGACTGCACGATCAGGAACTTCTGCGTGGCCAGGACCACGATCCCGCGCTGCACCGCGAGCATCTTGTGCTTGTGCATGCTCTGGCCGAACTGGCGGACCTGGGTGAGCTGCGCGAGTTGCGTGTAGGAACTCTGCCGCGACCAGTTCCAGTTGCCCATGGCCGAGCTGAGCGTGCTGCCCACGTTGCCGTTGTAGCTAGACGAAAAAGCGGCCGAGGTGGCCGTAGTGGCCGCACCGTGGCTGCTGGCGAGGACGGCTCCTGCCGCCACCGCGCCGCCGGCGAGCAGCGCGGTCGCGATGCCGACTCGGGTCTTCACCGAACTTTTCCCGTAACGTCGAGCGCGGGCCATCATGTATGCCTCCTAGTGCCAGGGACGTCGCGCCCGCTTCGCGCGTCCGGGTAAGACTGTTCGGGCCAGTGGTGTGCGTAATAGCCGATGGACGGCCCGTCCGTGTCCATGCGTCGAGATTGCCCGATTGGCTGAGGCCCGATGCGGAATCCGCGCTCCACGTAAGCAGTACGTTCGTGAGTTCACATGCCCACGGCGTAACCAGCCGGGAATGGCCGCCAGGACCGGGCGAGTTCAGCTCCCGGTTACATCCACCCGGACAACCGGAACGCCGCCAAGGACGACGCCGGGGCCGGGGCCGGGCGGGCCGGGGCAGGCCGGCCGTCATCGCCGCCACGCTCAGCTGAGCGGAAAATTACATCCGCTCGGGAACCGGCACGCCGAGCAGCGCGAGCCCGGAGGCCAGCACGTCCAGCGTGACCGCGCAGAGTGCGAGCCGGCTGAGCCGCAGCGACTCCGACTCCGCCTTGAGTACCGGGCACTCCTCGTAGAACGTGGTGAACAAGCTGGCCACGTCGAACAGGAACGTGCACAGGCGGTGCGGCTCCGCGGTCTCGCCGAGCTGGGTCAGCGCGGCGCCGAAGCCGAGCAGCCGCAGCGCCAAGGCCCGCTCCGGGGCCGCGGTGACCGTCACGCCCGCGGCCAGGGCCGCTGTCCTGGCCGCTCCGGCCAGCTCGGCGTTCTCCGCGTCGGCGGCTCCGGCCGCCCCGGCGTCGGCGCGGCGGAAGATCGACCTGATCCGCGCGGTCGCGTACTGGAGGTAAGGCCCGGTGTTGCCGCGGAACGAGATCATCCGGTCCCAGTCGAACAGGTAGGCGCTCTCCCTGGCGGTGGACAGGTCGGCGTACTTCACCGCGCCGATGCCGACCGCCTCGGCCACCGCGTCGAGCTCGGCCGGGCCGAACCGCGAGGCCGCGTCCAGCTCGTCCAGGATGACCCTGGCCCGCTCCACGCCCTCGTCGAGCAGGCCGCTGAGCTTGGGGGTGTCGCCCTCCCGGGTCTTGAGCCGGCCGCCGTCCTCGCCGAGCACCATGCCGATCTGGGCATGCTCGAAGCTGACGCCCTTGGGTATCCAGCCGGCCTCCCTGGCCACCGCGAACACCATCTGGAAGTGCAGGGCCTGCTCGGAGCCGACCACGTAGATGGACCGGTCGACGCTGAGCTTGTCCACCCGGTAGCGGACCGCGGCCAGGTCGGTGGTGGCGTAGTTGTAGCCGCCGTCGCTCTTGCGGATGATGAGCGGCAGCGGCTTGCCCTCCCGGCCGGTGAAGCCCGCGGGGAACGCGCACAGCGCGCCCTCGCTCTCGACCGCGATGCCCTTCTCCACCAAGAGGGCGACGGTGTCCGCGAGCAAGTCGTTGTAGAAGCTCTCGCCGCGGATGTCCGCGTCGGTCAGGGTCACCCCGAGCCGGGTGTAGACCTGGTGCAGGTAACCCCGGGAGATGTCGACGAGCCGCTGCCAGATGGCCATCGTGGCCGGGTCCCCGGCCTGGAGCTGCACCAGCCGGCTCCTGGCCCGCTCGGTGAACGCGGGGTCGCCGTCGAACTTGCGCCTGGCCGCCTGGTAGAACGCGTTCGGGTCGGTCGTCAGCAGGGCGGCTTCCGGGGAAGCCTCGCCCACGTCGAGCAGGTGCTCGATGAGCATGCCGAACGGGGTGCCCCAGTCGCCGACGTGGTTGTCCCTGATCACCTGGTGCCCGGCGAACTCCAGGACGCGCGCGATGGCGTCGCCGACGATGGTGGTGCGCAGGTGCCCGACGTGCATTTCCTTGGCCACGTTGGGGGAGGAGTACTCGACCACCACGGTCTGCGGCTGCGCCGTCGGCTCGGTGCCGAGCCTGGCGTCGCCGAGCATCTGCGTGGCCTGGGCGGCGATCCAGTCGTCGCGCAGGGTGAGGTTGATGAAGCCGGGCCCGCTGACCTCGGGCTCGGTGCACACGTCGGCCACGTCCAGCCGGGCGGCAAGCTCAGCGGCTACCTCCCGCGGCGGGCGGCGCAGCCGCTTGCCGAGCGGCAGCGCCACGTTGGCCTGGAAGTCGGCGAACGAGGACGGCCGGATCAGCGGGTCCGCGTCACCGTACTCCGGGCCGAACGACGCGACGATGGCGTCGTGTACCCGGTCGCTGAGAACCTGCTGTGGATCGGCCATGACTCAAGCTTATCGGGGGTGGAAGCCCCGCCCGACGGAATAACGGGCGGCGCAGGAAGTGGCCGCCGCGGGCGCCGGAGCGGCCAGGGCCGAGCCGCTGGGTGATCTTCTCGGTGATCTGGCCGCGGGCCAGGTCGGCCGCGAGCTGGCAGGCGGAGGTGACGGCGCGGGCGGTGCTGGCGCCGTGCGCGATCACCACGGTGCCGCCCAGGCCGAGCAGGACGGCGCCGCCGTAGCTCTCGGAGTCCAGCCTGGCGCTGAGGTCACGCAGCCCCTTACGCTGCAGGAACGCGCCGACGCGGGCGGTCCGCGTGCCGGTGATGGCCGCCCGCAGCTCGCCCGCGGCGAACCGGATCGAGCCCTCCAGCGTCTTCAGCGCGACGTTTCCGGTGAAGCCGTCGGTCACGATCACGTCGACCTCTCCGGCCAGCAGGTCGCCGCCCTCCACGTTGCCGGCGAAGCTGAGCGGGAGCGCGCCGTGTGGCGGGTCGCTGGCCAGCAGCTCGTGCGCGCGCCTGGTGAACTTGTTGCCCTTGCCCGGCTCGGACCCGATCGTGAGCAGCCCCACCCGGGGAGCGGGCGTGCCCAGCGCCGTCTGCGCGTAGGCCACGCCGAGCTGGCCGAACTGGACCAGCATCTCCGGCTTGGGATCGGCGGTGGCGCCCGCGTCGATGAGCACCGTGCGGGCCGGGCGCGTCGGCAGTACCACGGCGAGCCCGGGCCGCTCCACCCCCGGCAGCGACCGCAGCCGCAGCCGCGAGGTGGCCACGATGCCGCCGGTGGAGCCGGCCGAGACTACGGCGGCGGCCTCGCCGCGCCTGACCAGCTGGCACGCCACGGCCACGCTCGACCGGGGGCGGCGCAGGCTGGCCAGCGCGCCCTCGTCCATGGCCAGGTTGTCCTCGGCGGGCACGATCTGGATCTCGTCGATGGCCCCGAGCCCGCCGAGCACCTGGCGCAGCCGGGCCGCGGGCCCGGTCAGCAGGATCCGGACGCCGTGTTCGCGCTGGGCCGCGAGCGCCCCGGCCACGATCTCGCCGGGAGCGTAGTCCCCGCCCATGGCGTCCACCGCGATCACCGGGCGGCTGCGGCCGGGTCCCAGGGCGGGCACGGAACCTAGTGCGGGGCCTGGCACGGAACCTGGTGCCGAGGCTGACGCGAAACCTGGCGCGAAGCCAGACGCGGAGCCAGGCACGGCGCCGGGCTCCCGGCGGCCGTCCAGGACGGCCTCGCCGTCCCTGGGCGCGGGCCGCCGCTCCTGGCCGTCCGGTCCCGTGCTCAGCGGGTCACCCGGGTGCGCGGCCGCGGACGGTGCCTCTTGCGTTGCGTGCCCTTCACCTCACGTCACCTCGAGTGCCTGCCTGGTGGCCCCCATTATGGCCCTGACGAGCGGTTGGAGCGGGGTTGCCCCCGTGGCCGGGGCCAGACCCGGTGAGGCGGGCCCGGCATTGTACGGCTAAAAAGGCACGTAATGGAGCGGATATCAAAAATCGGGGGCCTTGGAAGTTGCTGAGATCCGGTCGAATACTTCCTGCGAAACATGGTAATTGTCTCAATGCCAGAAAGGCAGACGGAGATTCGGAACTTTGGAGGGTGCCGGGCCGTAATAAAACTGGGAGCAGTTTCGCTGAGCGTTTGGCGGGGAACGCGCGGTGGCTGAGGAACCGCTGGGGAGCGGGTGTCTTTTGGGCTATTTCGCGCGTTTCGCGGCACCATGGCCGCGGAGCACGCCAAAACGGAGGGAGAAGGCGTGACTGACATCCAGCAGGTCGTACCGCCGGCGCGGCCGGGGGGCCGCGGGTTTCGCGCTTACTCGGCGAAGCACCTGGACATGCTCGTCCAGCGGGCCGGGCTGTCGCCCGGGGAACGGCTGGCGGTCCGGGCGGTGGCCACCGTGCTCCCGTTCCGGACGAACTCGTACGTGGTCGATCACCTGATCGACTGGGACGCGGCCCCGGACGACCCGATCTACCGGCTCGTCTTCCCGCAGCCGGACATGCTGCCCG
>Ga0335085_10011521_pt1 | contig 13110 bp, 8 predicted proteins | sample Lox_Sample_45_FD_206712 | JGI IMG/M metagenome (GOLD analysis project Ga0335085, IMG submission 206712) | Soil microbial communities from Loxahatchee National Wildlife Refuge, Florida, United States - Lox_Sample_4.5 | ecosystem: Environmental > Terrestrial > Soil > Wetlands | place: USA: Florida...
CTCGTCCACGACGCCGGGGCACAGGTTTTCACTCCGGGGCCCGGATTCGCGGAGCGGCTCGCAGCGCTGGCGAACCGGCTGAACGTTCGGGGCGTCCGGATCTTCGACCTTCAGATCGGCCTGGCGGCGGTCGAAGCCGGGGCCACCGAGCTCTGGACGCGTGACCGGGATTTCGTCGCCTGCCCGGGGCTCGAGATCCTCCATCCCGACTGAGCTCCGGCGCCTGAAGTAACCTCGCGTCGTGCGGGACCTGCGTGAGTTCCTCGCTGCCCTCCGGCGGGAGGGGGAGCTGACCGAGGTGACGGCCGAGGCCGACCCCAAGCTCGAGATCCCCGAGATCCACCGGCGCGTCATCGCCGAGGGGGGGCCGGCGCTGCTCTTCAAGCGGCCGACGGGCTCGCCGTACCCCGTCGTGACGAATCTCTTCGGGACGAAGAAGCGGATCGAGATGGCCTTCGGGAGCCGCCCGTCGGAGTTCGTGAGGACGGCCGCCCGCGCGGCGAGGGAGCTGCTTCCGCCCACGGCCGCGAAGGCCTGGGGCTTCCGCGGCTTCTTCGGGCAGGCGCTGAAGGTCGGGACAAAGCGGTCGTCCGATACGCCCGTGACGGAGGTCGTGGACGACCGCTTCGATCTGAGGACGCTCCCCGCCCTGACGACGTGGCCGGAGGACGGCGGCCCGTTCCTGACTCTTCCACTTGTCTATACGGAACATCCCGAACGCCACGAGTCGAACCTCGGCGTCTACCGGATGCAGGTGCACGACGCGCGGACGCTGGGAGTCCACTGGCAGATCGGGAAGGGGGGCGGGTTCCACTACCACGTCGCGGAGAGCCGGGGCGAGGCGCTGCCGCTGACTGTCTTCCTCGGCGGGCCCCCCGCCGCCATCCTCGGCGCGATCACGCCGCTCCCCGAAGGGCTCCCCGAGCTCCTTCTCGCCTCGCTCGTCCTCGGCGAGAAGCTCCCGATGGCCGAGGTGCCCGGCCACCCGCACCGACTCCTAGCCACCGCGGAGCTCGCCCTCACCGGCCGCGTGCCGCCGGTGGTGCGGCGCGCCGAGGGCCCCTTCGGCGACCACTACGGCTACTACTCGCTGGCGCACGACTACCCGGTCCTCGAGGTCTCGCGTGTATACCGCCGCCGCGAGCCCGTTTTTCCCGCCACCGTCGTCGGAAAGCCGAAGCAGGAGGACTTCTTCCTCGGCGATTACGTGCAGGAGCTCCTGTCGCCGCTCTTCCCGCTCCTGATGCCGAGCGTCCTCGATCTCTGGAGCTACGGCGACACCGGCTTCCACTCGCTCGCGGCGGCCGTCGTCAAGGACCGCTACGGGCGCGAGGCGATGGCCTCCGCCTTCCGGATCCTCGGCGAAGGGCAGCTCTCGCTGACCAAGTTTCTCCTCCTGACCGACGCGCGGCGGGATCTTCGCGATTTCCGGGGCCTGCTCGTCCACCTCCTCGAGCGCTGCCGGTTCGAGACGGACCTGTTCGTTTTCTCGAACCTTTCCATGGACACGCTCGACTACACCGGGCCGAAGGTGAACGAGGGGTCCAAGGGCGTCCTCCTCGGCCTGGGAGAGAAGGTCCGGGACCTCCCGGCGGAGTTCCGCGGGGCCCTGCCGGCCGGGGTACGCGCCGCATCGGTCTTCGCTCCGGGCGCGCTCGTCGTCGAGGGGCCGGCCTACGCCGAGGACCCCGGCTTCGCGGGGCGGCTGGCGGCCGACCCGGCCGTCGCGGCCTGGCCCCTCGTCGTCCTCGCCGACGACGCCGCCGCGACGGCCCGGGACGAGGCGTCGTTCCTCTGGCGGGTCTTCACGCGTTTCGAGCCGGCCGCCGACCTGCACGGAAAGAAATCCATCGTCCGGAACCACGTCGCCTTCTCCCCGCCGGTCGTCATCGACGCGCGGACGAAGCCCTGGATGCCCCGCGAGGTGTCGCCCGATCCGGAGACGACGTCGCGGGTCTCCCGCCGCTGGCGGGAGTACTTCCCGGAACGGTAAACTCACCCCCCTCGGAAGCGCCTTGATGACCAAACCCCTCGGAGTCGGAGATGCCCTCGTCGAATCCGGCGACCTGACCGTTCGCCGGTTCGGGCGCGCCTCCAACTGGCGCAAGCAGCATGGAGGAACGATCGAGCGGGCGCTCCTGACCATCGGCGTGGTCTCGGAGGAGGTTCTCTCGTCGGCCCTCTCGCGGACGTACGATCTTCCGGCCGCCTCGCGCGACGAGCTGACCGCCGCCGACCCGGACCTCGTCGCGGCGCTCTCCGCGAAGGACCGGAAGCGGCTGCGCGCCCTTCCGTTCCGGCACGACGGGAAGCTCCTCGACGTGGCCGTTTCGGACCCGCGGAACGTCCTCTTGGCCCGGCTGCTCGGCGAGGCGACCGGCTTCACCGTGAACCTCTTCGTCACGCCCGACCCGGTCCTCGAGGACCTTCTGGACTGGTTCGAGAAGGGGGCGCCGGCCCCGCCGCCGCCCCGGCTCGGGCCGGCCGCGGAGACGCGCGCGCCGGGCGACGCCGACGCCGGCCCGATGGTGTCGCCGGACGCGGTCGAGAAGCTGGGGCGGGCCGTCGTGGCCGAGGCGCTCCGCTTCGCGGCCTCGGAGATGACGATGGGCGTCGACTCGCGCGGGGGCTTCGTCCGGACGTTCCACTCCGATCACCCCGCCCTGACGCAGCGGCTCTCCGGCGCCCTTCCCGGCCCGCTCATCCGGTGGTTCGAGAGCCGGTGCCGCCGCGAAGGAGGCTTCATCGTGGAGTTCGTGGTCCCCGGAGAGCCGCCGCAGCGGCGCCGCGTCGACCTGCTCGCCTCGAGCCTGGAGGAAGCGAGGCTCCGCTTCGTCCCCCTCGAACCCGCCGCGCCGGCCGGCGCGAGCCGCTAGAGAGAAGTCGGCGGAGCCTGGGGCGGCGCGGGACCGCCGCCCCCCCCACCGCGCCGCCCGCGCCGGCGGCGGCGGCGCCCTCCGCCGCCTCCACCCGATGGCTGCGCGGCCGGAGGTGCCCCGCCCTCTCGTGGCGGAGGTCCCGGCGCCGGGGCTGCCGCCTGGGGCCGCGGCCCGGCGGGCGGGACCGGCGCGGCCGGGGCGCCCCCGCGCCCGCGGCGTCGCCGTCCGCTCCGGCCCGGCCGCCCCGCGGCCGGCGCGGCACCGGGCGTCGTCTGGGCCCGCCGGTCGCGCTCCTGGCGCTCGCGCTGCGCGCGCCGGCGCGCCTCGTCTTCCTGCTTCCTGCGAATCCGCTCGCGCTCGCGCCGCTCTTCCTCGGCGCGCCGGGCCGCCAGCAGCGCGTCGTTCTTCTTCCGCCACTCGGCTTCGAGCGCGTCGGCCTCGACCTGCTCCTCGTCGGTCAGGAGGTCTCGGACCCCGACGAGGATCTCGGGCCGGGGACCGCGCGCACGGATCAGCTCCACCATCCGCGCGCGGATGGGGACGTGCCGGTTCTCGGCGATGGCCGGCACGCGCTTCTCGTCGGCCAGGACCATCCGCGTGAAGGCGACGCGCACCGTGGCGCCCGTCGCGGCGTTCTCGAGGGAAAGAACGTAGAGGTCGGGCTCGTGCTCGAGGCCGTGCTCCTTGAGGACGAACCCGGGGAGCGCCTCCTGGGTGACCGACGTGAGAAGCTCGATGTGGCGCTCGCCGAGTTCCTGCGTCTGGTCGAGCGACACGACCCGGTCGCGGAAGATTTTCGTCCGGCCTTCCATCGCGGCCGAGTGTACCAACGGCCCGTTCGGGCTCCGCCGACGTCCCCGAGGGCGGCGCGCCTCACGCCGGACCGCCGCGCGCTAGGAGGAAGGCCTTCAGGTACTCCCCCTCGGGGCAGTCGATGGAAACCGGGTGGTCGGGCCCCGCGCCCCGCTTCTCGAGGATCCGGGCCGGAGCGCCCGCGTCGAGCGCCGCGGCGAAGAGGACCTTCTGGAAGAGGTCGGCGTCGACCGGCCCCGAGCAGGAACAGGCGAGGAGGAGCCCGCCGGGGCCGAGGAGCTTCAGCGCGAGGCGGTTCACGTCCTTGTAGCCTCGGCAGGCGCGCGGGAGGTCGCCGCGCTTCTTCGCGAAGGCGGGCGGGTCGGTGACGATCAGGTCCCAGCTCTCGCCGGCCGCGGCTCGCGCGCGGAGATCGTCGAAGACGTCGGCGACGACGAAGGAGGCCGCGTCCTGGCCGTTCGCGCGGTGGTGCTCCCGGGCCAGCTCGAGCGCCGGGGCCGAGACGTCGACGTGCGTCACCGAGGCGGCGCCGCCCGCCAGCGCGGCCACGCCGAAGGCCCCGGAGTAGGCGAAGAGGTTGAGGACGCGCCGCCCCGCCGCGTGCCGTCGGACGAGGTCGCGGTTCTCCCGCTGGTCGAGGAAGAAGCCGGTCTTCTGTCCCGCCGCGAGGTCGGCCTGAAACGAGAGTCCCCGCTCCCGGAAGGGCGCCCGCGAAACGGGCGCCTCCCCCGCCAGCCGCTCGTCCTCCGTCCGCAGTCCCTCCGCCGCGCGCGAGGCGAGGTCGTTCTTCTGGACGATGGTCGCGCCGGGGAAGCGCGAGCGGAGAGCCGGGAGCCAGAGGGGCCGGGCCCGCTCGGTCCCCTCCGTCGTCGCCTGCACGGCGAGGACGTCCCCGTAGCGGTCGACGACGAGGCCGGGGAGGAAATCGCCCTCCGCGTTCACCACGCGGTAGCCGTCGGTCCCGGGCGGAACGACGGCGGCGCGGAGCGCGAGCGCGTCGTCGAGCCGCCGAAGCGCCAGGGCCTCGTCCACCGCCTCGTCGGAGAAGGTCCACCAGCGGGCGACGAGGGGCGAGAGGGGCGAAGCGAAGCCGCGCGCGAGGAAACCCCCGTCCGCGGTCCGCGCCTCGACGAGGCCGTCCCCGCCATCCCCTTCGGCCCGAGCGACCGCGCCGGCGAAGAGCCACGGGTGGCGGCGTCGCGTCGCCGCGTCGCGTCCCGGCTTCAGGACGAGGGTTCGCACCCCTTTATACTAGCGGCCGGATCCCCACGCCCGGCGACGCAGGAAGACGGTATTCGGAGAGACCGGTGACGGACGAATCGCTCAGAGCAGACCAGATCATCGAGCAGGTGCAGGACGCGATGATCCTCGTGAAGATGGGGATCGCGGCGGCCAAGGAAGAGCGCTGGACCGACGGCGTCACGATCCTCGCCGCCGCGTACGAGCGCCTGACGAAGCGGACCGAGATCAAGAGCATGGATGCGATCACCGCGTCGGGAACGGCGTCGCTGAAGGACGTCGTGCCGGCCAACGCGCTCTCTTACTACGGCCTCTGCCTCGCCCACTCGCAGGGGAACTACCAGGAAGGGGCGAAGTTCGTCCACATCGCCATCCACAACGAGCCGATGGTCGGCGAGCACTACCTCGTCCTGGCGAAGCTCTGGAAGCATGCGCGGAATCGCCGGAAGATGGTGGACGCCATCCAGAAGGGGTTCGAGGCCTCGCCGCGCTACCTGCCCCTCCGCCGGCTCGCGCAGGACGTGGGCCTGCGGAAGGACCCGGTCCTCCCCTTCCTCTCTCGCGACAACACGCTCAACCAGGCGCTCGGCCGCCTCCGGACGAAGATGGAGCGCGCGCGCATCGAGCGCGAAACCGCCCTCGAGGCTCAGAGGACCGCCCCCCTCGGACCCAAGGGACGCCGCCCTTCCAGCGTTCGTCCCGTCCCGAAGGCCCGGACCGTATCCGGCGCCCGTCCCGCCGCGCCGCGCCCCTCCGGCACCGGTCCGTCCTCCCGCCGCCCGTCGAAGGGGTGACGCTCGGACGTTCCCGCGCCCGCCCGCCGGGCTCGTGCGAACATCCGCATCTCACGCCGGAGGACCGATGAACCGCCTCGCCCGTCCCGTCCGTCTGCTCGGCGCCGCGTTCGCGCTCGGCGCCGCCCTGCTCCTCGCCCGGACGCCGGCCGCCGCTCCGGCGACGGCTCCGAAGCTCGCCGTCGTCATCGCCGTCGACGGCCTCTCGATGCCGCGGCTTCTATCCCACCGGGCGTGGTTCGTGGCCGGGCTGAAGCGGCTCCTCGACGAGGGACAGGTCGAGACGAACGCGACCTACCGGCACATCAACACCGAGACCGGTCCGGGTCACGCCTCGCTCGGCACGGGCGCTCCGCCACGCGTCCACGGCATCGTCATCAACAGCTGGTTCGAGGCGCGGCGCGGCAAGGGGCTCGTGTCGGTCTACTGCACGGACCAGCCCGACCCCTCCTCCCCCGCCGGCTCCACCCTGACCATTTCGGGGCCGGCGAATCTCCGCGTCCCGACTCTCGGCGACGCGCTCGTCGCGCAGAAGGAAGGGGCGCGCGTCGTCTCGATCTCCGGGAAGGACCGTGCGGCAATCTTCCTCGCCGGCAGGAGCCCACAGCACGCCGTCTACTGGTACGACAAGTCGAACGGGACCTTCACCACGTCCGCGGCCTTCGACACGAGGGGAGGCGGCGCCGCCGTCGCCTCGGTCGTCGAGCGCTTCAACCGCGAGAAAGGGGGCGCGGCTCTCCGCGCGCGCCTCGGCACGGCCTGGACGAAGCTGGCCCCGCCGCCGTCTCCGGAGGGGCCCCTTCCGACGCCCGTTCCGCCGGCCGTTCTCCAGCGGTTCCAGGCGCCCTCCGTCGGCTTCGGCTGGGCCAAGGACCTCTCGACGTACGTCCCCTGGTCGCGCGAGGAGCCTTCGGGCTATTTCGCCGGGGTCTATCGCAGCCCCGTCGTCGACCAGCTGACGGCCGATCTCGTCCTTGACGTCCTCGCGGATCCCTCCGTCGCCCTCGGACGCCGTGCGGCGCCCGACCTCCTCGCGGTCAGCTTCTCGGGGAACGATCCGGTCTCGCACGACTACGGCTCCGAATCCGAGGAGGCGCTCGAGACGCTCCGCCGGCTCGACGTCCAGATCGGGCGCCTTCTCGCCGCCCTCGAGAAGGAGTTCCCGAAAGGGAGCGTCCTGGTCGCCTTCTCGGCCGACCACGGCTTCAACCCGATTCCCGAGGCGGCGCGCGCCCTCGACCGGAACGCTCCGGGAGGCCGGGTCGTCGGAAGCCGGGCCTACACCGACAACGTCGTCGACCGGCTGAACCGGATGCTCGCCGACGAACTCTGCTTCGACCGTTCGGTCCGGCCGATCTTCGGCATCGAGGGATGGAGCCTCTTCTACCGGCGCACCGCCTTCCCGATCCGGAGCGTCGAGGGGACCTGCGGGGCGGCCGGGCGGGCCCTCACGCCGGCCGACGTCGACCGCGTCCTCCCGAAGCTCGTGAAGCTCGGCTACGACGAGGTCGTCGCCGGCGTCCTTCCCGTCGGGCAGATGACATCGTGGCCGACAGACGACCCGGCCGTCGAATTCGTCCGGAACGACTTCGACGCCGAGCGGTCGGGCGACGCCTTCCTCATCCCGCGCCCCGGCGTCCTGACGATCTCCGACCCCGGCCGGGGCTCGATGCACGGCACGCACTATGACGCCGACACGCACGTTCCGCTCGTCTTCTGGGGCGGTCCGGCCGGACCGGGGACCTCGGCCGCGCCGGCTACGCCGTACGACCTCGCGCCGACCGTCGCCGCGTGGCTCGGCGTCACGGTGCCCGACGCCACCGGCCGCGTCCTCCCGCTCGGGAAGTGAGCGACGGGTCGGATGGAGACGGCGCGCCGGAACCCCGCCGGCGGCCCGCATTCGGGTTAACGTAGACGCCGGATGAGAACGACCGTCGCCGCGCCCCCGCACCGTCCCGCCGCGCTCCGCGGCATGCAGCTTCTCCAGTCCCCCGCGTGGAACAAGGGGACCGCCTTCACCGATGCGGAACGGACGCGGCTCGGCCTCCACGGCCTCCTGCCGCCCCAGATCGAGACGATCGACGAGCAGCTCGTCCGCGCGTACGAGGCCTACGGGGCCAAACGGACCCCTCTCGGGCGGCACATCACCCTCCGCGCCCTCCAGGACAACAACGAGATCCTCTTCTACCGCCTCCTCCTCGCGCACATCGAGGAGATGATGCCGGTCGTCTACACGCCCGTCGTCGCGGAGGCGTGCCGGCAGTTCAGCCAGATCTACCGGCGGCCCCGCGGCCTCATCATTCCGTACCCGCTCCGTGACTCCATCCCCGAGCTGCTCCGGAACCGCCCCAACCCGGAGGTGGACGTCATCGTCGTGACCGACGGGGAGAGAATCCTCGGGATCGGCGACCAGGGGGTCGGCGGCCTCGGAATCCCCATCGGAAAGCTGTCGCTCTACACGCTCATCGGCGGCATCCCCCCCGCCCGGACGCTTCCGATCGTCCTCGACGTCGGGACCAACAACGAGGAGCGTCTCCGCGATCCGCAGTACCTCGGCTGGCGGCAGAAACGGATCACGGGGCCCGAATACTCCGACTTCGTCGACCGCTTCGTGAACGCCGTCCGGCAGGAGCTGCCGGGGACGCTGCTCCAGTGGGAGGACTTCGCCACCCCCACGGCGCGTCCCATCCTGAACCGCTACCGCGACGAGCTCCTGACCTTCAACGACGACATCCAGGGGACGGCGGCGGTCGCGCTCGGCGCCCTTCTCGCGGCGACGCGCATCGCCGGAAAGAGCCTCAAGGAGCAGCTCATCGTCTTCCTCGGGGCGGGCAGCGCCGCCGTCGGCGTCGCCGACTACCTGCACGCGGCGATGGTCGCCGAGGGACTCCCGGACGCCGAGGCCCGGCGCCGCTTCTACTTCGTGGACGTGGCGGGCCTTCTCGTCGACACGCGGACCGACCTGACGCCCGAGCAGCGCCCGTACGCCCGGGCCGCCGCCGACGTCGCGGGCTGGCCCCGCCCTCTCGGAGGGCCGATCGGCCTGGCCGACGTCATCGCGAGCATCGACGCGACGATCCTGATCGGCCTCTCCACCGCCGTGGGCGCCTTCACGGAGCCGATCGTCCGCGAGATGGCCCGGAAGACCGCGCACCCCGCCATCTTTCCGCTCTCGAACCCGACGGCACGGTCGGAGGCGAAGCCCGAGGACCTCATCCGGTGGACCGACGGGAAGGCGCTGGTCGCGACCGGCTCGCCCTACCCCCCCGCCGTCCTCGGCGGCCGCGCGTGGATCATCTCGCAGTGCAACAACGTCTTCATCTTCCCCGCCGTGGGCCTCGGGGTCGTGGCCTCCCGCGCGCGCCGGGTCTCGGACGGCATGCTGATCGCCGCGGCGCGGCGCCTGGCCGAGCACTCCCCGGCTCTCGCCGATCCGGCGGCGTCGCTCCTCCCGCCCCTCACCGACCTTCGGTCCGTGGCGGTCGAGATCGCCTGCGCCGTGGGCGAGGCGGCCGTCCGCGAAGGCCTCGCGCCCGCCGCCTCGCCCGAAGAGCTCCGCGAGAACGTCGTCGCGAGCCAGTGGGTCCCGGCTTACGACGAGGAAGGGTGACGGCCTAGGGCTTCTCCTTCGCCATGTCGGGCGGGACCGGGCGCACCGGTTCCTTCGGCGGATTCCTGGCGAGTTCCTTGAGGAGAACCTCAACGCCCTTCTCCAGGCTCGGATCGCCCCCCTTGACGCGCGACCCGGCATCGTCGAAGACCTCGATGTCGGGGGTGATCCCCTCGTTCTCGACGACCCAGTTCCCCTCCCGGTCGTAGATCCGGAAGGTCGGGACGTTGAGCGCCCCGCCGTCCACGAGCGACGGGTTTCCGGAGAGGCCGATGAGGCCGCCCCACGTCCGCGTCCCGATGATCGGCCCCAGCTTGTTCAGGCGGAAGAAGTAGGGCAGCGCGTCGCCCCCCGAAGAGGAGTAGGAGTTCACGAGCATCGCCTTCGGACCGTCGTGGGCGAAGCCCGGCGTCCGCATGCTCTCGACGCCGCGACGCGCCCACCAGGCGATCGTCTTCCGCGTGAAGTATTCGATCATCCGGTCGGGGATGAAACCGCCCTGATTGTATCGATCGTCGATGAGGAGCGCCGGCTTCGCCGTCTGCGCGTAAAAGAGCTTCTGGAGCATCCGGTTCCCGGGCCGGGTCGTGTCGGGAAGGTGGATGTAGCCCACCTTTCCCCCCGACAGCCTGTCGACCATCGCCATCCGGCTCTTCACCCAGTCGAGGTAGCGGAGGTTCGTCTCGCTCACGATCGTCTTCACGGTCACCGTCCGCGCCCCCTCCCTGGACGGCTTCTCCCCGACGAGGAGCGTCACGTTCTGGTTTCCCTTGCCATCGAGGAGGCGGTACGGGTTGTCGGCCGTCGTCAGCTCCCGGCCGTCGATCGCGAGGAGGAAGCTCCCCGTCTTCACGTTCAGCCCCGGCTCCGTCAGCGGCGAGCGCCACCCGTCGTCCCAGTTCTCGCCGGAGAAGATCTTCGCGATCCGGTAGCGCCCCGACGGGTCGGCGGCGAATTCGCAGCCGAGCATCCCGCCGGGCGTCCGGGTCACCTTCGGCTCGTCACCCGACGCCACGTAGGTGTGCCCGGATTCCAGCTCGCCCATGAGCTCGCCGAAGAGGAAGTCGAGGTCGGCCCGGTGGGCGACGTACGGGACGAGCGCCCCGTAGCGCTTCTTCATCGCGGTCCAGTCGACGCCGTGCATCTTCTCGTCGTAGAAGAAGTCCCGGACGATCCGCCAGCCGTCCTCCCACATCTGGGCCGTCTCGGCGGCCACGTCGAGCCGCATCTTCAGCCCCGAAAGATCCAGCTTCCCGTCCCCGGCCTTGACCGGCAGCTTCGCGTCCGTCACGAACCAGTCGTGCCCGGAGCGGTAGAGGAGCTTCTTTCCATCCCGGGAGAGACTGAAGGCCGCGACGGTCTCGGCCGCCTTCTCCTCCTTCCGCTCCTTCAGGTCGAACCGCCAGAGCGTCCGGTCCTCGGGGCCGTCCCCCTGCTTCGCGTACCAGACGGCCCCGTCGGCCGCCTCGAGGCCGCTCACGGCACCGGACTTCAGGCCCGGGAGCGCCTCCGTCCGCGCGACGAAGCCGTCGGCGGCGATCACCGTCGGGGCGGGGCTCTTCTTCTCGGAGGACTTGCCGCCGTTCTTCGCATCGTCCTTCTTCGCTTCATCCTTCTTCGTCGCAACGTCGTCCTTCTTCTCGCCTTCGGCCTTCCCCTTCTCCTCGTCGCTCTTCGGCGGAAAGAGCGACGGCGTGTCGGGGGCGAGCGCCGCGACGAAGACGCGGGTGGCGCGCGAATAGAGGTAGTTGAACTCGAAGGCGGAGAAGACGAGCGGGTAGTCGCGCTCGGAGAGGAAAAAGAGATACTTCCCGTCCGTCGAGAAGGCGGGATCGTGGTCGGCCGTCAGTCCGTCCCCCAGGGGAAACGCCTTCTTCGAGTCGAGCGACCAGGCCCAGAGTCCGGGAAGCCGCGTCTCGTAGCTCTTCTCGTAGACGAGCCATCTGGAGTCGGGAGACCAGACGTACGTGTCGAGGACCTCTCGGGTCCCCCGGTCGACCTCGGTCAGGAGGCCGCTCTCGACGTCCAGGATCCGGAGGCGGTGCTTGCGGTCGCCGTACGCGAGCTTCTTCCCGTCCGGGCTCCACTCGGGCCCGTACTTCCAGGGGGCCCCGTCCGTCGTCAGCCGCTTCGGCTCGCCCGACCCGTCCTGGTTCCGCACGTAGATTTCGTATTCCCCGGTCGCGTCCGACAGGTAGGCGACGCGCTTCCCGTCGGGGGACCAGACCGGAGAGCGCTCGCGGATTCCCTGCGTGGCCGTCAGGTTCCGGGTCGCGCCGTCCTTCGCCGGGAGGCTGAAGAGATCCCCCCGGGCCTCGAAGACGACGCGGGCCCCGCTCGGCGAAATCGAGGCCCCGGCCACGTTCTCCTTCACGTCCTTCCACACCGTCCCCTGCGGGGCGCGGTCGCTCGCCAGCGCGACCGCCACCTTCGCCGCCTTCTCCGTCTTCAGGTCGAGGCGATAGAGGAAGCCGCCGTTCATGAAGGCGATGGCGCTCCCGTCGGAGGCGAGCGACGGCCAGAGGACGTCGTACTCGGTGAAGTTCGTCATCTTCCGCGTCGCCTTCGTCCTCGTGTCGTACGCGAAGAGGTTCAGCGTGCGGTCGCGGTCCGACGTGAACCAGATCGTGTCGCCCGCCCACATCGGAAAGTTGTCGGTTCCCTTCCAGTCGGTGATCCGCTCGGACGACTTCGAGGCGAAGTCGTACACCCAGACGTCCTGGGCGCGGCCGCCCCGTGTCCGTTTCCAGGTCCGGAACTCGCGGTCCACCGGGCAGTACGCGAGCTTCTTCCCGTCTCCCGAGAAGCTGGCGCTGCCTCCCTCGGGGAGCTCGAGGGGCGTCTCGAGCCCTCCCTTCGGGTCGACGAGGTAGTACCGCCCCATCCGCTCGCTCCACGGCACGCGGTTCATCCGGACGAGGATCTTTCCGTCCTTCGTCCACCCCATCACCCAGTCGTCGAAGCCGCCGCGGGGCGGCATCGGTCCGACGTCGTTGTAGAACGTCAGCTGCCGCGGCTCGCCCCCCCAGGACGGCATGACGTAGACCTGCCGCGTCCCCGAGTACTCCGCCGAGAAGGCGATCCACTTCCCGTCGGGCGAGACCTTCGGGAAGATCTCCTGCCCCGCGTGCGACGTCAGGCGGTACGCCGGGCCGCCGGCCACGGGTGCCCGCCAGAGATCGCCGGCGTACGTGAAGACGACGAAGTCGCCCCAGGCGTCGGGATAGCGGAGAAGCCTGGCGTCGGGCGGCCCGTCGGCGGCGGCGAGCCGGAGGGCGAGAGCGAGGGTGCCGACGAGGCCGAGAGCGCGGGAACGGAGATTCATGTTCGGGTCCCTTCGCCGGGCCGGTCGGCGGCCCAGGACGGCGATTCTGTCATCGGCCGCCATCCTCGCGGAGAGAAGCCCCGCGCCGGGAATCAGCGTGGGACGAGCGGAAATCGCCCGAGAGGGGTGTGCGCCGCGCCGGAGGGGCCGAGAACGGACTGATAGAGGATCAGCTCCTTCACCTCGACCGCCCCCCCGTCGAACGTTGCGTTCGCCGATACGAAAGCCGCCGCATCGCGTCCCGCCCGCGGGTCTTTCACGCGGGCAAGCGTCAGATGAGGAGAGAACGGGCGGGGCTCCGGGAGAAACCCTTCGAGGGAGAACTCCTTCTCCACGGCCGAAGCGAGTCCGGACAGGGCGTCGACTCCGGCTCCGCAACCGACCCAGAGAACCCGAGCAGGCCCTCGAGACGGAAACGTTCCGAGACCGGAGAGATTCAGCGAAAAGGGG